>ERZ761602.135-NODE-135-length-177720-cov-18.910123_pt1 | contig 177720 bp, 139 predicted proteins | sample MGYA00512165_ERZ761602 | MGnify/ENA primary metagenome ERZ761602 (study PRJEB28899, sample SAMN02445085) | bioreactor sludge metagenome | biome: EBPR sludge; isolation source: Thorneside wastewater treatment plant | place: Australia: Brisbane, Thorneside...
CATCAATATTTTCATAAATTTTCTCCTAAAAAATTGTATATTTTAATTTTTTATATTTCTTTTGTGGCCTAAACAGCCAAAAAATGAGTTCCTTAAGATTCCAAGCGATTAACAACCTGATGCAGAAGGCCAGTGATACCGGCGACCATGCATCGGCACGCATTACCGGTATTTTTAACGAAAATGTATTCACGTTAAAAACCGCCCGCCATTACCTGAGTGACGAAGCCTTTAAAAGTTTGCTGGCTTCCATACAAGGAGGTAAAAAGATTGACCGTACCATGGGCAATAATATTGCCAATGGTTTAAGGGCATGGGCGGAAGAAAAGGGTGTGACCCATTTCACGCACTGGTTTCAGCCACTGACAGGATTATCAGCCGAAAAGCATGACTCGTTTTTTACGATCAAAGGCGATGGCACCCCGATTGAAGAATTCGAGGGCGCGGCTTTGATCCAGCAGGAACCCGATGCCTCTTCATTCCCCAGCGGTGGCCTGCGCGCCACTTTTGAGGCCCGTGGCTATACCGCCTGGGACCCCTCATCTCCCCCGTTCATCATGGAGATTGGCCAGGGTAAAACCTTATGCATCCCCACCATCTTTGTATCGTATACCGGTGAATCCCTGGATACCAAGACGCCTTTATTAAAAGCAGCTGTAGCGCTCGATAAGGCTGCGGTGGATGTTTGCCAGTATTTCGATAAAAATGTTACGAAAGTTCATGCCACCCTTGGCTGGGAACAGGAGTACTTCCTGGTGGATGCAGGCATTGCCAATGCCCGCCCGGATATCCTGCTGACCGGACGCACCATTTTCGGGCATGCACCGGCGAAAGGACAGCAATTGGAAGACCACTATTTTGGCGCTATCCCGGAAAGGGTTTATGCATTCATGCGTGATTTCGAACAGGAATCGTACCGCCTGGGCATCCCCCTGCGCACCCGTCATAATGAAGTGGCCCCTGCACAGTTTGAATGCGCCCCTATTTATGAAGAACTGAATATAGCGGTTGACCATAACACCTTGTTGATGGATGTGATGACGCGCATTGCCAAAAGGCACAACCTGGTGGTGCTGCTTCATGAAAAACCTTTTGCAGGCATCAACGGTTCGGGAAAGCATAATAACTGGAGCATGAGCACCAATACGGGTGTCAACCTCCTCTCGCCCGGCAAAACGCCAAAAACGAACCTGATGTTCCTCACATTCTTTGTGAACACCATCAAGGCCGTGCATGATTATGCTGAACTAATCCGTGCGTCTATTGCCAGCGCGGGCAACGACCATCGCCTGGGCGCGAATGAAGCACCGCCCGCAATTATGTCGATATTTATTGGAAAATTCCTGACTGATGTGTTGCACGAGATTGAAACCCGCGTCAGCAGCGATTTTGATGAACAGGATGAAGCCATCCTGAAACTCGACATCCATCGCAGCATCCCTGAACTGATGCTCGACAATACTGACCGTAACAGGACTTCCCCTTTTGCATTCACCGGTAATAAATTTGAATTCCGTGCTGTAGGTTCATCTGCCAATTGCGCCATACCCATGACAACCCTGAATACGGTCATGGCTGAAACACTCAGGCATTTTAAACAGGAAGTTGATGCCCTGATTGAAAAAGGCGAAAAGAAAGAAGTGGCCATCCTGCAAGTGATCCAGAAATATATTGTGGACAGCAAGAAAGTATTGTTCGAAGGCGACGGATACAGTGAAGAATGGGAAAAAGAAGCCGCCAAACGCGGACTCGCCAATGTTAAAACCACGCCGCTGGCACTGGACGCTTACAGCAGCGATAAAGCGAAAAAACTGTTTGAGGAACACAAAATTTACAACCACCTCGAACTGGAAGCCCGCCATGAAATCATGCTGGAAGCGTATGTGAAAAAAGTACAGATTGAGGCCCGTGTCATGGGCGACCTGGCAACCACCCATATCATACCCGCTGCGGTTAAGTATCAAAACCTACTGGCTGAAAACATCCGCGGGTTGAAAGAAGCCGGCCTGCCTGAAACGGCTTATGCCAGCCAGAAAACTATCCTGGCGCAGATATCAGAGCATATCCGCATCATCAGCGAACATGTTACACATATGATTGAGGCCAGGAAAAAGGCGAATGACCTGACAGATACCCGCGAAAAAGCCATAGCCTATTGTGAGGAAGTCAAAAACAAATACTTTGATAAGATCCGTTATCATGTAGACAAACTCGAACTGATTGTGGATGATTCCGTATGGCTCCTGCCCAAATACCGTGAAATCTTGTTTTTAAGATAAACTTTGGCTCGCTCGTTTGAAGACAAAGGCTCCCGGTTTCGTTCCGGGGCCTTTTTTTTATTTCTGTGAGAATTTATGATTTGATTATGAACCCCTGATTAAACCTCTGCTATCTTTGACCGTCTAATGCCGATAAATCATCAATTATGAAAAAATGGATTTTTGTGTGCGCATTCATCAGCTTAACAGGCGCAGCTTACAGCCAGCGAAACGAAAACAGAAGAGCATTAAGGGACAGTAGTTCCATTAGCGCCGAGCGCAACGGCAACATGAAAGACGCGCTGAAGAACCTCAACCTGAGCATGGAACAAAAGAAAAAAATCAGGGACATGCGCAAGGAAAACGAAAAGCAAAAGGCCGAAATCAACCAGGACAGTAACCTGACCGATGAGCAGAAAAAACAAAAACTCCGCGAACTGAATAAAAAGAGGCAGGATCGCATCCGGGAAATACTGACACCGGAACAACGAAAACAATTACAGGAATCGCTTTCCGCAGATTGATTCCACCCTGTTTCGTATTTTTACGGAAGCCATACTGGACAACAGCGTTAAAACTGAACACAGTATGGCTTTTTAACTATTATACCATGATGCGAAAAATCAACCTGTTCAGCGCTTTCGTGTTGGCATGTATAGTCACCAGTATCAGCGCTTCCGGGCAACATGCACAACCCTATACTAACGTTGACCAGTATGCGATAAACCTTGGCGCATTGGCCGACAAAAACGTAGCACAGATCGCAGACAGCCTGGGAAGGCCATTTGAAGACAAAAAAATGAAAGCGCGTGCCTATTTTACATGGATCGCGCATTTCATCGCCTTAGACGGGAAAGCCATCAGGGCGAACGACCAGAAAAAAACGAAGCCCGAAGACGTGGTCCTGAACCGGAAAACAACCCCGTTGGGATTCGCGCAATTGTTCCAGGAAATGTGCAGTATGGGCAATATCCGTTGCCTGGTGGTGGATGGATTTGTGAAAAATAATACCGACGATATCGCTAACCCCGCCGATGAACCGAACCATTCCTGGAATGTGGTTCAATTAGGGCAGAGCCCGGATGAATGGTATTATGTGGATGCAGCCAAAGCCAGTGGGCAACTGGATAAAAAGATGATTCAATTCAGCCCCAATTTTACCTCTGCCTATTTTTTCGCGGAAAGGTCAATTTTCAATCTTGACCATTTCCCGGATAATAAAGCGTGGCAGCTTGGCGATGGGCCAAAAGGCCTGAAAGACTTCTATGCTTTACCGGTGATCAGTTATGCGGCATATGAGATTGGTTTAAAAAAACCACAACCGATATTAGGTATGATCAGGAGTTCCATTAAAAACAAAGTGGAGTTTTCATTTAACTATATCAACTATACCGAAATCAAGGGCATTAACCTCATTATAGGCGAAGGCAGCAGGCAACTGAAACCGGAACCCATGAATTTTACAGATAACGCGGGTACAATCCGCTTTGGTTACCAGTTTAAACGGGAAGATACATACCCGGTGAAGATTGAGGTTGATGGAAAAACCGTTTTGCAATATATTGTAGAAGTAAGCGAATAATATGAACAGGGGAATCGCGTCTTTTCTCAATCATTTCAGGTTAAAGGACGAGAAGGAAAATTACGATCTCGTCATCCAGCAAATTGACAAGGGAACGGTGTTTCGGGGCACCAACCTGTGGGTTTTGGTGTTTGCCATATTCATCGCTTCGCTGGGCCTGAATGTCAACTCCACTGCCGTCATCATTGGCGCGATGCTTGTATCGCCGCTGATGGGCCCGATCATGGGATTGGGGTTAGGCATGGCCATAAATGATTTGCAGCTCTTAAGAAAAGCGTTGACCAATTTCGCATTTGCCACAGGTGTAAGCCTGGCAACAAGTACTTTATACTTTTTGTTAACCCCAATCAACGACGCACATTCTGAATTGCTGGCCCGCACATCTCCTAATGTGTATGATGTTTTAATTGCATTTTTTGGCGGCCTTGCCGGCATGGTTGCCACATCCAGCAAACAAAAGGGCAATGTATTACCGGGTGTGGCGATTGCAACTGCATTGATGCCGCCATTATGCACGGCAGGTTATGGACTGGCCACTTTCAAACCTGAATTTTTCCTCGGCGCATTTTATTTGTTCATCATCAATACCGTTTTTATCGCGCTGGCCACCTTAATTGCCGCACGGTTATTATTGTTCCCCACTAAACACCTGGAAGACAAAAAAGCGCAGGCCCGAGTACAAAGGATTACCTGGCTGCTGGTGATGATCACTTTAATCCCCAGTATATATTTTGGATATGATATTGTGCAACGCAATAACCTCATGCGCCAAATCAATGTATTCATTGAAGAAGAAGCCATATTCCCCAACAATTACCTCCTGCGAAAAAATATTGACCTGAAAGCAAAAAAAATCAGCCTCCTCTATGGCGGCGAATTCATTGATGATAAAGAAATTGAAAAAATAAAGTCAGAGCAAAAAAAATACGGCATTGATAAATTTACGTTAGATGTGAAACAGGGCTTTGTTTACCTGAACGGGGAAAAGCAAATAGGAGAAGAACAACAGGAAAATGATGAAGCCATTGAGAAAGAAAATCAACGCCTCAGGCTGATGCAAGCCCAGGCCGACAGCCTGCAAAACCTGAAACAAAAAAACAACCAGGTTTTCAGGGAATTAAAAGTGCAATACCCCGACATTATTTCATTCAGTGCACAACCCATGTATGTGCAGACAGACAGTGTGCAACAGGATGCCTGGATATCCATTATCCGTTTCTCCCAGAAACCAACAGGCTTAGACACGCAGAAAATGGAAGCCTGGTTGCGCGTCCGGTTACATCAACCGGGATTGAAACTTATTCTTGAATAAAAAGCAGAGTGAAAATTGGAGGGCTTAAAACGAAAGTTGATACTCGAGTCCGGCAACCCATTTTCTTGTTAAACCATCCGGCCTGGTATCGCGCACAACAACCGGCGCCGCTACCTGCAATTGAAATTTGCTTTTCGCATTGAGCATATAATCAGCATAAAGGTTCAGGTTACAAGTAAGGCCCTGGCTACCTTCCAAACGAATTTTTTGCGCAAGCGTATTTGTAAACTCATCATCAGCCAAATGATAAATACCCAACACCGCCGGTGTAATGTTCCAGGAACCTGAAACTTTCCAAACATAAGAGGCCCGCAGCAATACATCCGATTTCCGGACAAAATTCCGCGTAGAGGGAAATTGAGAAAATATAGAATTGGAGGGAAATGCAGACGAGAGAAATTTATTGCTATTCTCACTCATCAGTGGTTGTTGAAGCCCGAGCATGAATTGAAAATCCCTGATATCATACCCAACACCTGCCATCAGGTCTACGGTACCCAAACTGGATTGATAATCCATTGGCAATGCGATACCATCTTTAGATTTTCCGGCATTTGATAAGGGTAACTTGGTTCCAATAAAGAACCGGATTTTCTTATTCGCCCTATAGGTTGCATTCAGAAATATATCAGAAAGCCCTGCATTCGACAAGTCATTTCCTGATTGGCTGATGCCTGTAAGTTTAGCTTCAATCCCCCACTTATCGTTTACGTTTCGTACATACGAGATGTAGGAATTCAAGACATTGATATCGAAATCAGCTTTACCAAAACCAATCCCAAACCTTACAGCATTTTTATAAGACCTGGCTTGATCATTACTTTTTACAGAAGGCTTAAACCCATCGATCGTGCATAAACCGGCATCACTGCAACCCTGGCCATGCACTATATCGGTATGAAGTATTGTAAAGAAGAAAAAAAGAAAAGAATAAAAGGATTTTTTTCTCAGATTCAGCAAATTCATATGTCGGAAGAATTAACGGGATAATGAATTGATAAATTTCAAGTACGAATCCTAAGCCCTTTGTTTGGCAACGGTTTTTGCAGGCTTTTTCTTTTTTACTTTCTTCAATGCTTCATTGATAGCCTTGCTTAAGGTTTCGTATGTGGGCTTACCTTTTACAATATCACCATTAACAAAAAAGGTCGGAGCTGTTTTAACCCCCCTGTTTAAACCCTCGCGTATATCGTATTGGATATGCCATCCATACGTGGCATTCACCAGGTCGTCTAAGAATTTTTTGTTTGACACACCGGCTTCCCTTGACAGGAGTTTGAGGCTGGTGGTACCCAGGTTGCGCCTGTTGGCGAACATAATATTGTGCATCTCCCAGAATTTACCTTCCTGCGCGGTAGCCACTGCGGCCTCTCCCGCTTTCAAACTGCGCTGGTGGATCTTTGTCTGGGGAAAATGCCTGAAATTAAACCTGATTTTTCCATCAAAATCCTTCAATAATTTCTTTACTACTTCATTGGCCTTGGCACAATCCTCACTCTCATATTCCCCGAATTCTTCCAGGGTTACTTCTGCTTCCGGGTTGCCCACAAATACATCTTTTGGTTCGATGACTTCCACTATTTCCTTCTTAAATGCCATGATTTCCTCGCTTTTTGATTGATAAGAATAACCCGGATATTTTCATACCCGGGCCGTATAATATTAAATATATTTTCCAAGTAATACCTAATGAAGGTAGTTTATTTTCTCCTGACTTGGAAACCGTTCGACATAAATTCCGCAATTCGATATTTAATCGACTGATATCCATACAATTACCGATTAAACGCTAACAGGATTGGGTAATGCCTCATTGCGAAATACCACTGTTCCGTCAAACACGTCAACCAACACCGGCTTTGATTTGTCGATGCCCCCAGACAGGATTTTTTTGCTGAGCTGGTTGACGATTTCTTTTTGGATCAGCCTTTTCAACGGACGGGCGCCAAATTGGGGGTCAAAACCATTCTCGGCCAGGTAGTCGATGGCATAATCACTGAACATCAGGTCAATTCCATTTTGCGACACCAGTTTGCGCAGGTCTTCCAGTTGGATCCGGATGATGCCCCTGATTTCATTCTTCATGAGCGGCTGGAACATAATCACTTCGTCAATCCTGTTCAGGAACTCGGGCCTGATGGTTTGTCTCAACAAGCTCATTACATCCAGTTTGGTTTTTTCAACCACTTCCTCCTTATTGTTTTCCGTTACATGCTCAAAATTATCCTGTATCAACTGGCTGCCCATATTGCTGGTCATGATGATGATGGTATTCTTAAAATTCACCACCCTGCCCTTGTTATCGGTCAGCCTGCCGTCATCGAGTACCTGCAATAATACATTGAATACATCGGGATGCGCTTTTTCGATTTCATCGAGCAGCACCACGGAATATGGTTTACGTCTAACCGCTTCCGTTAGTTGACCGCCTTCATCATAACCTACATAACCCGGGGGCGCGCCAACCAACCTGCTGACGGAATGCTTCTCCTGGTACTCGCTCATGTCGATCCTCGTCATCATGCTATCGTCATCAAACAGGTATTCGGCGAGCGCCTTTGCCAGTTCTGTTTTTCCCACACCTGTGGTACCGAGGAAAATGAATGAACCAATGGGCCGGCGTGCATCCTGCAAACCAGCACGGCTCCTGCGGATGGCGTCGGATACGGCTTCTATTGCTTCCTCCTGTCCAACCACACGCTTATGCAGTTCATCTTCGAGATGCAGTAATTTGTCGCGTTCAGATTGCATCATTTTCGTCACCGGAATGCCTGTGGCTTTGGCAATACTTTCCGCGATATCCTCCGCATCCACTTCTTCCTTCAACAAGCGTTTCTCCGATAATTCATTCAACTGGTTTGTCCACTCAACGATAGACGCTTCCTGATCCTTAATTTTTCCGTACCTGATTTCCGCCACTTTACCATAATCGCCATTTCTTTCTGCCTGCTCTGCCTCAAGTTTCAATTGCTCGATGGCGGCTTTACCCTGCTGTATCTTTTCTACGATTTCCTTTTCCTCTTTCCATTTAGCCATATAGGTATCACGCTCTACGGATAAATTGGCGATATCGGTGTTGAGTTCCTTTAACTTCGTTTCATCCTGTTCGCGCTTGATGGCTTCGCGTTCAATTTCCAATTGGCGGATTTGCCTCTCCAGTTTGTCGAGTTCCTCTGGCATGGAATTCATTTCAAGCCTGAGCTTTGCCGCGCTTTCATCGATCAGGTCGATGGCTTTATCCGGAAGGAACCTGTCGGTGATATACCTGTGTGATAATTCCACAGCCGCGATGATGGCTTCATCCTTGATACGGACATGGTGGTATGTTTCATACCTGTCTTTCAATCCGCGTAAAATGGATATGGCATCTTCGATAGAAGGTTCATCGATCATCACTTTCTGGAAGCGGCGCTCGAGTGCTTTATCTTTTTCAAAATATTTCTGGTATTCATTCAGTGTTGTCGCGCCCACGGCCCTCAGTTCGCCCCTTGCCAGTGCCGGTTTGAGGATATTGGCGGCATCCATGGCACCGTCGCCTCCACCTGCTCCAACAAGGGTGTGGATCTCATCGATAAACAAAATGATTTCGCCCTCACTGCCCGTAACTTCTTTGACAACTGATTTGAGGCGTTCTTCAAACTCACCTTTATACTTTGCGCCAGCTATTAGTTGCCCCATATCGAGGGCGAAAATGATTTTTGATTTCAGGCTTTCAGGCACATCGCCATTCACAATGCGCATGGCAAGTCCTTCCGCGATGGCTGTTTTACCCACGCCCGGTTCACCTACCAGTATGGGGTTGTTTTTGGTCCGGCGGCTAAGTATGTGCAAGGTCCGACGGATTTCTTCATCGCGGCCAATCACCGGATCAAGTTTACCCTGTCGGGCCAGTTCATTCAGGTTTTTTGCATACTTATTCAGGGCGTTAACGGTGGTTTCCTGCGTTTGCGATGAAACGGTGGAGCCTTTGCGTAAATCCTTAATTGATTGTGTGAGCCCTTTTTCGGTCAGACCAGCGTCTTTCAACAATGAAGCGACGGTATCCGAACCCTGCACCAATGACAATAAGAGATGCTCGGGGGTTACAAACTCGTCCTGGAACTTGCTCAACAATGAACCTGCGCGCAACACAGAGCCGTTCAGGTCGCGGCCAACGGATTGAGCGGGTTCTGCCGAAGTAGTTGGCAATTTTGAGATCAACTCTTCCAATTTGTTTTCAACCAGGTTGATTGTAACATTATTTTTTTTGAGTAAATACTCCACGGTGGAGTCCTCCATTTTCAGAAGGGCTTTTAGCAGGTGCTCGTTTTCAATATTGGGATTGCGCTGGTTATACGCCAGTTGCTGGGCCTGTTGTATGGCTTCAGCCGCTTTGATGGTAAAATTATTCAGGTTCATATGTACTTTGCCTTTTTTAGACAAAGCATATACAGCAAATCACCGACCAAAGGAAAAACGGGCAAATATGACAGGAAAAACCGGCCGGGACTGACTGCTTAACAGTGAAAATTGAGGAAAACTGCAATAATTTCAGTGTGCGCATTTTTAGATTCACTCAATAACATAAGATATAAAGGGGTTAATTTGTACAGAGATTCATGCAAGCAAGCAAACATACCTCATTCATAAAGTCTTGGGCCAGTTCGCTCGGTTTTCTGTATTGCGGGATTGCCCGGGCGGCATTCCTTGATGAGGATGCACGCAGGCTGGAACACTGGCTGAATAAAGGTTTACACGGAAACATGGGGTATATGGCCAACCATTTTGACCTGAGGGTTGACCCCCGAAAATTGGTACCCGGCGCCCGATCCGTCATCACCCTACTGATGAATTATTTTCCCGAAGAAGTGCAAAATGAAGGGGCGCCAAAAATCGCCCGCTACGCATTTGGGGAGGACTATCATGACGTTATCCGCGAAAAACTAAACAGTTTACTGGCCCGCATACGCTTAGAGATTGGCGAAGTAAGCGGGCGGGGTTTTGTTGACAGCGCCCCGGTATTGGAAAGGGCATGGGCTGTGAAGAGCGGACTGGGATGGGTGGGGAAAAACGGCAACCTGATCAATAAAAATTCAGGTTCATATTTTTTTATAGCTACCTTAATCACCGACCTTGAGTTAACTTACGATGACGCGTATGCGAAGGATTATTGCGGCACCTGTAACCGTTGCGTGGACGCATGTCCGACTAATGCCATTTTACCCGGTAAAGTCATTGACGGCAGCCGTTGTATTTCATACCTGACCATTGAATTAAAGGAAGTGATGATACCGGATGAGTTTGCCGGAAAATTTGATGGCTGGATGTTTGGTTGCGATACTTGCCAGGAAGTTTGCCCCTGGAACCGCTTCGCGGAAGTTCACCAGGAGCCCCGTTTCAACCCTATACCTGAAATCCTTGAACTCAAAACAGGTGAATGGCTGCAACTCTCAGAAGATAAATTTAAAGAAGTATTCAGGCATTCGCCGTTGAAGCGTAGCAAATTCGCAGGGATTCAGCGCAATCTCCGATTTATTCAAAAGGACATCCCGCATGAATGAAACCATAAAAAGATTGTATCACACAGCAGGAAAAGATTCCCGCATCATCCTTGGCCTGATGAGCGGCACTTCCATGGATGGGCTTGACCTGGCCCTCTGCAGGTTTGAGGGATTTGGACGTGACAGCAAAGTACAGGTGCTCGCATATGATTGTATGCCATATGAGGATGCTTACCTCGAAGCCCTGCGCCCTGTGGCCTTCCAGGAAAACGCGCCATTATCAGAAGTATGCCGCTTGAATAAATTCATCGCGCAAACCCATGCAAAAATGCTGAAAGCCTGCCTTCAATCATGGAAGGTTGACCCGGAAGATATAGACCTGATGGCCAGCCATGGGCAGACTGTCATGCATATTCCTGCCAATGACCCTGTGACCGACCCGGTAGGACATTCCACACTGCAACTCGGTGATGGCGACTTGCTTTCGGTTCATACGGGCATTATCTGCCTGAGTGATTTCAGGCAAAAGCATATTGCGGCGGGCGGACAAGGAGCCCCCTTGGTCTCTTACGGCGATTACCTGCTATTCGCGGAACCGGAAAACCCGGTGGTCCTGCTCAATATTGGCGGCATAGCCAACCTGACTTATATTCCCGCAGAAGCTGGTTTTGGGGATGTGATGGCAACTGATACGGGCCCTGGGAACCGCATGATGGATGCGTTTATCCGTAGCCGTATGGAAGATGTTTTCTTTGATGAAGATGGCAGATTGGCAGCCGCCGGCGAATTGCATCAAACGCTGCTGGACGCATTGAGTGATGATCCATTTTTTGCAGCCCCCTACCCTAAAACAACGGGGCCTGAATTATTCAACCTAGATTATTTATTGCGGGCGATGGATAAAAGCAATTGCCGGTATTTGTCTACAGAAGATGTATTGGCCACATTATCCGCCTTAACAGCTAACAGTATTTCCCATGAAATCCTGAAGCTGCCATTAGCTGAAAGTCCATTGTTCTATGTAAGCGGGGGTGGCGCGAAAAACAAATTCCTGTTGTCAAAAATTGAGCGCCTGACCGGATACAAAACAATGAGCACCGAAGAAAAAAACATTCCTCCCGATGCCAAAGAAGCTGTATTATTTGCTTTACTGGCCAATGAAACAATTGCCGGGGATATGGGGGCATTAGGTCCGGGATCAACAAATATGCCTGCCATCAGCATGGGCAAAATCAGTTTCCCTTATTAACGGATGCATATCATTTTCTTTCGCAGAAAGATTTAAGATTCCTGAGCGCTTCTTCATAACCCGGGCCTGTGGCCTGTTCCGCAAAAATGCCGGAGAATTTTTCCCAGGGGTACCATTTCAGGTCCATCACCACTTTCCACTCCACTTCCGATGAAGCCGGACCGGCTCCGGGCATAACGGATATGATATACTGCACCGGTTTTTCGTCTATGCGCGACAGTGATGCCTGGCAAACATTTGCGGAATCATTAGTTATGGCCAGTACATTTTCTTTCTGGTTTATCATCCAACGGGCAGAATATACTTTTCCACTACCGGATTTATCCATTTGAATATTCAGGCCGGGGCTTTGAAATAAAGGGTGCCAGTATGCCCATTTAGAGAGATCAGAAATATATGAATACACAGTATCAACAGGCGCTGCCATACCCTGCTGCCTCACCATGACGACCCTTGAAGGCATCAATAGTGAAATCAATGTTACCAAACCAAACAAACCCATTAGCGTTAATGCGATCCCCTTTGCAAATTTCATGTTGTGCATTTGATTTATTCCCATTTAAACACTTTAACCGCGATGGCATAGACCAGAATCCCCCAGGCTATGAGTATCGCGATTTCCGCTTTCACCTGCCACAATGTTTGTCCTTCGAAAGCCACTTTTCGCATAGCGGCATTCAGGTGTGTGAGGGGCAGTGCCCTCGAAATGGGCTGCAGCCAGTTGGGAAAAGCTTCTATGGAAAAGAATGTACCTCCAAGCAGGAACTGGGGCAATGTGATCAGGTTTGCAAAAGGCGGTATGGAACTGTCGTTGCGAGCCGTACCACTGATGATGAATCCAAAGCCCATGAACACCAGCAGACCGATAAAGCTCAATACCAGCATATCGAGGAAAGTGCGTACATGATGTATTAACGTAAATCCAAAAAAGAAATAACCAACCCCAATAATTACAACCGCCGTGATCATTTGAAATATCACCCGGCTCAGCCCCTCTCCCAATATGATAAAAGTACGGTTAATGGGTGTCGCGAAAAAGCGTTTCAGTACCAGTGTATTGCGCAGGTTGAAGAACATAAATGCCACGCCAAAAACACCGGAGCTCAACAAGGAAAAGCCCAATTGCCCCGGCAGGATAAAATCAATGGTTTTGTACTGCCTGATTTCGCGTACATCCCTGGCAGGGTCAAAATCAAAGATCGCGTACGCGGGCCTGTTAGTATAGATTTTATTGCTGATGCTATTGATCACACTTTCGATAAATGACCTAACCTGTGGCCATTGGTTGTTGCTGGCCGTTGTGCTTTGCAAACTCACTTTGTACGGTACCGTTTCCCCTGCAGTTGCTTTTATATATATAACACCTGCAATGGCGCCTTTATGCAGGTTGCTGATCATATCTTCTTCCGTATTAAAGCGCAGGAGCCGGATGGAATTGTTTTGCTGTAAAGCCTGGTAAAAAGCGTTTGATGTATCTGACCTGTTGTCGACCGCAAGTTTGTATACCTGCATGCCTCCACTCCGGCCTATAAACCCAAACACAAGGATAAATATGAATGGAAATATAAAACTGAACACAATGGCGCTCGGGCTACGTGATATGGACCTGAGGCTGGCTTTGGTGATGGCCAACATGGCCCTGATTTGGCTGTACGACATGCCTGATTCCTGATTAAGGCGTAAATCTATACAAAAATTCAACCGTTGGCGGGTTTAGCTGGATAAAAAATCTTATTATGCCAAGTAATGCAAGAGAAATCAGCGATTATGGTGCACCAGGTATACATTTTACTGGGCAGTAACCTTGGAGAACCGGCCAGGCAATTATCTGAAGCGGGGAAAAGGCTTGAACATGCCCTTGGAAAAGTCACCCGTAAATCCTCACTATATCAAACGGCCGCATGGGGTAAAACCGACCAACCCGACTTTATCAACCAGGTGATCCTGCTGGAAACCAGTTTGGACGCCCCGACTTGTATGGAAAAAATTTTAATGATTGAATCGGATATGGGTCGAGTGCGTACAACCCGAAATGCAGCCCGGGTGATTGACATAGATATTCTTTTTTACGATGACATAATCAGCCGGGAGCCCCGTTTACAAATACCGCACCCCCGCATCGAAATGAGGCGTTTTACCTTAATCCCATTGGTTGAAATCGCCCCTATGCTGAAGCACCCCGTTTCGGGTAAAACCATGCAGGAGTTGCTGGAAGCATGCACGGATCCGCTGCCTGTGCAAAAAATTTGATTTCCTTAAACCCGCTTTCCCTTTATTTTGCAGCCCGGATGAAATACAATTTTGTTACCATTGAAGGAAATATAGGAGCTGGCAAAACAACCCTGGCCAACCTGCTCAGCAAACATTATAACGCGCGCCTGATCCTTGAGGAATTTGCAGACAATCCCTTTCTGCCTAAATTTTACGAAAACCCTGACCAGTACGCGTTTCCGTTGGAGCTGTTTTTTATGGCGGAAAGGTATAAACAACTAAAAGAGTTGTTGCAAACGAAAGACCTTTTTCAATCGGTCACCATTTCGGATTACCTGTTTACCAAATGCCTTTTGTTCGCGAAAGTTAATTTGCCGGAGGAAGAATTCAGGCTGTACCAAAAACTGTTTGAGATCATCAACCCGCAGATTGTTCAGCCCGATATCCTGATTTACCTGCATGCCCCTGTTCAGAAATTGCAGGAGAACATCAAAAAAAGGAACCGGGGCTACGAACAAAACATCCCAAACGATTACTTGTTTAACCTCCAGGAAACTTATACGCAATATATCAAACAACATAATATCAAAACATTGTTTGTAGATGCGAGCAACGCCGATTTCCTGGAGAACGAAAAACACATGGAAATTATCCTTGAAGCGCTTGACAAGGAATATGAAACCGGCCAGTATTACCTCAGCTTACCTTAAAAAATGAAATCGTGAGTGAACAGTCGCAACGGCATGATCCCTACGCGGCCTTACGCCTGCCTGAATTCAGGTATTTTATAGCCGGGCGATTTGTATTCATCATGGGCCTTCGTATGACCGGCACCGTTATTGGATGGTGGGTCTACCTGCTCACAGGAAGCCCATTGGCACTGGGCCTTGTTGGCTTATCGGAAGTAATACCCGCCGTTTCCCTTGCATTGTATGCGGGTCAATACATCGACAGGAATGAGAAAAGGCAATTATTGCTGCGTTGCATCCTCCTGTACCTCTGTTGCATCGGCTTATTTATTTTTTTATCATCCCCATCCATGAATCAAAAACTGGATCCATGGACAACGAGTTTGATCATATTCGGGGTTATTGCTGCCACGGGTGCGATCAGGTCGTTTTCAGGGCCCACATTTTCATCCCTGATCGCCCATATTGTACCAAGGGAAAACCTTCCTTCCGCCGCGGCCATCAGTTCTGCCACCTGGCTAGTAGGCTCAATCTGCGGACATGCTTTAGCGGGATTCCTGATCGCCTGGATTGGCATACATGATAGTTTTTTCGTGGTTTTATTATTCACCGGCCTTGGGTATATACTGCTGAGCAGGATCCAGCCAAAACCGGTATTGGTGACGGGTAAGGCGAATACCTGGATAAGGGTTAAAGAAGGCCTGCAATATGTGTTTCATACAAAAGAATTGCTTGGGGCGATGACGTTAGACCTTTTTGCCGTACTCTTTGGTGGCGCGGTGGCGCTTGTGCCGGTCTTCGCTAAAGACATTTTGCAAGTTGGCCCCATTGGCTTTGGCTGGCTGAACGCCGCAATGGACATAGGTTCCATCATCACCGTAACCCTGTTAACCATTAAACCGCTTCGCAGCAAACAGGGCCGCATTTTATTTTACGCGGTTGCGGGATATGGCGTCTGCATCATCTTCTTCGCATTATCAAACATGTTCTGGCTATCTTTTCTCGCGCTCCTGTTAAGCGGGTGCATGGATGGTGTAAGCGTCATCATCCGAAGCACCATCCTTCAATTAAAAACACCGGATGAATTGAGGGGCCGGGTGATGTCTGTCAGCAGTATGTTCATCAACTCATCCAATGAACTTGGACAATTTGAAAGCGGTGTCGCGGCCAGGCTGATGGGCACGGTAACATCCGTGGTTTTTGGGGGTTGCATGACGATAGCAGTGGTGTTGATCACCTGGTTCAAAGCGCCATCCCTTCGCAAAATGGAATACTAAACAAACACGGGATTCCGCTTTGTGGGAGATTTTCCGTAAAATCAATCAGATTCTTCCAACAGTTTTTCCATCACCACAAATACAATCGGGCAAAAGCTGGCATTTTTCAGAGTGAGTTTTGCACGTTTCAGCAACACATCTTCGTCGGTATAAGGGAACCTTGCGCAATCTGATGGCCTGGCATCATATATCCGGCAACGATTGTCCACTTCGAGGAATGGGCATGGTTTTGATTTCAGGACATAATCGCCGTCCTCATCAATCCGCAGGTAAGTATCAATAAAAACGCCTTCCTTCATCTGCAAAAATTTCGCAATGCGTTTGATATCGGGGGTCTTAAACCTTGGGGAATAATTCTTGCAACAGGCGGCACAAGACAGGCAATCGATCTGACCTGTAGCCTGTTCATGCAGATCAGGCAAGCGTTTCAGCAGTTTTGACTGGTTGGCTTTTTGCAACAAACGGGCATACGCTTTCTGATGTTCCGAGGCTATTTTCTGCCAATGGGGAAATGGTTGATCAGTCATAAAAATAGTTTGGCCGGGCCTGCACCTGTCATTTATCCACAGCTAAGGGAGGAACCCATAAACCGGTTCAAAATTAAGCGGGTTAGTGTAATTTTGCGCCGTATTGTGATTACTGTACGGGGAACACCCAATCGGTCTTGACATGCTTTAAACGCCTCTCCAGTTAAATAAACTCATTATGAATCTTTTCGAATCGCAAAACCAGGAATTTACACAAAGGCATATCGGCCCAAATGACCAGGAAACCAGGGAGATGCTGAAACGCATAGGCGTATCTTCCATAGATGAACTCATCCGGCAAACCGTGCCGGCATCTATCCTGCTACCCAAACCCATTGAAACTGGCGGGCCAATGAGCGAGTTTGCTTACCTGCAGGAACTGAGGGGCATAGCATCTATGAATAAAGTCTTTAAATCATATATCGGGCAAGGTTACTACAATTGCATAACGCCGAGCGTGATATTAAGAAATGTATTTGAAAACCCCGGATGGTACACACAATACACGCCTTACCAGGCTGAAATCGCGCAGGGAAGGCTGGAAAGCCTGTTGAATTTCCAAACCATGGTGAGCGACATGACGGGTTTGCCCATTGCCAACGCAAGCCTGTTGGATGAAGGCACAGCAGCCGCTGAAGCCATGGCCATGTTGTTCAATCACAAGAACAAGGACACCGACCACATTACGTCTCCAAAATTTTTTGTCGATCATAACGTTTACGCGCAGACGAAAGAGATCCTCGCTACCCGCGCGAAACCCATTCAAGTGGAACTGGTTTTTGGAGATTTCGCGAAATCGAATTTGGATGAATCTTATTTCGGCGCATTATTGCAATACCCGGATGCCAACGGACAGATATCAGATTACCGTTCATTCATCAGCCAGGCGCAATCGGTCAATGCACGCGTTGTGATGGCAACCGATTTACTGGCTTTGTCGTTACTGACCTCTCCGGGCGAACTTGGCGCAGATGTGGCAGTGGGCAACGCGCAGCGATTTGGCGTACCGCTTGGATTTGGCGGGCCTCATTCAGCATTCTTTGCCACCAGGGATGAATTCAAACGCAATATTCCCGGCCGGATCATTGGCGTGAGTGTGGATGCGCACGGCAACCGCTGCCTCCGTATGGCGTTGCAAACAAGGGAGCAGCACATACGCCGCGAGAAAGCCACCAGCAATATTTGCACTGCACAGGCCTTGCTGGCCAATATGTCGGCCATGTACGCTGTTTACCATGGCGCTGAAGGCATTAAACTGATCGCGAAACGTACCAGTTTACTCGCGCTCACATTGAGCAATGAGTTAAAGGATTTGGGATTCATGAACCTGAACAGCCATTATTTTGATACGGTCAGGTTGGAGGTTGAGGAGCCATCAAAACTGAAAGCAATCGCGGAAGCGCGTCAGATGAATTTCTGGTTTGATGGCAATACGGTGCAGATTGCATTGGATGAAACCACTTCTCAACAGGATGTTCTGGAAGTACTCCATGTGTTTGCCGCATATAAAGGAGAAGATACCGCGATAGCGCATTTTGATGCAGACATGCTGTTGCACAATATACCGTCAACGCTTACCCGAACTTCTTCATACCTCACACATCCCGTGTTCAGCGCGCACCGCAGCGAGACGGAAATGATGAGGTACATCAAGTACCTTGAAAATAAGGACCTGAGCCTGAATACATCGATGATATCATTGGGCAGTTGTACCATGAAACTGAACGCCGCTTCCGAACTCATACCAGTGTCATGGCCGGAATTTAACCAGGTACACCCATTTGCACCTGCAGACCAATGGAAGGGTTATGCGCAGATCATCCGTGAACTTGAATCATGGTTAAGCAATATAACCGGTTTCGCAGCCACTTCACTGCAGCCCAACAGCGGCGCACAAGGCGAATACACTGGCTTATTGACGATCAGGGCATACCATGCAGACCGCAACGAATCGCACCGGAATGTGATTTTGATCCCCATTTCAGCGCATGGAACAAACCCCGCATCCGCCGTAATGGCAGGGTTTAAAGTGGTGGTAACCAAATGTGATGAACATGGCAATATTGATGTGGCCGACCTCAGGGCAAATGCTGAAAAATATTCGGATCAACTGGCCGGATTGATGGTTACCTATCCCAGCACGCATGGAGTATTTGAAGAAAGCATCCAGGAAATCTGCGCTTTGATCCACGAACATGGCGGGTTGGTTTATATGGATGGAGCGAATATGAATGCCCAGGTGGGATTGACAAGCCCCGGCTATATTGGCGCGGATGTTTGTCACCTGAACCTGCATAAAACATTTGCCATTCCGCATGGTGGCGGTGGCCCCGGCATGGGTCCCATTTGCGTAAACGAAAAGCTTGCACCATACTTGCCCGGGCATCATGTGTTAAATAATCCTGCAAAAGCCATTCAGTCTGTTAGCGCGGCTCCTTATGGTAGCGCAAGCATTTTGCTGATCAGTTATGCATACATTAAAATGCTGGGAGCAGAAGGCCTCAGGAAAAGTACAGAATATGCCATTTTGAATGCTAATTACATGAGGGCAAGGTTAGCGGAGGCGTATAAAATCTTGTATACAGGAGCCAATGGTACCTGCGCGCATGAATTTATTGTTGACTTAAGGCCGTTCAAACAATCGGCAGGCATTGAAGCGGAAGATGTGGCCAAGCGTTTGATGGATTATAATTTCCACGCCCCCACCCTTAGTTTCCCCGTTGCGGGCACCATCATGATTGAACCCACGGAAAGTGAAGACAAATCGGAGCTTGACCGCTTCTGTGATGCCTTGTTGCAAATCCGTGAAGAGATCAGGGCGATTGAGGAAGGCAGGTCAGATAAAATGGATAACCCGTTGAAAAACGCGCCACACACAGCGCTGGAGTGCTTTGTATCAGACTGGACACATTCTTACGACCGCATGACCGCGGCCTACCCTTTACCATACGTACAGATGAATAAGTTCTGGCCTTCGGTGAAAAGGGTGAATAACACTTATGGAGACAGGAACCTGGTTTGCACCTGCGAACCTGTCAGCAGTTACGCGGAACAGGAATCTTGATTTTCAATTGCTAAATGGAGCTGTTCTTTTGTTATGTATCAATGCGTTGGGTGTTAAAATTGGCTCAAATGCAGATAAATTGCAGTTTTACGATATATTAAGCCTATCTTCGCGCTTTATTAAAATACAATACAACAAAATGAACACAAAAAATCAGGGAACTGTAAAGTTCTTTAACACTGAAAAAGGATTCGGATTCATTCGCCACAATGATTCAGACAAAGAAACATTTGTGCACGTGAGCGGGCTGATCAACGAGATCAGGGAAGGTGACCAGGTAGAATTCGATCTGCAAAACGGAAAGAAAGGAATGAACGCAGTGAATGTCACTGTAGTTGGATAATAACTTTCAACATGCGAAAAAGGCTGTCGGTTCAACGACAGCCTTTTTTGTTTTCACCATTTACTATATTGCACACAAATCACATCCATGAATATTGCACGTTTTTTACTGGCAGGCTCCCTGCTTTGTAGCTTTAGCAGTTTTGCGCAGACACCCACATCCCTTCAACTCGAAAAAGGCAGGAAACTGACCCTGCAAAACAATAGCAGCACCAATGCAGACCTTGGCATGGGTATGGAAATGAAAAACAATTCCAACCAGATATTTGATATTGAGGTCATCGACATAAATGAAACTACTTTAAGTCTTCAGTTCAGGTTGAAAAAGTTGACGATGGATATTGACGCGATGGGCCAGCAGGTAACTTATGATTCCGATAAAGAAAGCGACCGACAGTCGGAAGTTGGCAAATCCATTCCGGAAGACATGTATAAAACCGATACTGTCCGAATCAGCAGGTTAACTGGAAAACTGATTGACCGGAAAAAGAAAAACGCGGAACAATCTGACGCAAATGAAAACCCCATGGCCGGCATGATGAGCGGTATTGGCAATGCCGATCAGGGAGAAACCGTTGCCGATATGTTTTTCATGATCCCAAAAGACATCAAAACCGGAGATACCTGGAAAGATTCCCTGATTGACAAAAGCATGAAGAAATACCTGACGTATACATTGCAGGATATTGAAGGTGACAAAGCCACAGTATTGGTAAATGAGCAATCAAATATCAGTACTGAGTCAGAAGTACAGGGAATGGCTATGCAGGTGAACATGTCGGGAAACAATAAATACTCACTAACTGTAGATGTGAAAACCGGCCTCACCATCAAAAAAACAATGTATTCAGACGTTACCGGAACAATAGAAGTCATGGGCCAATCCCAGAATATCAGTTCTAAGAGCAAGTCGGAAAAAACCGTACTGTAATTTTCGTTTAACCAATATTGTTATGATGCCGGTTTGCACGACCGGCATTTTTATTTCTTCAGGGCGCCGAGTTTCAGGTAGCCAAAAGCGGTAATGATACAAATTGCCGTAAGAAAAATCCACAAGCCTTTAAATCCCAATAAAAGCGCCAGCCATGCTCCCGAACCCGATCCAATGACTTGTGCCAGGCTCCAGGCCATGGTATACAAGCCTGCATACTCCCCGCGGTTCTGGGCCGTACTCCTTGAAATATAATATGTATTCATAAATGGCATGGCAATCATTTCAGCAATTGTAATAATGATGATGAAGAGCAGGGCCAGGATAAAGGAAGGAATCAGAGTCAGGTTTAAGAGGAAATATGATGCGGCCATCATGCCAGTACCAAAGGCCATCAACCGAAGGTAAGAATACCGGCCTTCGAGGCGAAATACCAGTATCATTTCCATCAACGCGATCATCAGTCCATTCAGGGCCATAAGAACGCCGATATTATATTCTGTAAGGTGCAGCCCTTCTTTGAGATACATGGGTACGGTTGTAAACAGTTGGAAAAAGCACAAAGCGAACAAGACTTGAAGCCCAAGAAAACGCATAAAGATTTTATCGTGATGTGCTTTTTGAGTAGGTTCTGCCTGTACGTTAAGCCCTGGTTCCTCATGTCCGATCCGTTTAGGTCGGGGCAATAAAAACAGGAGGAGAAACGATGCGAACATACTTGTGATGCCATCGGTCAGGAATAACCAATGGTAATCGAGGGAAGCCAGAATCCCACCTATGGCGCTGCCTACACCCCATCCCAGGTTGATCGCCAGCCTCACCAGGGAGAAAGCCTGCGTCCGGTTTTGAGCAGTGCTATATTGTGCGATTGCCGTGGCATTGGCAGGACGAAATGATTCATTCACCATGCTTAGGAGAAAGGTCATGATGAGGATGTTAGAGTACGATTCCATCTGGCCAAGCAGGATAAAGCAAATCCCTCCCAGGAACAAGGCAGAAAACTGGATGGGATAAAACCCAATGCGGTCACTTAATTTACCGCCCAGGTATGCACCTGCAATGCTACCCAGTCCATACACAGAAACCACCCAACCTGCTTCTGCGGTGCTGAACCCCAGGTGCCTGCAATACAAAGTCATGAACGCCAGCACCATGGTGCCGCTTCGGTTAATGAGCATGACGAGACTGAGCAGCCAAATCTCGCGCGACAAACCCGCGTATGAATCCTTATAAAGTTTTGCAACTGGCTGCAACATATATATCAAAGTTCGGTGTTTGCTAAAACCTTAAGGTAAAGTAATTTGACTTGTGGAAGAATGACTTGATTATGGGTAAAAAAAATCCTTCACTTGCCGGAGTGAAGGATTTGAGCTATGCTAATTTTGCGATATTATTTATACATGATATCATAATATTCTTTTGCCATGCGGTTGCTGTCGAACTGCCAGCGTACATCACGCATGCCATTTTTCACGATTTGTCGCCATACCTGTTGATTCTCGTAATACATAGGCAGGATCTGGTTTTCGAGGATCTCATACAATTTCTCGAGATCATATTCATCTTGTTCGTGCACGGTCATTTTATCATAATCAACCATGGGCACAACAAATCCATTATTGCCATGATTGATGAATTCGCAGATCCAACCGTCATTGGTACTGAAATTCACTGCCCCATTCATGGCGGCCGTCATGCCACTGGTACCGCTGGCTTCACGGGGTACACGGGGGTTGTTCAACCAAACATCAGCCGCTTGTTTCAGGCGTTTACTCAGGGCGAGTTCGTAACCCACGCAAACAGCCATGTTATTGTATTTCTTACTCAGGTTGATCAGGTTGTTGAAATCGCTGATGGCCGGGTAATCGACCGGGTAAGGTTTTCCCGCCCAAATCATCTGCACAGGATAACGCTTGTTCGTCATCAGTTTCTCAAAACGTTGCTCATCGCGCGTTAGCAGTTCCGCTCTTTTATAACTCGCGAAGCGACGGGCCCATACAATGGTGAGGATTTCGGGTTTGAACAACTTTCCGGTTTGATCCGCCACCAGGTCCATCGCCCTTTTTTTCAAATACCACTTGCGGTCTGCAAATCCGTCATCATCATGGCTTTCAAGAAACCGGTATAATTGTTTATCGGCCCAATAATGCCAGTTTTGCGCGTTGGTTATGGCCTTTATTTCACTAATGCCGTCAAACTTATTCCACATCCTTCGGCTCACTTCTCCATGCAACTGGCTAACGCCATTGGCCAGTCGCGCCATCCTGAGCGCTCCCAGCGAATGATTGAATTGGTCGTCTTCCATCCTTGTCAGTTTACGCACTTCATCAAGTGGGGTGCCGCAGAAATAACCCATCTTTTCACAGAGATAAATATCATGTTTTTCATTTCCGGCTTCTTCGGGGGTATGGGTGGTAAAAACCAGGCGCTTGCGAACATCTTCCACATCACCGAATTTCCGGTAGAGATAAAACGCTGAACTGAAGCCATGGGCTTCATTCAGGTGATACACATCCGGATGGAAATTCAGTTCATCAATCAGTTTTGCACCGCCTACGCCCAACAAGATAAATTGCGCGACTTTAGTGGCTACATTCGCATCATACAGACGGTGGCAAATGGTCTGGGAAACATAATCATTCTCGGGGAGGTCGGTCGACAGGAGAAATAATGGGGCCGATTTAAAAGTTTCCGGGTTCAGGTAATATGCCTTTACCCAAACCGGGTGGTCGTGGATATCTATTTTAAATTTGACACCTGTGTCTTCGAGGAAATTATACACTTTCTCATTCCATTGCACCATCAGGGTTTGGTCCTGGTTGCGGGCCTGGTCGTAATAACCATACTTCCATAAAATGCCGATGCCTATCAGGTTCTGCCTTAATTCATAGGCGCTGCGCAAATGGGAGCCGCTCAGGAAGCCAAGGCCCCCGCTGTATATCTTCAGGGGCTGATGTATGGCAAATTCCATAGAAAAGTACGCGACCCGTTTTTGATACTCAGGATCAATATGATACGGTACTTCAAACTTCGAAAAATTCATGCGTTGGATTTTTGATGCTGCAATATATGACTGAATTTCTGAAAAGCAATGTGTATAACGTACATATTAAATTCCCGGATTGTGCATATCTTTTGGGTAAAAACAATAATTATTAGATATTTGGTAAACATATTTTTAGATTAGTCTAAATTTTATGGATATGTCGTTTACCGCTACAGAAGAAAATTACATTAAGGCGATATACCATTTGCAGCAACGCCTGGGTAAGGCTGGTACCACTGTATTGGCGGAAGCCATGCAAACCAGGCCGGCCACGGTAACGGATATGTTGAAAAAACTGGAAGCAAAAAAACTGTTGCACTACCGAAGGTATAAAGGTTTTAGTTTAACGGAATCCGGTAACAGGCTGGCGTTGCTGATCATCCGGAAACACCGGTTGTGGGAATATTTTTTAGTTCATAAACTTGGCTTTAACTGGGACGAAGTGCACTATATGGCCGAGGAGCTGGAACATATTTCGAGCAGGGAACTGATCACCAGGTTAGATCAATTCCTTGGGAAGCCCGCGTTTGATCCTCATGGCGACCCAATCCCGGATGGTAAAGGCAGGTTAAAAACAATCAGGCAAATGAACCTGATGACCCTGCCTTTGAAAAAAATACTGGTGGTACAATCCGTCCGTAACCAAAGTGCCGACATGCTCGAATTGCTCAATCACTACCATATTGGCATTGGTACCAAGTTGAAAGTATTGCGGCGCTTCGCGTTCGACGGATCTGCCGAAATCAAGGTTGACAAACAACCGATCACCATCATCAGCAACCAGGTTGCGCAAAATGTGTACTGCTGCATATGAAAAATCACATACCGCACGACCCTTCGCTGGGTGATGTTCATGGCAGCATAGATACCACCAAACCCGGTAAGGGTTGGCGCAAGGCATTGTCATTCCTGGGGCCAGCCTACCTGGTGAGTGTGGGTTATATGGACCCAGGCAACTGGGCTACCGACCTCGCAGGGGGAAGCAAATATGGATACTCGCTCATCTGGGTACTCCTGATGAGCAATTTGATGGCCCTGTTGCTCCAAAGCCTGAGCGCCAGGCTGGGCATTGTGCGTGGCATTGACCTGGCACAGGCTAACAGGGAAGCATACCCGAATTATATCAACTACATTTATTGGGTGCTGGCAGAAATCGCCATAGCTGCTACAGACCTTGCTGAAGTATTGGGGATGGCGATTGGCATTCAGTTATTGACAGGTTTGCCCCTGCTGGCCGGCGTGGGTATTACAGTGCTCGACACTTTCCTCCTGCTTTATCTGCAAAAGCTGGGAATGCGTAAGATGGAAGCCTTTATCATCGCGCTGATCGGTATTATCGGCTTTTGTTTTCTGATCAATATCGTACTGGCCAGTCCTGACTTTTCGGAAATAGTCAGAGGCTTTATACCATCACTTCCCGAAGCCGGTGAATTATATGCAACGAAGGGCATTTCGGGGGCAATCCCATCAGAAACAGCATTGTACCTGGCGATTGGTATCATCGGGGCCACAGTGATGCCACACAACCTCTACCTCCATTCAGCATTAGTGCAAACCCGTAAAATCAGGCAAACCGCGGAAGGCATCAGGCAGGCATTGAAATGGAGTTTTGTAGATTCCGCCATCGCGCTCAACCTCGCATTCCTGATCAACGCGGCCATCCTGATATTGGCAGCAACCGTGTTTTTCCAAACGGGCAGAACAGATGTAGGTGAAATCAGGCAGGCCCATGAACTCCTCTCCCCAATGCTTGGGAGCAGCATTGCTTCTACCCTTTTTGCAGTGGCATTGATCGCGGCCGGGCAAAGTTCCACCGTAACCGGTACCCTGGCAGGGCAAATTGTGATGGAGGGTTACCTCAGGCTGCGCATTAACCCTGTCATGCGCAGGTTGATTACCAGGTTGCTCGCCGTGATACCTGCCGTGATCGTGATCGCCATCAGCGGCGAAGACAGCGTGGACCGCCTGCTTATTTTCAGCCAGGTGTTGCTGAGCCTGCAATTGGGTTTTGCCATCATCCCACTCATTCATTTTGTATCCGACAAAGAACGGATGGGACGTTTTGTAATTTCATCCCCTATAAAAATTTTAGCCTGGCTGATTGCATCTATTTTGGTGTACCTAAATGCACGTATGGTTGGTGAATCTGCATGGGATTATTTCCAGGAAAGCGGCCATTGGATGGTAAAAGTGCTGATCATCCTCCTTGGATTATTCTTCCTGGGTTTGCTTTTGTATTCAATATTCTTCCCGGCATGGAAGAAACAACACGATGCAGGAGCTTATCACATGCACCCCGACAGTTCATCAGCATCTGAACTCAGCATTCCAGTGTATCGTAAAGTGGCTATTGGGCTTGATTTTGGCACGAATGACCATAAATTATTGGGCGCAGCTATTGGGCAAGCCGGTACAGATACCGAATTCATTTTGATACATATTGTGGAAAGCCCATCCGCGATCATACATGGCCACGAAACCGCAGACGCTGAAACGGAAAAAGACAGGGCTAGGTTGAACGAATATGTGGAACAAATGCAAAAACGTGGATTCAGGGCAAAAGCCGTGCTGGGATTTAAAAACAGCGCCACTGAAATCATCAGGATTGTAAAAGAAGAAGATGCCGACCTGTTGGTGCTTGGCACCCATGGCCATACAGGATTCAGGGATTTCTTTTATGGCACTACGATCAATACCGTCAGGCACGAACTGTCGATCCCGGTTTTGGTGATCAATGTGTAACCTTTTTCACCTGGGCTTCGAGCCATGCATCCCATTCATCCTGTTTCGCGCGGTTCAACCCGTTGCGTGTTTCCGAATCATATTGTTCCTGCAATCGGTTCATCCATGCAGACGATTCGTTATAAGCTGCTTCCAATTCCTTTGTAACATTCTCCCAATGTAACTCAGCAGCCCTGAGTTTGCTGATGAAGCGATGTGCCGCCAGGAAACTGATATCGTAATGCATTTGTTCATGCTTCAGTATGTACGCATTTTTCTTATCCGGCTTCACCCAGGATTTTGTTTTGTCAAAATAGCAGTAAACCTGGACACGTACCGTACCCTCCTCACCGTTATACAATACATTAGACTGATATCCAAAACCCGACACCGTGAGCGCGGCTGTGGGCCCTTCCAGTTCCGGCTTACCTTTGAAATCAGGCCATACCAACGGTTTCTGCACGTCATAATAGATTACCTGCGCCGCAGGCATAGGAGAAGTTTGCACCCAACGTATATCTGACTTTAGCTGAGAAATTCCGGGCAGGGAAACTAATAACAGGAAGCCAAAAATGATTGTTTTCATATTAACGTGTACGTCCCAAATTAAAAAAAAAATGAAAGCAGAAATATCCGTCAGGAGGCTTTAACAAATAATTGGAGGGCTGTCACCTGTATGTAAACGTTCGTGTGATCTTTCCGCTGGTATCACCTGACAAGGCCTCAATAAAATACATTTCCGTTATATTCATATTTGAATCAAAGCGGAAAGCTTTCCACAACAAGTCCTTATTGATACCGGTAAAATGATCCTGTATTTTTGACGATGCTATATCGCCTTTCCCATTAAAGGAAAAATCCGTGGTTTTATTAACCATGATTTTTTCCGGGTTTTCTACAACTGATTTCTTTTGTTTCAGCCTGCCTTTTTCATCCAGTCTTGTAGTATACCTGATTTCATAACCATCGCGGAAGTTGATCCGGGTTTGATATTCATGATCGGATACCCAGGAAAATTCACCTGTCTCGATAATTTTTCCATGCCTGTCAACAGCAGTGAATCCTTTTTTACGGCCTTCTGTGAAATGATAATTCGCAGTATGGTTAATTTTAGGAATATCATTATCAAAGAAATTATACTTTTCCAGTTTAGTGAGCTGTCCCTGCGGGTTATAATAATATACATGCCTGACAGGTTTATCATCCGGGTTCCCATTCACATAATTTACCTCATTGATAACAGACACCGGTCCGTGAAAACCCGCCTCTTCAAGATCGCTATGCTGCTTCACCGAGCATGCCTTCAATGCCATAATCATCAAAAAGAAAGATATCCCGGCTAATGATTTCATATATAACGGTTAGGTATAGACTATTTTAACAATCGCTTATTTATATTGCCCGCAAGCGATTTCATGTCAAGTTTGTTCATACAGTTGAAATGTCCCAATGGGCAAGTTGATGTTCCATACTTGCTACAAGGTTGACAATGCAACCCCATCAATACATTTTCGTATATGGGTTCCCGTTGAGCATGCACGAAGTTGCTGCCATAATAGGGTTCCACATCAAGTTTGGGCGAAGTGCCGCCCCATATGGCTATGCTGGGCTGCCGGAATGCGCAAGCGATGTAAAGCAAACCTGTATCGTGAGAAACCACGAGTTTTGCTTTTCGTACCAGGTCAGCCGACTCGTTTATGTTGAATTTCCCGCAGGCATTATAAATACGCACATCATCAATTTTTGCCAGGGAAGCCCCTGTCTCCCGCTCTTCCTTTCCACCAAGCAACATAATGGGATAATCAATCAACCTGCATAATTCCGCCAGCTTTTCTGTTGGCAAACGCTTTGTATAATGATTGGCGCCAATGACCAGGGCAACATATCCCGCGGAATGCGACATTGGGATATCTTTCACCGTTACCCTGTCTTTCTCAGGAATAAAATAATCAAGTCCGAAGCCATCATCTTTAACACCAAGCGGCGCAATAGTGTCGAGGCTGCGTTGGGTGATATGCCTGCCTGGCATAATATTGATCCCAAACTCTGTGAGCAGGAATTTTTGGACAGTTAATTTCCGGATGGTGAATGTTTTTTTCTTCAAAGCCTTTTTTACGGAAAGGCTGCGCATGTTGCTATGCAGGTCAACCACATAATCGAAGTTCTCCTGCTGCAAAGATTTGATGACTGATGGCAGGTCATCCTTATAATAATGAAACTTATCTATGTATGGATTAGCTTCCGTAACCGGCGCAAAAGATGCCTTAGTTAGAAAATGTAATTCACATTCGGGCATTTGCTGTTTGAGGCACCGAAACACCGGGCTGGCGAGTACGATATCGCCAATGGATGAAAACCGTATAACCAGTATTTTGGGCAATAAAAAAGTATTTATTAATGTTCAGTAAAGTTCAGGTCTTTGCCGAAAGTCTCTTCAATAAAATATGCCGCTATCACTGTGATCAGCATGATGATTGCTCCGGTAATCCAGCCAGCCGTTACATAATCCGTAATTTGCCGCAAGCCCTGGAACAAAGGAAGGATGAATACCGCCAGCATACCGCGTACCATATTTGGAACGGTAGTAGCGGCGGTTGCCCGCAGGTTGGTGCCAAACTGTTCGGCCGCCATGGTAACAAAAATGGCCCAAAAACCTGTACCAAAGCCAAGTCCCGCGCAAATCCAATACATGGTATTCGCAGTACCGTTCCACTGCACCGTGAAAAACAAGAGCATAAAAATTGCCGTGATGGCATAAAACACGAATAAAGATTTTTTACGGCTCTTCAACCATTGGCTGAGTAACCCGATCAGGATATCACCCAATGAAATTGCCGCGTAAGCAAACATGATGGCTTTACCGGGATCAATTTTTTCGGTGATGCCCATTTTTTCCCCGAACTCACCGGAGAAAGTAACTAGCACACCTATCACAAACCATGTCGGCAATCCAATCAGGATATTCAGGACATAACGCCTGAGCCTATCAGCATTATTGAACAACATGAAGAAATGGCCTCGCTTCGCGCCCGTTTCTTTTACTGCATGGAACATACCCGACTCAAAAACGGACACGCGTAACAGTAAGAGGAGCAACCCGAGCCCCCCTCCTATAAAATAACAAACCCTCCAATGAAAATTTTCCTTGATGATGAAAGCCGCAACGGCACCTGTTAATCCAATCCCCGCAACAAGTGAAGTGGCAACACCCCTTTTCTCTTTCGATACCAGTTCCGATACCAATGTTATGCCCGCGCCAAGTTCACCTGCCAGGCCTAGTCCGGCAATAAACCGAATCATCTTATACTGAAAAACCGTTTCCACAAATCCATTGGCAATATTAGCCAGGGAGTATAGAAGGATGGACCCAAACAAAACACTGAGCCTGCCCTTTTTGTCGCCCATGATCCCCCAAATAATACCCCCGATCAACAAGCCCGCCATCTGCCACATAATAATACCTTCTCCGTCGAGAAGAATCTGTTCTTTAGATAAACCCAGGTCAACAAGGCTGGGCACCCGAATGATGCTGAACAACAGGAGATCATAAATATCTACGAAATATCCAAGGGCAGCCACCACAACGGCTGTATTGAAAATCGATTGATTCCTGGTTGTATGCTGCTGCATGTGAAACTGGTTGAATCAGGACTTTCCTTCTGTTTGAGATGATCCTCCTTTTTTAGATTTTCCGGAAAGTAGTTTGATGATAACAGGAGCGGTCGTCACCAATACAATGCCAATGACAATGACTTCGAGATGGTCTTTCAGGTCGAAATTAAATTCTTTCAGGATGATTTGCTGCAGGTAGTGCCCGGCGAATGTCATGGAGAAAACCCAGGCAATACAACCAATTATATTGTAAAAAGTAAATTTTTTATAATCCATTTGTACAATGCCGGCAATGATCGGCGCGAAAGTGCGGACGATGGGCAGGAAGCGTGCCATTACAATTGCGCCGCCGCCATGCTTATCATAAAATTCTTTGGCCTGGTAGAGGTACTTCTTTTTAAAAAAGAATGTATCCTTACGTTCAAATAAAAAAGGGCCACTCTTTCTTCCAAACCAATAACCAACATAATTGCCCAAAATACCAGCAGCGGAAATCACAGAACCAAGGATCAGCAGGTTAACAAAAGAGCTGTCAATATTGATCTTCAAACCTGATTTTACCAGGTCGTCGCTGTAAATACCCGTAACGAAAAGCAGCGAATCGCCGGGCAGGAAAAAACCGGCGAATAATCCTGTTTCGGCAAAAACAGCAAAAACGATGAACCATAAACCCCCGTTCTCAATATACCATTGGGGTTGTAAGAGATTGGTCCAGTGAAATTGCAGCAGGATAAATTCTAACATGATTGGGAAATGTGTTTTTTATTGGTCAGGATGATAATCAATGATGTTCGAGCGCGCCCTCCCATTTGCTTACAGCGGCTGTTGCCAGCGCATTGCCCAGCACATTGGTCATACTTCGGCCCATATCACAAAAAGTGTCAATGGCCAATACCAAGCCGATCCCTTCGGGTGGGATACCAAACATACCTCCCGTGGCCAACACGACCACTAATGAAGCGCGGGGTACACCGGCAATGCCTTTACTGGTAAGCAGGAAAACCAACAACATGGCAATCTGCGTACCAATGTTATCTGTAACTGATGTAATATTATATGCCTGCGCGATAAACATACTGGCAAAAGTCATGTACATCATACTGCCATCGAGGTTAAATGAATAACCCAGGGGCAGCGTAAATGATACGATCTTATCCTTGCAACCAAACCTTTCCATTTCTTCCACCATTTTTGGGAAAACCGCTTCGCTGCTGGCCGTGTTGAATGCGATGGTCATTGGGCTGACCAGCCTGCGCATCAATACTTTAAGCCTTCGCCCAAGCACCAGGTACCCCACAAATAAAAGCAGTAACCAAAGAACTGCGAGCCCGAGATAGAAGGAACCGATGTAGTAGGCATATGTTTTCAGGATACCAAGACCTTTAACCGCGATCACTGCCGCCATTGCGCCGAAAACGCCAATGGGGGCGAGGTTCATCACATAGGTCACCATTTTAAGGATCACATGGGTGAGGTCGTCTAACGCATGCATAATCCGCTCCCCTTTTTGCCCGATAGCGGTTAAAGCCACGCCAAAAAAGATGGAGAAGACTACCAGTTGCAAAATTTCATTGGTTGCCATCGCTTCTATCACTGAGCGGGGAAATACATGTTCAATGAATTTATTCAGGGAGAATTCCTGCGTTTTGCCCATTAATTCTTTAGCCCCTTCCTGGTCGACATTGGAAAGGTTGACACCTACCCCGGGTTTGGTGATATTAACCAGGATCAACCCCAGGGCCAGGCTGACAAGCGATGCCGAAATAAACCAGATCATGGCTTTACCGCCGACACGGCCCACCGATTTCAGGTCGCCCAACTTGGCAATTCCCACCACCAGGGTTGCGAAAACCAGTGGAGCGATAATCATTTGAACCAACCGGAGGAAGATGGTTGCCAGGAGTTTTACCTTAGGAGCAAAAGACTGTATAAATTCAGGGGAACTGTTGATGTGAACGATATAACCGGTGAAAATACCGAGTACCATCGCAATGACAATATATAAAGTCAACCTGTTCGCGCTGCCTGACGCATGCGTATGTGGATTCATAAATGCCTATTAGTGCTGCAATATAGGATTAAAAATTCCTTCAGGCTCCCGAAGGCAGAAAATTACGGGCGGCGGATATGTTTATGATTTATTCCTTATTTTTCCAGATCAAAATACCAAAAAGCAAAAAACTGTATGAGTTTATTCGCCAAAAAACCACTGGACCAGCTCCTGGCACAGGCAGCTGATTCTGAGAAAGGACTAAAGAGAACACTGGGGGCAGGAAACCTGATCGCCCTCGGTATCGGAGCCATTATCGGCGCGGGATTGTTTGTACGGACCGCCGCCGCTGCCGGTCAAGCCGCGGGGCCCGCAGTTACCATTTCATTTATTATTGCTGCCATTGGTTGCGCATTCGCCGGACTTTGTTACGCCGAATTTGCATCGATGATCCCCATTGCCGGTAGTGCTTATGCTTACAGTTATGTAACCATGGGTGAATTGATTGCCTGGATCATAGGCTGGGCCCTGATTATGGAATATGCATTGGGTGCGGCTACAGTTAGTATAGCCTGGAGCGAATACCTGAATAAGCTGTTGGGGGGAGCTATACCATATGAATGGTGCCACTCCCCTTTTGAGCAGTTTACTGATTCAAATGGCGTGGTTCACCAGGGCATCATGAACGCACCTGCACTTATCATCCTTTTATTGCTGACCATGTTGCTGATCAAGGGCACACAGGAAAGCGCATTGGTGAATATGATCATCGTATTCATCAAGGTAGCGATTGTATTGATATTTATTGCCGTGGGCTGGCAGTTCATCAAGCCTGAAAACCATACCCCATACATGATCCCGCAAGGCACAGCGCCGGTATTGGATGCCGCCGGAAAGGAAATCGTGAATTATGATGGGTTCTTTAAACATGGATGGGGCGGTGTACTCGGTGGAGCCGCCATTGTATTCTTCGCATTTATTGGGTTTGATGCCGTGAGTACGGCTGCCCAGGAAGCCAAAAACCCCAAGCGCGACATGCCCATAGGTATCCTGGGTTCACTGGCAGTGTGTACTGTTTTATATATATTATTCGGACATGTTTTAACCGGCGTAGCCAACTGGCAGGAATTTGTTGATCCTGAAAAAGGCCGTGAAGCTTCGGTAGCATACACCATCTCGGAATATATGAAAGGATATGAATGGCTGGCTACTGGTGTAACTGTAGCAATCCTTGCCGGTTTCAGTTCGGTGATCCTGGTTATGCTGATGGGACAAAGCCGGATTTTTTACACCATGAGTAATGATGGATTGATCCCTAAAGCATTTGGTGAATTGCACCCGAAATTCAAGACACCTTATAAATCAAACTGGATTTTATTTGTGTTTGTTGGCCTTTTCGCCGCATTCGTGCCCGGGCATGTTGCCGGTGACCTGACCAGTTTTGGTACACTCCTTGCTTTTGTGCTTGTGAGCCTGGGTGTATGGTTGCTGCGCAGGAAAAGCCCGAACATTGAACGTCCGTTTAAAACTCCATTGGTACCCATTGTTCCCATTTTAGGCGCTTTGATTTGTACCGGTATGATTGTAGCGATAGATACCACTACATTAAAAGCTGCATTTATGTGGATGTTGCTGGGCTTGCTTGTGTACTTCCTGTACAGTAAGAAAAACAGTAAACTCCGGAATCCTTCAGAAATTTTACCGCATGCATCGGATTTCGAGAGCAAGAAATAATCAGTTGCATTGAAAAAGAAAGAGGATGCCCTAAAGCATCCTCTTTTTTATTTGATATTTACTTCGTCGATAAAGATATGCGTATCACCTCCCGCCCCTTCGTGCCAGGAAGGCAACTCGCCAAATTGTTTTGCTTCTATACGGATAAACCTGGCTTGCTCCTTATCAAATTTTGCTTCAAGGTTCCAGACCTGCGGCACCAAATCCTGAACCGGAATAGTGGGTGCGATGACAGCGACATTTTTGAACTGAACCCCGTCTGCGGACACAGAGATCACAACTTCTTTTGGTAATACGATCCAAGAACGGGTGTCCTGTAAAAAGCCTGCCGTGACTGCAGATACAGTACTGATTTTCTTTAGATCAATCCGAACATCCATATCCGTTTTCTGGTACCCCTGCCAGTTACCCATCCGCCAGTTGACAGATCCTCTAATACCATCTATCAACCCGTCGGGGCCGCCGGCATCATACTGAGGTTCATACGCTGTAGCAAGTGCAACTGACCAATCGTGTTCCATTTTCTGATATACAGCTGTGCTAACCTTGCTAAACTTACCATTTTGATCAATGGCAACCGCTTTCAAGGTCATGCTACGGTCAACCCTGATAGGTTTACGGTAACGAATAGACGATGCTGAAGGCGTTGTCCCATCGGTGGTAATGTAAACCTTAGAACCTTTGGTTGGGGCTTCGACCCTCACTGTCTTGACATTTTTAAACGAAATATCCCCGCCATGTATCACCGGGTTTTGAACAATGGCAAGGTCAGGGTTGTCTGCCGCAATATCCAGCTTTGGCATGTTCTTAAGTGCGTTTGACGGCTTGTTACCCATCATCATGGTAACAAGTCCGCCCCCAATGATATCGGAATGCCTGAGGTAACCATTCGGCCAGTTTGTTGGCCTGAGAGATTTTGTGGTGCTGATCAGGATATTTTGCACATAGTCGTTACCGTTAGTTGCAGCTCCGGGCGCGTTGACCACAAATGAACGTCCATCTTCGAGGTTGATCTCCGCCAGGTTAAACAAGGGAGACCCTATGACATAATGATCGCTGCCGGGCGTAACCGGGTAAAAACCAAGCGCGCTCATGACATACCAGGCGCTCATCTGACCACAGTCTTCATTGCCTATCAACCCATCGGGTGCATTATGGTACATTTCCCGCATGACTTTTCGAGCCAGTGATTGTGTTTTTTGCGGTGCCCCCGCGAAATTATACAGGTAAATGACATGATGGCTGGGTTCATTACCGTGGGCATATTGCCCGATCAGGCCTGTAATGTCGCTTTGGTCACGGCCTGTGGTTTGCGCAGGCGCGGAGAAAAGCGCATCGAGTTTGGATTCAAGTTTTTTGGGCCCGCCAATCATGCGCATATATCCATTGATGTCATGGGGCATGTAGAAAGAATACTGCCAGCTATTGGCTTCCGTAAAATGGTTGTTCACTTCCCTGGGTTCAAAAGGGCTTAACCAGCCACCATTTTTCCTGGGCCTCATGAAACCCGTTTTTTTGTCGTACAGATTTCTATAGTACTGTGCCCTTTGCATGTATACGTTATAATCATCGAGCTTACCCAACTCCCTGGCAAAAATTGCGATACACCAGTCGTCATAGGCATACTCAAGCGTTTTACTCACGCTTTCATGTTCATCTTCCACTGCAATCACTCCATTGCTGATATATGCGGGCAGGCCGAGGTGGTTCCAGTTGGCACTTATCTTCATAGCTTCTAATGCCAGGTTTGCATCAAAATCGCGGATACCCTTCATGTATGCGTCCACAATCACTGGTATGCTATGGTAACCAATCATGCAATCCGTTTCGCAGGAAGCCAGTTCCCAAACCGGCAAACGCCCGCCCTGTCTGTAATGTGCCAGAAATGTTTTGATATAATCGAGGGTACGCTTTTGATCGATGATGGTATATAAGGGATGCGCAGCCCGGTATGTGTCCCACAATGAAAACACGGAGTAATAATCAAAATCCTCAGCGGTATGAATCTTGTCATCCATGCCCCGGTATTTGCGGTCGACATCCATATTAATATTTGGAACAATAGCAGTATGATATAAGGCGGTATAAAAGTTAGTAAGTTTAATTACATCGGTATCCTTTACATCAATCCTACCCAGTTCTTCATTCCAAACCCTGGATGCTTCCGCTTTCGCAGCGTTAAAATCCCATCCCGGCAATTCGGCCATGAGGTTTTTTTTCGCACCTTCCACACTGACGGGCGAAATGGCGAGTTTAACCTGTAATTCCTTTGCACCGCCTAATTCAAAACTGAAGAATGCCTTGAGGTTTTTTGACTCCTCTACTGCTTGCAGGTTATTGCCTATCAACTGATCGTTTTCCCAAATGCCATAATTTGTAATGGGAGATGAAAACTTCATGACGAAAAATACATACTGCCTGGTTGCCCAGGACTTACTTAATCGCATACCCGTTACCGTTACACTATCTTCTATACGAATAGAAGAGCGGAGTACTTCATCCCGGTGCTTCAGGTCGAGTACCAGGTACTGGTTTTCATCCTTCGCATAAAGGTATTTATGAAAGCCAACCCTGGGAGTCACGGTCAGTGAAGCCAGGATGCCATCATCCTCGAGGAACACTTCATAATACCCCGGTGAAGCCGATTCCTTGTTATGAGAGAATGCCGAGCCATATATTTTTTGATCAGGCGATACTTGTCCCTGCATGGGCATAAGCAGGATATCGCCATAATCACTGACACCCGTACCGCTGAGGTGTGTATGAGAAAACCCATAAATAAAACTGTCTGAATAATGATATCCGCTGCAACCATCCCAGCCTTCGAGCCTGGTATCGGGGCTTAGTTGAACCATACCGTGTGGCATCGTGGCGCCGGGGTATGTATGGCCATGTCCGCCTGTTCCGATAAAGGGATTTACATACCGGGTGTAATTTGTTGATTGAGATTTTGCCAGCGCAGAAAAAACTAATCCGGCAGTTATTAAAAAAATGACTCGCATGATATTAATTTAATAAAAAAAGCTTCTCCGAGGAGAAGCTAAGTTAGTTCAAAGAGGCCATCCGCTGATTAAAAGGGAAGGTCGTCGTTGGCCATGGAAGTTGCCGGCTCAGGTATGGAAGTCCTCATAGCCGGTGCGGGGCTTGCACCCATGTGCGATACATTACCCTGGTTTGCCCCTTGTGCTTCTGTATTTCCACCCAGGAGCTGAATGTTCTGAACCCTCATCCTTAGTGTCGCGGCCGGTTGGTTATCCTTATTGGTATAGGCATCCGCTTCAGGCGCTCCTTCTGCGTAAACCGTTCTTCCTTTGAGGAGATAATCGGCCACGGCTGTTTTGTCGGTCCAGTATGAACACTCTACCCAGGTTGTCCGCTCTTTTGGATTTCCCTGCGCGTCGCGATATTTATCGGTATGCGCCACACTGAAATTAATGACTTTCCGTCCATTCACTTCCCGGACATTGCAATCCTTTCCCAGGTTGCCGATGATTTGTAGTTTGATCATGATTTCTTTTTTTAGTGTTAATCGATGTATCTGAATACTTAAAGGTAGTATGTACAAAATCAAACGGCCGGACAGTTATGCACAAGTTGTCCGTACACGGCTTTATTAATTCATTTTCTTTTTCAGGGTACTCACCTGGTCCTGCAGGTTGCTGACAAGGTTGGCGAGGGCATTTACATCCCATCGTTGTTGTGTTGTAACCTTATTGATCACCACCTGGGCTTGCCAAAGTTCCACTACATCTTCTGTATTAACCTGGTAAGGCTGGTAGGTAGGGTTATCGCTTACCAATGTGATTTTATTTTTGGCCCTGTTGTTCCTGACAATTCTTTTATATACGATGCCTTCGCTGCGGCTGACTACAATGTAGGCATGGTTGTTTTTGACATCATCCATGCTATCAACCTTTTCGCCAACGATAATGCTGCCACTTGGGGTGGGAAGCATACTGTCGCCAATGATTTCAAAGGCGCGGTAGTTTCCACCGGTCAGCATGGGGAGGGTAAACGTGTTGAGTTCATCTAAAAACTCGGTATCCGCATACCCGGTGAGGTAACCGGCGGCGGCTTTAACGGGCACGAAATGGATAACATTCCTGTCGGCCGAAGCCATTTTTTGCTGTCGCCTTTTTTGCAGGTAAGACCCTGAATTCCCCATTGAACCAACATCTTTAAGTAGCAACTCGTCGAGGGAAAGTTTAAACATGTCCGCCACAATTTCCAGGACATCCAGCCTGGGGTCGGCCCTCTCCTCTTCATAAGCTCCAAGGAGGGATCGTTTGATATTGAGCCTGGCGGCGAATTCTTCCTGCGTCCAGCCGCGCAGCTTGCGCAGGTACTTGAGGTTTAATCCGGCTTTTGACATGGTGAACTAATTTGATTAGCACAAATATACTAAATTTATTAGCTTTTCAAAATTTATTTTTTTGCCGCTGGCCAAAGGGGCATGGTTTAGGTTGAACAATGTATTTTTGTTGAAAATCACCTTTATGGAAATAACCCTGATCCTGCATAACCTTCTTCGTTGGGCCGTTTTGATATTTGGCGCATGGACGGTTCTGAATGCACTGACCGGTAAATTTGGTAACCGCTCTTATAGCGGCAATGATAATCGGAGCAATTTACTGTTCATGATTTCCTGCGATATACAGCTATTGTTGGGTTTGATCTTATACTTTTCAGGCATTTGGTTTGAGAAGATGAAGGGAGGAGGCATGGCTGAAGTGATGAAAAATAAATATGACCGCTTTTTTACGGTAGAGCACCTGAGCATGATGCTCATAGCCTGGATACTGGTTCACGTAGGGCGTTCGGCCGTAAAACGCGCATCGACTGATTCCGCCAAACATTCAAAAATGCTGGTATTTTTCGGAATCGCATTTGTTTTAATCATTGCCAGTATACCCTGGCCATTCCGTGAGGAAATCGCGCGCCCGCTTTTCCGTTGGTTCAACTGATCTCTTCATCCAGATTTCCGTACTTGACAAATACATAACCCATGGCTGTTCGTAAAACTAAGGAACCTATCATTTTGGTTACTAATGATGATGACATTACTTCACCGGGTATTAAAAACCTGGTTGAGGCCGTTAAAGACCTTGGCAAAGTAGTGGTGGTTGCCCCGGATAGCCCGCAAAGCGGCATGGGCCATGCTATCACCATTGGCTCTCCCCTGCGCATGAATAAGATGAATTTGTTTGGAGAAGTGGAAGCCTGGCAAACCACGGGCACCCCGGTGGATTGTGTAAAACTGGCGGTCGATAAAATCCTGCACCGAAAGCCGGACCTTTGTCTGAGCGGCATTAACCATGGCGCAAACCACTCGATTAATGTCATTTATAGTGGCACGATGTCTGCCGCGATGGAAGCTTCCATTGAAGGTATCCCCAGCATTGGCTTTTCATTGCTTGATTACAGATACGAGGCGGATTTTACCGCATCAAGGCATATTGTCCGGACAATAGTCAGCAAGATTTTGAAAAAGAAATTAGACAAGCACCTGCTGCTGAATGTAAATATCCCTTCGGTGCCGATGGATGAAATAAAGGGCATCAAAGTTTGCAGGCAGGCTTACGCGAAATATGATGAGGATTTTGATGAACGTACAGACCCTCACGGAAAAAAATATTACTGGCTGACCGGGGAATTCAAAAACTTTGATAAGGGCAAAGACACGGATGTTTGGGCATTGCAAAGAAATTATGTGAGCGTGGTACCTGTTCAATTTGACCTGACGAATTATACCCTCAAAAAACAACTCGAAAAAACAAAGCTGTTTTCATGATTTTCAAAAAGGATAATTTCTGGCTGGGACTGATCCTCGGCATGCTGGCGCCTGTGCTTGGTTTAATTTTATTTAAGGTGTATAAGTTTGGGGTATTTACTTTTAAGGAAACTTTTCAGTTTATGTTCCTGGAACCCGGTTTTAAAACTTTATCTGTTGGCCTCAGCCTTTCCCTCCTGCTTAATGCAGCCCTGTTCACCTTTTATATAAATGCAGCTAAAGATAAAACTGCAAAAGGGATATTTGTGACTACTTTAGTTTATGGATCATTTATTTTGTTGGTGAAGACGTTTTATTAAAAGGATTACTATTCTAGATGTACGTTTCTCGCGAAGGCGCAAAGACGCAAAATTATAGCACGCAAAGGCGCGGAGACGCAATGATATAGCATGTAAAGGCGCAGAGGCGCAGGGGGATTACTCGCAGAGGCGCAGGGGGATTACTCGCAGAGGCGCAGGGAGTTTTCTCGCAGAGACGCAGAGACGCAGGGGGATTACTCGCAGAGGCGCAGGGAGTTTTCTCGCAAAGACGCGAAGGCGCAGAGTAATTTGTCGAAGGTGAGCAATTGACAAATAAGTTTAAGTTATGTATTAATTACAATTTATTGGCGATACGATGAATTCCGGTTTTGATTAAGGCTTCATTAAAATTCACCAGCAACCCTAACTTTAGTCCGGTTATTTTTAAATAGGTTAATACCTGTTTTGGGTGAACGGGTGCAATATTTTCTACAGATTTAATTTCCACTATTACTTTATCCTCTACAATTAAATCAGCGCGGAATCCAATATCTAATTTTCGCCCTTTGTAAAAAACCGGTAGTCCTGTTTGCCTTGTGAAACGCAACCCTGCTTCAGATAATTCATAAGCCAATATCTCCTCATAAACCGATTCTAATAAGCCTGGGCCAAGGTTTTGATGTATGGTAAAACAGGAATGGACGATAATTGCAGATATTTCATTTTCACTCATCACAATTCAATCTAATTTTAATAAACGTATTTTTTACAACCGCTTCTATACGCACACCCCTTTAAGCAGATATAGCTAATGGCTTTAGCGTTTCTGCGCCTTTGCGTCTCTGCGTTTTTGCGCCTTTGTGTCTTTGCGTCTCTGCGCCTTTGTGTCTTTGCGTCTTTGCGTCTTTGCGTCTCTGCGCCTTTGCGCCTTTGCGTGCGAATTAATATTCACGAAAAAGTAAAATTAGAGGAACCAGCACATCAAACATTGAAAAGAATATTCATAAACCCTGAACATTCTTTAACGAAGCCTTATCAATAAATTGTAGAAACCTTAACAGGAAATGAGGGGGAATCTTAGGAAATTTGTATCAGAAAAAGTCATAAACACTTTCTCATAAGCAGTTAGTTTTGGTAAACGGAGCCCTTAGTCTTAGGGGCTCCTTTTAATAGGCAACCGCTCAGTCTTCGGAGCTTAATTGGAACAAACCATCTACAAATTGCTGCTTATCGAAAACAAGTAGATCTTCCGCTTTTTCTCCCACGCCAATAAACTTAACGGGTATTTTAAACTGATCGGCAATGGCCAATACTACGCCGCCCTTTGCTGTTCCGTCGAGTTTGGTGATGGTCAGGGCTGAAACCTCGGTGGCGGCTGTGAAATGCCGTGCCTGCTCAAGGGCATTCTGGCCAGTACTGCCATCCAATACCAACATCACTTCATGAGGGGCATCAGGAATCACTTTCTGGATCACCCTTTTAATTTTGCTCAATTCCTCCATCAGGTGGGCCTTGTTGTGCAGTCGCCCGGCTGTATCAATCAGAACCACATCTGATTGTCTGGCAACGGCGCTTTGCACGGTATCAAATGCAACCGAAGCAGGGTCGCTGCCCATTTCCTTTTTTACTATAGGTACACCTACACGATCGCTCCATATGGTTAACTGGTCAACAGCGGCAGCCCGAAAAGTATCAGCGGCACCGAGCAAAACAGAATGCCCGGCCCTGGAAAAATTGTGAGCCAACTTGCCAATAGTGGTGGTTTTTCCCACCCCATTAACACCAACAACAAGTATCACATGTGGCTTATGCCCATGAGGCAAAGCATAATTTTCATAGCTGGAATCCTGTGCTGCCGAAACAAGCAAAGATTGTATTTCTTCTTTAAGTATCCTGTTTAATTCATTCGTATTAAGATATTTGTCGCGCTTTACCCTTTCTTCAATCTTATCAATAACCTTTACCGTGGTATCAATTCCCACATCTGCGCCGACAAGTGCCGCTTCCAGGTTATCCAGCACTTCTTCATCTACTGTGCTCTTCCCGGCAATGGCTTTGGTAATCTTACTCAGGAACCCTTCCCTTGTTTTTTGCAAGCCCTGGTCAAGGGTTTCCTGTTGTTGCTTTTTGCCGAATAATTTATCAAAAAATCCCATAATATGAAATATAAATGTACAGCAGGTTGCCGGTGATGAATATAAATAAAGAAAGCCGTCCGGCAGTTAACGGGACAGCTTTATTATTTTTTGCAAGAATGCATCTCACGGGATTATCCCGCCAGGTATTCCTTGATCTTGTCTTTGTGCACGATCGCTTCTTTGAACGTGTAAGCGCCGGTTTTGGGGCTGCGTACCGCCTTGATCACTTTGCTCCAGTTCTTTGCCTCGGCCGCTGCCTTCTGGTCCTTGGTCTTGATCGCCGTTTTAGCTGCTTTTGCCATGGTTATTTGATTTCTTTATGAACAGTTACTTTTTTCAGAATGGGGTTGAATTTCTTTAACTCCAGGCGCTCGGGGGTGTTCTTTTTATTCTTCCGGGTAATATACCGGCTTGTACCCGGCATACCGCTGGCCTTGTGCTCCGTGCACTCCAGAATCACCTGAACCCTGTTACCTTTCTTTGCCATGATGCGTATGATTAAATTTTTTTATTATACTGATTTTCAGATTCTTGTAGCTGACACTTAGATTTTATGTCCAGCTGCACGAAGTTCCTTAACCACACTGTACAAGCCATTCTTGTTGATGGTGCGGATAGCTTCAGAAGACAGTTTCAGGGTAACCCATTTGTCTTCTTCGGCCAGGAAATAACGCTTGGTTTGAAGGTTAGGTAAAAACCTGCGCTTGGTCTTAATATTTGAGTGGGAAACCTTATTTCCTGTGATTGGCTTTTTACCCGTAACCAGACATACTCTTGCCATAATCCTAAAATTTTTGGACGGCAAAGGTAAGTAAAAATGGAATACAATACCGAATCCTTTCAACTATTTTTACAAATATATTTTACAGGACTAATAATCAAGGAAAAAACTGTTTATATGGCCAATATACATGAAGTACACACGGAACATTCCGGCGGAATGGCTTTCACGACCCAAATTGGGGACCACCAGGTGCGAATAGATGCCAGCGCAGAGCATGGCGGCATGAACCTGGGCCCGGGCCCGAAAAAGTTGATGCTCGTGTCTTTGGCGGGATGTACCGGTATTGATGTAGTATCGATCCTGGATAAAATGAAAGCTTCTTACAGCCAGTTTTCTATAGATGTCAGTGCCCAGTTGTCAAGCGAAACACCTGCCACTTATACATCCGTGCACATTATTTACCGCATCAGCATGAAGGAAGCCGACAGGCCAAAAATGGAAAAAGCTGTGGCTTTGTCACAAGATAAATACTGCGGTGTAAGTGCGATGTTCAAAGCATTCGCGACGCTGACCTATGAAATTATGTATCTCTAAGCTTTGTTCGGCTTGCAAAGCGTACGCGCCACATTTGCAAGGCAACGGCCAGCATGATCAGGGAAACACCCACGAAGAACTGCTGGTGCAGATATTTTCGTTCGTTCAGGAACATGAACGCGAGGATGATACCGTAAACCGGCTCAAGGTTATAGCTCAGGTTGGCCGTGAATGCCGAAATATGCCGGAGGGCCCGCAACTGCAGCTCAAAGCTGAGGATGGTGCAGAAAATAACGAGGACCAGCAGCCATGCCCAGTCGGACCCAGTGGGCAGGTAATACGGAGAAGGATATGCCAAATGATATACGGGCAAAGCCAGGCTCAGAAAAATGAAACCACCGGTTAATTCGTACAGGGTAAGGGTACGCGGGCTGATGTGGCGTACGAGTTGTTTGTTGAATATCGGGAAAATGGCGCTGCCCAATGATGAGAGTATCCCGAAGATGATGCCCAGTTTATACTGGGGATGAAAGTCGAAAATGATATAGATGCCCGCCAGGGCCAGGAGCCCGAGGGCCAGTTCGGGCCAGACAATTGCCTTTCGAAAGAACAATGGCTCCAGAAGGGCTGTGAAAAAGCCAGCAGCCGAGAGGCAAACCAGGGCCACGGAAGCATTCGCGTATTTGATGCTGCCATAAAAAAACAGCCAGTGCGCCGCGATAACGGCTCCCACACCCATCATCTTCCACACATCGGCAGCGGGTTGACGGCGGAGTTCTTTTTGCCAGGACATCCACATGACCAGCAGTATAACAGTCATGCCTAACCGATACCAGACCAGCATGCCCTCCCCCAGTTCGATCAGCTTGCCCAAAATCGCGGTGAAACCGGCCAGGAAAACGGCGGTGTGCAACTGCAGGAAGGCTTTTTTCATTTGAGGCGACATAGAATCGGCAAATATAAGGATGCACGGCTTGCCAATTATTTGGCAGACGGGCTATGTACTGCCGATGCAGTGAGTGACACAACGATGCCGGGCTTTGTGACCCACTGATCCCAAAAAAATCCAAAAAAAAGCCCATGAAGGCATCCCATACACAAACATGAGTATATTTGCCCGACCTTAACCGAAGCTGTATGAATTTCAATCGTATCAACAATGTTACCGGCTGGCTCGTATGTTTGATTGCCTGCTCGGTATATATTATGACCATGGAAGCTACCGGCAGTTTATGGGATTGCGGAGAATTTGCCTCCAGCGCCTATAAATTGCAGATCCCGCACCCGCCCGGTGCGCCGCTCTTTGTGCTGATCGGGCGTTTGTTCATGATCCCATTTGACCCTATGCACGCCGCAACAGGGATTAACCTGATGAGCGCGCTGGCCAGTGGATTTACCATTTTATTCCTGTTTTGGTCCATCACCCATTTCGCGCGCAAGATTGTGCAGAAAGACGGACAGGAACTCAGTGCGGAAAAAACCATCGCCATCATGGCTGCAGGTATTGTGGGCGCTTTGGCTTATACCTTTTCCGACTCTTTCTGGTACAGCGCCGTGGAAGGTGAAGTGTACGCTTTGTCATCTTTTTTTACGGCCGTGGTTTTTTGGGCCATGCTGAAATGGGAGCATAATGTAACCGAAGAGCAGGCACAGGGCGTGAAAGGGCATTTTACCCGCGCCGACCGATGGCTGATCCTGATTTTTTACCTGATGGGATTGTCGATTGGCGTGCATTTGCTGAACCTGCTGACCATCCCGGCCATTGTGATCATCTATTATTTCAAACGTTATAAAGCCAGTACCTGGGGCACATTCTGGGCATTTATTATTGGGTGCATCATCACCGGGCTGGTACAAAAAGCGGTGATCCAGTGGAGCATCAAAGGCGCTGGTAATATGGATATATTATTTGTAAACAGTTTTGGCCTCCCATTCTTTACTGGTTTCGCGTTTTTCTTTTTACTGATTGGGGTACTGATCTATGTAGGCTTGCGTATTGCCAATAAAAACGGGTGGAATTTCCTGAAGCTGGGCCTTTGGGGATTCGCGTTTATGTTGTTGGGTTATTCGAGTTATTTCACAACGCTGGTGCGCAGCAGCGCCGACCCCGCGGTGGATATGTTTAACGTAGATAACCCGGTAAGTTTGATGGGGTATATCAGCCGTGAGCAGTACGGCGACTGGCCGATTATGTTTGGACAGGATTTTACCGCCGAGATACAGGAAACAAAAATCACCGAAACATATATTAAATCGAATGGCCGGTATGAAAAAAATGGCCGCAAGGTTGAGTATGTCTTCGCGCCCGCAGATAAACATTTCTTCCCCCGTATGTGGGACCAGAGCAACGACCAGGGGCATGCGGATTATTATGCAAGCTGGGCCGGTATCGGCCGCAACAGCGACGGTACCTGGGAACGCTCCCCCACTATGGCGGAAAACATTGGCTTCTTTTTCGATTACCAGATCAACTGGATGTACTGGCGATATTTCATGTGGAATTTCGCGGGTAAACAAAATGATGTACAGGGCATACATATGGGTAATGTGCGAGACGGGAACTGGATCACGGGCATTGGGTTTTATGACAACCTTCGCCTGGGCGACCAGAAATACTTGCCCGACAGCCTGAAACATAACAAAGCCAACAATAAATTATTCGCGCTGCCCTTTATCCTGGGCTTGCTCGGATTATTTTACCAGGCCAGAAAAGATAAAAAAGACGCGCTGATTACAGGCCTGCTGTTCTTCTTTACGGGTATCGCCATCTGCGTTTACCTGAACCAGGCGGGTAACCAGCCCCGTGAACGCGATTACGCGTACGTGGGGTCTTTCTATGCCTTCGCGATATGGATTGGCCTCGGCGTATTGTATGTGCGCGACTTGCTGATGCCTGTATTGAAAAACGCGAGGACAGCAGGTTTAGCGGCAGGACTGCTTTGTTTGCTGCTGGTGCCGGTACTGATGGCCAGCGAAGAGTGGGACGACCATGACCGCAGCCGGAAGGTTTTGGCCAGCGACCTTGCCAGGAATTACCTGGAAAGCTGCGCGCCAAATGCCATTCTGATCTCATTTGGTGATAATGACACTTACCCTTTATGGTATGCCCAGGAAGTGGAAGGCGTGCGCCAGGATGTGCGTGTGATCAACAGCAGTTTGCTGGGCACCGACTGGTATATCAACCAACTGAGGTACAAGATCAATAACAGCGACCCGGTTGACCCGATCTGGAGCAAAGCACAGATAGAAGGATCAAACCGCGACATCGTTTACCATGCACCGCGCCCCGGTATTGACCCGAACCAGTTCATGGACCTTTATACCATGATGAAGGATTACGCGGGCAGCGATGACCCGAAAAATATGGAGCAGACGCGCGATGGCAATATGATCAATGTATTCCCCACAAAGAAAGTGATTTTGCCTGTGGATGTAGACCTGGTGCGTAAAAATGGTACGGTCAACGCGACCGATAGTGTGGTGAGCGAGTTGCGTTTTGAGATCCCGAAAAATGTATTGTATAAAAACGATGCCGCTATTTTGAATATCATTGCCGCCAATAAATGGAAGCGCCCGATTTATTTCACCTCACCTTACGGTGAACTTGGCTTCCAGCAATACCTCCGCCAGGATGGAATGACCTACAGGCTGGTACCGGTGATGAACAGTGAAGTAAACAGCGATTGGGTGTTTGACGTGATGTCGAAGAAGTTCGGATTTGGCAATGCGGATAAACCGGGTGTGTATTTTGATGAGGAGAACCGCCGCCACCTGAACAGCATCCGCCTGCAATACGCGCAAGCCGCGGGCTTCCTGGCCGATAACGGACGCGCTGAAGATGCGAAGAAACTCCTGAACAAATGCGACAAGATGATGTTGCAGGAAAACTTCCCATATGGCATGGTGAGCCGCAACCAGCAGCACAACCAGATTTCATTACAACTGTTATATGCCGCATACCGTGCGGGCGACATGGAACTGGCCAACCGCATCAGCAGCAGTTTGAAGAAGGACATGGAACAGCAAGTTGCGTATTATCAGAGCCTGAGGGATACACGCAGGGATAACCTGGCTTATGAAGAAGAAAGGAACAATAACCTGTTGCGGGGATTAACGGGTCTTGAGCAACAGTTCAAGAACCCTAAGCCTGTAACTGAATTACCGCAAACCATTCCGGGCAACGCGGCTCCGGCAACGCCTTAATGTAATGATGAGATATGAAAAGTCCCGCTGCAATGGCGGGACTTTTTTTTTGCAGCTATATGATATTGACTTCCGTTTCGAGCTGTATGCCATACTTTTTACTAACGCTGACGGCTATACGCTGACTTAATGAGGCTATTTCCTCACCACGAGCGGAACCGTAGTTGACCAATACAAGGGCCTGTTTGGCATGGCATCCCGCATCGCCTTCCCTGTATCCTTTCCAACTTTGTCCTTCGGATGGGCCGCTGTGTTCAATAAGCCAACCCGCAGCGATTTTTATTTGTCCGTTAGTTGTTGGATAACCGGGTATGCCGGGATATTGTTGAAGCAATGACTGGAATAGTTCCTGGCTGATTTCGGGGTTTTTAAAAAAGCTCCCGGCATTGCCGATTTGATCCGGATCGGGAAGTTTTGATTTCCGGATGCGGATCACGGCATCGGAAACTGCACGGATGCTTAGATCCTGTACGTCCATGGCTTCGAGTTCCTGCCGGATGGCCCCATAGGAAATATGATAGTTTGGTTTTTTGCTCAGCCTGAAGGTAACAGACACAATGGCAAAGCGATGCTTGTATTTGTTTTTGAAAACGCTTTCGCGGTAGCCAAAGGCGCAATCATTCAAACCAAAACGGACCAATTCGCCGCTGTGCAGGTCGATGGCTTCCAGTTCATGAAACACATCCCTGATCTCCACACCATAAGCCCCGATGTTCTGCATGGGTGACGCGCCTACGTTCCCGGGGATCAGGGAGAGGTTTTCCACCCCGGCGAGGTTTTCGTTGATGCAATGCATGACAAAACTGTGCCAGTTAACACCCGCGCCGGATTTCAGGTACACGTAACCGTTATCCTCCCCCACCTGTTCAATTCCCGGGATATCATTTTTCAGAATAAAAGCATCCGGGTCTTTGGTAAAAAGGATATTGCTGCCCCCGCCCAGCACCATCCTGGGAACCTGCCGGGGATGCCGGTTCATTTCGTCTATTTGTTCCCGTAACGCATCCACCGAATGAAAGGCAGCGAAATAACGCGCCTTGACATCCATATGGAAACTGTTCAATGACCTGAGGGGATAATTTTCTGTGAACATGGCTCAAATGTACATACTTGCCAACGTAAAAACTATTGCGGGTCAACATCCGTAATGATATCCACCTGCCTGAATTTTTTCTCCGCGAGGAGGAGCCTGATATGATTTTTAAGTACCTGCCGGTATGTGGCAGCACGGCCGGAATCTTTGGGCAGTTTCAGCATGATTTCCGCGAGGTACCGATTGCGCACGCGGCCTATGACGGGGGTTGCCGGCCCAACTACCAGGTCTTTCAGGTCGATGCGGAGGCTGTCTGCCAGTTTATGGGCGGCTTCCTCATTTACTTGCTTGTCGATATGCCGGAGCGTGATGCTGATCACCCGGCTAAAGGGCGGATAAAAAAACTCGCGCCGCGCTTCAAGTTCGCGGTGGTACATGCCCGTGTAATCGTGGTTGCGCACGAATTCAATGACAGGGTGCGCCACCTGCAGGGCCTGTATCATCACTTTCCCTGCGATTTGTTTCCTGCCGGCCCGGCCGCTCACCTGTTCCATCAACTGAAAGGCCCTTTCATTCACCCTGAAGTCGGCGAAGCTCAGGATGCCGTCGGCATCGAGTATACCCACCAGGCTGACCCGGTCGAAATCGAGGCCCTTAACAACCATTTGCGTACCAACCAGGATATCGATTTTATTTTGTTCGAACTGTCGGATCAACTGGTCGTGCGCGGTTTTACCTTTCACGCTATCCACATCCATCCTGGCTACGCGGGCAGTGGGAAATTCCTCTTCGAGTTGTTCCTCAATTTTTTCGGTGCCAAAGTTTTTCTCGAGCCAGTTTTGGCTGCCGCAAGCCGGGCAAGCCACAAGTTTGGGATAAGTGCTGCCACAATAATGGCAATGAAGTTTGTTGCTGAACTTGTGTAATGTCAATGACACATCGCAGTGTGTGCATTGCGGGATAAAGCCACAGGAACCGCATATCAGGTATGGGTTATACCCGCGCCGGTTTTGAAAGAGGATGACCTGGTGGCCTTTCCCTACTTCTTCCTGGATGGCCTGTTTGAGTTGGGGGCTCAGCATGATTTTTCCTTTAGCCGCAACCTGGTAGAGGTTGACTACTTCAATGGCTGGCATGGGAACAGCATTATACCTTTCGGATAAGGTGACCAACCCATATTTATGCAGGCTGGCATTGTAATACGATTCCAGGGATGGCGTAGCGCTGCCAAGCAGCACTTTCGCATGGAATAGTGAAGCCAGGTAGATGGCGGTGTCGCGGGCATGATATCGGGGCGCGGGATCCTGTTGCTTGTATGACGCGTCGTGTTCCTCGTCGGCAATGACCAGTCCGAGTTCCCGGAACGGCAGGAATAAAGCGCTCCGCGCTCCAAGTATAACGCGGGTTTCGCCGCTCCTCAGCTTTTTCCATATCTCCACCCTTTCCTGGTCGTTGAAGCGCGAATGATATATCTGGATAAATCCGCCAAAATGCCGCTGCAATCTTCGTATAATCTGTGCCGTTAGTGCGATTTCAGGAAGCAGGTAAAGCACTTGTTTGCCTTCTTTCAACGCCGCTTCAATAAGTTTAATGTAAACCTGTGTTTTTCCTGAACCCGTCACGCCGTGCAGCAGGCATACATTCCTTTCCTTCCATGACTCCTGTATGCCGTGATAACATCGTTCCTGTTCGGCACTCAGTTCAAAATCAATCTGTATATCTTTTGGCAATGAAGGGATGCGGTCGACAGTCCTGTTTTCGATGAACAGGATTTTCTTATCCACCAGCGCCTTCAATTGTGCCGCGCTGGCGCCGGATTTTTTAAGCAAGGCTGATTGCGTGACGGCGGATTCCGTTTTTTCCAAATGAAGGAACGCAAGGAGCAGTTCCATTTGCCGGGGCGCGCCCGACCAATCGTTCAGCAGGTCCGACAATGAGGCATCGTTGTGCAGCCTTGGGTTGAGTTGCACATATTTTTCTTTACGCGGTTTAAAGCGTTCATTCAGCCGCTCCCAGGAGTAACAGATTTTTTTATCCATCAGCCTTTTGATGACCGGGTACACATGCCTGCTATCGAGTATTTGCTGGACCTCCGTCATCTGCAATTGTTTGCGCAGCAAGAGGGCTTCGGCGACCAGGAATTCTTCTTCATCCAATCCCGAAAAATCTTCACCCGCTTCTTCATTAAACATCAGGATGGTTTCGCTGCTCAACTTAAAATTGGCCGGCAGTGCCGCCGTCATCACTTCTCCTTCCGTACACATATAATAATCGGCGATCCAGTTCCAGAGCGCGAGTTGTTCGGGGCAGATGATGGGTTCATCGTCGAGGATATTCAATAAAGGTTTGGTTTCATAGGCAGGCGCTGTTTGAATGATTTGCCTGATGATGGCCGCATATTTTTTTTGTTTCCCAAAAACCACTTCCGCCCGGCACCCCGGCAAGGCTTTGCTTTCCATGCCCGGCGGCACCTGGTACGTATAGGCCATAGGAATGGCCAGGGGCAGGATCACTTCGGCCCATGATACCGGATGTGTATCCGGAAAAATCATTTGTGTTGATGCTTTCATCTTAAATATCCCTCATATCAATCCAACTGGCCTGTAACCTGGTAAGCGCCGATTCCATGCGTTGGTAGACATCCTGTTTCAGGTCTTGTACCCGGTTGATGTCATAACCATGAACCGGCACTTCTTCGAGGAACACGGCCCTTGACTTTCCAGGCGTCATGGAGAATACACTCCGGTAATGCATACGGTCGTACGTATCCAAAAATAATACGGGCCTGATATTCGTTCCTGTTTCAATCGCGATGCGGAAAGCGCCGTCGTAAAATTCTTTAAGCGGCTTCCCGCTGGTATTGAATGTGCCTTCGGGCGCGATAGCAACGGAAATGCCGTTTCGGAGGGTTTCCCTCAGGAGATGCAAACTTTTCGCCCTATTCTGAGGGCTGTCGCGTTGCACCATGATCACCGCTTTGCGATAAAAGATTCCAAAAATTGGCACTTTGCCCATTTCGGCTTTTCCGAGAATCCGGATGGGTTGCTTGCGCAGCGCTTTCAACATCACCGGTATATCCATATACGACACATGGTTGAAAACAAAAATGGCATTTTTAGCAGGATCATATGGCGCTTCATAGATGTTGCGGTGCCACATGAACCAAGCGGCCATTGCCGCATCCGCCCAAAAGGTAACAATCTTATATATGAACCTGCCGCCATAAGGTTCGGGCAACAGGAATGCAATGATGGCAAAGGGCAATAAGATAAACATCAGCAGGAGGAATACCAGGATGGCATAGATGCTGAACAAGATACGTATGGGCCTGGGTAATTTCATTGCGAGGCGAATATAGAGGAAGGAAGGGGATGATGAATCAATAAAACTGTTTGATTTCGGGAGGAAGATAACTGGAATACATATTATATTTTATAATTATTTATTCATTACATTGTATTTACCAAAATGCTAATGCCCTGGGATTGAAGGCTTACAAACGTATTATACGTTCGATTCATGTCATTTACAGAAAATATTTTAAAAAAGCAGGAAAAAACCCGTGCTGAATCCTGCAAAACGCTTACCTTTGCCGTCCTAAATTTGGGAATGTTATGTTAGCAATCGTTACAATCGCGGGTCAGCAATTTAAGGTAAAAGCCGGAGACAGCCTCTATGTACCGCACCTCGCCGGTAAAGCGGGAGACACTGTTGAGTTCTCGGACGTATTATTAACCAGCAATGGTAATGCCGTGAACACAAATGGTCAGGCTGTAGTGAAAGCTGAAATCCTCAGCGACCTGGTAAAAGGTGAAAAGGTAATCGCCTTTAAAATGAAAAGAAGGAAAGGTTTCCGTAAAAAGCACGGCCACCGCACCCAGTATACGCATATTAAAATTACCGCAATCGCATAATTGATTTGTTGCTGATGCATGATCCCTGGTGCAAACAGTATGATCATCTGAACAACAATCATAAAAAAGAAAAGTCATGGCACATAAAAAAGGTGAAGGCTCGGTAAAGAACGGCCGCGATTCACAAAGCAAAAGGTTAGGTGTAAAAATTTTCGGTGGCCAGTCTGCCATCTCCGGAAATATCATTGTTCGCCAGCGTGGCACACAGTTTCATCCGGGTAAAAATGTTGGTCTTGGAAAAGACTTTACCATCTTTGCACTCACTGATGGTGTGGTTGAATTCAAGAAAACGAAAGGAAACAAGACAACTGTTTCAGTTTCACCGGTAGAAGCTATTGCATAATTTTTTGATATTTTTTTTGGTAGTATCAAAATAGTATTTATTTTTAAGTATTATTTACTAACCAATTAAATTCAAAAAAAATGGCAACAAAGAAAAAAGCCGCTCCTAAGAAGGCTGCAAAGAAAGCTGCTCCTAAGAAAGCCGCTGCAAAAAAAGCTGCTCCTAAAAAAGCCGCTAAGAAAGCCGCTCCGAAGAAAGCCGCTAAAAAAGCTGCTCCTAAAAAAGCCGCTAAGAAGGCTGCTCCGAAGAAAGCTGCTAAGTAAGCTTCATTTGCCGCCAAAGCAAATATTAGAAAGTCCCGTTTTTACGGGACTTTTTTTGTGTCCCTGCTTTCCGGAATAACATGCAGCGCAATGCCCGAATCCATTACATTTGAGGTATGGACAATGTACAAATCGCAGACAGCCTTTCCCTCTTATCCAAGTTGATGGACATACATGGGGAGAACTCATTTAAATCAAAATCATACGCTTCAGCGGCTTTTGCATTGGAACGCCTTGCCGTTCCCGCCAGCGAATTATCCATCGATAAACTCGCGGCCATAAAAGGCATCGGCCAATCATCCGCTCAGAAAATCAGGGAGATGGCAGACAGCGGGAAATTACAAATCCTTGAGTCATTGATCAGCCAGACTCCCCCCGGTGTGATTGATATGTTGCAGATCAAAGGCATCGGCCCAAAAAAGATCCATAGCATCTGGAAAGAAATGGGCATAGAAACCGTTGGTGAATTGCTGTATGCCTGCCAGGAAAACCGGCTAAAAATGTACAAAGGGTTTGGCGAAAAAACCCAACAGAACGTGATGGAGAGCATCCGTTTTTATCAGCAGCACGAACATCAGCAATTGTATGCGCAAGCAGAACCATTAGTACCCGTTTTTCAATCATTCCTTGTAAAATGTTTTCCTGGTACGGGCATTTTACTGACCGGCGCTATGGCCCGGCAAATGGAAACGATTGAAACCCTTGATTTCATTATACAATTACCCGCTTCCCATATCCGAAAAGTGATAGACCTGGTCCCGGAATTTCAGTATGTAGCGGATAGTGCAAACCCGATGCTATACAAAACAGGTATGGGAATTACACTTGGCTTATATTGCTTGGAGGCCGGAGAATCGTTTATCGCATCGCATATCCAACACAGTTCTTCAGAATTATTCTGGAACACATTGACAGAAAACTACCCTATACCAGGTGACAATGTAAATAATGAAGAAGCTTTTTTTGCAAAGCTGAGCATGCAGCATATCCCGGCTGCTGCCAGGGAAAGCGTCGAGGCCTTGAAACTGGCCGCAGCAGGCAAATTCCCGGAACTGATTACAGAAAAAGATATCAGGGGCATCATACATTCCCACAGCAACTGGAGCGATGGCAGCCAAAGCCTGGAAGAGATGGCGCGTACCGCGATGGCGGAAGGTTATGAATACCTCGTGATTTCCGATCACAGCCAATCGGCATTTTACGCGAATGGGCTCAATGCTGACAGGATCAGGGAGCAGCATAAACAGATTGATGAACTCAATAAAGCATTGCAACCATTCCGGATTTTCAAGAGTATTGAAGCCGATATCCTGAATGACGGCAGCCTGGATTATCCGGATGAAATCCTTGCGAGCTTCGACCTGGTGATTGCTTCCGTACACAGCAACCTGAAAATGACGGAGGAGAAAGCCATGATGCGATTGTTGAAAGCCATTGAAAATCCCTACACGCGCATCCTTGGACACATAACCGGAAGGCTATTGCTGAGCAGGCCCGGGTACCCTGTAAACCACGAACGCATTATTGATGCCTGTGCGGCTAACGATGTTGTGATTGAATTAAACGCCAATCCGAACAGGCTTGATATCGACTGGAGGCATATCGCTTACGCGCTGGAAAAAAATGTACTGATTTCCATCAACCCGGATGCGCACCATACCGATGGGTTTCACGACAACGCATACGGTGTACGTGTGGCACAAAAAGCGTTGCTGAAAAAGGAAAGAAACCTGAGCAGTTTTAGTCTGGAAGCATTTACCGCATTTGTAGAGAAAAGGAAACGCTGATTAATCGGCTGTTATAGGGAACTGCACATAAAATGTAGTGCCTTGTCCGGGTACTGTATCAAACCATATCTCGCCATCCGCCTGCTCTACGATGCGCTTGCACATGGCAAGCCCCAGTCCGGTGCCTGAGGTTTTTGTAGTAAAGTTTGGCGTAAAGATATTGGCGCGTAAAGATTCATCGATTCCCTGTCCGTTATCCGAAATACTCACCCTCACCCGGCCTTCGCGAATCTGTTCCTGCAATTCAATTTGCCCCATACGGTCATCCGGTACAGATTGAATCGCGTTCAGCATCAGGTTATTGAACAAGCGATTGAGGTGTGTTTTATCTGCGATCACCCACACCGGGGTTTCTGGCAACTGGTAGTGCAGGCTTGCCCTCTCATCTGATTGATATAAAGACAGGACGCTGTGCAGGACTGCATTCAGGTCGACCCTTTCCCTTGCGGATTCCCCGATATGTGCGAACTGGCTGAAATCACCGGCAATTTTATTGAGGTGATTGATTTGTTCGATCAGTGTATGCGAAACCTGCGCGGAGAGTTCAGGCACATTGGGCGCTTTTTGCTCTATCGCTTTCTGAAGGTACTGCAGGCTCAGTTTCATGGGCGTCAGCGGGTTCTTGATTTCATGCGCCACCTGACGGGCCATCTCCCGCCAGGCCCCTTCCCTTTCGGCCTTGGCCATAGCCTGGACGCTATCTTCCAACTGGCTGACCATTTTATTGTATTCGGCCACCAGGATGCCCAATTCATCCTGCCTTTTCCATTCTATCGCTTCATTATGCGCGCCGATATTGATCTTCTTCATTTTCTCCCCGATAATCGAAAATGAACGTGTGATTCGGTTGGTGATGAATAAGGCGATGATACCTGCTATCAGGAAGATGAAGGCATTCAGGTTTATGATGGTCACCAGGAAGTTCGAAATTTCCTGGCGGAGGTTGCTCTGTGAAGTGAAATACGGAATATGCAGGTATGCGTAATCGTTACCTTGCTGATCCTTCACTGGTACATAATTGCTCGCGAAGGATAATCGCCCGACATGTTCATCCTGCTGAAACTGGATTTCTTTCATACGTGCCAGGTGAAAATAGGCGTTGGGCTGCATTTTCGTGCTGAGCAACCCGCGCGTGTACAACATGGGCAATGAAGATATCCTCAGGTTGCCATCGAGGTCGTACAGGTTTACATCGACACCATGAATTTCAGAGATTTTATTAACCGTTTGCTCTATGTCCTGGCCGAAAGCACGTTCCACTGTTTGCAGGGAATCATTCATAGACCAACCCTTACCCATGGCATTGCGCACTTCTTTCTCCATGATCCTGATGGTGCGGCTCAGCTTTTCGCGGTTATTTGACTCATAGCGGTTGATGAAAAATAAAATGGTGGCGACACCGATGATGATAAATGAAAGCACGCTGATAAAAATGATGGTACCATGGATTTGCGTGCGGATGGTCATCTGCCAGTAACCCAGGAACCTGGAGATGCTGAACTTAGAGCGGACGACCGCACTCACGAGCCAGAACAATGCCGTTACCAGGAGAAATGAGCAAAAGAGGTAAGAGAACAATGTGATGGTTTCAATTAACCAACGGCTTTCCTTGACGATGGCCACTACCCTTCCGGCGCCCGCATGGTACCAGAGTTCATTATATGTACCTTTTTGCTTTTCCTGGAAAGCATCGCCCCTGAAATCCTGTTTTGATAAAGCAGACGGAAATGGATAATCGTTGTGTGTACGGATCAGTTTCCAGTTGCTGTATTGCGCGAAAGCATACAGCCCGGATTGCTCGATATCAGACTGGTTGCCACGGCTGAATAGTTCAGGATACAGGGCGTCTTTCTTGAATTTCTTAGGCGAAGCCAGGATGAACACATAACCCATCAAGCTGCTGTCGGGCGCATGCAGGCTGCGTTTACAGATATAACTATAAGCATCGTACGCCTCATCAAAATAATATAAACCGGGCGTGGCGGTTGGCTTCGACTGTGTATTGAGGATGATATTGACTTGCGCGAAACTGACGGAATCTGTATTATACAAAGGTTGTTCTTTCGCATCGTAAACATAGACCCTTGTATCGTAGCGGTTGGTAAACCCGCTTGGGTTGCTGTTGATGAGCGAATCCTTTAAAAATAAATTATCGCCCAACCTGTAAAACCTGTCGAAACGGGCGGCCAGGAAGCTGCTGTCAAATGCCGTCAACAGGCTATTGACCATGGTTTCTTTCGAGGGATCTGACTTTTGCAATAAGGTTTCGGCGTAACGCTTCCGGTTGTCGAGTTCCTTGCGGTTATTCTCCGCCATCAGGATGCCTGTTACGGATACGGAAAAAAAGAAAAGCCAAATGACCATCCGCGAAGAAATAATTCGTGTACTGATTAACGTTAGCCAGCGACTGACCAGGAGGCCGACAAACAGGACCAGCCAACCCAATACAAATAAATCGAACCCGCCTTTTATATGGCCAATCCTGAAACTCAGGGCCAGCAAGCCTGTTACAGCCAGGGCCAGCAACATAACCCATGTTGGCCCCTGGTAGATGGCGCGGACCCATTCCACCAGCATCTGGCAAAAGAAAAAATATCCAATACAAATGCAGGCAAGGATAAAAAATCCGATGACGCTGAACCCGTTCAGTGTAAAGAAGTTCATAACATCGAATGAAACACGGGGATCAGAGACAAGCGACCTCACGCTGTTGGCAGCCAGAAAACTGACACCGACAAGCATGATGGAGCCTAACCCGAGCAAAGCCATGGCTGTTTGATTTTTTACAGGCTTGACCAGGGTTGTGGCCGGTTGCAGGTACCGATGGAGGAATAAAATAAACCAGGTGATGAATAAAGCATGCAGGAGCAGGTCGCCAAGGGAAGACGCCCAGGCATTCGCCGCATACCACGAAGGATCAAACAAAGCGAACTGCTGCAGGTTTAAGAGCCCGGGGACATATATCAACAGTAACCGGATCAGCAACAATACAATACCCAGTAAAACGGAAGCAATGGCTATCCCTTTTTTGTCTTTGATAAAAACGGCAAAGAGTTGCACGAACACCAGCACCATGATCAAAGCAAGGGCTTTCATAGCAACTGCTATCGGGTTGCTTTTGTAGAAACTGATTTTATCTTTCGCGAATACATGGAACAATCTTTTTCCATCCAACGATAAAACCGGCAATCCCTTTACGGTATCTGCACTGACATCAAAGTTCCCGGAGATGATTTCCTTAGCCAGGAACGAGTTCTGGAGGTAATCGTTTTGAATGGCAAATGACCATTTTACCGGTATGAGCGCGATGATCCTATAAGGCGCAACCTCTTTTTTCATCCAAACATAATATCCATTCGCCCCGCGCATGAATCCTTGTTCGCGTGTATCATAGAGCAATGAAGGATATGGCAGCGCCTGCTGCGTATTCCAGAAAACAAGCCGGTCGCCCGCATCGGAATCAGGGGCATACATGAATAAAAAGACCTTTCCTTCCTGTACCTGATTAAGTTGCTTTTCAGTATATTTTCCGGAAGCCACAGACCTGATCAGCGAGGTATCCATCCACCAATGGCGTACCTGGCGTTGCGCATCGTGCAGGTCGAAGCTGATGGCGTTTCTAACCCCTTTTAACGACGCATTCACCGACCAGTAATTATCCACCACAAATGACAATGTAAACAGCCATGCCGCCAATACCAGCAGGTATGCGTGTTTAAAAAGGAAGCGGCGGTATGAAATTGTGGATTCCGTCAAAATATTATTTTTCCTGCTGGTCTAGCTGCTTGATGCGTTCCCATAGCTGGTCCATTTCCTCCAGGCTCATCTCCTGCAAATTTTTATTTTCAGACATAGCCAGGGACTCCATGCGCAAAAACCTGCTCATGAATTTTTTATTGGTCCGCTCCAGTGCGTTCTCCGCATCAACCTGCAAAAAGCGTGCATAATTTACCAGGGAAAAAAACACATCGCCTAATTCCTCTTCAATTTGATCCGGCTTCCCTGTGCTAACCGCTTGCTTCAATTCGCCCATCTCTTCTTCTACTTTATGCCAAACCTGTTCCGCATTCTCCCACTCAAATCCCACCTGCTTCGATTTTTCCTGCAAGCGTATGGCTTTAACCATTGAAGGCAAAGACCTGGGCACTCCGCCAAGAACAGATTTTTTCCCTTCCTGTAATTTGAGTTTTTCCCAGTTTTGTTTCACTTCCTCTTCATTGCTGACTTGCACATCGCCATAAATATGTGGGTGGCGGCGGATGAGTTTATCGCAAACGGCATGGATAACATCCGGCAGCGTAAACTCCTTTTGCTCCGTTCCTATTTTTGCATAAAACACGATATGTAAGAGCAGGTCGCCAAGTTCTTCGCGGATACCCTGCCAGTTACTCTCGCTGATGGCATCGGCAAGTTCATAGGTCTCTTCAATGCTGAGGTGCCTGAGTGTTTGAATGGTTTGCTTTTTATCCCATGGGCATTTCTCCCGGAGTTCATCCATTATCGTAACCAACCTGAGAAATGCGGCAGCCGTATCCTGATCATACATAGGTTTTATAATTTAAATGCGGAAAATAAAATAAATCCAAACATGAGGAGCATCATCAATACCAGGTGTACCAGGTTCAGTAAAATAAATTTGAGTATTGTTTTAGGCCGGCCCTGTTCATAAAACAACCGCATGGATTTATATTCATACAATAAGATAAGGATGAGGTTGATGAATGCCAGCCAGTCTGTTACATCAGCACCCAATAAGCCAAACACCCTGTTCAAGCCGATACTAAGTAAAATCATCATGAAGATGAATACATAAAAATGAATACCGAATATGGCATGATTGGCATAATAGAACCGCTTCTGCCTCAGGTAAAGTAGTTTCAATATCAATGCGAACAAAGGCAATGACAAAAACAGCATCTGGGGAAAACTATGGAGGAATTCTTGCCGGAACCTTTGCAGGATCTGCTTCCTGTCGCGATGATATTTTTGATTGACCTCAATTTCCTTATATAATACCTGTCTTTGCAACCAATTATGCTTTCTCGCGCCAATACGGAGCAAACTATCATATTCTTCTCTTGATTTATACGAACTGCTCGATAATGTGATACCCCCATATTGCGAAGCACTGTCAAGGTACTCACCGAAATCCGCCCTGGTCATGGGTTTGCCATTGTTTAAACCCCTTGTAAATTGATCAAATTCAAGCGAATCCATGACCGCGATTTCCGCTTCCGTTTTTCCATTATAAGTATTGGTAACGATGGTTTCATTTCTGTCGCTCACCGCGAAGAAAATGATAAAAAATATGGCAGAACTGAAAATATAGAGCCGCAAAGGGTTCACATAACTTGCCCTTCGCCCGATGGCATATTCCCTGGTGAGCAGCCCCGGTTTGGTGATCAGGTAACGAATGGTGCGGAGAAATTTACCGTCGTAATGCAGGATATCCTGAAAAAAATGTACGGTCAAATGCCAAGCAGATTCATAAGTGTCCACATTCTCCTGCCCGCAAATATGGCAGTACCTCCCTTGCACTTCAGCCTGGCAATTCAGGCAGTTTTTTTCTTTACGCTCCTTTAAATGACTCAAGTAGATAAATTTTGTTAAAAATAATGAAGTTTAGCGGGTTCTTTTCAGGAACAGAATGATCCAGCCGGTAAATTTGCACACATAAACCCAACCAATCTTCATGCGCAGATTCTTGATTTTGAGCCTGCTGGCCCTGGGGCATTTTCAGGCAGCCGCACAGTATTACTACAAAGACATCATCAGCAACCAGTCTGCCAATGCCGACATGGAAGCTTACCGGGCCCAGAAAGTGCGCTCGATCCGTATCAACAGTTTTGAATCAAACGGAGCGCCCAGCGAAGGTTTTTTCTGTGAGAAGAAGTTTTCAAAAAATTATCAAAAAGCGGAATTATATACCCGCTCATCTGTGTCAAGCAAATCCTTGCTGATATCATACTTCAACGACAAAGGGCAGTTGGTTGAATCGTCAGACAGTTCTGAGATTGTCGTTAACCGCATCCGGTACGCATACGATCCGGAAGGACGTATATCATCCATTGTATCGCACCTGAGTTCAAGTGATGATGATTTCCTGACGCAGCATACCGAAGAGCACAGGTATACATACGATGCTGCAGGCAAACCATCTAAAATGATCCGCATTAAGAATCATTCAGATAGCACCGTCATCCTGTTCTCCCTCGATGAATCAGGCAATGTGGCCATTGAAAAAGACAGCAAGACGGGCGGTAAATATTATTACTACTACGATACCCGCAACAGGCTCACCGATATTGTGCATATGAATGAGTTTAAACAGGAGATGATCCCTGATTACCAATTTGAATACAACAATGCCAATCAAGTGGTGCAGATGATGAGTGTGGAAGACGGCGGCAAGGATTATGTAACCTGGAAATACCAGTATGCCGAGGGGCTCAGGGCGAGGGAAAGGGTATATTCAAAAGAAGGCAGGCTGCTGGGCAGCATCGAATATGAATATGATAAAAAATAACGGTAACCTATAAACGAAAATGCCCCGTGATGAGACGGGGCATTTTTTATGGGGTCATTATTTATTTTGATTAGAAGTTCCTAACGGTCATTTCTACGCGGCGGTTTTTAGCCCTTCCGGCAGCGGTTTTATTGGTTGCTACTGGCTTGTCAGGACCGAACCCGGTTGCTGTCATACGGTTCTCCGTGATACCATTTCCAGCCAGGTAAGCCTTTACAGCATTGGCACGACTGGAAGACAGTTCCATATTTTTCTCACGCTTTCCGGTGCTGTCGGTATGTCCATCGATATTAATCATCAGGGATTCATCTGCTTTCAGCAGGCTCACCACTTCATCCAGCGACTTATTTGACTTAGCCAGGAGCTTGGAGCTTCCGGTGGCAAAGAAAATATTCTTCGCGGCAATATTGATTTTTTCAATAACAGCCTTTGAGATTTCGGGGCAACCCATGTTGCTGGCCGGGCCTGGACGGTTCGGGCATTTATCTTCCTCATCGTTCACGCCATCCGCATCGGTATCGGGGATCGGGCATCCCTGGTAGCGGGCAAAGCCTTTCTCATTCGGGCATTTATCCTGTTCATCATTGATGCCATCGCCATCTGTATCAGGTATCGGGCACCCGCCGTATTTGGCCAATCCGGCAACATCCGGGCATTTGTCATCTTTATCCGCAATGCCATCGGCATCTTTATCCGGGCAGCCATCCAGCATAGCTGATCCGGCAACATCCGGGCAGGCATCTTTATCATCATTCACACCATCCCCATCACGGTCAAGGATAACCGGCGGCGGGGGCGGAGGAATTACTTTTGGCGCTTTGTTTTTGATGGCTGATACCACGCCAATGCTGTGGTAAAGATGGTATGCGGCTTTATCGGTAACGGGTACACGATAATCGGAACTCAGCAGGAAGAAAGTGTTCTCAGATCCCCTGAACTGCAAGCCAAGCCCGATAGGCGCGAAGGCGCCGAATGTTTTCTTGTATCGGAATGCTCCTAAACCCGCGTGGATATAAGGGCTGATGAAATAATTGTCGGGCAGTAGTTTGATGTTTGCCGAAGCAGAAGCTTCAAGGAACAACTGCTTCTCGCCATCCGAACCCTGGTTAGGGATATTGTAATCAACAATAGAACCCGCCAAAGTAGTGATAAAATCAACATTGCGGCTGATGCCCTGCATATAGCTGAGCGCCAGGCCCGGGTTCAGTCGCTTGGTTTTCGCGAACTGCTTGGCCTTAATGACTTCCGATAAGCCCAACTGCCTGATATCGGCAGCCGTCTGGAAATCATTGGCAAAAATGTGGAAGCCGAGGGAAGGGGCTTTTTTATCATCTTCCTGCCCAAATGAGGTGTTCAGCACGCCCAGGAGCATTGCCAGAAGACAGACTTTCTTCATATATATCAGTTTTGATATCAACAAAATTAGCGGCTTCATATTAAATCCTGAAATTAAATGGCGCACGACTTATACCCATGGTGTGAGTTACCCGCCAAAAGGGTACCCCGAGATGTCAGGGCTTGCTTAAAACCTCCACTTTTACACGGGTCAGCCCTTGCTTTATATATCCGAGCTTTTGGGCCGCGATGCGGGATAAATCTACGATGCGCTTCATCCTGGGATGCAACCGGTCTGTGGTGCGTACTGTGACGGTTTTCCCATTTTTCAGGTTAGTCACCCGAATCCATGTACCCAAAGGAAGCACATTACAGGCAGCGGTAAACTTATCCTGGCTAAATATTTCCCCATTGGCCGTTCTTTTACCATGAAATGAATTGGCGTAATAACTTGCCAAACCATACAGTACTTTTTTAGGTTCACTGGCTTTTATAACCGGCTGCTGCTTAGGTGCGGGAAGGATCAATGAATCGGTTTGGGCATGAGCCGTTAACCCGGTAAGCATGGTCAGCATGAAGCCGGCCATTACCACGATAAACATATATGGAACGAATGGTATATGCATAGGCGGTTGGATCACCGGGTAGCAAAGAAGCGTTCTTTCAACTTCTTATCTACCTGGTAAATATCGTCATAAAATATCATTTGTCCATCCCTGCCCTCACAACTCAGGTATCTGATGAATAAGGGTACAGGGTGTTTGACCAACACACGGTTCTTTTGTTTTGCCGCAATCCAATGATGCACGGAATCTGTGGTAAAGCGCAAACTATCGCCCGGTTTGAGCCGGAGGCTGTCGTTGCGGCTAATCAACGCAGCAAGGGCCGACCATTCCTGAACACGCACGCATCCATGGCTGAGCGCCCTTTGTTTATTTTTGAACAGGTACCGTTGATTGGTATCATGGAGGTACACAAAATGCGGGTTATCAAAATTGAATTTGATCACACCCAGGGCATTATCGTCCCCGCTACCCTGCTGGATTTTAAACGGTATGGCTTTTTTGTATTTGCTCCAATCAATACTTGCCGGGTCAACAGACTCCCCTTTGTGGTTATACAGGTTCAAGCCTTTACGTGCGAGGTAACCGGGGTTGCGTTTGAGGCCGGGCAGCATTTCTTTTTGAATGATTCCCGGCGGGACGGTCCAGGTAGGATATATTACCAAATCACTGATTTTACTGGTAATTTCAGGTGTGGGCGTAACGGGTTTACCCACAATGATCCTCGATACAAAAGACAACGTATCCATTTCCCATGCCTGCAACTGAAATGAAGGAAGGTTCACCCATACATAAGTATCCGGAACAGAATCGGGCAATTCCTTGATTTTATCCAGGCTGATGGCAATGAATGCCCTTTTCATGCGGTCAGTCATATTCAGGCTCCTTACCACCGAAGGGCCGGCCTTTCCATCCACAACCAGGTTCTTTTTTTTCTGGTAATCCGAAAGTACCATGGCTAATTGCTGTGAATCGGGCAATGGCTTTTTGGATAAAGCCGCATATCCTTCTTCGATTAGGCGTAACCGTAAGTTCCTGACAAAACGTATGGAATCCGTACTGTCGGATTTTTGATATGGAAACGGGATATAGCTGTACTGCGTGGTATCCATACTTGTTAAAAAATCAGGTATCGCGCGCCTGATCTCACGGTACACCGGCCATTGCGGTTGCAATGAACCCATGTAGAGATTGACATCACCGGTTTCAAGAATACCGGAAACATGCTTTGCAAAAAAAGACAAGTACCTGCTGCTGTCGTGCCGCCAATGCAGGCTATCGGGCTTTAACCTGCCCTGTTTGAGGTCATACACAATGCGCATAGCCGCGTCGGTGAGCATCATTTCGGCCTCTGTCCATAATGCGCCATTGATCCTGCCCAGGGAATCTTTTGCAAAAAGAGTTTTCAGGGATGTCAACCGATCCTGATGGTAATCTTCCGGGAACAATCCATCAAATGCCGCGGTATCGATATAGGCCATCAATTGGAGGGCCGGCCTGGTCCAGTAGCCTGTGTCTACCCAAACAGGTTCAAAATTTTTTGATTGATAAAAAGCCTGTAACGGCTTGTACATGAACAGGGAAGAACGGAGGGAATCTGTGCTTTCGTTAGTTGTATGTTGTTGGAGTAGAAACCGGAGATCCTGGCGAATAAATTCACCGGTAGGCAGTTTGTCGATGGCCGGTGGTTGTTCCCTCGCCTCACTGGCTTGCTGGCATGATGCCATCCAAAGCAAAGCGTGCAAAAAAGCAAACAGCAGGATGCCCTGTCGTAATGTAATCATCAGCGATTGATACGGTATAAGAAACAGCAGTCGCAGTGCTGAATTACCATACAATGTACGTTAATTTGCCCTGAATATGAAATAGCAGCATGCAATTTCCATTATCTTAACAAATTTGAAACCGGTCAGTAAGTGTAACTTGCGTACAATATCAGTACATGAAATATTATATCATAGCCGGGGAAGCCAGTGGTGATTTGCATGGGAGCAATTTGCTGAAAGCCATCCGTTTACAGGATCAGGATGCAGATTTCCGTTGCTGGGGCGGTGACAAAATGCGTGGAGCCGGAGCCGCATTGGTAAAGCATTACAGAAAGCTGGCATTTATGGGTTTTACGGAAGTCATTATGAACCTCCGTACCATCCTGAACAACTTGTCATTCTGCAAAAAAGATATTGATCAATATGCACCGGATTTACTGATCCTTGTAGATTATCCCGGCTTCAACCTCAGGATCGCGAAATGGGCGAAAGCCGCAGGATATAAAGTGGTGTATTATATTTCGCCGCAGGTTTGGGCCTGGAAGGAAAACCGGGTGAAGACCATCAGGGAATGCGTTGACCTGATGCTGGTGATCCTCCCATTTGAAAAACCATTTTATCAAAAATGGAATTACCAGGTGTATTATGTTGGCCATCCCCTGATGGAAGTGGTGGAAGCATACAGGGCCGGAGGAGAAGCATTACAGGTTCCTGAAGCTAATGGGAAACCCATCATCGCGCTACTGCCCGGGAGCCGCAAACAGGAAATATTAAAAAAACTGCCCGTGATGCTTGAAGTGAGCCGCCGGTTCCCCAATCATCATTTTGTTGTGGCACAGGCACCGGGACTCGAACCTTCATTTTACCAATCGCTGATGCAGCCCTACCCGAATATTTCTGCAGTGAGCGGACAAACATACGCGCTCTTGTCAACAGCTTCGGCAGCCCTGGTTACCAGCGGCACGGCCACACTGGAAACGGCTTTATTCAGGGTGCCTGAGATCATTTGCTATAAAGGCAATCCCATTTCCTATTATATCGCGAGAAAATTGATTACCATCAGGTTTATAGGGCTTGTGAACCTCATTATGGATAAGGAAGTGGTGAAGGAACTCATTCAGCACGACCTTACGGTTGATAAGCTCAGTTTGGAACTGAACAGGTTATTGGATGACCCTGTACGAAAGGAGGAACTTAGCAGGGATTATGCGGAGCTGGCAAGAATATTAAGTATGGGCGGGCATGCCTCAAATAATGCGGCCAAACTGATCGCATCGTTTTTGAAGGGAGAAAATCTCAGCGAAGGATCGCTTTGATGAGGATGATAACCAGGGCAAAAAGGAATAACAAGATGGAAATGCGGTTGATGCCATGCATGTATTTCATCCATTGTGTGGGATTGGCATTGGGATCTTTTTTACGGATATACAGGTATTCCGCCATTTGTTTCAGTACGCCCATAAGATTCTTTTGCTTTTATTAATACCTGCAAATAAACAAAAAAGCATGTGAAAGGTTTATTTTGTTCAACCCGTTACAGTTATGCGCCTACTTTTTCAAACATCCCGTTACCGTTGGACCATCCTGCTGGCCATAAGCATATCGGCAGGATGCCAGGCCCAAAAAAATAAGTCCCTCAACCCGGCGAAATACCCCATTGCGAAAACTGATGCCGAATGGCGAAAAATGCTCAGCCCGATTCAATACCAGGTCACGCGCCAGAAGGGTACCGAACGCGCGTTTACCGGAAAGTACTGGGACCATCATGAAGAAGGCACTTATGCCTGTGTATGTTGCGGACAAACATTATTCAGCTCGAAAACCAAATTCGAGAGCGGTACCGGCTGGCCCAGCTTCTGGCTCCCGATAAAAAAGGAGCATGTGGAAGAATTACCGGACAACAGCTTTGGCATGGTCCGCACGGAAGTCAACTGCAGCCGATGCGGCGCGCATTTGGGCCATGTGTTTGACGACGGGCCCAAACCCACAGGATTGCGGTATTGCATGAATTCCGCATCGCTGAATTTCATCCCTAAAAATAACTAACAATAACGCATAAACGCATTTGAAAAAAAGGATACGACATAAACATTCCCTTGCCATCCGCTGGTTTCACTGGCTGAACTTTCCCATACTGATGGTCATGACCTGGAGCGGAATGCTGATATATTGGGCCAATGATGTGTATAAACTCGGCTGGGGCGACCAGACGGTGCTGAAGTTTTTCCCGGATTCATTTTACAAAGCGCTTAACATCCCATTCAGGCTCGCGGAGGGCATGAACATCCATTTCTTTTTTATGTGGCTCTTTGCCCTGAATGGCATTTGCTATGCCATTTACCTGCTTTGGTCGGGTGAATGGCGTGAACTACTCCCCAGCAGACAATCATTCCGTGAGTTGATCCCCGCAGTGGTATCCACAGTTTTGTTGCGAAGGAAAAAAGACGGTCCACATAAGTTCAATGCAGCACAGCGTTTCGCTTATTCAGGGGTTATTCTGATGGGATTTGTGATGTTACTCAACGGGTTGGCTATATACAAACCGGTACAGTTGGGCTGGCTCTGCGCTTTATTTGGAGGTTATGAAAACGCGAGGGCCATACACTTTACCATAACCATGTTATTCGTTGCATTCTTTTTGCTGCATATCATCCAGGTGATCCTGCATGGATGGAATTCATTCAGGGCGATGATCACCGGTTTTGAAGTATTACCCAACGATACCTCCCAAAAAAAAGATTCTGATCATGAAACAGCGTGAAGACATTATCAGTGCAAAACAAGTCAGGATCAAAACACTGAAGGGCCTTTTATTTGCCGGTTTATTCATAGCTGCCTGTTACGGGGGCTGGCAATGGCTCAAAGAAGCCCCCAAAGAACAGGGCGCCCAAAAGCCTTACCGTGCCGCGTTAAAAATCAATGAAGCAATTTTTTCGAAAACATTGGATGATGGCCAGTTGGCCAAAACCTACCCGGTGTCAAAAGCGGCAAAAAAAGTAAGGGTAAACGGATTGATAGGTTTAAGGCAGGACATTGACAGTAACTGGAGGCTGGAGATCATCCGGCAGGAAGGCGACACGCTCCGGCTTAGTATGGATGATATCAGGCTTCTACCCAAAACGGAGATTATATTTGATTTTAAGTGTATTGAAGGATGGAGCCAGGTATCGTATTGGGGCGGCGTAAAGTTCAGCGACCTGGTGAAACGGTATGGGTTAGACGCGCAAATGCGGTTGTCGTACACGGGGCTCGAAACACCCAATAAACAATATTATGTGGGCATCGACAATAAAAGTATGATGCACCCGCAAACCATCCTGGCATATGAAATGAATGGCTCAGCATTACCCCCAAGGAATGGCGCGCCGCTTCGTTTGATCATTCCCGTTAAGTACGGCGTAAAACACCTCAAAAGGATCGGACGTATGTATTTTAGCAATACGCCCCCGCCCGACTACTGGCACGAAAGGGGTTATGATTATTTCTGCGGACTCTAAACTTGCACCCCTTAAGCTATTGGCATAATTACAGTATATTTACCTGTATTAAAGAGGATTGATATGACCCGTGAAGAAAAATTCATGGCTGAGGCCATCGCCTTATCACAAAAGGGCTTGCAGGCCAACCAGGGCGGACCATTTGGTTGCGTGATTGTGAAAGGAGATGAAATTGTGGGAAGGGGCAATAACAGGGTAACATCCACCAATGACCCGACCGCGCATGCCGAAGTGGTAGCCATCAGGGATGCCTGCAAAAACCTGCAGACATTTCAATTAGACGATTGCGAAGTTTACACCAGTTGCGAGCCATGCCCCATGTGCCTTGGCGCCATTTATTGGGCCAGGCCCAAACTGATCTATTACGCGAACACACGCGAGGATGCCGCCGCCATTGGCTTCGACGATTCGATGATTTATGAAGAGATGAGTAAGGACTATGCAGACAGAAAAATACCTATCAGGAGTTTAGGCCGGGAAGAAGCATTTAAAATTTTCCAGGAATGGCAAAATAAGGAAGACAAGATTTCATATTGATGTGCACTTCATTTTTACCAGGCTTATTTAAGTGATACAATAATCGCTGAGTAAATTTTCATTTTACAGGCGTTCATGATCCATTACAAAGCCTTGTTTTTTACGGATATCAATTGAGCGGCAATACTCACCGCAATTTCTTCCGGGGTTTCGCTTTTGATGAATACACCCACAGGCGCGAATATATTCGACAGGTATTCTTCCTGAAATCCTTCCTTTTTATATGTTTCAAGCATTTCGGAAACTTTTCTTTTGCTGCCCAATAATCCTAAAAACCTGTACCTTCTGTGCATCAATGCCCGCATGGCTTCATCATCGGTCCTGTACCCGAAACTCATGACGAGGACAAAATCATCCTCCCCTATGTACGAAACATTCTTTAATTTATCATAGCCATCCAACAATATGCGTTCATGGGCATACAAATTATTGTCAAACGTATTTAAGCCTTTCCGGGTTTCGTAAACATGGATATGGAAATCCATATCAGACATCAGTTTAGATAAAGCCAGTGAGCAATGCCCGCCGCCGACGATATGGAGTTTATGAGAAAACCCCGAGCGGGCCAACATATAAAAATCATCATCCCCATTCCACTGAATCCTAAACTTTTCCGTTGGGGTATCGGCCGTAAAGTCAAGTCCGGTTGGGCGAATGATCAATCCTCCGCCTGCCAGGTTTTGCCATGACCGGATCAGTCTTTGTATTGCCTGCCGGTCTTGCTCCTGAACGGGATATAATAAAACGGTTTGCTCGCCGGAACAAATCATACCGCTCCGGTTCCTGCTGGCGTCCCTATTGTGGATTTGTTTAAATACAAGCCCTTTCTGTTCCTGCGGGTTAGCAGACAACACCGTTTCAACCAGTTTATGTTCCATGATTCCCCCGCCAATACTGCCTACAAAATTCCGGTCTGCAGATACCGCCATGGCAAAACCCTGGCGCCCCGGCGAACTGCCATTGCTTTCCAGCACATACAATAGCCAGGCCTCGATACCGGCATCCAATTTATCGGCAATGAAAGTCCAGAACCGGGCCATACGACCGGCATATCCCCTATTTTCATCCGGTAAACCCGGCATCATTTCATTTCCACTCATGGAATATAACGGTTAGGCGTACCCGATTAATGAACAGGCTTCTTCCTGTTTTCCAGGATGCGTTTGAACGAGCGCCCCCGGATTTCATCCAGGCTGAGTCCTGTTGCCAGTACATCTTCTTCCGAAATCGCGCCGCTGTTCAACGCGCGCAAAAAGTAATTCAAAAGTCCTTGTCCTGTAGCGGCATCATCAAACACATCACCAATCAGTGTGGCCCTGGCAGCTTTTTCAACAAAGGTCCTGAGCCTTTCCACCGCATCGTCATAACTCTCCAGGAAGAAGGCGAATACCGCCGCGTAGCGCATGGGCAATTGCGCAGGGTTCAGGTCCCATCCCTGGTAAAACCCATTCCATAATGAATGGCGGATATGGTCATAGCCTTTGCGCCAGGCACGGTGCACAATCCTCCTGTTCTCCTCTTTTTGTTCATCAGTCAAATGCTCGCCCCGGTGCGGGCCAATGGGCATGGTATTGGTGGCACCATCCGATAGCCAGATGCCGGTATGCGCGAGCGCTACTTTTGTCATGTGGTGCGCGAAATCGCATACGGGGTGGTCCATTTCCTGGTAACGCGCCGTAATGCTGCAGGAAGCGGTATAATCATAAGTACCAAAATGCATGGCGATGCAACGGCCCTTGCTTGCTTTTACAAATGCGTACAACGGATTCGTTCCTTCAAGGCTCATAATGGATTGCGTGGTCTCTACCATCATCTCCATTTTTAACGCGCCTTCGTTGAGCCCGAGTTCATCTTCCAGTATATCAAAAAAATCCACCAGGGTAGACACCTGTTCGGGGATGGTCACTTTCGGTAGCATCACCACAAAATTCGGTGGCAACGCCCCGCCGCTTTCCTTCACCAAGGTAGTTACAAATAAATCGAGTGTGCGCAACCCCCTTTCTTTCATTTCTTCGGTGAAAGGTTTGATGCGGATACCTATGAACGGGGGAAGGCTTTGCGCTTTCATGCCCATAGCCACTTCGCGGGCAGCCTGAACGGCGGTTTGGTCTTCCTCTTCATTGCTCCGGTTGCCATAGCCATCTTCAAAATCAATCCGGAAATCCTCAATGGCTTCCTTACTCAATTTTTGCATTACGCGATGGTACACTTCGTATGATAAATGCACGGGGTGCTTTTTACGATGTTCGGGTAGCCATGACTGGTAGTCGGCATACACGTCGTTAGCCGACAGTTCGGATGGGATTTCAGAGATACCGGTTAGCCCGAATATCCGTCCGAAACTCAGGAAATCGGGAGCGTATTCCCGGAATGTCTCCAATGCCCTGGAACCCAAAGCCGAAGCGGAATCGGCCTTAAACAGGTTGGCGCCGCCATACACGGTGTGCACCGGCTGCCGATCGGGCCTGTCGCCGGGATAAACTTTTTGAAACGCGGTATTGGCTTTCTTCAGTTTATGGAATAAGTCTTTTTTCTTTTTCGCGGAAATACTGGTTTGCATAATATAGTTTTTTGATGTATCAGGTACCCCTGTATGTGGAGTACCCAAATGGGTTTATCAATAAGGGAACATGATAATGTGTGTCGTCGGTGACCAGGAATTCTATGGCCACTTCAGGATAAAAGCCCCTGATGGCCTGGTCGTAAAAATAACGGCCGGTATCAAATACCATCTGGTATGAACCGGGCGGCAACACGCGCCCGGGTGGCAACAGGTCGGGTATGCGGCCATCCTGATTGGTTTCGCCCTGGGCAATTGTTCGCCAGCCATCTTCGAACCTTGCTTTCATGCGGATGCGGATATTACGGCCCGGTAAACCCAATGAAGTATCAAGCACATGTGTGGTGATTTGACTTGGTTTGAGAAATGACCAGTCTTCATCCTGTAATATCTTTCGCAAGCGAAGTAAAGTGATCTTATGTTGTTCACCCATCGCAACGAATAATTCCTCATCCCTGGTATTACGCAGGCGCCCTTCCAGGATATGCAGCATCTCCTGAGCCGATTTACCGGTAGCACAAACAATAAAAATAAAACCGTTCTTCGCCTCGTACTCCTCATTAGCGCGCGCCAGTTTAACCAGCAGATCTTCCGAAGCCTCGGCAACAGCGGCCTGTTCTTTTCCGGCCAGGTGACTGGTGGACGCGAATTTTTCTGCCAGGCTTTTAATATCACCGATTTTAGGATGATGGCTGAACGCTTCCAGCCAATCGGGTTCCCCGCAATCCTGGTACCAGATTTTTTCTGAAGCCCGCAGCATCTCCTGCAGGCTTGTAAACGGGAAGTACTCCATCAACCGGTTCAACCATGTGGATGACCCACAGGCGCCAGACAAAAGGGATGCCGCTTCACCGGGTGATAATGTATGTAAATCATGTAAAGTCATATGCCATTTTTTAAGGTTTCAATTTCGCGCCCTGTTCAATCCAGCAGCGGATATTATCCCTCTCCTTTTCCGTCATATTGGTTTTATTATTCTGGGGCATGGTTTTGGTGACCACCACCCTTTGCATAATTAAATCTTTTTTAGCGATGATCTGGTCTGGCGTATCAAACATAACCCCGTTGGGCGCGGCCACATATACATCATCCGTTGGCTTGGACGAATGGCAGCTTACGCAACGCTTTTGCATGATGGCATTCACTTCCGAAAAATCTATTTCCTTATTACAGGCACCCGGTTTTGCCGGGGCGGTGATATAGGCGGCAGCGAGCAGGACGAGGCATGAGATGGGCATAACCCATACGGATAGACGCCCTTTTTCCCTCAGGTTAAGGTAATGCTTCACGCCAGCCGTTCCAATAGTGATGATCATCAGCACCAGCCAGGGATGTTCAAAGCCGAAAGTAGATGGAAAATGATTGCTGATCATTACAAACAAAACAGGCAGCGTAAAATAGTTATTATGCAATGACCGGTGTAAGGCGTTCTTGCCCAATACCGGATTGAGGAAACTCCCTTCCCTGGCCGCTTTAACCATTGCCTTTTGCGAAGGAATGATCACAAAAAACACATTTCCTGCCATCAGGCTGCCCAGCATCGCACCAAAATGGATGTATGCCGCCCTGGCGCTGAATACCTGGCTATAGCCCCAGGCAAATACTGTTGCGATGCCAACACCAATGAGTAAGAATAACAGCGGGTTGTTCTTTAAAGATGATTTACACATCAGGTCGTAAAGCAACCATGCCAGTATAAAAGAACCAACACCAATTGAGATGGCTGCAAATGACGACAGGCTCATCACCGATTTGTCGATCAGCATGGCCTCCGCATTAAAATAATACACTACAAAAAGCAAACTGAAACCGGTGAGCCAGGTAAAGTACGCTTCATACTTAAACCAATGCAGGTCTTTCGGAATCACTTTGGGCGCCACTTTATATTTTTCCAGGTAATAAAAGCCGCCACCATGCACCGCCCATAAATTACCTGCGAGTTCATCGCGTACATCCTTAGTACGGTTGAGCGCGTTCTCAAGAAAAACAAAGTAAAAACTCGCGCCAATCCAGGCTATGCCGAATGTGATGTGCATGAGCCTGACCACAATGTTTAGCCATTCCATCAAATGCCCTTCCCAAACGGTCCCCCTGACAAGCAGATAGATGGAAGCCACGAGCCCGATGCCGGTTAACACAATAGCCGTGTATACAAATTCCTGCGAACCGATGATGCCAGACAATGCTTTTTCGTTTGTTTCCACCAACGGGTCATCCTCATCTGCCTTGTGTTTATGTTCCACGGAACGCAACTGGTAAGTCATGACCACGAGCATGACCAATACAAAAAATAATATGACGAATAAAAATATACCGGTCATGGTTACACGCTTTTGAATCCATAGAGCCTGAGCCTGCTTACACCCCCATCCGGGAAGATATTCAGCCGGACGTGCGTACAGGGAGATGTATCGGTAATTTCAGCCTTGAATTCATGTTCATGGTGAGCGGCCAATTTTGATTCCGGGAGTATGCTCCGCCAGCTAACATCTCCTTTTAGCACATCCTGATCATTCCGGCTGTTGCACACTTCAATGGAGCAACGGTCGGGGTAATTCCCTTTAAAATGACAGGTGTCCACCACAATCCTCCGGATACTACCTGGGTGGGCTAAACGAAGAATGACCCAATCGCGGTTTCCGGGTGTGCGGTTTCGCTTGGTTTCCCATCCATCTCCCATATTTACGCCCCTGCCGGGCATGATGAGGTTACCCATAGAACTGAAGAACATATCATTGCAGGCAATGGCCTGTCCGCCATGAATGGCCGCGGCCAGGTCGATTTCCTCATTTGGAGATACCTTGTTCCAGTCTTTGACTACTTCCCCATATACCCTGAACCTCGCAACGCCACCGTCGGGATAAATATGTAACCTGAGGTGCGTAAACCTTTCGGGATTTGGGCAGTCAAAGAAATTACGGCTTCCGGGGTCGAGCGCTGATTTGGGTAAAATTTCCTTCCAGGCTATGTCGGCGCTATCCCAGTCAGTAATCGTATGCGTGTCAGACAGCACCGCGGCCTCAACTGATGCAAATGGCGGATGGTTACCGAGGAAGAAATTTGTGTCGATATCAAAACCTTTGATACTGCCGGATGCAGCCAGTTGAATCACGGCCCAATCATGGCCAGGTGTCCTCTTGCGTCGGCTCTCCCATCCATCCATCCACTTACCCCTGTCGGTATATTTATCCGAGATAAAGATGCCCCTCCCGGGTTTGATGAGGTTTTCCTTTTCCGCGAAGAAGTCATCCGTTGCGTACAGCACTTTCCCACCGAGCCTTTCCGCAGCGAGGTCTGTGAGGCGGGTAAACGAAGGTTCTTCTTTAATAATTTCCTTTACGGTCGTTTGAGCCATTGTCCTGAATGTTTTGTTTGAATGTGTTGATGATGAAAAATCGTTCCCCCCCGCAAAATTGTTTCTTTCACAAAGCCGGATAGCTTACGCCCAGTATAAGGGCAGGCGCTGTGCCTGTGGCATAGTTCCGTTGTATGCAGGGTAAATTCCTGGCCGGGGTCCCAAATGACGAGATCGGCATCATATCCTTTTGTAATCTGTCCCTTTGTTTGATGCAGCCCGAGAAATTGTGCGGGTTTTCCCGTAAGCAAGGGAATAAATTCACTGAGCTCCATATTTGCTTTCAAGGCCGTCCAACTAACAGGAAGGAGTACCTGCAAACCAGATATCCCGCCCCATGCGTCCCGGAGGTTCCCGGAATCCAGCTTTTTTATTTGAGGTGGCGCGGGCGAATGGTCAGACGCGATGAAATCAAGGGTACCATCCATCAAAGCCTGTTTCAGCGCTTTTGCATGCGCTTTTGTGCGAACAGGCGGCGCGCATTTAAACAGCGGTTGGGCATCGGGAATTTCTTCCGCATTAAAGTATATGTAATGCGGACAGGTTTCCGCCGTGATGGGCAGGCCTTCCCGTTTCGCATCACGAATGATGGGTAATGAATACATGGATGATACATGCACAATATGGACCCTGCAACGGTGCTTCCTGCATAATTCAACCAGTATGCGTATAGCATCAGTTTCCCATACATCAGGCCTGCTGGCCAGGTATTCCCGGTACGAAGATGGCTCTTCATTGAGCCTGCATGTGGCGGGTTCCCTGATCCATTCCGCGTGTGCCAACAAAGGAATTCCTGCTGCTGCAAGCAAGGGCATCGCCGCATCAATATCTTCAATGCTTACATTCGGAAATTCATCAATGCCGGAATGCACCATAAAACATTTAATCCCAAGGATCCCATGATCGATTAAGGCCGGTAAATCTTCAAGGTTCCCCGGTATCAATCCTCCATAGAAGCCCACATGCACATGCATTTTCCCAAATGAAGCCTGCTGCTTGATGCGAAGGGATTCCAGGTTGGTTGTAACCGGGCTCGAATTGAGCGGCATGTCTACAATCGATGTGATCCCTCCTGCTGCTGCGGCTTTTGTTGCCGTATCAAAACCCTCCCATTCGGTACGGCCGGGTTCATTAATATGTACATGTGCATCGATAGCCCCCGGCATTATTACCAGGTCCTCATAATCTTCCGCACCTTCAGTTTTATCAAAAATAATATCCCGGATGATGCCGTCGCGCATAACGATGGTAGCCGGCTGCAATGCGCCGTTGATCCAACAACGTTTTGAAAATATGAACCGTTCTGTCATGATGATTTCTTCTGGTATAATCCCATCAGCATTTTTTCGGGAGTCATTGGCGCATCAAATCCAATCTCACCGGAAGGGTTAAACGCTTTTAATGCCATTCTCAGTGCAAAATATGTACCTATACCGTACATCAGCGGCGGTTCCCCTACCGCTTTTGACCGGAATATGGCCAGGTTGTCTTCATCCGTTTCATGAAACTCCACATCGATGATCCCAGGCACGGAGTAAATATCCGGCACTTTGTATGTAGATAAGGCATTGCTCCTCAACCTTCCCTCCTGGTCAAACACAATTTCCTCCATGGTCATCCATCCGATACCCTGTACAAGGCCGCCTTCGATCTGTCCTTTGTCGATCATCCTGTTCATACTCGACGCAGTATCGTGCACAATCTTTACCGCGTCGATTTGATAGGTTCCACGGATGGTATCTACCGTTACGGTTGTTATCGCCGTACCATATACATGATAGGCAAATGGATGCCCCTTTTCAATGGAACTATCGAAATGAATGTCGGGTGTCGCGTAATGCGCATGTTCGCTCAGGCTGATACGGTTTACATAAGCCGCCTGAACAAGGCCTTTCCAGTTCAGTTCAGTTGCTGCATCATGTACATAGACCTGGCCACCACGGAAATGAATAGACGAAATATCCTTTTGAAGGATCCGGGAAGCCATGTCCGTAAGCCTTCCTTTCAGCGCATTGCATGCCAGCTCCACCGCTTTACCATTCAGGTCGGCTGTAGCGCTGGCGGCGGAAGGCGATGTATTGGCGATGCGATATGTATTTGTACTGTTGATCCTGATTTGTTCGGCAGGCAAAGAGAAAACAGATGCGGCCACCTGGATCAATTTGGTACTCACGCCCTGTCCCATTTCCACTGCCCCGGTGCTGATGTTCACGCTGCCATCGGTGTAAATATGCACCAATGCGCGTGCCTGGTTCATCAGGGTTTTGGTAAAAGAAATCCCAAAACAGATGGGCATAAATGAAATGCCCTTTTTACATAAAACATTGTTGCGGTTAAACTGTGCCACTTCCTCCATCATCCTTTTTGCATCAAAATGACGGCAGGCTTTATCCCAGCAGGCAGGGGCCTGGCTTTGCGCGATTTGCCCGTATGGAAATTCATGGCCCGTTCGGATCAGGTTTTTTTCCTGGATACGGGACGGGTGCACGCCTATTTGTTCCGCGATTTGCGCGATGGCCGATTCTATGACAAACATACCCTGAGGCCCGCCAAAACCCCTGAAAGCCGTATTGGGCGGGAGGTTGGTGCGGCATGAATACGCGGTAGCCGTAACGTTGGGGATATAATAACTGTTGGTACAATGAAACAATGTGCGTTCCATCACCGCAGGTGATAAGTCGGCCGAGGCGCCGGCATTCTGGTAAAAGCAGACTTCATATGCCAGGATATTTAAATCCTTGTCGAGGCCAATGGTAAAATCTGAAGAGTACGGGTGCCTCTTCCCCGTCATCCGCATATCTTCCATGCGGTGAAGGCTGTATTTCACAGGCTTTTGCAACAGGTAGGCGGCCAATGCGCAAAATACGGCCCATGCGGTAGCCTGGTCTTCTTTTCCCCCAAAACCGCCACCCAGCCTTTTCACATCCACTTCCACCTGGCTCATGGATATACCGAGTACATCCGCCGCATGCCGTTGAACGGCCGTAGGCCCCTGGGTGGATGAATACACCCGAACCTGCCCGCCTTCTAACGGCAACGCGTATGCGCCTTGTGTTTCAATATATAAATGTTCCTGCCCGTTGCTGTCTGCGCGGCCCGACGCGATGTATGCACAGTTCTTAAACGCGCCCGTGCTGTCCCCGATCTTAAAAGTCCTTGGCGGTACTATGAGGTTGCCCAATGCCTTTGCCTGCCTTGGATCGGTTATGACAGGTAAAGGTTCAATGTCAACCTGTATTTTTTTGATGGCTGCACGCGCCTGTTCATCTGTTTCCGCCACCACAAAAGCGATGGGCATCCCATGAAAATGCACTTCATGTTCAGCCATCAGCGGTTCATCCGGCACAATACCCCCGATTTGGTTGCGGCCGGGAATATCTTTGTATGTGAGTATGCGCACAACCCCCGGCATCGCAAGTGCATCATCAAGTTGTAATGAACGGATCCTGCCATGTGCTACCGGTGAGGGGTAGACGACACCAAACAGCGTACCCCTGACCATGGGTATATCATCCAGGTACAGCGACTCTCCGCGCAAATGGCTTTTGGTATCGATATGCTGCATATCAGTGTGTAGGTATGAAAGATGGCGCCATTCCAGGGAACAATTCCATGAAATGGGCACGAATGAGTTGTGATAATAATAAACGTTTGTATTCCACGGAACCCCGTGCATCGCTGATCGGACGGATTTCGGACTGAACCGATCCGATCATGGTTTCCAGGAGTTCGGGTGATGGGTACTGATTGGCCAATAAGGCACTTGACTTTGGCAGGAAGGCCGGGACCGGCGCAACGCCTCCTGCTGAAACGCCCGCTTCGAGGATCATTCCGCCAGACATACGCAAACTGATGGCTGCATTCACTGAAGCGATATCCAGGTGTGTGCGTTTGCTGACTTTTTCGAAATGGAAACGGTCATCCGCAGACGGAAGCCTGAAGCGTATTTCCGTAATGATTTCCCCGGGATCCTTATCAATCAATTTATAATCCCTGAAAAAAGCCCGCAGCGGCAATTCCCTTTGCCTGCCTTGTTTGGACAGGGTTAAGCGGGCATCCAGCGCTAGGAAAAAAATGCTGAAATCGCCAATAGGCGAAGCATTGGTAAAATTACCGGCGATGGTTGCCATATGCCGGATGGGCGTGGATGAAACCAGTTTGATATAGCGATCCAATCCCGGAAAATGATACCTGAAAATTTCTGAAGCGGCGATATCCGAAACGGTCACCGCGCCACCCATCACGCATATGTCCCCTTCTTTCCTGATCAACCTGAGTGCATCCTGGTGGCCCGGGAATTGCCAGGAAGCTTCTGTCATTTGGTCGTGTTGCTGCACAAACAAATCCGTCCCTCCGCCTAATATCCTTGCGTCATCTGAGGTTTGGAGCGTATGGCTTTCCTGCAATGCAGCCAGCCGTTCCGGAATGGATAAGAAATAATCTGGCACCATGCCATGATGGACAGCAAAACTGACGGCGCTTTCCTGGTTTCGGGTATCCATCACCGTTTGTACTTGTTGGGCTGCCCGCTGAATGGATTTATATCCCGTGCACCTGCAGATATTTCCGTTGATGGCATCGATTGCCGATCCGTCATTTACATTGTCAGATACGCAGTATCCAGTGAGGCTGACCACAAAACCGGGTGTGCAAAAACCGCATTGGGTAGCGCCTTCTTCGGCAAAGGCTTTTTGAACCGGGGTCAGGTTATCTGAATTTATCCCTTCAATGGTAACGATGTGTTTACGATGGGCATGCCCAAGGGCCATCAGGCAACTGGTCGCGCTTTGATACCTGAGTTTTCCCTGCACCCATTCACCCACCAGGATGCTGCAGGCGCCGCAATCTCCTTCCCTGCACCCTATCTTTGTGCCAGTCAGGTTCTTTTCGTACCTGATGAAATCGAGCAGGGCCATACCCGGGTGTTTAACCGTTTGTACAAGCCGGTCGTTTAAAATAAATTGTATCAATCGTTCAGGTTTATGGCCAATAAAGTTAAGGGAAATCAGCTATGAATACCACTTTGCAGGAAGGAACAGACAGGCAGGGATATTACAGGCTTATTGCTTTATGGGCCATATGCGAAGCGTGGGCAGGCGGGCTCATGCATGGGGCGCGTATACCGTTTACCGGTTTACTGGTAAGTGGGATGGCTGTTACCTGCATCATACTGATCGCGTACCACAGGCCCGAACCGGCGGGCATCCTGCGTGCTACCATACTGGTTGCTTTTTTTAAACTGATGCTTAGCCCGCACAGCCCGCCCACTGCCTACATAGCCGTTTTTTTTCAGGGCATGCTCGGGCAACTCTTGTTCAGGAACAGGAAATATTTTTTAGCAAAGGCCATTATCCTGGGCGTATTGGCGCTGGTGGAATCTGCGGGTCAAAGGATTCTGGTATTATGGGTTTTATTTGGAAACAGTTTTTGGGATGCCGTCAATCAATTTATTCAGAAATTGACAGGCGATAAGGACATGACGGATTATTCAAAAATGATTGCATTGGTATATATCGCCATCCATGCCATTGCTGGCTTATTGATTGGCATCTATGCGTCACGGTTAGCTTCCAGGGTTGACGGATGGAAAAAAGAATATGGCCATCATTTCCAGGAGCCTGGACCTGCTGAAGACGAAACAGCAGTTCCCCGCAAAAAAAGAAAAGGGATCATGAAAGTTATTTTCTTGCTCATCTGGTCAATATTGGCCCTAGCATTGATATTCCCAAATAGCTTTTTCCTGCCTTCCACCGATGCGGCGTTTATCCTTCTCCGTTCGATTGTATTGCTGGGCGCCTGGTTTTTCGTCGTGAAACCATTATGTATGATAGCATTTCGAAAATGGATGAATAAAAAAGGAGTCAAATACCGGCAGGATATTGAGCAAATCAGGCTTTGGCTTCCCCGCACCCGGCAGGTTTTCCTGCATAGTTGGCGCATCAGCGGAAGCCAGGAAGGCATAGCCAGGGTCCGATTATTCAGCAAGATGCTGATCGCAGGTATCCTCTGAAACCCCGGTTAAATTTTCTGGCTTATATTTGACAAGCCTTAAGTGGTAATTTGCTTATTGTCAATCGTATACGATACATGATCAGCGAAAAAGACAAATTTGAAGCCTTTTTCAATTATGCTTCCATAGGCATTCTCATTGCCAATAAGGAAGGGCGTATTGAGCGTGTCAACCAGTTATTGCTGCAACAATTTGGTTATGCGGATCCTGCTGAGCTGATCGGCCAGCCTGTTGAAAAATTAATCCCCTCACATTATGCCAAAAAACATAAATCGCACCGGGACCATTTCGTGCAAGAGCCGGAAAGAAGGGTGATGGGTGTGGGAAGGGATTTATTTGGTTTGCGGAAAGATGGCCGGGAAATTCCCGTAGAGGTTAGCCTCAGCCATTACTCCGATGGCAATGAGTTTCATGTTATTGCATTTGTGAGTGATATCAGTTTGCGCAAAGAAATCGAACAAGCTGTTATCAGGCAGAAAGAGGAACTTGCGGCCAACGTGTTGAAAATTGAGAAACTCAATGATGAACTGGAAGAAAAAGTGGCTATTCGCACCAGGCAGTTACAGGATGCCATGCAACACATTGAAGCCAGCCGGGATGAATTATCCCGTGCATTGGAAAAAGAAAAAGAATTGAGCGACCTGAAGACAAGGTTTGTGTCGATGGCATCGCATGAATTCAGGACCCCCCTCAGCACCATTTTATCATCGGCTTCCCTATTAGCTAAATACAAGGAAACGGAAGAGCAGGAAAAACGTGACAGGCATATCGGGAGGATCAAGTCATCCGTGAATAACCTGAGTGGGATTCTGGACGAATTCCTGTCTATTGGGAAAATTGAAAACGGAAAAATTGAAGTACATCCCGATCATTTTAATTTGCACAACCTGATACAGAATGTTTGCCAGGAAATGAAAATCATTTGCAAGCCCGGCCAGCATTTAGATGTTAAATACCAAGGCGCGGAGATGGTCTGCCTCGACCCTTCGCTGATGCGCAATATCCTGATCAACCTGCTCTCCAATGCCATCAAGTTTTCATCCGACCAGGGCGTGATTGAAATCAGTGCGCATGTATCGGATTCTGATATTGTTGTTTCAGTAAAAGACCATGGAATTGGCATTTCTGAAAAAGACCAACAACATTTATTTGAGCGGTTTTTCCGTGCGGCCAATGCCACCAATATACCCGGCACAGGTCTTGGCCTGCACATCGTATCCAAATACGTTGACCTCATGCAGGGTGAAGTCAGTTTTCACAGCGTACTTGAAGAAGGCACATGTTTTACGTTAACATTTAAACCATTAGAACCTACAGCAGCATCATGAAGCCACATATCCTCATTATTGAAGACAACCAGGAAATCAGGGAGAATACAGCGGAAATCCTTGAGTTGGCAAATTACAGGGTGTCCACCGCTGAAAATGGCAAAGTAGGCATAGAAAAGGCGCAGTCCGACCATCCCGACCTGATCATTTGTGATGTCATGATGCCTGTTCTTGATGGATATGGCGTATTGCACCTCCTGCATAAAAACGATGAATTATCCGGCATACCATTTATATTCCTAACGGCTAAGTCTGAACGAAGCGATTTCCGCAAAGGCATGGAAATGGGCGCCGATGATTATATCACCAAGCCCTTTACTGATATTGAACTGCTGAATGCAGTAGAAAGCAGGCTGAAAAAAGCGGCGTTGATGAAAAAGGAATACCCCGCGGGCATCCAGGGCATGCAGGAAATGCTGAATGAATACGGTGAAAAGGAAACTTTAGAAAATATTTCAGAAAACAGGCCAGAAAACACTTACCGGAAAAAGCAGGTGATTTATTTACAGGGCAACCATCCACAAAAACTGTTTTTTATACGAAAAGGAAAAGTTAAGACTTATATCAGCAATGATGACGGTAAAGACCTCACCATCGGGCTGTACAGCGACGGGGATTTCTTCGGATATACGGCACTGTTAGAAGGCACCACTTACAAAGAAACCGCGGAAACCATTGATGAAAGCCTGATCGCCGAGATACCCATCAGTGATTTTGAACACTTACTGTTTACCAATAAAGACGCGACAAAACAATTCATCAAACTCCTGGCGAAAAACATCAGTGAAAAGGAAAAACAATTGCTGAACATTGCATATAACTCATTGCGCAAGCGGGTTGCCACGGCATTGGTGACACTGATGAACAAATACCAGAAAGAAGGCGAAGACCAGTTCTCGATACAGATTTCGCGGGAGGACCTGGCGAATATCGCGGGCACAGCCACGGAATCGCTAATTCGCACATTGAGTGATTTCAAATCGGAGAAACTCATCGACATCCAGGGCAGCCGTATCAGCATCCTGAATAAGAAAAAGCTGGAGAATATGCTGAATTAACCTGTTTTTTTAAGGTGGGAAACAAGATAATGATTAAACTCGTTTTTCATCTGTGAAAATTTCTTTTCAAAATACTCCATCTCATTCCTCAGTTTATCCTGCTTTTTGACAAATGCTTCCTGATCCCCTTTTAACAAGTCAGCCATAGCAGATTTTTTGAGGATTTCCTGTTGTGCCCGGATATCTATTTCCATCTCACGGATCAATTCGTCATTAAATATGAAACTGTTCTGGAAATGTTCCGCCAGGTCAACAAACTGCTTATCGGTATTGATATCCAATACCTGCGCCAACCTGGTTTTCAGGTAAGCGTTTTCCTCCAGCAAATAACTCAGTGCCCTGTTCCAGGCCTGGTATTCATGCAGGTAATGCTCTTTCCCCGAAATATTGATATTTCCCATAACGGTATCCAGCAATAAAACTTTGTTTCCGTATTCGTTTTTATCCGTTCTCTTCATTTGATTTCATCTGTTTTCCATACCCTCAATATCTAATGACAATCGATTCCCTGATGTACATGATCCGCTTCATTATGCAAAGCCGGACTCAGGTAAGGTATCCCCCAACCCAAGCCCCGAATGATCAGCAGGCAGGCCATGATGACCATCAGGTAAGGATATAAGCCCCGCAGTTTCCTGCGCAGGTTGATGCTGATGAAGCCGCCAAAAAAAGTCAGCGACCACATCAAAGGAATGGTGCCCAACCCAAAACCGGCCATGAACAAAGTGCCGGAAATCAAATCAGCAGAAGCCAGCGATGCAGCCAATGCCATCATCACCAATCCGCAAGGAAGCAATCCATTCAACAAGCCAATTACGAGGATAGCCGAATAATTCTTTTTAACATACAAGCGGCCGATACCCGACCTGACTTTTTCAAAAAAAGCCGGCATCAAACGCCCCCGGTTTAAGCCCTGGCCTAACCTGGGAAACAGCACAAAGAGGATGATGGCAACACCTAGTGCCAGGGATAAACCCTGTTGGTATCCAAATAATGCAAAGCTCTTACCCAACATTCCGGTTATTGCTCCAATCAGCGCGTAAGTGACAGTTCGGCCTATATTATACAGCAATGATCCCAGGAACCTGGATGACAAGTCTTCCTTCACCACAGGCAAAGCCAGGGCCAAAGGGCCGCACATGCCTATACAGTGCAAGCTCCCTAAAGCACCCATGACAAAACCCGTGACTAAGAATGCTGTCATTGTATGAAAAATTTATGCGACGAATAATAATCTGACCCTTCGGATTTCCAGTGGATTTTCAATTCAAACATTCCTTTGTATGAATTCGGAATTGGCATGGCCATTTCGGCTGTCGTGGTTTCCAGTTTTTTTGAAATGTCTTTTTGTTTATCGGATGGACAATACAACAGCATATCCGCCTCTATTGCTTTTCCTTTCATTTCAGCAGGGAATTTGACATTCACCATTCCCTCTCCTACCTGGTAAGACAAATCTGAAGAGAGGGACGCTGCCCTGCTTACCTGGTCGATCCGGTCCTGGTATTTTAATTCCTGTTCATAATAATCCTTAGTAACGAGGTCTACTTTCTCCTGCGATGTTTTAAATACAAGGAACATGATGCCCGCTACAAACAATAAATACACAGATAATATTTTATATCCCCAGCTCATAATGGTTCAATTTAATTATATACCTCGGGCCCGATAAACTTGGCCGAGATGGTTTTTATTTTTCCAGTAGAGTCGTACAAGCCAATTTGCAAAGGTGTTTTCCATCCCTGCAGTTGTTCGCGTTTCATTTTCACGAAAAACTGCAAAACCATATAATCTTCTTTTTTCACAACCGGTTTTGCCTTACTGATCAATTCAATTTCCCCATTCGTATTCTCCAGCTTTAGGCTGATCGAAATATCCCGGTGTGTCTTATTCGCCAGTTTCAGGTTATAGAGATTACTGATCCTTCCATCCGGCAATGATGTGTATGTCATGCCTGCTGTGCGCATCAACCGTGCATCCAGGTCTGTACGGGTTACCAGGAGCACCACCAGGAGGGAAATCAGTAAAAACAAAACGGTAGTATACGCAATGATCCTTTTGGTCAGTTTCAACGCTACACCTTCCTTGATACTGTTTTCCGAAGCAAACCTGATCAGTCCGGTTGGCTTTTGTACACTCGTCATGATCGCATCGCAGGCATCGATACAGGCAGTACAATTCACGCATTCCAACTGGGTGCCATTTCGTATATCGATGCCCGTTGGACAAACCTTCACGCATGCAAAGCAATCAATACAATCACCCTTTGCCTGGGCCTGCCCAGAAAGTTCAGCAACTGCAGTAGGTTGCAGCCCTGCATGATCTGCGGCAGCACCATTGCCATTCTCCCATGCTGAAGCAGTTGAGGATGATTTTTTCATTTTTCCCCTTGGCTCTCCCCTTTTATAATCATAGGCCACAACAATGGAGTTCTTATCAAGCAAAACGCCCTGCAAACGGCCATATGGACAAACCACAATACAAGCCTGTTCCCTAAACCACCAGTACACAAAAAAGAAGATGCTGGTAAAGACAAGCAGTGAAATCAGTGTACCAATATGACCACCCGGATGACTGATATATCCCAACAACTGATCCATGCCAATGAGGTAAGCCAGGAAGAAGTTGGCGATGATAAAGGATATGGTAAAGAAGACTACAAACTTGAATACCCTTTTCCTGATCTTTTCTCCATTCCATGGCATCTTTTGCAAATTGCGCTGTTGCTGGGCATCTCCATCGATCAAATACTCTATCTTCCGGAATACCATTTCCATGAAGATGGTTTGCGGGCATGCCCATCCACAGAAGACGCGCCCGTAGACAACCGTAAACAATATCACGAATACAATAAACGTGATCATCCCGATGCCGAATATGAAGAAATCCTGGGGCCAGAAAATCATACCGAACAATATGAATTTCCTTTCCAGGATATTAAACATCAACAAGGGTTCCCCATTTACTTTTATAAATGGCAGTGTAAAGAAAACAACCAGGTAAAAAATGCTGAAAACCGTGCGCAGGTTATACAGTTTACCCTTTGGTTTTTTTGGGTAAATAAAATTCCGTTTCCCTTCTTTGGAAATGGTGGCAACGGAATCCCTGAATGCCTCTTGCGTCAATAACGGTTCTTCCTGCATCATTATTTACTTGTTTTAGCGGCATTGGTAGTTGTAGAATCCGCTTTGGGTGCCGGTTGTGCATTTGCAGATGAATCTGTGGCAGCCGGTGAAGCAGCGGCATCTTCATACAAATCACCTTGCGGCGCTTTGGCATTGGGTGGATTGGTTCCGCGCATTTTTTTGATATAGCCGGTCAGGTAACTGATTTCTTTTGGTGAGAAATTCTTTTCCCAGGCCTGCATCCCTTTATCCGGATATCCCACTTTGATGGATTTATAGATATCATTCAATGAACCCTTATGGATCCAGTAGTCATCCGTAAGGTTTGGACCGGCGCCACCTTCACCTAATTTACCATGGCATGCCCAACAGTTGCTAGCATATAACTCCTTACCTTTTTCAAGACCGGCCACATCAGGCATTTGCACATTGCTTTCATCCACTTTATCTACCTGCTTCGCAGCATAAACAGCCGCTTTTGCCTGGGCCTGTGCCATCTCCGCTTCATACTCCTGTGTAGGGTTTTTTCCATTTCCCAACACATGATAATGCATCAGATACACGAAAGCAACGCCAATGGTGATATAGAATCCGTATTTCCACCATGGTGGAAGCGCGTTATCCAGTTCGCGGATGCCGTCATAATCATGATCGAGCATTACATCCGCTTCTTTTTCTACAGGCACGGCACGTGTGAAGAGTTTCTTATCTACTTCAGACCACCAGCGGCTGAATGTTTGTTTCTTTTCAGCAGCTTCTTCGGGTAGCAGTTCCCGTTGGATGCGGCGAATGGAAAACATCATAAAGAAGATTACGATCACTTCAGTGATGATCACCGCGAAAAACATCCAGAATGTAGTGGCAGACAACCCGCCGTAATTAGGCAATACCTGCGCGGCTTCCGTGGCAGCCGCATCTTGTGCCTGCGTGGTTAACCCCATCAATGAGAAACCAATCATCAGGAGCACAGACATTAATTTATTCTCTTTCCGGCTTTTATCAAGGGCTTGCCTGCCCATCGTAAACAAAACCTGTCCGAGCGCATAAATGACAAATGCCAGCACCGCGGCAATTATGAGCATCAGGATGGCCACCTGGTTGGTAGAAGAGGTTACAGCCTGGGGCGCAGTTGCTGCATCCTGTGCGTCTGCCATGCCCGGCAGCAGTAAAGCCAGGGCCAGCGCGGTACCTATATTCAGCAATATTTGTTTTGGTCGCATATACATGTTATTTAGGAAATGGTTGTGGGTTGGTCGGTTTCCTGGTCAAGCGGAATATTGGATATTTGCTTGATCCTGTTTTTGTCCATAGTCTTCACATACAATAATAGCACCACAAAAAAGATGAAGAATATGAGCAGGGAAATCATTGGGTACACTTGTGCACCATCAATTGTTTCCGCATATTGTTTGATGAATTTAAACATGGCTTAATTGTTTTGTGGTTGTTGAATGTCCTTACCAAGTCGTTGCAGGTAAGCGATCAGCGCGATGATTTCCTTATTGGGCGCCACACGAATGCTGTCGTTCAACAGGTTATTCGATATCTGCTTAGCCTGTGCCATCAGCGCTTCATTGGCCTCCTTATCAAATCCTTTTTCATAAGGAACACCCAGTGTTTGCATGGCCCGTATTTTAGCCGGTGTAGAATTAGTATCCAGGTCTTGCTCCAGGAGGAAAGGATAAGCCGGCATGATGGAACCTTCGCTCATGGAGGATGGTTCGCGCATGTGGCGGAAATGCCAACCGTCTGATTTTTTCAGGTTGCCTGTACCTTCACGGGCCAGGTCGGGCCCTGTACGTTTACTACCCCATTGGAACGGGTGGTCGTACACAAATTCACCGGCTTTGGAGTATTCCCCATATCGTTCCGTTTCACTGCGGAATGGACGTATCATTTGCGAGTGGCATACATAACATCCTTCGCGCACATAAATATCGCGTCCCTGCAATTCCAGCGGCGTATAAGGTTTCACGCTGCTGATGGTCGGCACGTTTGATTTAATCAGGAATGTGGGTACCATTTCAATCACACCGCCGATCAGGATCACGATCAGGCTGGCCACCAGCATTTGTACGGGTTTGCGTTCAATCCAGCGGTGCCAGTGTTCACCCTGGTGCGAGTGGTATTCTTTTTCGAGGGCAGGCGCTTCCGCGGCTTCATCAGCCACCAGTTTACCTGCTTTAACGGTTTTGTAAATGTTATACACCATGATGAGCGCACCGATCAGGTAGAGGGTTCCACCGAGGGAACGCATGGCATAAAATGGTTTGAGGTAAGTAACAGTTTCCAGGAAAGAATATTTCAACTGGCCACTTTCAGTGAATTGTTTCCACATACTGCTTTGGGTGAAACCAGCCCAGTACATCGGAACAGCATAGAAAACGATACCCAGTGTACCCAGCCAGAAATGGTTTGCAGCCAGTTTCTTGGAATACAAGGGAGTATTGAAGATGCGCGGGATCAGCCAGTACAGGATACCGAAGGTCAGCATACCGTTCCAACCCAGGGCGCCAACATGCACGTGCGCTACGATCCAATCGGTAAAGTGGCTGATGGCGTTCACGTTTTTCAACGACAGCATCGGACCTTCAAAAGTGGCCATACCGTAAGCGGTTACGGCAACCACCATAAATTTCAAAATAACGTCGTCGCGTACACGATCCCAGGCACCGCGCAGGGTTAACAAACCGTTGATCATACCACCCCAGCTTGGGAAGATGAGCATGAATGAGAAAACCACACCCAGTGACTGTGCCCAGTTAGGTAAAGACGTGTACAGCAAGTGGTGCGGGCCTGCCCAGATGTAGAGGAAGATCAGCGCCCAGAAGTGGATGATTGACAACCTGTAAGAATACACGGGGCGGTTAGCCGCTTTTGGCATGAAATAATACATCAGGCCGAGGTAAGGAGTTGTGAGGAAGAATGCCACCGCGTTATGGCCATACCACCATTGCACCAGGGCATCCTGTACGCCGGCATACCAGGAGTAACTTTTCATGAAACTCACCGGGATGGCGAAAGAGTTAACGATATGCAATACCGCAACGGTAACAAACGTGGCGATGTAAAACCAGATGGCTACATATAAGTGCCTTTCGCGGCGTTTCAGTATCGTTCCGAACATATTCCAACCAAACACAACCCAGATCAGCGTAATGGCGATATCAATGGGCCATTCCAGTTCAGCATACTCCTTGCTGGTAGTAATACCCATGGGGAGCGTGATGGCTGCGGCCACAATGATGAGCTGCCAGCCCCAGAAATGAATTTTACTCAGGGTGTCGCTGTACATCCTTGCCTTACAGAGCCTTTGCAAGGAATAATACACGCCCATGAAAATACCGTTGCCTACAAATGCGAAAATGACCGCATTGGTATGCAAGGGCCTTAATCGCCCGAATGTGCCGTACTGCGTGATATTCAATGAAGGGAATACCAACTGCAAAGCCACCCAGAGCCCCGCCAACATGCCTACAACACCCCATAAAATGGTGGCGTAGGCAAAATTTTTGACGATCCTGTTGTCATAATAGAATTTTTCTACCTGCATGTTGTTTGTTTTGGTTATTTAGTGGTTGGAGTTGTTACTTGGATATTTTCTGTTTCATTTTTGGCTGCCGTATTCTTTTCCTGGTCAAAGAGCATCCGCACGGAGGGCGTATAATCATCATCATATTGCCCATTGCCTACACTCCACAAAAAAGCCAGCAGGAAACCGCCGGCAACCAGTATGCTTATCCCAATTAAAACAAATAGAGCGCTCATGTAAGTGCTTAAAAATGAATGGTCAAAAGTATTTCGATGGCATTAGCAGTGTAATGACTGCTGTCAAAACCTATCCTGATCTTAATCAGTTTTTATATAAACCTTTCCATCTTGCCATATAATTTCCGAGCAGGCTCACCAGGATGATGATGCTGATGCTGCTGGCCGGCATAAGGATCGCGGCCACCAATGGTGACAGCAAACCCTGAACGGCAAAGGATAAGCCTACGATATTATACAGTATGGAAACGATGAAACTGATGCTGATGATGGTTTTACCGGAACGGGCGTATTTCAGGAACCTGCTAAGTTTAAAAACGGAGCCGCCATCCATTATGACATCGCTGGCTGGTGTAAACCTCGCGGCATGGTCTGTAACGGCAATGCCCGCATCAGCCTGCTTCAAGGCGCCCGCGTCATTCAACCCATCGCCGATCATCAATACTTTACGGCCATCGGCCTGCAGATTTTTAATGTATGCCAGTTTATCCTGCGGACTGGCTTCGAACTGCATGTTGGCTGATTTGCCAAATATCTTTTCCAGGCTTGACCGTTCCGCGTCGTGGTCGCCAGACAAAACAGTTACCTGATATCCCATTTTTATTAGATCCGCGGCCATAGCTTCCATACCTGGCCTGTACTGCTGGCGTATTTCAAAATAACCCTTTGGCTGGTTTCCTATTTGCACATATACCCTTGCCCCTTTTGCATCTGTACCGGTATTGTCGCCGGCAGGAATAAAATCCGCGGAGCCCAAGCGAACAGGCACTTCATCAACGAGCGCCCGTATCCCTTTTCCGGATAATTCCTGGTACTGGCTCAGAACGGGGATTGTATCCGTTTCATTTGCATGTAAAGATTGAAACAGGAAACGGCTCAGGGTATGCGCAGACTGTCCTGCCAGGGAACGCACCATTCGTTTATCCGTTTCCGTGAGTACCTGGCCGGCATAAATGACCTGGTGCCGGTCAGATAAAGTAATGGTGCCGGTTTTATCAAAGACAATGGTATCAACAGCCGCAAGGGCTTCCACCACTTTTTCATTTTTGAGGTACATTTTCTGCCGGCCGAAATGCCTGAGCATATTGCCGAATGTGAAGGTAGCGGAGAGTAAGAGTGAGCATGGACAAGCCACAATCAATACAGACGTAACAACGGGCCAAATCATGGCTGGCTCATGCAACCACCAGTAAATAGCAGCGCTGATGGCTACTGTAAACAGGGCTATGGTAAAGTAACGGCTCCAGGGATGGATGAATGAAGTCAGCTTTTCCTGGTCTTTAGTAAAAACATCATTATTCCACAATTGGGTGATATAACTCTGGCTGACTTCTTTGGACACTTTTAATTGAATGGCCCCACCCACCTGGCGCCCACCGGCATACAGGAGGTCGCCTACATTACATGCTACAGGGATATTTTCACCGCTCACAAAACTATAATCAACCATCGCATTGCCTTCCAGCAGGATGGCATCCGATGGGATCATTTCGCCATTACGCACTATAATGCGCTCCCCTACTTCGAGCCTGGTCGCGGGAATATTTTCTTCCCGGTTATTCCTGATAACGGTAACGCCTAGTGGAAAATAAGACTGGTAGTCGCGGTCGAACGACAACGCGTCATGTGTTTTACCCTGGAACCAGCGGCCCACAAGCATAAAGAAGATGATGCCCGTGCCGGAGTCGAGGTATCCTGCACCCGAACCGGTGAAGATTTCATAGTAACTGCGCCCGAACGTAATCACAATGGCCAGCGCAATGGGCACATCAATATTGATATCCTTCTGCCTGAGCCCTTTCCAGGCAGATTCAAAAATGGAGGCTGAAGCATAAAACAAAACCGGCAGCGATAATCCAAAAATAACCCAGGCAAATACTTCTTTCAGTCCGTGCTCAGTGATATATCCACCGGAAAAATATTCGGGGAAACTCAGCATCATGATATTCGCGAAACTGAAGCCCGCCACACCCAGGTGAAACAATTTACGCCTGTTGATATCCGGCGATTTCGCTGCCGATACATCTTTCAAGCTGATTTGCGGTTCGTACCCTATAAAGGCCAGTAGCTCCACTACTTCGCGCAAGGTTACCTGTTGGGGATTGAATGAAATGAACACCTGTTTTTTCTGGAAGTCGGCCCGGGAGCGAATCACGCCCGGATTGATGCGGTGCAGGTTCTCCAGCAAATAAATGCAGGAAGCGCAGTGCATCTGCGGCAAGGAAAAGTGAATATGTATGAGTTGTTCGCTCCTGAATTGGGCCAGTTTAGCAATGACGGTTTCATCGTCGAGGTAAGCGAAGCGTTCGTGCAGAAACTTTCCCCGGGCCTTGATACCAGGATTTTTATCAAAATCGTAATAGGTGCAAAGTCCGTTCTCCTGGAGCAGCGCATATACCTGTCGGCAACCCTGGCAGCAAAAAGATTTGCCCTCTTCTACAATCGGTTCCTCGCAAGGGTCACCGCAATGGTAACAAGAAGGGATTTGTTCAGGAGGAATTTTCGCAGACATCCCGGCAAAACTATCCAGTACCTAATTGCCTGTCAATGAGTGCTATCAACCCGAAAAATGACCGTGATCAGTTTTTGCCGTTTCCAAAGCCCTTTTCGAATAGCCACCAGGATGCTTTGCGTTTTTCTTCCGGTTTCAACCCGAATTTGCGGATGGCATTTTCCCGGATATAATTTACGGCCTCATCTACCGAATCTGTAAAGAGGCAAAGGTCTAAATCCTGTGGAGAAATGGTCCCATTCGCTTTCATTTTTTCAATATGTTCAATAATATCGCGGTGGTATGCTTTATCAAATATGATGATGGGGAACTCCTTGAGTTTGCCTGTCTGGATCAGGGTCAGGGCTTCAAAGTATTCATCGAGGGTGCCGAAACCGCCGGGCATCACGACAAACGCATACGAATATTTGATGAGCAGGGTCTTGCGCACAAAGAAATAGCGCATATCTACCGATTTATCCAGAAAGGGATTGGGCTTTTGTTCATGGGGCAGCACGATATTGCAGCCAACACTTTTGCCCCCCACATCTTTGGCGCCCCGATTGGCCGCTTCCATTACGCCCGGGCCACCGCCGGTCATGATGGTTAAGCCCAGTTTGGCAATTTCAGCCGACAATTCCCTGGTTTTGGCATACGTAGGATGATCCTCGGGGAAACGGGCGGAGCCGAAAACACATACACAGGGACCTGCAAAATGCAGGGTCCGAAACCCTTTTACAAATTCTTTCACCACTTTTACCGTAAACACAAAATCTTTCCACCGGCTCTGGGGGCCTTCGAGAAACCTGATTTCCTGATTGGATTGTTTTGCCATCGCTAAAGGATTTTGAAGTGAAGATTTGGCTAAATACTTGCTTTTCAATCGCTAACAAGATACTACAGGATTTGTTTAATTACACCCGGTTCTTTCCATCGAAGTATTGATTTTTAACATTTTAGGCAATAAAGGTTACATTCAACTGATATGGAAAAATGTACCTTTGCATACCAGATAAACAGACATGAACAAAAAGAAAATTCTCCTGCCGATCCTGGCAGGCTTAGCCCTGATCATTGCACTGGGCGCTTTTATGAAAAAAGAAAACGCGCCTGAAGCCTCTGGGATTCAATTTTTCAAGGGCAGTTGGGCCGAAGCGTTGCAAAAAGCATCCGCAGAAAACAAACCCATTTTCCTGGATATTTATGCCACCTGGTGCGGCCCCTGCAAAAAATTAAAAAGGGAAACATTTGTTGATAAGCAGGTTGCCAAATATTATAACCAGCATTTTATCAATGTTACACTTGATGGCGAAAAAGGTGATGGTGCCGTTCTGGCTAAACAATACCGCATACCCGGTTACCCTACTTTGATTATTTTTAATTCAGGAGGAAAGCCAATATTGTCAACAGCCGGATTTCTGCCTGCTGAGGAATTCCTGCGATTTGGTAAAGACGCAATGACTAAATTGAAATAAGGTCAAATAATAATAAAAAGCTAAGGGCATATCGGTTGATATGCCCTTTTAATGTCATTAGCAACGGCTCTGATCAGGAAACAAGGTATTGATACAAATTATCCTTCAGGTGTACCCGTTTCATACGCAGTTCATTCAGGTGTTCATCTGTGGTAGCTTCCGTTCCGTTCTCAATGCGGTGAATGTGATGATCCAACTCGTGGTATTCATCAAACATCTTCCGAAAATGCTGATCAGAAATTTTAAGGGTATGGATTTTTTCCCTGTGCTCGGGAAATTCATGAATCAGATCGTGTTTTTCCATGTTTGTTGTTTTTTCAAAAATAAAAACGGAAGCATGCTAAGCACCTGACCAATGTCATATTTTTTGATGAACCCAATCATAGATTCAACATACTATGTATCATTAAAGGAAAAATATTTTTTTAATGATTTTAGTTTTTGTGACTGTAAGCATAAAATGCTGCCTGATACGCATGCTATATTTACACATCACATTAAAACAACTGTTATGATATTCAGTAAAAACAAATCCTTTCTGTTGGTATGCCTGATAGTAGGCGCCAGCGCTTGCCAGCAGGGAACGGAGCAAACTTCCGGCAGTAGTTCTGCAAGCACAGAATCCGCGCCCGGCGCAGGACAATCTGCTGTGCAGGACGACCAGTCTCAAAAAAACGTTGTACAAATTGCTATCGCCAGTAAAGACCACAGCACACTGGTAACGGCGGTAAAAGCCGCTGAATTGGTTGACGCGCTGAGCAATGCCGGGCCGTTCACTGTTTTCGCACCTACGAATGCCGCATTTGATAAATTACCTGCAGGTACGGTGGAAGGGTTATTGAAACCGGAAAAGAAAGATGCTTTAACCGACATCCTGCAATACCATGTATCAGTGGGTGTGTTTAAAGTGGAATCTTTTAAAGACGGGCAACAGATCGGCCAGGTTAACGGTGGAAATATTACGCTGACACAAAAAGACGGCCAATGGCTGGTGAATGGCAAAGCTAAGGTCGTGGCTTCCGTTCCTGCATCCAACGGTATCGTACATGTGATTGATGAAGTAGTACTTCCGGGCAACTAAACTTTTTATTGTTGTTTTTTATATGGTTAAAGGCATGATGTTCTCATCATGCCTTTTCATTTAACCCATTGCAATCAACGATTGATGTTCAGGCGCATGACCGTGGAAATACTCAGCGCCCGGTTCTTGGCTAAAGTTGCGTTATTGCCTTCAAAGAGTTCATCTACGGTGGAGATGAATAATTCATTCCACCTGTCGAAATGCCGGCTTTCGAGGTGCGCGACCTTATGCAGGTGTTTATGCAATTCCATGGGGTTACCGCTGTATGTGCCGCTAAAAAAAATCGCATTGTCCCAGAAATTATACATCACTGGCAAATGCTTTTCCCAGTTCACTTTGGCCAGATCATTGAATATATAGCCAATGACAGGATCCTTGCGGACCTTCTCATAAAAGCGGTTGACCATTTGCTCAATATCGGCCCTGTTTCGGATATCCTTTTTCATGACCCGGCTGTGATTTGATGTATGAACCGCATATCAGCTATAGATGCATGTTCCTGTATCAACGGAAATAATTCCCGTTCCTCTTTTCGTATATGCGCTTCCAGTGCATGGCCTAATGCATCCAGGTCTTCTTCCAGCCTGCCATACATACCCAGCTTCTTAAACATTTTGCGCAAATCATTATGCTCCGCAATGATTTCCTTTGTCATTTCATCAATTGCCTGGTGTTTACCGCTGATGGCATGCAATACCTTTTCTTCCTGTATGAAATGCTTATCAAGTATATCGCAAAACACTTCCCTGGCATAACCCAATTTACCGGGAAGGTCGGTTGGAAGCCCACGGTATGGTGGCGCATTCTTTTTGAGTAGCTGAGCCAGGATTAAACCATCATGATGTTCCCTTGACAATGGGGCCAGCGCTTCATGCCTTTTCATACGATTGATTTTACAAGGTTAATCAATAAGATCAAGTCATCACAGGTCTTTTCGGTTGAATTTACGTGCCGAAATCCATACAGGCATCGACACCCAAATAAATAAAACAAGGAAAGTTGCCATTAAGCCCGGCGTGGTGCCGAAAACCTGTTTAAATACCGCGCCCGTATATCCCATCAATGCAGATTCATCCAATTGCAATAAAATCATGATGCGGCTGATATCAATAGGATTGAAGGCGCTTACGCCAACCATGAAGTTTTCCAAAGGGTAATCAGCAAATTGAAACAATATGAATAAGATAATGCCATCGAATAATAAACTGAAATAGAGCCATAATAAAATCGAAACCCCAATACCCTTTGCTTTATCCCTTGTCATGACCGCTGCGAGCATGGCAATGGCTACAAATATGACGGACAATAAAATACCCATCAGCAACATCGTTAAACCCGTAGCTGTAGCGGCATACAACAGAATGGGCAATCCGGCCCCAACAAAAAAAGCGATGCCCATGGATATCGCGAGCCCCGTATATAAACTCAGCCAAATGGTTTTACGTTTTAATGGCTGGCTGACCAGCAACTCCATGAACTCAGCGCTGTTGTAAACATATATCGCTGAAAACAGCAGGCTAACCAACGGAACAATGATCAGTATGATATTAAGCAGGCTGAGCAACCCCTTGGCGCTATTGTCTTCAAGGTTAAACACGCTCATCGAAATCAACAAAAGAAATAAAGTATAAGCCAGCACAATCCTGTTTCGCAGGATATCTATAATAACGTATTTAATGATCTTTTTCATAGCTGCTGTTTGCCCATAACCCGGGCAATGGCTTTAGACAATTTCTGTTCACCGGTTTGTTCCTTCAGGGTTTCAATTGGCTGATGGAAGCATATTTTACCATCCTGCATGAAAATCACCTGTGTCACGAGCTCATCAAGTTCACTCAGGATATGCGATGTGATCATGATGAGTTTGCCCTTTTGTTTTTCCGAATTGATTTTTTCTTTAAGTGTTTCCGTTGATACGGGATCAAGGCCTGCCGTTGGCTCATCAAGGATCAGCACATCCGGATTGAACATAAAAGCCAGGCAGGCACTTACCTTTTGACGGGTACCTCCGGAGAGCGTCCGCATTCTTTTATCAAACATCTGCTGCAAACCAAAACTTTCAATCAATTCTTCATCGAGGCCTTTATTTTGTTTACGGATATCCTTCATCATCGAGAGTACCTGGCCAATAGTCATGTTATCGGGGTACCTTCCGATTTGGGGCATATACCCGATTTGGCTCCGGTACGTCCAGTCGTGCAGGATATTTTTATCATTGAATGTGATGAATCCGCTGTCGCAGACCACCATACCAAGAATACACTTGATCAATGTGGTTTTACCGCTGCCATTTGGACCAATCAAAGCAATGCATTCCCCTTTATTGCATCGGGCCGATACATTATCGAGGGCTTTGAGTTTGCCGAATTGCTTGTTTACGTTTGTCGCGATAATCATAACTGTACAGGTTTCATAAGCGGAAAATCGTCTTTGAGGTTTTCCGGGGTAATGGTGGGGATCAGCTTCTCGGTTTTATCGAGCAGCGCCGACATAAAGCTCCGGAACAGGATCATGGCTGAAGGGTTTTGTTCCACCACCATGGCATATAAACTTACCGGGCGGTAAGGCACATCGCCCTTACCGTCGCGGTCCAGGTCGTATCCCTCGTATTTATCCCAATAATTTTGATTGAATGTATTCAGCACCAGGCTTCCGTTTGTGCCTACATCAAAAGTGTTACCCAGGAAATTGTTCCCGGAAACTGTGACATCCATGCAGTTGGCAAGCACTTTCATGGCCCATCCATTTTTTGAGAGTTTGTTACCGGATAGATGGATTCGGTTGCTGCCTTCCATAAAAACAGCGATTGTATTGCTGCTAAACCTGTTGCCCGTAATGAAGCCATCACTGATTTCTTTCAGCAATAAACCATAAGCGCCATCGCCCCAGTTATCTTCAAAAACATTCTTCTCCATACGGATGTGATGGGTAAACATAACGGCAACGCCTGCCCCATTTTGCCGGAATGTATTTGATATGTATGCGTCATTGTTTGAAAACATAAAATGAAGCCCATACCGGAGGTTGTTCTCAGAAATATTTTTCCAGATGATGGAATGTGTCACAAACTCAAAATAAATGCCGTCGCGGTGGCCTGATATTTTATTGCCGATGATGCGCAGGCTGTCGCTTTTCCAGCAATGAATGCCATTGCCGCTTTGCTGTTCCTGTTTGTTAAAGGCTCGGAGTATATTGTTCTGGATCAGGCAATGTTTGGCATATTGCATGTAAATGCCGAAAAAAGTTTCTTCCAGTATATTATCCCTGATCACTACAAATGACTGGTCATAAATTTTGATCCCAGCGAAATCTTCTATGCTTGAGACTCCCGACCTGATGATCCTGAAGCCTTCCACCAAAACGGAGGGCGCTTTGATGGAGATATTTTCGTATTTGTATTCCCCATCAATCACCGGCCGGCCTTTCCCGATGAGGAAAATGGTTTTGCTGATGATGATGTTTTTTTCTTTGTAATGGCCGGGAAAAACGAGGATGGTATCGCCTGTTTGCGCTTGCAGGATGGCGGCTTGTATGGTTTTAACAGGATGATCCTTCCCTACACGGATTGTACGTGCATTCAGGCAATTCCCTGACAGCAGAAAAAATAAAACTATGGTCAGATAATACTTCATGAACTACCATTGATGCATGTACCAAAGGGCTTACATTAACATATTCAAGCTCAGGGCTTTTTCATTACATCTTCATAAGTCAGCAGATTTCCCGGATATTTTATTTGTACTTGTTTCAGGTTTTCCATTGATGAAAATGCTGCGATATTGCCTCTCATCGGGCTCCTGAGTTCTTCGCTCCGGAGGTAAAATGCTTTCTTCATGTCAAGCAGTGGGTTGTCTTCTCCAAAATCTGCTACATATAATGTACGGATATCTTTGGTTTCAATAGCACCAGTATGCACATATGCCAACAGGCAATGCAGGTCGTCAAATTTATACGCCTTTCCCTTTGTGGTCAGCAACTCGCAGCCGTAACGCATATCGCTGATGGTCATCTTGCAATAATAACAAGGGTCTTCACCTGCCTTAATGGCTACAGGTCCGCTTTGGCATGAGCCGAACCCGGCGAGGCCACATAAGATCACTATGCTGCGCAATTTAAATGATCCCCTTTTCAGGGATGCAGACCTCTTCCATTCCATCCAAACGGCAAGCAGCAATAATACACCTGATGCTACAAATAGCCATCCCCCGGTATCGGGTATGGAGTATGCGCCGAAATTCAACAATTGCTTGAATCCGATCAGCGGCGGTTGGTATGCCATGCCGGGAACCACAATGGCAGCATTGGGGTCGAGGTTATGCCCGTAATTGTACTCCCATCTCCAGAAATCTACCATGGCAATTATGCCAAATAATACGAATGCGATGAACAAAATATTCAACCACCTGCGCTTAGGTATGATGGCTACCAACAGACTGGTGAGGGCAAAAAATCCAATGATATACGGCAATACGGTAAACTCAATAAAATCTTCGGTATGCAGGGTTTTCATGCCGATGTAATGGTTCAGTCCATTTATAATCTCAACATTACCACCCAACTTATGCGGATAGATTTGCAGACGAAGGCCTTCAGGATATTGCGGGGCGTCAAGATCGATCCGCCACATGGGAACAAAGAGAACGACGGTTAAGGCGATGGCAGTCAGTAAGACCAAAATCCGGGAAACCGCCGATAATTTTTGCTGTTGCATAATCATATAATATGAAAGATGCCGGCCCGACCGGGTTTGTGGCCCGGGCCGTAAGCCGGCATCCATGTTGAATTATTTTCCGGCAGGAGCTGCTGCAGGTACAGCGCTGTTTTCGGCCGGGGGCAGGTTTGTTCCTATGCTGTACGTGAGCGGCACATTACTACCGGCCGGGGATACACGAACATATCCCTGCATTTCCTGGTGCAATGCACTGCAGAAGTCGGTGCAATACATCGGGAACATGCCAACCCTGTTGGGAACCCATTTCAGGGTCTGTGTTTCACCGGGCATGATCAGCAGTTCAGCATTGTCTGCGCCCTTAATGGCAAAACCGTGCGGAACGTCCCAATCCTGTTCCTGGTTGGTGACGTGGAAATACACTTCATCGCCAAGTTTAATACCTTCTATATTATCAGGCGCGAAATGAGAGCGGATGGAAGTCATGTACACATGTACTTTATTTCCTTCACGAACCACTTTTGCATCGGCTTCACCTTTTGTAACATATGGGTGTTTATTGTCTTCAAACTTGAAGAACTTAACTGATTTGTTTTTGATAACGTCGGCTGCAACAGCCTGCGCGTAGTGCGGTTCACCGATAGTTGGGAAGTCGAGGATCATCTGCATTTTCTCGCCGCTGATATCATACAACTGTGCACTTTGAGACAGTTCAGGCCCGGTGGGCAGGTAACGGTCTTTAGTGATCTTGTTATACGCGATCAGGTACTTGGGGTTTGGCTTCTTACTGTCGCCGCCAGGGATGCAAAGGTGGCCTACAGAATAGTAAGTGGGCACACGGTCAACCACTTTCAGGTCTTTAATATTCCATTTCACCACTTCTGATGATACAAAGAATGAAGTATAGGCATTACCCTTTCCATCAAACTCAGTATGCAAAGGACCGAGGCCCGGCTTCTTTACTTCACCGTATAGCGCTGATTCATACTTTACAATAGGGATGCCATCATATTCGCCAATGAAATCTTTGGCAGCAATGGCTTTCTGCAGTTTATCAAAACTAAACACAGGAATGAGGGCGGCCAGTTTACCGGAACCCACGATGTATTCACCGGTTGGATCAACGTCGCAACCGTGCGGTGATTTGGGGCAAGGGATCATGTAGCAGATGTCTTTCAATTCCTTTGAATCGAGGATGATGACTTCTGTTTTGATGGTTGAAATGGCTGTATGTGTTTTCTCATCAAATTTATTGTGGGCGTATTTCACAGTTTGCCTGCGTCCTTTACCGGCTTTGATATATTCTTCCGCCTTCTTCCAGTTAACAGCCATGATAAAGTCTTTATCCTTTTGAGAAGCATTCACTTCCAGCAGGGTGTTGGCCTGTTCCGTATTGTAACAGGAGAAGAAGAACCATCCATGCGATTTTCCTTTACCGGCATGGCTCAGGTCGAAGTTTACACCGGGGCAAAGGATCTGGAATGCCAGGTCCATTGTACCATCTTCCTTACCAACACTGATAAAACTGATGGTTCCTTTGAAATTTTGTTTGTAGGTATTGATGGGCACATCGCCATTGGAATCATCGGTAGGCACACTAAAACGTGTACCGGCTACCACATACTCGGTATTCTCGGTGATAAACGGAGAGGAGTGGTTACCGGCGCTATTCGGCAATTCGATGATTTCTGCAGTGCGGAATGTGGTCAGGTCAATCCGGGCAACACGTGGGGTGTTGTTGGCATTACCAAAAACCCAGCGGCCATCGATTTCGCCATTGGTTTGCGACAGTTCGGTGTGGTGCAGGTCATCCCAGGGCACAAAACCATGAGAGGTATTCAGCATGGGTTTTGTTTCTTCGCTATAACCCCAGCCTTTTTCCGGGTCAACGGAGAACACGGGGATCACGCGGAGCAGGCGGCCTGACGGTAATCCATAGACGCTCATTTGTCCGCTGAAGCCACCAGACACAAAATTGTAGAATTCATCGTATTTGCCCGGGGCTACATAAGCTTTGGCAGCAGCATCGGAGCCCAGGGCAGACCCCGCGGTTTTGGGTTTACAGGAACTGAATCCCAGCATCAAACATGCTCCCAGCAAGGAACAAGAGATGAAGATATTTCTTTTCATATATATAAATTAAGGGTGAGTTTACTTTTGATATTGAAGGCTTTACTTGACACCATCGTTTTTGCGCATGAATTCATACACATGGCGGGCTTCATCATCAGAAAGGTTTTGATTGGGCATGCGCACCAAACAAATTTCCAACTGGGCCTGTGCCTTAGGGTCTTTATCCAGCATCTCTGCCGTATTGGTTGAGAAGTTCATAATCCATTCAGCAGTATTCCGACCGGTAACACCCGCCCATCCTGGCCCTACAAGCCTTTCATCTGTCAGTTTATGGCAACCGCTGCATTTCACAGAATACACTTTCTCACCATTATCAGCCATGGCCTTATCAAGTGTTGGCGACACATCTACTTTTGTAAACTTTCCGGAACCCCTCGTGGGATCATAAGAAGGATTTTCTGATTTGGCCGGCTCAGTAGCTGAAGGCCCTGAAGCTGCAGCCGGTTCAGAAGATTGATTGTCGGATGACTTATCTCCGCCACAGGAAGCAACAAAGGCTCCGATGATGAGGATGATGGCCCATTTTTTCATAATTGATGTGATTAAGTGTGTTAAAAATGATGGCACAAGGTTAGTTCAGAACCTGGCGGATTTTTATGCGTACAGTCATACATTGCCGGTAATGATCTTAATTCCTGTTGAAAAGCACCGAATCATGACGAAAATCAGTATATTTAAAAAAGAAAATTGATTAGGATCATTATCCAATCCATTTGAAATCATGCCGGATACTGGCGTAGGGGAATAGTTTTGACTCACCGAAAACAAAGCGCATGATGATTGACATTGATACCCTTTTAGCCTGCGGTGCTGCGTATAAAAAAGTACCGGCCGGTGAAATCATTTTCATGGAGGGCGGACAAGGTGTATTTTATCATCAATTGGTTAGTGGTAAAGTGAGATGGGTGAATATTGATGAACAGGGCCGGGAGTTCCTGCAAAATATGGTTGAACCAGGGGAAAGTTTTGGGGAATTGCCCTTGTTTGACGATCACCCTTATGCTGCCAGCGCCATTGCTGATGAAGATTCACTAATCCTCAGGCTGCATAAATCTAATTTCCTGAAGCTGCTTAGGGATAACCAGGACCTGCACTTTGCATTTACAAAAATGATCACTGAAAGGCTTCGGTATAAATTCTATTTCATTAAGGAAATAGCCTACCATGATCCGGAAAACAGCGTCAGTAAACTGATCGATTATATCCGTAAAACCAAAAAGCATTTATGCCCCAAATGCAACAGGCTGACATTAACGCGGCAGCAAATTGCAGATATGACGGGCCTTCGGGTGGAAACTGTCATCCGCACCATCCGTAACCTCCACGATAAAGGAGAACTCACCATCAACAAAGGCAAGGTTTATTGTTAGAAATATGAGTCCGCTCATAATTTAACCGGAGTTCTCCCAATTACTTTGCAGCATGCCGATCAACCTGCACCGATGGTTCCGTGTTTCGCTGATCAACCTCCTGATTGTAGCTTTATTGGGTGTTGTACTGAGGTATAAAATCGCGTTCTATCTCCCATTCGTTCATCAAAAAAGCCTGCTCCACGGCCATTCGCATTACGCGTTTACCGGCTGGATCACCATGGCTTTGATGGCCCTACTGCTAAGGCATTTGCAAAACAGGCAGCATGGACGCCCCTTGCACAAAATCTATAGCTGGTTGTTATGGGGCAACTTGCTGGCAGCGGTTGGCATGCTAATCAGTTTTCCCATCCAGGGATACGGGGCCGTGTCGATCAGTTTCTCCAGCCTTGCCGTACTAGTTTCCTATGTATTTGCCTGGCAATACTGGGTTGACCTGAAAAAGGCGGCATCACCCAACGTGTCTGACCAATGGTTCAGGGCTTCCCTGTTTTTTTCGGTGATTTCCTCACTCGGCGCTTTCAGCCTGGCGGCCATGATGGCCACAAAATCAGTTAACCAGGAATGGTACCTCGCATCCGAATATTATTTCCTTCACTTCCAATATAATGGATGGTTCTTTTTTGCCTGTATGGGCTTGGTGGCTTCACGATTATTCGACGCAGGCGTCCCGCCCCAAATATTACAACGCATATTCTGGTTATTCGCTTTGGCAGCAGTACCAGCGTATTTCTTATCTACCTTATGGGCCAACCTTCACCTCGTATTATATATCCTGACCATCATCGCCGTGATTCTGCAAATCATCGGTTGGATCAAGCTGGCAAGTATCGTACTCAAATATAAAACCGCCATCAGGGAACAATGCACTGCACTTGGTGGCACACTTTTATTGTTGTCGTTTATCGCGTTCAGCATAAAAATCATCCTGCAATCTGGCAGCGTGATTCCCGTGATGAGCACACTGGCATTTGGCTTCAGGCCGATTGTTATTGGCTACCTGCATCTGGTACTATTGGCAGTAACAAGTTTATGCATCATCGGACTGATGCTGGCTTACCGGAAAATTGCGTTGAACAAACCTGGCCGGGCCGGCGCTTATATTTTTACCGCCGGCATCATCATCAACGAATTATTACTGATGACACAGGGATTGGCAGGTATGTATTATATAGCATTGCCCCATATCAACGAATGGTTATTTGGCGCTGCTTTGATCATGTTCAGCGGAATATTCATGCTGAACATAGGGATTAAGAAAAGTAAAGAATGACCGTTATCATTGTTCATATCATTTCATCGCGAGAATTTTGCCATATGCAAATCTGGAAGAACATTATCCGCAGGCCCTCATAGGCTTTCACCCTCCCCGATTAATTTATATTCTCATTTCTTCCATTTTCAAATTTATTATCAACTGATGAAAACCATCATTGAACCGTTCCGGATAAAATCCGTAGAACCCATATACGTCAATACCCCAGCCGAAAGGGCTGAGATACTTTCTAAAGCGCATTACAACCTGTTTCGGGTCGCCGCCAGGGATGTGCTGATTGATTTGCTGACAGACAGCGGCACGAGCGCCATGAGCAGTGAGCAATGGGCAGGTATGATGAGGGGGGATGAATCCTACGCTGGCAGTGAAAGTTTTTTCAGGTTTGAAAAAACCATTCAGGATATCACCGGCCTTCCCATCGTTATCCCTACGCACCAGGGAAGGGCATCAGAAAAAATCCTGTTCAGCATCCTGGGTGGCAAGGGCAAATATTTTTTGAGCAATACCCTTTTTGATACCACACGTGCCAATATAGAATACAGTGGCGCGGAAGGCATTGACCTTTTGTGTGAAGCCGGTAAGCACCCTACTGTACCCGCTCCATTTAAAGGCAATATGGATACAACAACATTGGAGTCGTTCATCAAAGAAAAAGGCGCCAGTCATATCCCATTGTGCGTACTAACGGTAACGAATAACTCCGGAGGCGGACAACCGGTGAGCATGGAAAACATCCGTGAAGTGAGCAGGATTTGTAAAGAAAACCGGGTACCCATGTTCATTGATGCTTGCCGATTCGCGGAAAATGCCTGGTTCATCAAACAAAGGGAACCGGGCTATGCAAACAGGAGTATTGGGGATATCGTCCGCGAGATGTTTTCATATGCTGATGGATGCACTATGAGCGCCAAAAAAGACGCTTTTGCTAATATTGGCGGTTTCCTGGCCATGCGGGACTCAGAGCTCGCCATGGATTGCAGAAACCTGCTGGTGATCACGGAAGGCTTCCCCACCTATGGTGGCCTCGCCGGGCGTGACCTGGAAGCCATCGCGATAGGTTTGAGGGAAGTGATGGATGAACAATACCTGCAATACAGGATCAGGAGTATGGAATACCTGACCGAAAAATTAATGGCCGCGGGTGTTCCCGTGATGCAGCCTGCCGGAGGCCATGCCGTGTACCTCGATGCTGCGGCTTTTTTGCCGCATATACCCGCCAGTGAATTACCCGGACAAGCGCTGGCCTGTGCCTTATACCTTGAAGGTGGTGTGCGTTCGGTTGAGATTGGAACACTGATGTTTGGCAAATACGATGCCAATGGGCACACGGTTCCCGCGCAAATGGAACTGGTGCGGATGGCCGTGCCCCGCAGGGTGTACACGCAAAGCCATATCGATTATGTAGCGGAAGTGGTGATTGAAGTTTTTCAAAAAAGAGATAACATAAAGGGCCTGCGCATCATTGAAGAGTCTGCACTGCTCCGTCATTTCACCGCTAAGCTGGCGCCTATAGACAATAAATAAAATGCCTGATGCCTGACCGATTTAAATGGACCATTTTCATGACGCTGTTGCTCTCTTTCAGCTTGTACAGCGCGCACCTGTACATAACACCGCCACCGAATGAGCAAGAACTGGATGGGGTTGCACTACAGGGAAAAAATATATGGCAGAAAAAAAACTGTCAGTCATGCCACCAGTTTTACGGACTTGGCGGGTACCTGGGGCCAGACCTAACGAATACGGTTAGACGAAGAACACCCGAACAAACCAGGGCATTCCTCAAACATGGAACAGACATCATGCCGGATTTTAGATTGACAGAAGATGAGATTCAGGCGGTGCAGGCATTTTTACAAGCTATGGATGCCAGCGGGACCGCGGATCCAAACAGATTTAACCCAACCTGGTATGGAAACATCAAAACAGACTGATTCCCTTTTACCCGTCAGACTCATGCAAACGGCGATGATATTACTGATCACCGGTTTGCTTTTTGGTTTTGTGGGAAGCCTTCAATACGTGTTGCCAGGCTGGCTTAAAAATCAACTTTCCTTTGAACGGGTGCGGCCTATGCATGTATCATCTGTATTATTCTGGATCATCCTTGCCGCGATGGGCACTACATTGTATTATGCGGGTGAAAGATCCGGCAGCAGTTTCAAAGTCAGGTTGGCTGGGAAAATCATGCAGGCCTTATTGTTAGTTTCTGTTGCGGGCATTCTATTGTCGTACCTAACCGGAAATTTTGGCGGGCGTGAATACTGGGAATACCCTCCCCTTTTATCCATACCCATCGCGTTAGCCTGGGTACTTTTTGTATGGATATTCATCAAGCATATCCGCAACCTTCGGCAACAACCCGTGTATGTATGGATGTGGCTGACCGGTGCGTTATTTTTCCTGGTTACATTTTCAGAATCTTATCTATACCTGATCCCCTATTTCAGGGAGCGCGTGCTGCTCGACATGAGCATACAATGGAAATCGAATGGCAGCATTGTGGGCTGCTGGAATTTACTGATTTACGGATGCAGCTTTTATTACATGGAGAAACACGACCCTTCGCATACCTACAGCCGGTCGTGGCTTGCATTTGCCATGTATTTCCTGGGGTTATTTAACCTGATGTTTAACTGGGGGCACCATATCTATACTTTACCCACACATACCTATGTACGGTTAATCAGTTATGCCGTCAGCATGACGGAACTCATCATCCTTGCACGCATCATTCATGGATGGAAGAAATCGATGCAATCATCCAAACTGTTTGTATCACTACCCGGATACAGGTTTATGCTGGCATCAGAATACTGGATTTTATTGAACCTCCTGCTGGCCATCGCCATGTCGGTACCGGCCATTAATATTTATACGCATGGCACACATATCACTGTCGCGCATGCCATGGGCTCCACCATTGGCATCAACAGCATGCTGCTGCTGGCATTCCTGCATGATATTATTTGGGGGAAAGAAAGAAAAAACAGGCCCTGGCCAGTAAAATCATTCTGGCTATTGCAGGTATCGTTGCTGGTATTCTGGCTTGCCCTGATCGCAGCCGGTATACGCAAGGGATACTGGCAGTTCCATGAGCCACAAATCCCATTTCAAAAAATGATGCTGGGGCTCAGGCCCTATTTTATCGTATTCATGTTATCAGGATGCACATTGATCATCGGGTTAATGGCCAGCGTATGGCCCTTACTCATCCGATCAGTGAAACGGGCACGGGAAATCAAAAATAAATCATCATTGTATGTTGAACACCTGCCTGATGAATATCACCCCATTGTACCTGTTCGGCGGGATGTAGCCGGAAAATAATTCACGGGTTTGCGCTGATTTCAATTGCCTGGAAAGTGCATCCCATATTTTATTCCAATATATGTCTTGGTTGGCGCGAATGCCATTTTGCACATCATTCAATAATGGGTCATTGACCCACATGGATCCGATTTTACGGGTAGCTATGACATGCGCGTCGAGATTATTGTAAAATACCTGCAACACATTCTGATACCCGCCGCATGAACCAAGAAAAACAAACTGATGATCGGGTTCGAGATAACTCAGGCTGTTTTGCAGGTAATAACTATGCCCTCTGTGAATGAATAATCCCGGCTTATACCCTCTCCTTTTAACCTCCCTGACCATCCGGGCCTGCGCCGAATCATAGCCATCTGCGGTGTTTGGCTTGCTGATAAATATGGAAACCGGCTGGCCGGATTTGCTTTGCATGATGATATAATCAGATTCATCCCTGCTCGTCCACTTTGATGATTCAAAAGTGCTGATATAATGCTGATAACTGCTCCTGCCATCTTCATCATCATAAAACAAAACAATACCGGCGATATTTCCATCATGCCTTAATTTATCCACTTCCATAACATCATACACTTCACTGCCCGGCATGCGGGCATTCCCTTTCTTACCCAATGCAAGAATATCCTTGTAACCTTCATATATGCGGTACAAGAGCAATTCATTTGATTTTACTTTTTGCAGGCTGTCGAGATATGGTTGCAACCCAATCCTGACCTGGTCGTACTTGCGCAATTCGAATAATACTTCAGCCAGGTACATGCTGTTCACAATAACATCCAGGCTCTCGTAACGAACCCGGCTCAATGAACGGACATTGCGTTTCAATTGATTCAGTACATCCATTTGCGGAAGCCGGTCCATGAGATCTGGCGTCATGCCATATACATTCACTACAAAAAGGAAGCGGTCAAAATGATGGTAACCGATCTCCTGGAAAAAATCCCCAAGTGACTGTTTACCTGTTTTCTGTATGAATAATTTAAACAGGTAAATGAAGCTGGAAGTATAGAGTTCATCTTCCCCGGCCAGCATCACATAATACAGTTCCCTTGCGGAAAGCCCCTGTACCGACGCGAATCGTTTATGATCGGGCATTTCATGGCTATCGTTGATTTCATTCATGAAAAATGCTTTCGCGATTTTCCGGTTCATGACTTCCATTTGCCTGCGCAGGAACCTCCTTTCTTCCGGATTTGAGCGGGTATGCAGGTAGGACAGTTCTTCCGTGAAGCGCGCATAATATATGGATGGCTCCATGGCCCAGGATCGAACCTGTTCCATGGTCGCGCGCTGGTCAAGGATAGCCATGCTGAATGGCAATACTTTTTCAAAATAAATATCCACGGGAACCTGGCGGATGGCTTGCACCGTGCGGCTTTGACTGTTTTCCGCCAGGGAAACCCAGTCCTTATCGCCTGATGCGAGTTTGCGGCAAAATGCCTCGGGCATTTCATTCGCATAACGGTATAAAAGGCTATCTCGTATGGGTGCATAACGAGGCAGAAAAATACGGTTCGGTATTTTGTACGGAAATGCCGCCATGTCTTTTAATTCGAGGCTCCAGCTAATGGGCCCTGCTTTATCCGTTGATTGAAATACATCAGCAAGTATGCGATGGACGCTGATATTAACGGGATCGTATAGACGAAGTAATTGATTCGGTTCATTGACCCGAAGGGTTTGCAATACATAATCGTTCAGTCCGGGTATGCGCAACAAAGTGATTTGTTTGCTATCAAGGGCTTTGATGGATGAACGAAATAGATTTGTAAGTAATTGCATCTGCTGTTCCCTTTCCTGCCTGTTGCCGGATTTCAACAGTGAGTCGCAGGTTTTTTGATAGAATTTATCTATATGCTGATTGAATTTCTCGCTGATAAACCTTGAGCGGAGCTTTTTCAGCAATTCGTTTTTGGAGGAAGTATAATCGGAGATGCCGGTAATTTGGGCATGGGTCATTGAACCTTTCAGGCAATAAATGGCTATTATGAAAATATAAATCAGGAACTTATACTTATGCATGAAGGTTGATTTGTTCAGTAATTTAATGCATTTCATGATGATTGTGGAATCCCCTGCCGTGCTATTGATTGCCGAAATATCCGAACAAACATACATATGAGTTGTTGACATATTGTACAATCAATTATCAACGCCAAAAACAGGATTAGATGAAAACCTTACTGATAACCGTAATGACGCTGCTGTTTCATCCTGTGTTACAGGCACAAACCTGCATACAACCAGGTTCATTGGTTAGTATTTTTAACACGAAAAAAGGGAACTATGAATACCTGGTTTTCAAGTTTGTGGCCCCTTACAATTCAAAAGGTGTGTTAACACAAGGCCCTAGCAACCTGTTTAGTTCTGATAATCGAGCCGGCAAAACGTATCATCGAATATCATTTTCAGACATCAGTTCATTTTGCCATGATAAATGGATTTTGAACCTTCCCCAGGAAAAGATTTTAGATTTCAAAACACCGGAAATGGGGAATGGGAATGCCGTTTACCTCTTTGAACTTGCACCAGGAGCGAAGATTACGGCTCACACTGCTTACAAAAGGCAGATATACCATTTTGTGAAAATACGGATTGAGTAAGGATCCATTTTCAAGTTGGGAATAAGAATACAGGCATCCAAATTGGATGCCTTTTTCATGGAGAATATCCCGATTTAATCAGGATGGCCTTCCCTACGCTGGCGGTCGGGACGCGCTACAATTCAACCCACACCAAAAGGCCATCAAATGATGGCCTTTCGTGGAGAATACCAGATTCGAACTGGTGGCCTCTTGCATGCCATGCAAGCGCTCTAGCCAACTGAGCTAATCCCCCGTATTTTTTTGTCGCATTCCCGACTTTGTGCCGGGACGCTCTGGCCAACTGAGTGCCGACGTTTGCAGTCGGCATTGAGACAATCACCAAAAGTGATTCGTCTCGACTAATCCCCCGTATTTTTTTGTCGCATTCCCGACTTTGTGCCGGGACTTTCTGGCCCAACTGAGTGCCGACGTTTGCAGTCGGCATCGAGACAATCACCAAAAGTGATTCGTCTCGACTAATCCCCCAATTGGACTGCAAATATAGGTTCAAAGTCTTTTTTCCCAAAAAGAATTTGCATAAAAATACCCCGGTGTTTCCGGGGTATCAAGCTGATATCTAACACGGGGATTACTCGCCCCAGATTTCTTCTTTTCCTTCCAGCCATTGCTTAACCAACTCGGTGGTGACTGATTTCGGCCTTTCAATGGGAAGCCCCAAAGCACGGTCCCAGCACAAGCTCGACAGTACGCCCAAAGCCCTGGAAACGCCAAACAGCACCGTGTAAAATTCATATTCTACCATGCCGTAATGTACCAGCAATGCGCCGCTATGCGCATCCACATTTGGCCATGGATTCTTGATTTTACCGAGAGACGACAGAATTGGCGGTACGGCTTCGTAGATATTCCAAACAGTTTGCACCAGGGGATCATCAGGCATATGCTTTTTGCCAAACTCCATTTGGGCTGTAAACCTGGGATCGGTTTTACGCAATACGGCGTGGCCATATCCCGGAACTACTTTTCCTTCACTCAATGTCTTGCGCACATATTCTTCGATTTGTTCTTTGCTAGGGCTGTCGCTGCCAATTTGTTCGCGGAGTTCAAAAATCCATTTGATCACTTCCTGGTTTGCCAATCCGTGCAGCGGGCCTGCCAATCCGTTCATACCTGCGGCAAAACTCAGGTAAGGGTCGCTGAGGGCTGAACCAACAAGGTGTGTGGTATGTGCAGATACGTTTCCGCCTTCATGGTCCGCATGGATCACCATATACAGGCGCATCAACTCTTTAAAAGTTTCATCTTCAAAACCCATCATATGGGCAAAATTGCCAGACCAGTCGAGCAGGCCATTGGGCTGGATATGTTCGCCACCCTTATACTTACGGCGATAGATATACGCAGCAATGCGTGGCAGGCGTGCAATAAGGTCCATGGAATCATCAAACACCGCTTCCCAGTAATCTTTCTTACTCATGCCCTGGGCATAGCGTTTTGAAAACTGGCTTTCGGTTTGCAGGGCCATAATGGCAACCACAAATTGCGTCATGGGGTGTGTGCCTACGGGCAACGCTTCGATGGTGGCAAAGACATGATTGGGCACGTGGCTGCGGCGCTGCCAAACACTGGTCAGGTGCTGTACATCCTCTTCCGTAGGCAGATCGCCCACCAGCATCAGGTAAAAAAGGCCTTCGGGCAAGGGTTCAGATCCATTGGGCACTTTTGGGAGTTTCTCCCTCAGTTCAGGGATTGAATAACCCCTGAAACGGATACCTTCCTGGGCGTCGAGCAGCGAGGTTTCCGTAACCAGGCCTGTCATGCCACGCATGCCCTGGTAAATCTGGGATAAAGTAACTTCTCCAATCTTTTTGTCGCCATGATTTTTCAGCAAATCTTTGATTTCCGCAGCTACGGTTTCCGCTTTCTGCCTGAATCTGTCTTTAATGATGCCCATAGATGATAGTATATCGGTTAAGGTGAATGTTCGGCTTTGAATTTCGTGAAACCCTTGTCGGGACTGCCACACAGCCAATCTGCATCTTTTTGCCGGTCTGCATCCCGGCTGGCTTCGTGAAACGCTTAAAATTACATCGTGATGCTTTGTTAAACAAAACTTTTGTGCAAAAGTTTTGATTTGTGTGCAGTATTTCCGCTATGCGCAATAAATACTACTTTGGCGCCCTTCGATACAGGTACACGGCCAGTGCGCCAAAGATGAGGTTGGGCGTCCAGGCAGCTAACAATGGGGTAAAATTCCCTTTTGTGGCAAAAACTATTGAGAACCGGCTAAACAAAATATACATCACGCTGATGATCACACCCACAGCCAGGTGCAGGCCACTCCCACCCCTCACTTTTCTTGATGCTAGGATAGCGCCAATCAAGGTCAGGATCAGCACAGATACCGGGATGGCATCACGGTTGAACCGTTCTACTTTTAATGCATTCAGCATTTCGGACCCCCTCTTTTTTTCCTCTTTGATGAACCGGTTCAATTCAGGAGTGGTCATCTGGTCTTTCAGGTAATCATCCTTCCTGAGATCAATGGGTTTAAAATTGTATCCCATCAATTTGGTTTCAGAGAACCTGACATTCTCGCTGATTTCGCCAAAATCCCGTTCAATCACATACCGCAATTTCCATTTGTTGGTGGCCGTATCCCAGTTGAAACCTGTTGCGCGCAGGTTATACAGCATTTTTGTACCCGCGTATTTGCTGATGAAAAGCGTATTCCCGGTCCGCGTGACGGTATCATATCCTTTGATGCCCACATAGGTTTGCAGGTCATCCTTGAAATAAATATTCTGTTTGTATGTGGAACTATTGGCTGTGGGTGCGGAGTTAACATCCACATACCTCTTCTCAAAATCGGCCCATTTACGGTTAGCCCTGGGTACCAGGTATTGATAACCCAGCCACAACATACCCGCGAGCAAAAAACCGCCAACAAAATAAGGCCTGAGAAAACGCCAGAAACTAACGCCGCTGCTGAGGATGGCCACTACTTCAGACCTTTCAGCCATTTTTGCGGTAAAGAATATCACGGAGATGAATACAAAGAGCGGAAAGAGCATCGCATCAATGCGCGGGATAAATCCAAAATAATAATCACGCGTGATTTCCCAAGCCGAGAGTTTTGATTTCACAAAATCATCCGTCTTCTCGCTGATATCAACCACTACCACAATGACGGTCATGAGCAGCAGGCAAAAGAAGAAAGTGGTGAGGTACTTACCTAATATGTAACGGTCTATTTTCTTCATCCGGCAGGGCAAGTTAATTCAATTATCCTTGAGGATTTCTAAAGTGCCGTTAAATCCTGTCCTTCGTTGTTTTTCTGGTGCGCGGCGATCCAACCCGAGGTCCATGCATGCTGAAAATTAAATCCTCCTGTTACCCCATCCACATCCATGATTTCACCGGCAAAATATAATCCCGGGCAAAGCCGGCTTTGCATGGTATTAGGGTCAATCTCGGAAAGAGGGATACCACCAGCCGTTACAAATTCCTCTTTAAAAGTTGTTTTGCCACTGATGGGGTATTCCTGTGCGCAAAGGGCCTTAGCGAGTTTATGCTGTTCCTTCGCCGGCAAATCGGCCCAGCGGATATCTGCTGAAATACCTGATTGCGCCAATATAAATTCCCATAGCCTTGACGGCAATTGAAATGGGTTCCGGTTGACCAGTTTCTGCGATGCATGTGTAAAGCGTACCTGTTGCAATGCCTGCAGCATACTGTTCTCATGATAGCCGGGCAACCAGTTGACCTGGATATTAAAATGATAATTGGTTTCCGCAAGGTCGCGCGCAGCCCATGCCGATAATTTCAGTACGGCTGGCCCACTCAGCCCCCAATGTGTAATCAGTACCGGGCCTTGTTGTTGCCATTTGGTCCCTTTGATGCGTACCTGTGCATCAGGCACCGTAATGCCCATCAGCGAAGTCAGCGACTGGCGGGGCATATTGAACGTAAACAGTGAAGGGACGGGCTTTACAAATGAATGTCCCAACGCCTTCAGCCAATGGTATTGTTCCGGTTTCGGATAACCTCCAACGGTCACGCATACACGATCTGCAAGCCAAACGCCACCTGACCCGGTATGAACCCTGAAACCGCCTCCGGGCAAGGCTTCCAGAGACTGTACATCAGCATGCATATGCACCTGCACGCCAAACGTATTTGCTTCGCGGAGCAAACAATCGATGATGGTTTGCGAATCATTGGTTACGGGAAACATCCTGCCATCGGGCTCCGTCTTCAATTCCACCCCCCTTTCCGAAAACCAGGCCACCGTATCGGCACATGAAAAATGCCGGAACGCTTTTTTCAGGAAAGCCCCTCCCCTCGGATAAAATTTCAGGAGGTCAGACAATTGAAAACAGGCATGTGTAACATTGCAGCGCCCACCACCGCTAACCCTGACTTTTGATAATAGTTTATTTGACTTCTCCAACAGGATCACCTGCCAACCAGGATGGAGCCTCGCCGCGTTGACGGCGCAAAAGAAACCGGCGGCCCCGGCCCCGATTACCAGCAGCGTGCGGGGTTTCATTGACAAGTAGTGAAAGCTTTGTGTATTAAAATAGTTAGATCAATATAGCACTGCCGGATGCGCTAATGACAATCTTATGCATAACTCCAAACCAAATTAGGGTTGGCCTTTTCTGCCGCTTCAATTTCCGCGAAAGAACTCAGGATATCCGGGTCAGATTTTGTGATGCAGACATCATGTTCAAAGTGTGCCGATGGTTTGCGGTCGCGCGTGAGTACCGTCCAGCCATCATCCAGGTGCACCACATCTTTAGTTCCCATATTAATCATGGGTTCAATGGCCAGCACCATGCCTTCCTTCAATTTCGGGCCCGAACCTTTTTTGCCATAATTGGGCACCTGCGGGTCTTCGTGCAGGTCGCGGCCCAGGCCATGGCCAACGAGTTCCCTGACCACGCCAAAGCCGTTCTTTTTTTCCGTATGCTCCTGGATGGCATGCGCGATGTCGCCAATGCGGTTGCCTGCCCTGGCTTTTGAAATGCCCGCGTATAAGGATTCCTTGGTGACGCGCAGTAATTTCTTCACGGCATCCGGCACTTCGCCAATCGCGTAAGTATAAGCGCTGTCGCCATGAAACCCGTTTTTGTATATGCCAATATCCAGCGACATGATATCGCCTTCCTTCAATATATGGTCGCCGGGAAAGCCGTGTACCACCGCGGCGTTCATAGAGATGCAGGTGGCATAAGCATATCCGTGATAATTTTTAAATGAAGGGTATCCGCCATGATCCATGATAAAAGTTTCGACAATATTATTGACCTCCATGGTTGTCATGCCCGGTTTAATGGCCGCAGCGGCCGTGGCATGCGCTTTTCCTACCAGCAGGCAGGTAGCCCGCATGATTGCTATTTCTTCTGATGATTTTATTTGTATCATGACGCGCAAAATTACAACAAACCCCAACGTGTTGCTCGTTGGGGTTTGAATATGTTTTGGAATTGATGTCGGTTACAAGCCAGATGCTACAGTTTGGCGGCCCTGTACCCTGCCACTGCTCATCAGGCCATCGTACTGGCGCATGAGCAATTGCGTTTCAATTTGCTGCAGGGTATCGAGGATAACGCCCACCATGATCAGCAGTGATGTACCACCGAAGAAAGTAGAGAAGCCTTGCGACATATTGAACACCAGTTCAAAGATGCCGGGCAGGATACCCACCAGTGCCAGCAGGATCGCGCCCGGAAGGGTGATGCGGTCCATGATGGTACCAATATAATCCGCTGTTGGCTGTCCGGGTTTTACGCCGGGGATGAACCCGTTGTTGCGTTTCAACTCATCGGCCATTTGCTTGGGATTAAAGATCAGCGCGGTGTAGAGGAAGGTGAACGCGATCACGCAGATCGAATACACAATCATATATACCACATTGGTGTGATCCGTGAAATACCTTGCCCAACCTTCACCGGTAAACCCTGTAAAGATGGTAGGCAGGAAGAGGATGGCCTGGGCGAAGATGATGGGCATTACACCCGCGGCATTCACTTTCAGCGGCAGGAAATTGCGGGCGCCACCGAACTGGCGGTTGCCAACAATTTGTTTCGCGTAGTTTACGGGCACTTTGCGCACGCCTTGTACCAGCATGATCAGACCCATAATGATACCGATCAGGAAGAGCACTTCCACCAGGATGATCAGCAGTCCACCCGCGCCGCGGGTGGTGCGTGCCGCCCACTCCTGCATGAATGATTGTGGCAGGCGGGCCAGGATACCGATCATGATGATCATTGATGTACCGTTACCCAAACCTTTGTCGGTAATTTTTTCACCCAGCCACATCACAAACAAGGTTCCTACTGTGAGGATGATCACGGTAGATACCCAGAAGAAGTTTCCGTATGCAGGGATCAGGGCTTCGGCGTTACCCGGGCTTTTCAGGTAACCGATATAAGCGGCGGCCTGGAAGGCAGTCACCAATACGGTGAGGTAGCGCGTCCATTGATTGATTTTCTTACGTCCGCTCTCTCCTTCTTTCTGAATCTTGGCCATCTGGGGAACCAGGATGGTCATCAATTGCATGAAGATGGAAGCAGAGATATAGGGCATGATACCCAAGGCGAATATGGATGCTTTGGAGAAAGCGCCTCCAACAAACGCGTCGAGCAGGCCAAGCATACCGCTGTTGGTACTTTGGCTGAGGTTCTCGAGTTTATTTGGGTCGATACCGGGCAGAACGATGAAAGACCCGAGGCGGTAGATGAACAGCAGGATGATCGTGAAAATGATCTTATTGCGCAGTTCTTCTATGCTCCAGATATTTTTAAGCGTTTTGATGAACTTATTCACAGAATTAAGTCGGTTTAATGTGTTGTGCTAAAAGTAAGGTACACAGGTTCTGATATGCTGGGCCAAGCCCGGGCAAATATCGGTTTTTATTTCAGTATTTCCACAGAACCTCCGGCGGCTTCGATGGCAGCCTTAGCTTTTTCGCTGATGGCATTCACTTTAAAGCTGTATTTACCTTTGATTTCTCCGTTACCGAGCACTTTTACCAGGTCTGTCTGGCTGATCAGGTTATTGATATACAGGTTTTGCAGGCTGAATTCCTGGATACCGTATTTTTCAGCCAGTTGATCAATTTGACCGAGGTTGAACACTTTATAAGAAACGCGTGAGATATTGGTAAATCCGCGCTTGGGGATACGGCGCTGGATGGGCATCTGTCCACCTTCGTGGGCTTTCTTGCTCTTATAACCTGCGCGGCTCTGTCCACCTTTATTACCTTTTGTTGATGTACCGCCTTTACCGCTGGCTTCACCGCGGCCCAAACGTTTTTCCTTGTGTGTCGCGCCTTTCGCAGGCTTCAATGTGTGCAGTTTCATATTGCTTGATTTTTGACTTACGGGGAATCACCCCTCGCTGTTAAAAAATAAAATACCAATTGTTGGGATCAAGGTGAAATACAAAAATGTAAAATGCAAATAGGATGCACCTGTTTACATTTTACATTTCACGAGCCTTCATGGCCATTAAAGTTCTTCTACCTTAATCAGGTGGTTCACTTTACGCACCATACCCAGGATTTGGGGAGTGGCTTCCACTTCTACCGAAGTGTGCAGTTTTTTCAGGCCCAGCGCCACCATCGTCCTCTTCTGCCTTTCGGGGCGGTCGATGGTACTTTTGATCTGGGTTACTTTAATCTTTTTCATACAAGTGTTATGATTTGCTGGACCTGCTTACAATCTGTTGTTTGAAACGGCCCGGTAAACAAATTATCCGTTAAATACTTTTTTGAGCGACAGGTTGCGCCTTTTAGACACATCGATTGGCTGACGCAGGCTGGCCAAGGCTTTGAACGTAGCTTTCACCACGTTGTGCGGGTTGGCTGAACCCAGGTTTTTGGCCAATACGTCGGTGATACCTGCTGCTTCCAGTACGGCACGCATGCTGCCCCCGGCGATCACACCTGTACCATGGGCTGCGGGTTTGATCAACACTTTAGCGGCACCTTCTTTTGTCAACTGGTCGTGGGGGATGGTACCATGCATCACCGGGACCTTGATCAGGTTTTTCTTGGCATCTTCAATGCCTTTGGTGATGGCTTCCTGCACTTCCTTGGCTTTACCGAGTCCGTGTCCAACCACACCGGCTTCATTGCCAACCACTACGAGGGCTGAGAAGCTGAATGCGCGGCCGCCCTTGGTAGTTTTCACCACGCGGTTGATGGCCACAACCTTTTCCTTCAGTTCGAGGTCGCCGGCTTTTACTTTATTGATCGTTACGTTTGACATGTATCTTCAGTTAAATTATGTGATTAAAAGTCGAGGCCTGCTTCACGGGCGCCTTCGGCAACAGCCTTAACCCGTCCGTGATAAACATAGCCACTGCGGTCGAATACCACCTGCTTGATTCCCAGGTCCACCGCCTTACGGCCAATAACCTCTCCAACCAATTTGCTTTTCGACACTTTTGGCGCTTTCACGGCCGTGATGTCTTTCTGACGGGATGAAGCGGCTGCCAGTGTTACACCGTTTACATCATCGATCAACTGAGCGTAAATATCCGTGTTGCTCCTGAACACAGTCAGCCTTGGCTTTGCAGCAGTACCGCTGATCTTTTTGCGGATGCGGTAGCGTATTTTTTGTCTGGCGCTTGTTTTGTTGTTCATGTTTTTATGTTTTTGCCCCGATACTGCCGGAGCATGTTTTGTATTAGATTCCGAACCGGGTTCTAACGGTAAGGGATAAACGATTACTTACCTGCAGACTTACCTGCTTTCCTCCTCAGTACTTCACCTTCAAACTTCACACCTTTACCTTTGTATGGTTCAGGCTTACGCAGGCTGCGGATTTTAGCGCAAACCTGTCCGAGCAGTTGTTTATCTGAACTTTCCAGGGTGATCATCGGGTTCTTACCTTTTTCCTGTTCTGTTTTAACGCTCAGTTCTTTTGGGATTTCAAAAATGATATTGTGCGAATAACCCAAAGAAAGGTCAAGCGTATTTCCCTGGTTAGAGGCTTTATAACCCACACCTACCAGTTCCAGTTTCTTGCTGTATCCTTCAGTAACACCTTTTACCATGTTGCTGATCAGGGAACGGTAGAGGCCGTGCATAGCGCGGTGACGGATCTGGTCGGTAGGGCGTGTCAGGTTCAGTTTGCCATCCTCGATCACCACCTTGATATCGCGGTCAATAGCCTGTTTCAGTTCGCCTTTGGGGCCTTTCACTGTAACTACGTTGTCTTTGTTCACGGTGATGGTAACTCCATTTGCTACATCCACCGGTTTTTTTCCAATACGACTCATGATGCTTGTTTTGTACGTTTACTGTTTATGGTTGTCTGCGGTCAGCCCTGTACAAAAGGCTTAAGGCATGTTCGCCTGGGCGAACGGTTGATTAGAAAATATTGCACAGCACTTCGCCACCCACGTTGTGCGCTTTCGCTTCCTTATCGGTCATAACACCTTTAGATGTAGACACGATAGAAATACCCAGTCCGTTCTTCACACGCTTGAAATCCTGTGGTTTTGCATATGTGCGCAGGCCCGGGCGGCTTACCCTCTCCAGGCTTTGGATAACGGGAAGTTTGGTTGACGGGTCGTATTTAAGGGCGATCTTGATAACGCCTTGTTTGCTGTCGTCTTCGAATTTATACTTCAGGATGTAACCTTTATCGTACAGGATCTCGGTGATGCGCTTCTTCAGGTTGCTAGCCGGGATCTCCACGATGCGGTGGTTTGCCATCTGCGCATTCCGGATTCGAGTTAAATAATCTGCAATTGGATCAGTAACCATTGTTATGTCTGTTAAAGAGTTTTTTGAATGTAATACAATGCGATATCCAATGATATCAAAGCCTCATCCTGGCTGTGCCGGGACGATACGCTTACCAGCTCGCTTTTGTTACGCCGGGGATTTTACCCTGGAGGGCCATGTCCCTGAACATCACGCGGCTAAGGCCGAAGTGGCGCATGTAACCCCTCGGACGGCCTGTCAACTGGCAACGGTTACGTAAACGAACCGGTGACGCGTTGCGGGGCAAGAGGTCCAATGCAGCGTAATTTCCTTCAGCTTTGAGGGCAGCCCTTTTCTCAGCATAATGAGCGGCCATTTTTTCCCTCTTTGCCTGGCGGGCAGTGATTGATTTTTTTGCCATGTTATTCGATTAATTATTATCGGTTTTTTTGATGTTTTTGAAAGGCATGCCCAGTTCTTTCAACAGTTCGAAGGCTTCCTCATTGCTGCCGGCGGTAGTCACGAAAGTGATGTCCAGGCCGGTGATCTTGTTCACTTTATCGATATCGATTTCAGGGAAGATAATCTGCTCGGTAACACCCAGGGTGTAGTTGCCACGACCGTCGAACGACTTATCGTTGATACCCTTGAAATCGCGTACGCGGGGCAGCGATACAGATACCAGCCTGTCGAGGAATTCGTACATCTTCACGCCGCGCAGTGTTACGCGTGCGCCGATGGGCATGTTCTTCCTTAACTTAAAGTTTGAGATATCTTTTTTAGACATGGTAGGAACGGCTTTCTGGCCAGTGATGTTGGACAGTTCGTCTACCGCGATATCGATCAACTTTTTGTCGGCCACCGCACCGTTTACACCGCGGTTCAGGCAGATCTTGGTCAGCCTGGGCGCCTGCATAACAGTTTTGTAGCTGAATTTCTTCATTAAAGCAGGTACAACTTCCTTTTTGTACTTAACTGCTAATCTCGGAGTGTTGGTTTCTGTGCTCATTACTTAATTACCTCCCCTGATTTTTTTGAGATTCTGATTAATTTTCCGTTCTCGCGGGTACGCTTAATTTTGGCAGGGCCTCCCGCTTTGGTATCCCAAAGCATCACATTGCTGATAGCGATCGGCGCTTCCTGCTTCACGATGCCGCCTTTTGTGTTCTGCGCGGTAGGCTTGGTATGGCGTGTAACAATGTTCACACCTTCCACCAATACGCGGGCATCATCCGGCATCACTTCCAACACCTTGCGTGGCTTCTTCAAATCCTTGTCATCACCGGTAATCACTACTACCGAGTCGCCTTTTTTGATGTTGAACTTTGGTTTAAATCTTGTACTCATTTTATTTTTCTTTTGGCCGGCCTCTGTATACCGGCTAATGGGTAAATCTATTTGAACGGGTTAGGTTGATTACAACACTTCCGGGGCCAGGGAAATGATTTTCATGTAACCCTTATCCCTCAATTCGCGGGCAACGGGCCCGAAAATACGGGTACCACGCGGCTCGTCGGCGTTGTTCAGCAGCACCACAGCGTTGTCGTCGAAGCGGATGTAAGAACCATCCTTACGGCGCAACTTGTTAACGGTGCGAACGATTACGGCTTTACTAACGGTACCTTTTTTTATACCCCCGGCTGGCATGGCATCCTTAACGGTTACCACAATCTTATCGCCAATCTTGGCGTAATCCTGGCCACTGTTTCCGAGCACACGGATGCAGAGTACTTCTTTGGCACCGCTGTTATCCGCTACGTTTAATCTGCTCTCTTGCTGTATCATGATATTTCGCTTTTTGCTTAATGCCGGGGCTATATGCCGTCGGACGTTTTGACAATGCTGCCGCGATCCGGCAGAAAATTATTTTACTTTCTCCACGATCTCCACCAGCCTCCAGCGTTTGGTTTTGCTCAGCGGGCGTGATTCCATGATTTTCACGATATCGCCGATGCTGCACTCGTTCTTCTCGTCGTGGGCGTGAAAACTGTTTGTTTTTTTAAGGAACTTACCATAGAGCGGGTGCTTAATCTTACGCTCAACCTTCACGGTGATGGTTTTATCCATTTTGTTACTGGATACCACTCCGATCTTGGTCTTCCTTAAATTTCTGGCGGTTGTTGTCGTTGCTTCCATCGTGTATTAATTTATTGGATTACGCTCCAATTTGAATTTTCTGTAATTGTGTTTTCAACCTGGCGATATCCCTCCGCAGTGAACGGATGCTTTGCGGGTTCTCCAGTGGCGTAACGGAATGCGCGAAACTCAGTTTCTTTAACCGCATTTCGTCTTCGCGGATCCGGGCAACCAGGTCGGTTTCACTCATCCCCTGCACGCTTTTTAAGAAATCAATCTTTTTTGACATTGTATTAAATTTGAAATTTCCTCACAATACCGGGTAACTTTTCGGGTACCCGTTTCCGTTAACTGATTCAAAACCTTAGGCTTTGTAATCGCGGCTGATCACAAACTTGGTCAGGATCGGCAGCTTTTGCGCAGCGAGTTCGAAAGCTTCCTTGGCTACCTGCATCGGTACACCGTCGGCTTCAAACAGGATGCGGCCCGGCTGAACGATGGCGGCCCATCCTTCCGGGTTACCCTTACCCTTACCCATCCTCACCTCTGCAGGCTTGGCGGTGATTGGCTTATCCGGGAATACCCTGATCCACACATTACCTTCACGCTTCATGTGACGGGTCATGGCCTGACGGGCACTTTCGATCTGGCGGTTTGTCAGCCATACACTATCCAACGCCTTCAATCCGAAGGTTCCGAAAGCGAGGGTCGCGCCACGCTTGGTCTGGCCTTTCATCTTGCCTTTCTGCGTCTTTCTGTGTTTGGTTCTTTTAGGTTGTAACATTGTATTGTCTGTTTGCTATAGTCAATAATTGGTTCTGATACGAATCAGGAAATTATTTCCTGCCTCCGCGTCCGGCGCCACCGCCACCACGACGGTCACGGTCTCCGCCACGGCCACCTTCGCCCCTGCGCTCAAATCCCGCGCTACGCTCAGGCCCGCCTTCTTTGCCACCGGCGATCATGTTCGGGTTCAGGTCGCGCTTACCCAGCACTTCACCTTTACAAATCCAAACCTTGATACCGATTTTACCATATACGGTCAGGGCAAATACGTTCGCGTAATCAATGTCCATCCGCAACGTGTGCAAAGGCGTACGGCCCTGCTTGATCTCTTCGCTGCGGGCGATTTCCGCGCCACCCAAACGGCCTCCAACTTTCACTTTGATCCCTTCAGCACCCATTCGGAGCGCAGAAGCAATCGCCATTTTGATGGCACGCTTGTAGTTGATACGGTTTTCCAACTGGCGGGCAATCGTATCGCCTACGATATTGGCATCCAGTTCGGGGCGGCGGATTTCCAGGATATTGATCTGCACGTCTTCTTTACCGCAAAGCTTTTTCAGCTCTTCCTTGATCCTGTCAACCTCTCCACCACCTTTACCGATGATGATACCGGGCTTGGATGTATGAATGGTCACAATCAGTTTGTTCAGTGTGCGCTCAATCACAATTTTGGCGATGCCGCCCTTGTTGATGCGCGCGTTCAGGTAATTCCTGATCTTGTCGTCCTCAATCAGTTTTCCTGCATAATCCTTTTTGTGTGCATACCAGTTACTGTCCCATCCACGGATGATTCCCAACCTGGCACCTATCGGATTTGTTTTCTGACCCATATTTGGCGTTTAAAATATTTAATTAAGCTTTTTTCGTTTTAGCTGCGGCGGCCTTCTTGGGGGCTGCTGCTTTTTTAGGCTTGGCAGTTTCGGCTACTTCAGCGGCTTCCATTACAGGCGCTGCCTTAGTGGCCCCGTTAGAAGCTGCATCAACTACCACTGTGATGTGGTTGCTGCGCTTGCGTACACGGTAACCGCGTCCCTGGGGCGCAGGCCTCATGCGCTTGATCACACGGGCTCCGTCTACATAAATGGTTTTAATCACCAGCGCCGATTCGTCGCCACCTTCGTTCTTCAACTTCCAGTTGCTGATCGCGGATACCACGAGTTTGCGCAGCGGAACGGCCGGGTGCTTTGGGTTGTGCTCCAGGATGGCCAGGGCTTTTTCCACCTTCAGGCCGCGTACCAGGTCGGCCAGCAAACGCATCTTGCGGGGCGATGTCGGGTAATTATTCAATTTTGCTACTGCTTCCATGATCGTAATTTTTTGAGGTTTAAGAAACCGGCGCGGCCGGGCTTAAACGCGTATTATCCTTTTTTGCTTGAGTGTCCTTTAAAGTTCCTGGTTGGTGCAAATTCCCCAAGTTTATGGCCTACCATAAATTCAGTTACATACACCGGGATGAACTTGTTGCCATTGTGTACCGCGAAAGTTTGACCCACAAAATCAGGTGTGATCGTACTCCTGCGGCTCCAGGTTTTAATAACCGATTTCTTCGCTTTACCATCTACGATCGCCATTACCTTCTTTTCCAGTTTGGCTTCAACGTAAGGACCTTTTTTCAGTGAACGAGCCATGTGTTGCTTTTTGTTTATTTTCCATACCGTTCATTCGGCATGGATATTTTAACAATGTTGTTTTTTAATTAACGGGTTGGCAATTTCTTACCATTCCTGCGCTGGAGGATCAGTTTATCAGATCCTTTACCGCGTGTACGGGTGATTTCACCTTTCGCGTACTTACCGGTGCGGCTGCGTGGGTGTCCACCTGAAGCTTTACCTTCACCACCACCCATCGGGTGATCAACCGGGTTCATGGCTACGGCCCTGTTGCGGGGACGGATGCCTTTCCAACGGTTGCGGCCGGCTTTACCCATGGTTTCCAGGTTGTGGTCGCCATTGCTGGTAACACCTACCGTAGCGTAGCAATTGATCAATACCTTACGGAGTTCACCGCTTGGCATTTTCAATACCGCGTATTTTGTTTCCTTGTTGGTCAACTGGGCTGAGGTACCGGCGCTGCGCACCAGGATACCACCCTGACCAGGTTGCATTTCAATATTATGTACGTTGGTACCCAGCGGCATGTTTTTCAACATGAGGGCATTTCCCAGTTCAGGTGCCACGTCGTCGCCGCTCACTACGGTTTGTCCAACCTGCAGGCCCTGCGGTGCCAGGATATAACGCTTCTCTCCATCTGCATAAGACAGGAGGGCGATGAATGCGGTACGGTTTGGATCATACTCGATGGTTTTAACCGTAGCCGGAATATTTTTCTTATCGCGCCTGAAGTCGATGAGGCGGTACATGTTCTTGTTGCCGCTTCCCCTGTACCTCATGGAACGACGTCCCTGTGCGTTACGGCCGGCCGTGCTGCTCTTCTTTTCGAGCAGGGACTTTTCCGGGGTGCTTGTGGTAATTTCCGCGTAGGCGTTACCAATCCTCCAACGGGTTCCTGCGGTTACCGGCTTGTATTTCCTAAGTGCCATTGTTTGGTTCTTTTATATTGTCAAAACTTTGCGGTGCTGACCACCATTCTTGCTGATAATTATGATGCGCTGTAGAGATCAATGCTCTCGCCTTCGGCCACTGTCACCAGGGCTTTTTTCTTGGCAGGCTTACGGCCTACGATGAACCCGGCTTTAGTATAGCGTGCTTTTTGTTTTGATGGCATCACCCATGTGTTCACATCGGCAACCTGCACACCGTAAAACATTTCCACGGCTTTCTTGATCTCGAGCTTGTTCGCCTTCCTGTCAACCACAAACGTGTAACGGTTCATTTTCTCCGCCTGTTTGTTGGCTTTCTCAGAGAGGATCGGCTTTATAATTACGTCAGACAGTTTCATTGTCTTTGATTTGATAATTGGTTAAATATTCCTGAACATCGCCGGCGGATTTGAACCACCTGCCTGTTCATGCTTTATTACGCTTCAGTTTCGTTGAACAGCCTGGCTGTGCTTTCCGTCAGCACCAATACATTGGCGTTGAGGATGTCGAACGTATTCATATCGCTCAGCAAAGTACCATCCACACCCTGAACGTTGCGCAGGCTCAGGTAGAGGTTCTCATTGTATTCCGGAATCACGAACAGGGCTTTTTTGCGGCCGATGTTCAGGTTCTTCAGGATTCCTGAGAATGCCTTTGTTTTAGGTGCGTCCATTTGAACGTCTTCCATTACCACGATGGCGTTCTCTTTGGCTTTGTATGCCAGGGCGCTCATCTTGGCCAGGTCCTTCACCTTACGGTTCAGTTTGATATCATACTTGTGCGGCTTAGGGCCGAAGATGGTACCACCACCTTTGTACAGCGGGTTACGCAGGTTACCCTTACGTGCGCCACCGGTACCCTTTTGCTTATGGAGCTTGCGGGATGAACCTTTCACCTCCATACGGGTTTTCACTTTATGTGTACCCTGGCGCTGTGCCGCCTGGTATTGCTTCACGGCGAGGTAGATCACATGATCGTTCGGCTCAATTCCGAAAATCTCTTCCGGCAGTTCAATCGTCCTTCCGGTTTTTTCGCCTTTTGTATTTATAATATCGAGTTGCATGATGTGTTATTATAGTTCGTTTACAATCGCGTTGCTCCGCCTGATTATTTTTGGATCAGAACGATCGATCCGTTGTGGCCCGGAACGGAACCGCTCACCAGGATATAATTTTTTTCAGGGAAAATCTTCACCACTTTCAGGCCCTTCATCTTCACTTTGTCGCCACCCATGCGGCCTGCCATGCGCATGCCTTTGAATACACGGCTCGCGTCGGAAGAGTTACCGATAGAACCCGGAGCGCGCTGACGGTCGTGCTGACCGTGCGATTGCTCGCCCACACCACTGAAGCCATGACGCTTCACGACGCCCTGGAAACCCTTACCCTTGGTGGTACCTACCACAGACACGCTTTCGCCTTCTGTGAAGATGTCGACCGTAATGGTTTCACCCACGTTCTTATCAATTTCGCTATCGCGGATTTCTTTAACTACTTTTTTAGGAGATGTGCCTGCTTTGGAGAAGTGATTGATCTCGGCTTTCGGGGTATGCTTTTCTTTCTTTTCGCCGAATGCAATCTGGAGGGCGTTGTAACCGTCTGACTCTACGGTTTTCTTTTGCGTAACTACACATGGACCCGCTTCGATGATCGTAACCGCAGTTTGCTTGCCGGTTGTATCAAAGATACTGGTCATGCCAATTTTCTTGCCAATAATACTTTTCATTGTATCTGTTTTATACCCAGCGGTCTGGCTGCTCAGCGAGACATGGGCGTTCATATTTTTCTTTTTAAGAGCTTACCTGGTGCCTGTCCCTTTTACAGGGACGGTTCATCAAGCCTTGATTTCAACATCCACACCACTTGGCAGGTCGAGCTTGCTCAACGCGTCAACCGTACGGCTGCTGCTGGTGTAAATGTCTAACAAACGTTTATGCGTGCACAATTGGAACTGCTCACGGGCTTTCTTGTTCACGTGTGGTGAACGCAATACGGTAAAGATTTTCTTATGTGTAGGCAGGGGAATAGGACCCGTAACTACTGCACCCGTACTGCGTACCGTCTTAACGATTTTTTCGGCGGATTTGTCCACCAGGTTGTGGTCGTAAGACTGCAGTTTGATTCTGATTCGTTGTGACATATGCAAAGAGCTTTAAAATTCCTTTTTTTGAATTTGGAGTGCAAAGGTAGGGGTTTCTTTAACATCAACAAAAGTTTTCAGGCATAAATTTTAGAATTCCCGCTGAAAAATTTGGCCAACCAGGCAAAAAAAACCGCCGGCACCCATTGGCCCGGCGGTTCTGGCAACTTTTACAACACGTTGCGTAACTGATTCAGCATCAATCATCGAGACCGGATACCGATCCCCCACTCCCTTCATGCTTCTTTACATTGGCCGGTTTCCCCCTGTAACGCACCGACGACCCGCTGCTGGCACGTGCATCTAATGCCAAACTGCTGTGTAATTCAATGGAAGATCCGCTGCTGGCTTCGGCTTTTGCGGTTTCCGACATCAATTCCCTTGCACGTATGCCCGACCCGCTGGAAGCATCCAGCTCAATACTGCGCGAACGTCCCCGGAGCAGGATTTCCGAAGCGCTGCTGGCCCTTGCTGAAATGGCAGGCGCATCGGCGGATGCCTCAATACTGGCTGCACTGGAAGCCTTGAATTTGATGGATGCCGGATCCGACAACGGGTCCAGGCAGATGATTTTAGCGGCGGATGAGGCCTCGAGTTCGTTCAGGGTTGGCTGGCTGATATGCACAACCATTGTGGCGTTTCGTACATTGATCTTGTCTAACCGGACCGTGAGCTTGTCCTGCCTGACCTGGGTTTTAATGTACCTGACCAGGTTGTCGTCGGCTTCCACTTCAATGGATGGTTCGCCCTTTCGGTATTCCAGGCGGATGCCTTCGGCTACATCCACCGACCGGAACAAACCGGCTTCCCTTTTTTCCGTAATGATAACACCGCTGCCGGATTTCTGCCGGCAAGCGCCCAGGCTGAGGGCCGTAAGGATGATGGCCCAGGTGAAGATTGATTTTTTCATGGCTGATGTTTTATACTTATATATACAAATATGCATCAATTTTCCGGTATGTTTTTTGTAACCCCGACAGGGTTCAATTACCTTCGCAGCAATTATGACTGAGAAGATCATCATCCTCGATTTCGGCTCACAATACACCCAATTGATTGCCAGGGCCGTGCGCGAAGCATCTGTATATTGCGAGATTCAACCTTTCCATAAACCCATCACTGCCGACCCCGGTATAAAGGGCGTGATCCTATCCGGTTCACCCTTCTCGGTAAACGACCCCCAGGCGCCCACGGTGGATGTGGATGCAATCAGGAAGCAATGGCCCGTGCTGGGTATTTGCTACGGGGCGCAACTGACGGCCAAGCTGGCCGGCGGCGAGGTATCGAAAAGCGATAAGCGGGAATATGGCCGCGCTTTTTTACAGATCAAATCATCAGCAGCTTTGTTTGAACAGGTGGGCAGCCCCTCACAGGTTTGGATGAGCCATAGCGACAGCATCAAGAGCCTGCCCGCAGGTTACGAAATCCTCGGTACCACCGAATCCATTCCTGTTGCGGCTTTTATGAATATACAGGAAGGATTGAACCCGGTTTACGGGCTGCAATTCCATCCCGAAGTGTACCATTCTACAGATGGGAAACGCGTATTGCGGAATTTTTTGGTGGGCGTTTGCCGATGTTCGCAAGACTGGACGCCCGCGCATTTTATTTCCGATTCCATCGAAGCCCTCAAGGCACAACTCGGCAACAGCAAAGTGGTGATGGGCCTGAGCGGAGGTGTCGACAGCACGGTGGCCGCGACATTGATCCATAAAGCCATTGGCGACAGGCTTTACGGCATTTTTGTAGACAACGGGCTCCTGCGTAAAAACGAATTCAACCAGGTATTGGAGACATACCGCAAACTCGGTTTGAATGTAACAGGCGTAGATGCGAGTGAGCATTTTTATACCAGGCTGGCCGGGCGCGAACTGCCGGAAGAAAAAAGAAAAGCCATCGGCGCCTGTTTCATTGAAGTGTTCGACCAGGAAGCGCATAAAATTGAAGGCATTGAATACCTCGGGCAGGGAACGATATATCCGGATGTGATTGAATCCGTGTCGGTGCATGGGCCTTCGGTGACCATCAAATCGCACCACAATGTAGGCGGCCTCCCTGAAACCATGAAACTCAAATTGGTTGAGCCACTACGGTCCTTGTTCAAAGATGAAGTCAGGCTGATTGGCCGCGAACTTGGCATACCCGACGAGATGCTCTCCCGCCACCCATTCCCGGGGCCGGGCCTGGGCATCCGCATCCTCGGCGAAGTCACGCAGGATAAGGTGAAGCTGTTACAGGAAGCCGATGATATTTTCATTCAGCAATTGCGTAAACATCATTTATATCAGAGCGTATGGCAGGCGGGCGCGGTATTGTTGCCTGTGAAGAGTGTGGGTGTGATGGGCGATGAACGCACTTATGAGTTTACCATTGCCCTGAGGGCCGTGACATCAGTAGATGGGATGACGGCAGACTGGGCGCAACTCCCCTACTCATTCCTCGCCGATGTGTCGAACGAAATCATCAACAGTGTGCGCGGCATCAACCGTGTGGTGTATGATATCAGCAGCAAGCCGCCGGCAACCATTGAGTGGGAATAACTAAAATACTGTTAAACCGATGATGCCCGGTTAAACCTTTCGGAAACGGGTAGTCGAAGTGTAAACCCATTGTTGTGTATGATGAAAAGGATTTTCACCATAGCTTTTGTGCTGACAGGTTTAATGTCCGGCTTGTGCAAACCTTTGCAGGCACAGGACAGCCTTCCATCAATAAAGACCTGGCGCATTGGCATCTTCGCCCCTGTGTACCTCGATTCGGTGATGAAGAACGGCGTATTCCCATACGATAAAACATTTCCCCGCTTTGTATTGCCCGGGCTCGATTTCATCCAGGGGGCGCAGGTGGCGCTCGACAGCATGCCCATCTACCAGTCACGCATAGACGCCAGGATATATGATTCAAAATCAAAAACAGAACCGGTTTCAGAACTGATCAGCCAGCAGAAACTCGACAGCCTCGACCTGATCATCGGTTCCGTTAAAGATGAAGAATACCTTCAACTGGCGGCGTTCGCAAAGCAAAAAAGAATACCTTTTGTTTCCGCCACTTATCCAAACGACGGCGGCGTTACGGATAACGACTACCTCCTAATCCTGAATTCCACATTAAAAGCGCACTGTGAAGCCATCTTTGGTTACCTGCTGCAAAACCATGGCACAGACAATGTATTGCTGGCAAGGCAATCAGGCACACAGGAAGACAAGGTGGAAGGGTATTTCACGCAACTCAACAGCCCCGATGAATGGGAGTTGATGAAGATCAGAAGATTCCAGACGGACAGTAATTTCGCGGCGTTGAAATTCCAGCTCGACAGCACGAAAGACAATATCATCATCGGCGCCAGCCTGGATGAAAATTTCGCGTCAGCCCTCGCGCATGCTTCCGCTTCGTTAAGCAAAAAATACCGCATCAAACTGATTGGCATGCCCAACTGGGAACTGTTTGGTTCTTTTATGAACCCAAAGAAAGCATCGCTGGGCGAATTCCCCATTTATTATACATCGCCATATTTTCACCTGAAGCAGGATATGAACAGCAGGATACTGCAGGACGTGTACCTGAAAAAATACAAGGGCAAACCCTCCGATCACGCGTATAAAGGTTTTGAAACCGTGTACCTGTTCAGCAAGTTATTAAGCATGTATGGTAGAAACATGATGAACCACCTGAATGATTACCCATACAAAATATTCACCGAATACAGGTTCCGCCCGGTGATCAATGATAAAAAAAGCCGTATCATTGACTACTACGAAAACAAGCAACTATATTTCCTTAAGATCCAGCAGCAGCAAATCAGCAAAGCCTGGTAACATACTAACGATATAGCATAAACGAAAATGGCGCCCAAAGAGGACGCCATTTTTATTACAACTAAATCATTTTAGAGCTTGAGCAGTTTACGGACCACTTTCTCCGTGCCCTGGCGGATCTCCAGCATGTACTGGCCCGCTTTCAGTTCACGGCCGAAGCGGAGGGTTTGCCCGGCCTGAATTTTATAGCGGCCCATCTCCCTTCCCGAAAGGTCGAGTATCCTGGCCGTTGCGCTTTCACCGGTCCACTGGCGGCCCATCAACTGGAACTCATCAGTGGTTGGGTTGGGCGCGACCGTCCATTCCTCTTGCCCGGAATTGTTAGCCGGCATTTGTTTGCTGAATACAGGCCTGTCTAATGCACAGGCAGGTATTTTCACATTCACTTCCCGCGTTCCGCTGCTGGAGCAGTTGTTCTGCGGAGTGGCCGTTACTTTACCAAAGATTGGATCAGCCGTGTATGAAATGGTCACTGAAGTTGTGCCCTGGCCGGCAATGATAGTTCCATTTGGCGGAGCCGTCCATAAAATGCCGGTGGCATTGGTTGGTAAATTCGCTAACGTGTACGAGTAAACGCGATTCGGGCATGACTGGATTTGCATGATGTCCACTACACCCGGTGCGCCCGGAGTCAGTCTTGTTATAGTTAAAGACCTTGCTGAAGGGCTGGTACCGCAATTATTCGCGGAACGCACCGTGAGCTGCCCGTTGGTAAAGCCGCTGCTAAACGTCACTTCCACAATGGTGTCATTCGCGCCTAATCCCGCGGGATGACCGGTGATGGTGGCACCGGCAGGAGCTGTCCATTCATATGAAACCGCATTGGCTACTTTGCGGATGGTATAAACAGCCGGTATGCCTGAAGGGCTTTGCGTAGAAACCATGAACGGACAAGCATTCGTTGGCCCGCTGATGATGCCCGGCGTAGAAGGCAAAATCCTGCTGATGACCAGGGAACGCGCTGCGCTTGGTACACAACCATCGGCCTGGACTGTGATGGCTGTTCCGGCAATAAAGCTGTTGTCGAACGATACAGTTATGATGGTATCGTTCACACCCAGTCCTGCAGGATGCGACGTGATGGTAGCCCCGGCTGGAACCGTCCAGATATATGATGCCGCATTGGTTACCTTACGGATGCTATAAGTAGCCGATTCAGGCAAACCAATAAATGCGCACGCGTTTGTGGGGCCTGTAATGGCGCCGGGCGTACCGTATGTGGACGCCACAACTGAAAGCGCACGGTAACCACTGTTAGCGCAATTGGCAACCGAACGGACACGGATATTCGAAGTTGTATATCCGCTGTTGAATGTTACGGTAATGCTGGTGCTGCCCTGGCCGCTCACCAGCGTCATATTCGCGGGAAGCGCCCATTCGTAAGAAACCGCGTTTGGTACTGGATCAATGCTATAGGTAACCTGTGTGGGTGTACCAATGAACGGACAAGCATCTGTAGGGCCATTGATGGTTAATGGCGCAACGGGCACCTGGCGTGAAAGGCTCAGGGAACGTGGTGCGCGGGCGCCGCAATTGGCCACCGCAGCCACTTTAATACTACCAGATGTAAAGCTGCTGTTAAAGCTTACTTCAACACTGTTGGTACCTTGCCCGCTGACAATCGTTGCACCGGCTGGTACCGTCCAGCTATATGAAATCGCGTTCGGCACAGGGTCGACACTATAAACAGCAGTAGTGGGTTGGTTTACAAAAGGACAAACATCTGCAGGCCCGTTGATCACGGCGGGGATAGCCGGAACCAGTTTGCCAATTTCCAGTTCACCCGGTACGCTGGTACATCCACCAATACCATCAGCGATCACACGGATAAAGTTATCGGTCAGCGCGATGCTGTTGCTGAAAGTCAGTTGGATGGATGTTGTACCCTGGCCGCTCACCAATGTTGCGCCCGGAGGGATGGTCCATGTATATGTATCAGCCCCTGGCACAGGAGGAATGGAATATGTAATAGGCGTGTTGGTGTCTGTAAAAGGACAAACATCTGTGGGGCCACTGATGGGACCTGGTGTAGCCAATACAGGCTGGATGGCCACCGTAACAGCCGTGCGGGTATTGCTTGGGCAACCGTTATTCACGGCCTCTGCATAATATGTTACGTTACCCACTCCAATCAGGAAAGGCACCGGCACAACGTTTCCGCCTGTTGGCTGATCGTACCACACAATGGGGTCGAATGCGAACGCGGTTGCAATCAGGGTTTGTAAAGGGTCACCATTTTCACACACAAATTCATCTCCCCCGCTAAACGGCGCGTCAACCGGTGCGGGTTGCGATACATTGATCAAATCACTCGTAACCGAACAACCGCCGTTAGCCGTAATCGTTAGTGTATAATCACCTGCGGGCAGCCCGGTCAGGTTTTGGGTAGAGGCGCCATTTGACCATGAGAAGCTGAAAGGAGTAGAACCACCAGTAAGTGTAATTGTAATAGCACCATCATTGGAACCGTTACATGTGAGGTCGGTTACCACCGGCGTATTAATCACCGGGGCCGCGCATTCCTCGCCCAGCGCAAACTCGCCAAATGCGTCGAGACCGGAAGCCGTATAGAAATTGGGGTTGGAGAAGACGGCCGGGTTGGCTGTTATCACCCCATCTTTACGCAGGATCACCGGGTTACCGCCACCGGGCACAAATCCCGAACCTAATAATGTGATATTGTATTCCACACCTGAACCGCCGGTTTGTGAGAGTACCCAGCGGCGTGCCGTGTATAAGGAAACGCCTGTGGGCAATGTACCGGTGAGTGCATCTTCAAATTGTTCCGCATTGATGATGGTGGTTCCGGTCAAAGCGGTTAATTGAACAGACAAAATGCGGTAGTTACCACCCTTACCAATTGGAAATTGCTTTGTTTCAAGTCCCGTAAACTCCCTACTGAGCGGGCCATTCACATAATTGGTGGTGCCAAAATTCTCAATATCGCCGGTGGCTGATACCAGTAAAAATGTATTAGAGGTATAAACACCTGAAGTAAGGTCGAGAATGCCATTTACGGTCAGGCTGGTATTGGTTTGCGTAACGCCCGTGGCATTATTGATCAGTAAGTTATTGACCGTAGCCGGAAGGCCGGTGCCGGTTACTTGCGCGGCAGTACCGATATAGTCGAAACTGTTGTTGCTGCCATAATTCCTGATTCCGGTTACGCGAATATGCCCTGAAGGGCCTGAAGCCGCGATACCATCAGTGGCTTTGATGCCAAGGCGGGAACTATTGATCATGGTAAAGCTGCCACCACCCTGTACCTGCGTACCGGCAGCCGCCATTTCGAGGTGCGCACCGCTATTTACCGTAAAGTTGATGGTATTGCTGATGGTCGCACCTGATGTATATGTTTGTTTTTCCGTACCATTGAATATAATGGCGCCGCTACCGGTAGATGATTCCGTGATGGTGCCACCCGTTGCGGTGAAATTACCTGCCACATTCAAGGTACCAACCGCTCCTACAGCCGACATATTCATGGTGCCAGCCGTGATGCTGTAATTGCCACTGACCGTGATGGCGGAAGTTCCGGTGGTATTGGCCGGGCGTAAATTCACCGTGCCGCCAGACTGGCTGAAATCACCGGTTACATTGAGGTTGGCATCGCCGCTGTTATTTTTGATACTCAGTGTGCCCCCGTTTACAAACATATTCCTGCCCACATTAACCGTACCGGTACCGGTATTATTTACAATGACAAAATTACCGCCAAGCATGTTGAAATCACGGCCGATATTCAATGTGCGGCCGGTTGCCGTATTGGATAGCCTGAGGTTTTGTCCGTTAGTGGATGTTACCGTAAAGCTGCCATTGATGCCGCCGATGCTGTTTTCAAGATTGAGGTTTGCCGATTGAGAGGTACCGAGCCAGGTAAAGTTTCCAAACTGCTGGTTTAATCCGCCTGGCAGGGCATTGGTAGCGCCTGAAATGACACAAACGGAATTGACATCCCATGTAGCCGTTGGTACCGTTCCACCTGACCTGCCATGTTGATAGGTACCTCCTGATTGGAATACCAGGGTACCTGTGGTTGTAATATTTCCCCCACCACCCTGTAATAACAGGATACCCCTTACCGTTAGATCGGTACCGGCGCCATTGGCAATGGTAAACGTAACTCCGTTTACTGTAAGCTGTCCCCCATCCTCAATCACCATTTGGTCGGCGTTGGTAGATGTCGACATTGTCACTACATGGGGCTCCCTGATCTGGATGGTTCCTGAACCGCTGTTGGGGACGCCCTGACCGGCCGTGGGCGTTACCCATGCCGTGCCATTCCAGCGTTGCCAGGTACTAAGGGTAGACCAGGTTCCTGTCTGGGCCGAGCGATAAGCTCCTGTAGCCGGCGCGACAACAGTAAATGGCGCGCTGGTGCCGGCGGTCAGTATATCGCCAAAAGTTCGTGTAGCCGTAATCGTTACCCCCGTTCCCGTATTTGGCAATACCACACCTGTAATGGTGATACTGCTGGTGCCGGCGGGCATTACAATGCCGGTTGAGCCCGACAACGCGCCTGCGTTTCCGTTCGTGCTTAAGGCTATGGTGGTATTGTTCACTACCGCGGTAGCGATATTGGAAGGGTTCCTCGCTTCAATGGTTACATCAAAGCCGATGCCCTGTGTGGGAGACACCGGGCTGATGGCTGTAACCACCAACTGCGTGGCAGACTGGCGCAAGCCTTCGTCTTTACCCAACGCGAAATAGAATGTACCTGTACTCAGGTTTGCCGGTGTGAAATTATCATTTGATGAAAATGTGAACGGATCAGCGCCGGCCTGGGCAGCGGCATTCTGCGTCCATGCGGTACCGTTATACAAGCCGATAAACTCATTGACACCTGTATTAAAGTTCGCCCCTTCTTCACCACCATTATACTGTGCTACAACCGAGAAGTTGTTTCCGCCTGCAACAGCTTCGCTCACTACCCAGCGGCGTTGTACCACGAGGTTGTTGTCATTGACACCCGGGACGTTGCCATCCACCACGTTCACCCTGAACTGGTCGGCGCCGCCGGTATTATTGAATGTGATGGGATTGTATGCGCCATTACCCACCGGGAATGTGGTATTCACCCCGGAGTTCAGGGTACGTATCAAACGGCCCGTGCTGTTGGTAACTACATAATTATTGGCCCCGGCACCTGTAAATCCTGCTGTTGCGCCGAGTGTCAGGTCGAACCCGGCCAGCGTCAGTTTACCATTAATGAAATTCAGGTTATTATTGACGGTGGTTGCACCTGAAAGTGTTACACCGGCGGCATTATCAATGATGAGGTCATTCTTACTGGTGGCATTCAATCCATTTCCAGCCACTTGTGCTGATGTACCATTGTATAAGAAGTTAGATCCTGCTGTATAGGTACGTGTACCCGTTACCTGGATATTGCCTGTGGCACCTGAAGTGGTTACGCCAACCGCAGATGTGATGCCTAAGGTTGCCCCTGCGGACAAAGTGAAGTTTCCGCTTGTTCCTGTAGAAATTACGGAAGGACTGGCACCTGTACCCATTTGCAAGGTTCCGCCACTGTTAACGGTGAAATTGATGCGGTTTGCCAATGTACCACCAGAAGTATATAGATGTGTACCTGTTGTAAATACGATACCGCTATTTGTGGTAGAACCGGTTTCAGTTATCGTGCCGCCTGTATGGGAAAAATTACCACCTACGTTCAGGTTAACCGCGTTTCCTGCAGTACCGGAAGAACTCAGGTTAAAAGTACCGGCTGAGATACTTACGTTTCCATTCACGGTGATGGTACGCGCGGCTGTTAATGAGCCAATGAAATTACCCCCGCTTTGCGTGAAGTTTCCGGCTACAGTCAGGTTACCGGCACCGGTGCCGCCCATAGCCAAAGAGCCTGTACCCGTGCTGATCACGGAAAAACTGCCATTAACCGTATTTAAAGAACCCGCTAAAGAGAGCGCCCCCGTTTGTGCGGGTGAGTTCCAAACAACATTTCCAAATGCCTGTGTGATTCCTCCAGGGGCAAGCGTTGCAGCTCCCCATCCAGAGAATAAAATTGTTGACGCTGCATTCCATGTGGCAGTAGGTATGGTACCTGCATTTTGTGCATGGGTATATTGACCACCGGATTGGATCAGCAAACGTGCAGCATTGGTACAAGTTACCGTGCCGGCATTGCTTAGTGTACCCGTAACCGTTGTAACCACGCCGGTGTTGTTGTTATTGAATGTACGGCCCGCGTTCACCGTTAATGTACCTGCTATGGAAGCGGTGGCATTGGTGGCAAGGGTCAGGTTTACGTTGGTACTCAACTGAAGGCTGCTGCCCGATGGAATATCAATATCTGTCCCTGCGCCATTGCCCACCGTGAGCGTGTTGCCTGCGGAAGCCTGGAGCACCACATTCGTGTTATTGGAGAAGACGATCCGGCCAACCGTTTGGTTGGGCATTGCCGTGATGGTACGGGTACCGCCAAAATTAAATTGCAGGATGTCGTTGGTTGCCGGGGTGTTACGGGCCGGCGTCCAGTTTGAGGCGGTTGCCCAGGATGCGTTATTCGCACCCTGCCAGGTGTAGGTAGTCTGGCCATTTACTTGCATAGCGACAAAAAAAGACATTGCCAGGCAAACCATCAGCATTCCATACTTACGGATTAGAGTTGTTTTCATCATGGTTTTTTTATGATTATCGAGCTTCCGTGAAGCTATTTTAAGCAGTTTCATAGTATGTGCATCTTGTCATGTCCTATATAACGGTCTTGCATAGACGAAAACCATATACTGGATCATGGCGATTTACATAGAATGAGGTTGGATTTTGCTACCGGCGGAGGTACAGTACGGTTTTCCGGCAGGAGGTGAGATTGGTACAGGCACAAATATACAATTCCGGGCCCTGAATGCCAAATTTTACACCTGATTTGATGTGATATTACCCAAATGGAGTATAAAAAAAGGCCCGATATATCATCGGGCCTTCCGTTGGTTTAACGTATGGATTACAGTTTTATCAATTGCTGAATGGTTCGTTTATCGCCCTGCCTAACCTCAACCAGGTAGGTTCCGGGTTTCAAGTCATGGCCAATGCTGGTTGTTGATGTGTTGGCTACCACCAGTCGCTTCAATTCCCTACCCTGCAGATCCATGACCCGCACGTTTACAGGCTCTATACTTACACTGCGAACCTGTACGCTTGCCAGATCTGTGGTTGGATTCGGGAAAACCTGTACCGACAAGCTTTGCTGATCAACTTGTGCTGATTTTTGCAGACCGGCCGGAGTGGCGGATTTTGCAAACTCAGGTGCGCAAGCTGGCAACTTCACAGATGTAGACCTGATGACACTGTTGCCACAGTTGTTGAATGACTGTACGGTAACATTTCCCGCTACTGCGGTTGATGGATAAGACACGGTGATGGATGCTGTACCCTGGCCAGACAAAATGGTTGCACCGGCTGGAACCGTCCACTGCACATTCACGGCATTTGACGGCATGGCAGCTATCGAATACGTATACTCGCGGTTTGGACAAGTATTTGTTTGGATGATATCGATTACACCGGGTGTGGCAGGGTTCAATTTACCTACCGCCATATTACGTGCTGTGGAGCTTGTGCCACAACCACTATGCGCGACTACCGACATCGAACCGCCACTAAATCCAATTGGGAATTGCACGTATATGAGCGTATCATTCGCGCTGCCTGGCGTATTTTCATGGGTGACCGTCCAGCTGGGCGGATAAGTCCATGTATACCCGGTGGCTGTTGTCATTTTGCGGATCGAGTAAGAAGCCGTTCCGCCTCCGGGTAATATAAACGCGCAACCATCGGTTGGACCTGTAATCAGGCCTGGTGTAGATGGCGCATTGCGCACGATATTCAAGCTGCGGGCATTGCTGGTACCGCAATCATTCACAGCACGAACCTGGAGCAGGCTCGTTTGGAAACCGCTGGCAAATGTAACATGCACCAGGGTGTCGTTTTCACCTGTTCCGTTTGGATGCGTGATGGTCGCGTTAGGATCGGCAATAGTCCAGATATATGAAGTAGCGGCAGTTACTTTTGGAATGCTGTAAACCGCTTCCACATTGTTGCCCAGGTAAGGGCATACATCTGTTGGGCCAGTGATTGGTGTAGGAGTTCCGGCGTATTGTGCCACGAGGTACAGTATCGCCAGACCGCTGTTACCGCAACCGGAGATGGCGCGTACACGTATTTGTTTATTCGGGCTGCTGCCGAAAGCAGGGCCAAATGTAACTGTGATGCTCGTTTGATCCGGCGCGGTTGAAACCAGGTTTACATGGGGAGGGATCGTCCACTCATACCCAGCCGCGTCGGCTACGGGCACAATTGAATAAGTAACCTGCGTAGGTGTGCCAACAAAACCGCATACATTTTTATTGCCCAGGATGGCAGCCGGGGTAACCGGAGGCGTTGATGTAATGGCGATGCTGCGTAATTCCGGGGAACCGCAGGCACCCGTTACCGTTACCTCAATATTACCTGAGGTATAGCCATCAGGATAACGGAAGGAAACTGAATTGGTGCCCAGTCCGCTCACACTGGTTGCGCCCGCAGGCAATACCCAGGTGTAATTTGAAGTGGGGTCTGTGCTGGTTACAGTATAGGTAGCCAGCAAGCCTGATGTGCCTGTGTATGCGCATGCGCCCTGCGGACCGGAGATTTGTCCAACTACCGGTATCGCACCCACGCTGATTGTTATGTTTGCAGTGGCATTCACGCAAGGGCTTCCGGTGGCGCTGACTGTAAGGTTAAATACACCTGCTTCTGAAGGCGTTCCGCTAATGGTCAGTACACCCGCGTCGAAGGTTGCAGTTACGCCATTGGGCAGTGTACCTGCGCTGATGGTTGCGCCTGTTGCTGTACCGCCGATGGCAAAACTTATATCAGTCAATGCCGTATTGATGCAAAGCGATTGATTGTCGGTGCCGCTTGCTGAAGTGAGGGACAGTAAGCCGTTTTCCTGAACGGTCAGGCTCACCGGATCTGATGTAACAAAACAACCATTCGCATCGGTAGTGGTAACTGTGTACTGGTGCACACCCACCGGTGCGGTAACGGTTGCCGTAGGGTTGCTATTGGTTCCGGCAGGCGTACCAGGTGTGATGGTACCCGGGCCATTGAAAACGGAAGCGTATGCGGTTGTTTTAGTAATTGACAAAGACCAATTGAGCAGCGTACCCGATGAACCAAAATTATCATCAAATACCCTGAGCGACCAGTTGCCATTGATGGGCGCACCATCCAATGCGTTGGCCGGCACAACGGAATTATAGTCAAATCCAAACAATGCTCCTGTTCTAACCGGAGCTGTACCAATCGTTCCTTCAGGACGATAAGTACCCGTAAACGGCGCGGATGTATTACCAGGTGAACCTATGACATTAGAAGCCGCTGTACTGAAAACAGTATTCGTATAATCATTACCGCTGCCACCATTGTCTGAGCTCAGCAAAATGGCGCGTGTACCTGATGGGTCAACCAGGAAAATGTCCAGGTCGCCAACATCATTATGATCAATATTCAGCGTTACCTGCAACAAATCTGATGTTGTTAATGTCTCGCTGCCAGCCGACAGGTTGATGGTTGAATAACTGTATGCGCTGTTGCTCGCGTTTGGTATGGCCAGGTTAGGCGCCGCGGAACCACTGAAAACCACATTAATATTTCCGCCGCTATTCGTTCCCGTGAGTGTGGCTGATTGCCCAACACAAATGGTTTGCGGGTCAAGCTGCAATGACACTACCGGTAAGGCATACACGTTGATTGAGCCATTGATGCTCAGCGGACAAGGCCCTACGGATGTTACCGTATAATTAAACGTACCAGACTGGTTGGGAGAGCCTGATATCGTGAGTGTACCCGCATCGAATGTGCCGGAGACTCCGCCCGGCAAACCTGTTACATTGGCGCCGGTAGCAGTACCGCCTATTGTATACGAAACTGCCGTGATGGCTGTATTCAGGCAAACGGATTGTGTGGCAGGCCCTGATGATAAACTGATGGTTGATACCGCTGTTACGGTGATCGTACCATTTAAGGATGTATTGCCGCAAGGACCGGTTGTGGTAACAGTATAATTAAACACACCTGATTCTGTCGGGGTACCCGAAATGGTCAGCACTTTTGAACCACCATTATAGTTGCTATTCACACCGGCAGGCAAGCCTGTGACATTGGCTCCGGTACCGGAACCACCAACAAGATATGTGATGTTAGAAATGTTATTATTGATACATACCGTTTGGGCATCGGTGCCAATACCTGAAGTAAAGGAAAGGCTGGCATCGCCATTTACTGTGAAGGAAGATGTGGTATTGCTGCAACCTGTCGCATCGCTGGTAAATGTAAATGTGGTGTTGCCTGCAGAAATGCCTGTAACCAGTCCATTATCATTAATGGTTGCCACTGCATCGTTACCGCTCGTCCATGTGCCGCCTGATGCTGGTGAAAGGTTTACGGTTGCGCCCACACATACTGATGCCGGTCCCGACAATGAAGGACGCGCATTGATCACCAGGTTGGTACCATTATCCGTTACATCCACACCTGAATTGCTGCTGATGACCCGGATGCGGTATTGCGTTCCGCTGGATGCACCGGCAGGAATGGTCGCGTTGATATTGCCGCTATTGGCATTGCTGGAAAGTGTACCAATATTTGTAGGACTGCTAAATGATCCTGTGGATGAAGACAACTGCGCGGTATACGTGTTGCCGCTAAAATTACCCACGCTGGTAAATGGCACAGTAAGTGCTTGCCCTGCACACAATGGACCGGTGATGGTACCGGTAGCTACAGAAGGCGGAAAGAATGTAAACCTCCGGCGTGACCCGTCACTGGAACTGTTTAGACCTGTAATGGTTCCAGTTGAGCTGTTGGTATTGGTTATGGGAGAAGATGAAGTGGTGGTAGCGTATGTTGACTGGTTCACACTGATTTCCTCATTGTTGTCATTATCATTGCAAAAACCAATCACAGCCGTACGGGCATTTGAGTTATTGCTTCCACTGGATGACGTACTACCCACGCTCATCGCGCCGTACACAAATTCAATAATATTTGTACCCTCGTACAAACGTGCCTGGAATGTGGCGTTAGACGAAGTACTGTTGAAGTTGATCCGCATATTTAAAAACTCAACCACCAGGCAACGGTTGGGCGAACTGCCAACCAGTTTATAATGCACTTTACCATTGGAATGCGTTTCTATATCCTGGAGGTAAGGCGCGATGATGGATTGATTGTTTAAAGGGAAACTGGTGCCGATGGTTGTACTGCTGATGGTAGAACCGCCCAAACGAATGGCGCCATTTGATGATGCGGAGAATTGCGTAAAGGTGCTCCCCATAAATTCGAAACTGAAACCAATATTGGTTACGGAAGAAGACTGGTCGTCTTGGTTACTGCCAATTAACTGGGTGGTTCCGGACCCCATGTTAACCGTATTGCCGTTCCTGTCTGATGACAGCGAACCGGTTGCATTGGTTTGAAATGCATACTGGTTGGCCAACTGGCCGAATGACGGGATGCCGCATAACAATAAAATCCAGGACAATATGCCGGTGCATATCTGCCTGGTTTTTGTGATACCTCCGGCGCTTTTCCTTGAAAAGGTTCCGGATTTTCCTGATGGTACAAGAGTTTCCATGCTGTTTGATTTAAGTAAAAAAATGAACGCCTGAAGAATCAGGTGTTGTGGGTTTAGACAAAACATTTATCATCAGATGCAGGTAACATTAGTTTGCATTCAATCAAACAGGTTGCCGGCAATGAATACATTCAACAAGCATGACATTGGAAACGAGCAGTAAAACACGCTCTGGCAGGGAATTTCAGCGGATTGTTGGTACGGTTATGCCTTTGTGGATAATAAAAAACAGGCCAGGAAAATGGAGATTTTTTGTTTGTAGATAGGATTGGGCGGACTACTACAAGGGCTAAAGTAAATATTGAAAATGAGAAATGCAAGCGAATGGGGGAAAGATTTTAAAAAAATGTATGATGGGGGATGTATGATGTATGATGTATGATGTATGATGTATGATGTATGATGTATGATGTGTAATGCTTAATGTGTGATATCCGACCCCTTCGGGGTCGAACATGTGTACAATCATATTGCGGTATCATCTATTGATTCCACCAGGTTTGGAAGAAATGACATGTGCATGATGAACAATCTTCAACTTGTATTCCAGGATTTGACATTAAAAACAAACAGCCCCCGGAAACGAGGGCTGTTTGTAAACATGAATATGAAAGATCGGTGTTAGAGCTTAATCAGCTTCTGCACACTGCGCTGGCAGCCTTGCAGGAATTCAAGCATATACGTGCCTGGCTTCAGTTCGTTGCCAAACTGAACCGCGGCGCCTTTCATCATGATCATGCGCTTCAACTCCCTGCCCTGCAGGTCGAGCAGGCGAACCGTTACCTGCTGGTTAGCATCAGCTTGCTGCAGGCGTACGTTGAATGCACCTGTAGACGGATTCGGGAATACCTGTGCTTCCGGCGCTACGGTTTTATCTGAAGCGGCGCTAAACCCTTTCGCGTATTCGTTGCCGTTAGACTTAGCCAGCGGATCCGGGCAAGCGGGCAGTTTGATATTCAGCACGCGTGTTACACTGGTTCCGCAGTTGTTCACGCCGGTAGCCGTTACCGCACCGCTGATGGCGCTTGACGGATAAGACACCGTGATGCTGCTGCTACCCTGGCCACTGAGGATGGTTCCTCCAGAAGGCACTGTCCATTGAACGCTGGTAGCGTTAGATGGCAATGATGCAATTGAGTAAATATACTCCCTGTCGCCCGGGCCATCGCAATTGATGGTATTGATGACATCAATAGGACTTGGGGCTGATGGGCTTAATGTAGCAATGGAGAGTGTCCTGGGTTGTACGCTGGTACCGCAACCATTGCTGGCCGATACGCTAATGGTACCTCCCGTATATCCGGCAGGGTAAATAAAGGAAACACTGTTGGTACCTTGCCCGGTAACGTTGATCGCGCCAACAGGCAACGTCCAGTTATAAGTTGTTACATTAGGTTGAGATGCTACAGTGTACGTAGCTGCAGTTACGCTCGGGCTGATAAACGCGCAGGCATTGGTTGGCCCACTGATCAGGCTTGGCGTGCTAGGATTGGCCCTTGTAATGGTGAGGCTGCGTGTACCGCTGGTTCCGCAACTATTCACCGCCTGTACCGTAATGGCGCTGGTGGTAAATGCATTACTGAATGTAACGCTTACAGTGGTATCATTTTCTCCCGCACCATTGATGCTTGTAATGGTTGTGTTCCCTGCCTGGGCTGTCCAGATATATGATGTAGCGCCCAATACTTTTGGAATGGTATACACAATCGGCGCCAATGGATTGCCAAGGCTTGCACAAACATTGTTTGAAGAAGCCTGGATCGGCGCCGGTGTGCTTGGGAATTGCACCAGCAGGTAATAGATTACCAGGGTATTGCTGCCGCAACTATTGGAAGCGGTTACACGGATTTGCTTGTTGGCCTGTGTGGCAAAACCTGCATTAAACGTAACCGTCAGGTTAGCTGTTCCTTGTCCAGATACCAGGTTCACATTTGGAGGTAAAACCCAGTTATAGCTGGTAGCACCGGCTGCATTGGCCGTGTAGGTAACCTGGATATTGTTGCCCAGGTAAGGACAAACATTGGTAAAGCCTGACACTGTTGTAGCGCCCGGTACCGCGAGATCCTGAGTAACACTGATACTGGCTGTAGATGTGCAGCCATTTGCACCAGTTACAGTAACAGTATAATTTCCGGGAGCCGTAATGCTGGCATTGGCATTATTGCCCAAGCCGTTATCCCAGCTATAGGAAGCGCCACCTGTTGCAGTAACGCTAATAGAAGTCTGGCTGCAAGTTAATATGGTCGTGCCACTATTATTGGTGATACCCGCTGTTGGAGGAGTAACATCCTGCGTAACGTTAATATTTGCTGTAGAAGTGCAACCATTGGCACCGGTTACGGTAACTGTATATGTTCCTGCAGCACTAATGGAAGCATTGGCATTGCTGCCAAGGTCATTATCCCATGCATAAGAAACACCTCCTGTTGCTGTTACATTGATTTCACTGACATTGCAATCCAATACGGTTGTGCCTGTATTGTTGGTAATGCCGGCTGAGGGTGGCGTGATATCCTGTGTAACATTGATATTGGCGTTAGATGTACAACCATTCTCGCCGGTTACCGTTACGGTATATGTTCCAGGTGCAGTGATGGTTGCATTGGCATTATTGCCCAAACCATTGTCCCAACTATAGGCAACACCACCCGTGGCTGTTACACTGATAGAAGTTTGTGTACATGTTAGTACTGTTGTACCGCTGTTATTGGTTATGCCCGCAGTTGGCAATGGAGATACCTGGTATGAAAAGTTGTTCCCAAATGAGTCATCATACCTCAACACCGCTAAACTCCTATCCTGCTCAGATGATGAATTAATCTGGCTCAGGGTGCGGGTACTGGTGAACACATAAAAATAAACTGTTTGGCCACAGGTTTGCTGTGGTATTTCAGCAGACCAACTGGTACCGGAACCGGATGCCTGGACAACCGAAGTACCGGTTGTGAAATTGTTGGTACCCACCCGGTAACGAACATAAATATTTTCACCGGATGAAGGCGTGGCATTGGTGCTGATACTGATTACTGAACCATAAGTATTCTGGTTAAACGACTGGCCCTGGTAGGAAGGCTGTACCGGATCATTTTGTGTATATCCAATATACACTTCAGAATTCGCATAACCGGCATCCCGGAAAACAAATGTGTAGCGGCCTGTGGTCGACATGTTTAATCCCATGTCCTGACCGCCACCTTGCAGAATAACTCCGTTGATTCCGTTAATAGCAGCCTGTCCTATACCGTTAAAATTCCATTTATTCTGGAAACGGTTGGATGAAGGGCCTGAAATCAACAACCAGCCGGAACCACCGCCGCCTGGCATATTATCAGGTGCAATATTGCCGCCTGAGTTCTGCACATTGATGGTGGTTGCCCATTGGCCGCGGCCATCAGTTGGAAAAACTGAATTGGTAGATACCCTCCGGTAAACTGTTGTCCGGTAATCAGAATTGTAAGGCGTGGTACTGTACCCATTTGGCCTGCCCACCCATTGAACGGGTTCACCGTTAAACACATTCTGCGCAAATGACTGTACCGAAAACAGGAACATAGCGGGTATCAGCCAAAAGGCTTTGCCTGCCAGCACCTGTCGGAACCATTGTTGTGTAGTGCTCGTTGTCATATTATTGTTTTTATGTTTGAAGAATCAGCTACTGGCCAAACCTTATATAATGTACAAAGTACACATTAAAAAAGACCGACACAGTTGCTAAAAAAGTTTGTCATGTTAAAAAAGTGGTTGGAGGATGCTATTCCAGGGACGAATTACAAATAACTAAGTTAGATTGTTTCGGGAAAAATAAAAAAAATCCTTTGCTTCCTGCAACAAAAAAAAACCATCCAGGCCGGAGCTTGGATGGCTTTCTATTTTGATGGGTTAGACCATTTATTGTTTGATGAGCCTGGCCACCTGGCGCCGCTTACCCTGGCTGAGTTCCAGCAGGTACGTGCCAGCCTTGAGGTCGGCCCCGAACGACTGCATATTCGATGGCATCATCACCCAGCGCTTCAGTTCCCTGCCCTGCAGGTCAAGCAACCGAACAGTAACAGTCTGTTGCTGGTTCAGGCCCCTTGCCTGGATCCTGAATGCTTCAGTGGACGGGTTCGGGTACAGTTCCAGTTCAAGGCCCTGGTCTGCCATGACCGGCTGAACTTTTCCTTTTCCGGCAAATACACCCTCCGGACAAGCCGACAGCTTAACCGTCAGGTTGCGGATGCTGCTGTTGCCGCAATTGTTCAAAGCCTGGGCGCTCACCGTTCCCGAAATCGCCGTGTTGGCATAGGAAACCGTGATGCTGGTACTACCCTGTCCGGAAGTAATGGTTCCTCCGGAAGGTACCGTCCAATTTATCGATGTGGCATTTGATGGCAATGCAGCGATTGAATAAGTATACACGCGGTTCGGACAAGCCTGTACCTGAACCACATCAATACCACCAGGCGTTCCGGGGTTTAATGTGGTGAGTGATAAACTGCGGTTTGTACTGGTACCACAACCATTGGTAGCGCTTACCTGAATTGAACCGTTTACAAAATTGCTGTTAAAGGTCACTTCCACAATCGTATCATTCACACCAGGGCCTGCAGGGTGCGCGGTAATGCTGGCATTGACCGGGGCCGTCCAGTTATACGACAAGGCATTGGCCACTTTACGGATGGTATACGTTGCCGTTGTGCCTGAAGGATTCGATGGCGAGATTTTATACTCACACACATTCACCGGTCCGCTGATCAAACCCGGCGTGGATGCCGTGTTGCGGTACACAGTGAAATTCCTGGGCGAGCTGGTATTGCAATTCACAGCCTGCACCGAAATATTAGTGCCTGAAACAAAACTGTTGTCAAACGCCACCGTGATGATCGTATCATTCGCACCCAATCCTGCGGGATGGCTGGTGATGGTAGCGCCTGTTGGAACCGTCCAGTTGTAACTGACTGCATTGGTCACTTTACGAATGATGTATGTTGCTTCATCCATACTTCCAATGAAAGTACAGGCATTTGTTGGACCGCTGATCAGGCCGGGGGTGCTGGTAGAAGCTGCCGTTAAGGTCAACTGGCGGTCACCGCTGGTAAAGCAGTTCGACACAGATTTCACTTTCAGCACGCTGGTACTGAAACCGGTTTGGAATGTCACATCCACGCTGGTGGTACCCTGTCCGCTCACGATTGTTGCATTCGGTGGGGCTGTCCAGGTATACGATGTAGCATTTGCCACCGGGTCAATGGTATATGTAACCGGGTTGTTGGTGCCAATAAACGAACAAACATTCGTTTGTCCATTAATGGCGGTTGGGGCCGCAGGGATCTGGCGGCTGATGCTCAGCGTGCGCGGAGACCTGTTACCGCAATTTGAATTCGCGGTTACACGGATATTGCCGGTATTGAAGTTTAACCCAAAGCTAACTTCCACGCTCGTAGTGCCTTGTCCGCTCACCAGGCTGATGCCCGTACCCTGAACCGTCCAGGTATAAGATGTTGCATACTGCACCGGAGCAATGGAATAAGTTACAGTTCCTGGCTGGCCCACAAATGGACAAGCATTGGTTGGGCCATTGATGGCTGCCGGTATCGCGGGGATGTTTTTCAAAACGATTAATGAACTGGGATCGCTGAGGCAACCATTGGCCGCTACCGCGCGGATCTTGAATTGCTGGTTCGTTTGCGCGAAACTATTATCAATCAGCACATCAATGCTCGTAGTGCCTTGTCCGCTCTGGATGGTTGCGCCCGGGGGCACGGCCCATACATAACTCACCGCACCCGCAGCAGGGCTGCTGGTATAGGTGATGGGTATGCCTGTATTCACATGCGGGCAAACATCCAGCGGGCCAGTGATGGCACCGGGTACTGCTGGCGGCGTAATGTTTTGTGTGATCACAATACTTTCAGTATCGGTACAACCTGCAGCTGATGTTACGGTAACGGTATAAGTACCAGGCGTTGTTATGCTTGCATTCGCGTTGTTGCCTAATCCATTATCCCAACTATACGTTGCGCCTCCTGTTGCCGTAACACTCACACTGGTATTGGTACATGTCAGTTCCGTAAAGCCACTGTTATTGGTGATGCCGGCCACCGGGTTGGCATTTAAGGTAATATCCACATCATCAAAAGCGGAACAATTACCATTGGTAACCGTCCAACGCAGCGTATATGCGTTACCGTTAACCCCATTGAAATTGGTTGCGGGGTCTGATGCATCCACAAATGACCCACCTGTTCCGGAAATGATGCTCCATGCGCCGGTGCCGTATGTGGGCGTGTTCGCTGCCAGTGTTACAGAGCTCAATCCGCAGGTCAGGGCATCTGTTTGATCAGGGCCTGCGTTGGCTGTGGTTGCCGCGGCGCAATCGGAGCCAAGGGCGAATAAGCCGAAAGCGTTCAGCCCGCTGCTATTGGTATAATTGGGTGTTGTGGTTGGGTTAGATGTCACCGTACCCGACTGGTTGCGCAGTATCACTACATCGCCGTTAGGTGTATAACCGTTTGCGTCTAAGGTTAACCGGTAGGTGAAGGCGCTGCCGCCTGTTTGTGAGACATCCCAATGGCGGTCTGTAAAAAGATTGGTATTGGCAGGGAGTGTACCTGGCAATGCCGATTCAAACTGCTCTGTGCTCACGGTACTGGTACCGGTGAGTGTGAGGTATTCGAGTGTTACCGGGCGGTAATTGCCACCCTTTCCTATCGGGAATGTTTTAGAACTTGTGCTGTTATACACCTGGTTCAACCTGCCATTGATATAGTTAGACGATGAAGCATTGCTGATATTGCCCGACGCGTTCACCGTAATAGCGTTGGCCCCGGTAGTTACAATACCATCCTGTAAATTCAGGGTACCCGTTACCGTGAAGTCCCTGTCGATTGTAACGCCCGCAGAACGGTTAAACGTGAGGTTGGCCACCTGGTTGGATGTTGTCGTGAAGGTACCCGTGTTGCTGCCGCGGAATTCATAGCTGCCCGCATTGTTATAAATGCGTGTGCCACCAACCTGGATGGAGCCAGAGTTTCCGCTAGAGCTGAAGCCTGCATTGTTAGATGTGATCAGGGTTGACCCGGATTCGGACGTAAATGTGGCGCTTGTGCCATCGAGTACGCTGGTTCCAAAATCAACGGTGGCGCCTGTTTTCACGGTAAAAGGCATGCTACCGGAAATGGTGCCGCCCGATTTACTGAATTGCTGAACGCTTGTGCCGGTAAAATTGATGGAACCTGTTCCACTACCCCTTGTGAGCGTGCCACCCGACATCGTAAAGTTGCCATTGATATTCACAGTGGCTGACCCACTGGTTGTATTTAAGGTGAGGCTACCGCCGGATTGTGTGAAATTCCCACCAATGGATACCGTAAATATTGCCCCAGAAATGGCCATTTGCAATACAGCAGAACCGCTGCTAACCATATTGAAATTATTCCTGATTGTGGTAAGGTTACCTATCAGTGAAACAGAAGAAGTCTGGCTCGTACAATCCCATTCGAAATTGCTGAAACTCTGCGCGAAACTTGCCACCGTAGGCACGGTTGTTGTAACCCCGGTAACCCTGCAGGTTGAGCCATCCTGCCATGTAGCGGTGGCAATGGCCCCGCCATTCATGGCGTGTACATAAGTTCCGCCATTGGCAAATACCAGGTTGGCCGCGTTTGACGTGAGGGTACCACCGTTTTTAGTTAGGGTACCCGTTACCGTTGTATTGCTGTTGTTTGTATTCAAAGCGCCAAAATCTCCACTGGCAATATTCAGGTTGAGGTTACCGGATATTTCCGAATAATTCCCAGAACCGGCAAAAGCAATGGTTACGTCGTTATTACCCGCTCCAACCAATGTTACGGTTGATGAGGATGAAATATTCAAACCAGAACCCGGATTATTGATGTTGATGGTTCTGTTTCCCCCACCTGGCTGCATGGTAACAGTGCCCGATCCCAAAAATTGCAAACCGCTTAATGTGGCCGGGTTGGTATTCACCGTTACCGTGATATTATTACTGTTATTGAATCGTACAATATCACCCGCAACAGGTACGCCTGATGGCGTCCAGCTTCCGGCAGTATTCCAGTTACCATTATTTACATTCCAGGTTTTGATATTTGCGGCTGCCTGGCCTGTGCCTGTTAATGCCACTGTGGGAGGAGATGATAGAGATCCTCCTGTAAATGTTAAGTTTCCTGATTTAGCGCCTGCGGATTGCGGTGTAAACCTGACGTAAACCGTTGCACCGGAAATGCTTCCGCCACTGTACCCAATACTGGTGGATGAAAACCAGGAACTGCCATCGTTCGACACTTCAAAATCAGCGTTAGGCGCGTCAACAGTAATATTCCCTGTGGCTGGGCTTAAGTTAGCCGCGTTGATGGTAAACGTTTGCGCTACTGAGTTTGTCAGTGGAATTTGATTGCCGAATGCCAGTGAGCTTACTGAAGCCGAAAGATATGGATCAGTACTTACAGACACTGAGAAATTATCAAATTGGGCATTCTGGCCACCTGCGGTGCTGTAATTAAATAAATAACCAAAATTCGTCAACGCCGTTCCCGTATAGGTACTATTCACCGTATTGCTTCCTATCTGTGTATTTACGCCAGTTGACGGATCAGACCATGCGCTGTTGCCATCATCACGAAAATACAGGGCCCAGGTATTGGTACCGGGATTATATGTTACCCTGATGCTTACATAGTTATTAGGGTTTGCCGGGGCTGCGGCTGTATTGGTAACGATATCGGTGATATTGGCATTGGCATCCAAACCACCCGAATATGATACCAGTTTGTAGCGCTTGGTGGCTTCCGTTCCACCATATACCACCGCATAACCGTTACCGTTAGTAAATGTAGATGTACTGGCAGCGAGCACAACTGCAGTTCCATAGTTACCATTATCAAAACCCGATGGCACCGTGGTTCGGTTATAGCGCATGTTGAAAGTCCAGGTTACGATATTCTGGTTATTGGCCAAAGTGCCTGTAAACGGACTGTCGTATCCCGATAATGGGCCATGCACATAACTCCTTCCGGCTGACCCACCATTATTGATTTGCAGGAAAGAGCTACCTGAAATGGTTGAACTGCCTGAGCCGGTGTTTACAGATGTTAGTGTGAGCGATGGCGTGCCGCCGGGGCTTATTGATGCCCGGTTAAAATTGTCGGTAAATACTGTTTGTGCAATACCTGCAATACTCAAACAGCAAAAGATCATCATTGATAAGATGACCTTAGATCCATGGATCCTGGTTGTCATAATGGTTGGTTAAACGGGTGATACAAACTTCATCAACCGGGAAAAACGAATAATCTTGCCTGATATTGTTACGGGGAAGATATTTACTCATCACCGGCCTGTAATGACTGGTGTTTTGGCAGGTTAACATGGAAGGGCGAAAGAGCGAGGGTCGGTTTTGGTACGTTTTCTTTTATTGAATGGTATTGACTTCAGATCCTGCTACATAATAAAGATATATATATTTATCAGATATGACGGGATAACTTTTCCCCATCCAAACCCCCATAAAAAAGCCCCCCGGAAACGGGGGGCTCAAAGGTTATAATGATTTTGATCAGTTTTTGATGATCTGCACCCTGCGGCTTTCGTTGCCCTGCCTGATTTCCAGGATGTACATGCCGGTTTTCAGTTCCGCGCCGAGGTTACTGATGCTGCCGGCCATCATGCTGCGGCGCAACAATTCCCTGCCCTGCAGGTCAAGTACGCGCACAGTGGCAGCCAGGTCGGCTTTGGCTCCTGAAAGCTGGACCGTAAACTGGTCAGCGCTTGGGTTCGGGTAAACCTGGACGTTTAATCCGGGATCTGTTTGCATGATTGGGTTCACTTTGCCGAATGAACCTTCCGGGCATGCAGCCAGTTTCACCGAAATGGAACGGATGCTGCTGTTGCCGCAATTGTTCAAGGATTGAGCGGTGACCGCCCCGCTGATCGCGCCGCTTGTATATGAAACCGTAATGCTGGTTGTACCCTGTCCGGCAGTGATTGTTCCTCCAGCCGGTACAGTCCAGTTAATGGATGTGGCGTTAGATGGCATATTCGCGACTGAATATGTATACACCCTGTTGGGGCAAAGATCTGTTTGTACAATATCAATACCACCTGGTGTTGCCGGGTTCAGGCGGGTTAAGGACAGGCTGCGGTTAGCGCTGCTGCCACAACCATTCGACGCGCTCACCTGCAGGCTGCCACTGGTAAAGCTGCTGTTGAAAACCACTTCAACAATTGTATCATTCACGCCTGTACCGGCCGGATGGCCTACAATGGTAGCATTGTTAGGAGCCGTCCATGTGTACGACAAAGCGTTGGCCACTTTACGGACACTGTAGGTAGCAATATTCCCTGATGGGTTTGATGTTGATTGCATGAATTCACACACATTCACAGGGCCGCTGATCAAACCGGGCGTAGACGCGGTATTACGGTACACGGTGATATTCCTCGGCGAGCTGGTATTACAGTTAACAGCCTGAACCGAAATATTTGTTCCGGAAACAAAACTATTATCAAATGCTACTGTGATAATGGTATCGTTCACGCCCAAACCTGCCGGATGGCTGGTGATGGTAGCGCCTGTTGGTACAATCCAGTTATAGCTCACGGCACTTCCAACTTTGCGGATGCTGTATGTGGCTTCGTTTGATGTACCGATGAATACGCAAGCATTATTCGGGCCGGTAATCGCGCCGGGGGTGCTGGTCGAAGCTGCAGTTAATGTCAACTGGCGGTCGCCGCTGCTGAAACAGTTTGATACAGATTTCACTTTCAGCACACTGGTTACAAATCCATTTTGGAATGTTACATCCACACTGGTGGTACCCTGACCGCTTACAATCGTGGCATTGGCTGGGGCCGTCCAAGTATAGGATGTAGCATTCGGAACCGGATCAATGGTATACGTTACCGGTGTATTTGTTCCAATAAACGAACAAACGTTCGTTTGTCCACTAATGGCTACAGGTGCAACTGGGATCTGCCTGCTCACACTCAATGACCTTGGTGAACGGCTGCCGCAATTTGAGTTAGCCGTTACGCGAACGCTGCCCGTTGTGAACGTTGTCGCGAAACTGACTTCAACACTGGTGCTACCTTGTCCGCTCACGAGGCTGATACCAGTACCCTGAACAGTCCATGTGTAAGATGTTGCTCCGGCAACTGGCGCTACTGAATAAGTTGCGGTAGCAGGCTGGCCTACAAACGGACAAGCATCTGTTGGTCCATTGATGGCTGCCGGGATTGCCGGGATTGTTTTTGTTACCACCAGGTTGCTGCTCGCACTGATACAACCTTCGGCAGAAACCGAACGAACTTTAAATTGCTGGTTGGTTTGCGCGAAACTTGCGTCAATCAACACATCAATACTGGTGGTTCCCTGGCCACTCTGGATGGTTGCGCCCGGGGGAACAGACCATTGATAAGAAGCCGCATCCTGAACGGCATCTATAGAATAAGTAATCGGAACATTGGTGTTCACATGAATACAAACATCCAATGGCCCGCTGATCGCGCCTGGAACAGCCACCGGTTGGTTCACCGTCATGTTGATGACGTTTGAAGTAGCCGGGTTGTTTACCACGCAACCAGTGATATCGGAAGTCATCTGTACGCTGATCGCGTCGCCGTTGGCGAGTGTTGAACTGGTGTAAGTGTCAGTGGTTGCGCCACTGATGGGGTTCGAACCGTTATACCACTGGTAAGTTGGGTTGCCGCCATTGGTTGGCGTAGCTGTGAATGTAACACTTGTGCCTGTACAAATGGTATTGCCAGGATTAGCCGCGATGGACACGCTCACTTGTGTGCCGGCCGTAACGGTCAGGACGCCGCTCACAAAATTGGTACCATCCCAGAAATTACCACCGCCCGAACTATATCCGCCATAGCTGTAACCGCATCCGTTCAGCGAATAACGGAAAGTGTAATAGTACACACCCGGCGCCAGGTTTTGCAGGGTTGATGTGTATTCATCGTTATTGCCTGACTGCACATTAAAGGTTGTAGACTGCCAGTTGGTCCATGTATTTGGATTGCTGTTGGTATTGCTGTATCCCAATTCCACGGTGATACCTGCGCCTTGTCCGGGAGCCTCCGTGATGCCGGCTGCATATACCTGGCCATAAGCAGTGAATGACCCGGTTTCGCAGATCGTGCCATTCGGTGGCCATTGCAGGTTGCCCCATCCTACAGACTGGCTGGAAGTAACAGTCACTTGTTGCGTGCTGCTGTTCGTACAACCGTTCTCGTTAGTATAGGTATATGTAATTGTATGAGGTCCGCCCACACCTGCCACGGAAGGATCGAATGTATTTCCGCTGATGCCTGTACCGCTGAATGTGCCTCCGGCAGGAGAACCTGTCAGTGTAACGGGTACGCCCGACACACATGCTGAAGCAGGCAGTCCGCTGAAGCTCACAGTTGGCAGCGGGTTGATGGTCATCGTAATGGTATTTGATGTAGCAGGGTTTCCTGTTACACATGTTTCACTGGAAGTCAACTGCACGCTGATGGCATCACCATCCACAAGGCTGTTGCTGGTGTATGTGGCGTTTGTTTCCCCATTGATGGGGTTGGCGCCATTGTACCACTGGTAAGTGGGTGAAGTGCCGCCATTAACCGGTGTGGCGGTAAATGTCACTGAAGTTCCAATACAAACCACATTACCCGGATCCGCTGAGATGCTTACGCTCACCGGCAGATCGGTGCAGGTAGCTGTACTGATCACGTTTGAATTCGCGGAGGTGCTGTTGGTGCTGGTGGCGCGAACGCGATAATAATAATCGGTTCCGGGCGCCAGGCCTGATACAACCTGTGATGTACCTGCTACCGCAAGGTTGTTATAACCTGGTACAAAGGAAGGGTTGCTTACGTTATACGTGTGGCTTCCCAGGTTGCTCACCACATCCTGGTTAAATTGAACCCATTCGGTGGTTAAGGTTGGGAACGATGTTGCCGGGTTGCTGGTTAATCCTCCAGACACCGTAGATACGCGGACCAATGTCCTGTCGGCAGTAGTGAATCCACCAGCGCCGGTCCAGGATGATCCCGGGTCAAATCCAATCGAACCAAAAATATCTACATTGCTGTTGCTGGAAATTTTAAACAATGTAATAGCGTCATCACCGGTGAAATTCACCGCAGAGTTGCTGATGGATGTACCACCATAGATGGTTGCAGAGCTGTTGCGGTAAACAACCGTAGCGCCATTTGCCAGAGTACCGCTTAACTGTACATCATTCGACGGGCTGGATGAACCATTAGCATACAAGCGCAGCCTGTAGTCAGACAGGTCAACCGAAGCGCCGGTTCCATTATAGATTTCAATGTATTTGTTATTACCCGAACCTTCTACATATTCTGAGAAAAAGAGGTCGGTGGCATTGCTGCTGGTAAAGTTTGAAGATGTGCTCACATCAAGCCTGTAACCTGTGGCCCCTGTTACCGCATCCCAGTTGGCCGTGAAGCTACCGGATGTAATGGCTGTGGCGGCAGTGGCAACGGGCGCGTCGAGCTGCAATGTGGTGAAGCTTTGCTGTGTGGCGTAAACCGTACCAGCATTATCGGTGGCCCATGCTTTTACATAATAAGTGGTATTGGCTTCGAGACCGCTCAACACAGCGGAAAAGGCGCCGCCGGAAATATTAGATGATGGCACATTGATGCCCGTGCCATTGCTGAAGTTTGAAGTGGTGCTGTATTCAAAGCCATACGCGCTTACCGATGAACAACCTTCGGTGAGGCTGCCATTGAGGGTTGCTCCGAAAATGCCGATGCTTCCGGCAGCGTTGGTATTAACTGAAACAGGCGTATTGACACCAGAACCTGTAGCGGCTACATTGATGCTTCCCGCACCTCCACCGGAAACAGGGATATTGCCATCGTATGATTGAACGGCCGTAGGTGCAAAAGTCACATAAATCAATTGAGAGAAGCTGCCACCGGCTTGCGAAATATTCAGTGATGATGAATAGCTATTACCATCTGTTGAGAAACTATATCCACTCAATGGGCCAACGCTGACATCAGCGGTTGTAAGGTTTGAGCCCGTGATGGTGAAGGTATTTGCGCTTGTTGTAGTATTGATACAAACTGAACCAAAACCATTCAGGTTATCTGCAGATAATTGTGGCGCGCTGTTGGGCAATGTGGTGCCGCCGGCAGTGCTGCCGAAAGCGGTTTCTACATTATCGCCGTTACGCGCTTTCACCTGGAATGTGTAAGAAGTATTATCACTCAAACCAGTCACGGTTACCGTTCCCCAGGCTGAAGCCGTTTGCCAGGCCGCTGAAGCGCCAAGTGAACCGTTCGATTGTACATACAAGCCTGACCCGGTTTCCTGGATGGCAAATGTGGTGTTTGAAGGATTGCCGTTAGGCGTTACCGTTACATCGAGGCTGCTTACTGTGGCGTTGTTTACGGTAGGCACACCCGGAACAAGGGCAAGGGTAAAGAAATTCAATTCTGATCCGTATGAAGTGCCCTGAGCATTGGTAGCGTAAGCACGGTAATAGTATTGTGTATTTACAGACAGGCTGCTGATGTTGCTGGTAAAACTTCCTGTACCTGAGCCATCTGAAGTGATGGTACCATTAATATCAGGGTTCACCGAAGTGCCATAAGCGAGCCCGCGGGCAGTTACGGCAGACCCTCCATCGTTGGTGACATTACCACCTGAAGATGCAGTTTGGTCGGTGATGGATGAAGCCGGAGTGGTGGTTACAGTTGGCGTAGTTGGCAATAGTGAACCAGAAATACTGATCTCATCAATAGCCAAACGGTCCCTGGATCCGGAACTTCCTGCAGAACTCCAATACACCCAACGAACCTGTACAATAGCCTTATCGTCTGCAGCGGCAGGCAGGTTCTGAGAATAACTTACCGCATTACTCCTGCCTGTAGTAGAAGTACTGTAAACTGAAGATGAAGGGTCATCCACATTGATCCAGGTACCAGAATCCCCAACGCGATATTGCAAGGCGATTGAATTTGTATATGATGCCTGATCCAGCACAGTCCATGCAGCCCAGGCAACGGTAATGTCTTCGCGGCCCAAGGTGGAAATTTCAACCACAATGGCACCTGCAGCCTGTGAACCGGAAGCCAGCATGGATATACCATTTGCCCCATTGGTACCTTCTAAAATATAACCACCGGAAGTATTAGTACCAGCTACCGGTAAATCACCGGTACCATTGTTGGTGGTACGTGTAGTAGGGATTGATCCGGCAGTTGTACCAAACCTATGGATAGCTATGTTAGAAGGCAAACTGCTCGCACCAGTGTATGAAAATGGAAGGCTTCCCGTTGCGGGATTTGTTTGAGCCTGCATTTGCAATGATGCAATCAGTAACAGGAAAAATGCAAAGACCGGCAACAGGGATAGCGTTTTCATTTTACGCATCATCCCATGAAAAGTAGTACTAAGACTGACTTTTTGTTTTGGTGTCGAAAGGATCATATAACTGGTATTAAATTTTCTTTGTTGGTTATGATATACTTTACCCATCCTGTTGATGCAGACAGGTCAAACATGCGACAGATAACAGCACAAAAATCTGATAACATGCCGCTGAAAATAAATTCCGTTGATTATCTAATCATGAAATGATTGGAGGAACGGTGTTTTTGTAGGTCTCGGAGAAATGGCTGCAAATATATAGGTTTTTCACAGTACGAAAACATTGATTTAGCCCTAAATTCTTCAGATCCTGGTATTGATTTAATTCAGTAAAACCCTTACCAAATGCTGCTCGCCCGATGGCCCGGTTAGTTGCAACTGGTAGATGCCCGAGGCGATGGATGGCGGGAGTTGTATCACCCTGTATTCTTCTGTTTGGCGCAATGGCAGGGCCTGGTCATGCACAATTGACCCGGATGCGTTGAATAATTGCACTTTATACATGCCGGGCTGCTTTCCGCTGAACTGAATTCCCAGCCTGTGGCCGGTTACCGGGTTGGGATATACGGTTACCGAGCCTTCGGATACTTGGGCCTGGAATGATGATTTTTTCCCCGTTTCTGCCAGGGGCCATGCCTGTGGCTGCCTGCCGTTTCGATGGAAAACGATGTAAAACCTATCGGTATTTGCGGAAGCTGGTTCATTATTGACCAAGAAATCATAATACGTACTGTCTTGCATGCTAATAGGTGAAGTTGTACCAAGGTAACGGTCAGTCAAAAACGCCTGCAAACCTGCCGGCATATTTTCGGGGCCGAAGCGGAACTGGTATGCCTGCCTGCGAAGGTTGGAACTTTGCAGGAAAACGGTATCGCGGCGTTGCACAGGCCTGCGGGCTTCAATAGCCAACCATTGGTCCCCATTGCGCAAACCCAGGTTCTCTCCCCCATTCTCTAATTTGAGGGCATCATGATGGTCGTACTCATTGCCAAATCCATTGTCGAATGCCACTACGGCCGCGTCGGAAACCCTTCCGCCCAATGCCATATTGCCCAACTGGATGCGCAGGAAATGGCGGCCGGGCGAAGGCGAGATCCTGGCTGTGGAGCGGTACACCATCTGCGAACCGGCAATCTTGCTGGCTTCGGAGAACGATACGTTTCCGCCCGCACCGGTGGCATGCATCAGAAATGCCTGGCCCGATTGAATCTTCGTGTATGCGGAAGCGTTAGAATAATTAGCCGTTCCACCCGGGTTGGGAATATATCCGTTCGAAGCGCTGATGGTTTGGTACCCACCGAGGTTGAGGTTGTTGGCACCCGGGAGCAATGGATCCCAAACATAAAACACATCATCCACCGCTGGCGCAGAGGGTTTATTGATGTTCAAAAAGTCGATCGCGCTGGCATACGGGTTGCCGATTGACTCAAAACTTCCCGCCGGGATATTTGTCACCGGCGCGGGGTTTGATCCCGGCACAAAAAGTTTGCCCCTGGTGCGGAGGTTGGTGGGAACAGGTACGCTGGTTGGGCCTGTAAAGCCTGTCACAGACCTGTCGCCCCTTACAAAAATCATGTATCCCTTAGGGTTATGAATGGGTATGCTGGTACTGGCGATGCCCGTCCACCCATTGGTGGCCGGGTTATATGTTTTCATACCCGGGCCCGATGCCAGCGTCGTAGCCGCATCGAAACCCAATGCCAGCGCCGATGGCGTATTGGCCGTGATCATCGTTCCATAACCCGGTTTGGGGTTCCCGTTGGCAACGGCGGCCCCTTCCTGCCAGGCCTGCTTCACCGTTTGTCCGTCGTTGGTGGGAACGGCCAGGAACTGCCATGATTTGGCATGTTGGCCGGGGCCTGTACCTGTGGGGATATACCGCTCCACAATAAAGCGGCCCGTACCCGAATAAGCCACATCAGCCTGCAAACCCATCTGTCCAAAACCCGCCGTACCCGTTGCGTCCGACAAAAGCGTGGCGTTCCGGTTAACTGGGTCAAACGTACCGGTGATGACCGACATTTCCTTGCCGATCGCGATGCTGTCGGCCAAACTAACGGTATTGGATAGACTATTTTTTGTTATGTACAAGTAAGGGAAGTACTGACCGTTATTTGCGGTGATCAGGGAGTTCTGGGATGTATTGAAAAACACCGCGCGGTCGTTATGGGTAAACACGCCTGTGGCCGTACGCGTCCAGTTTTGCCCGATGTATATATCGCCGTTAGGAACAGTGGGCAAAATCAGGTTACCCTCGAGTTGCAGGTTCTGGCCAACTGTAAGTGTATTATTGGCCGTGGTGCTCAGCAATAATGTAGATCCATTCACAATACGCAGGTTGCCCGCGATGGCCCTGTCGGCATCTCCGTTGATGCTGGGGGTATTCAGTTGCAGGTAGGTGTTGTTCTGCACGGTTACATGGTATGGGTAACCGGCACCTGATGTACAGCACCATTCCACATTCCTGTCGAATGTGCCGTTCACGTTATATACCAGGAATGAACCTGTACCATAAGTGGCCGCGTTTCCTGTAACAAAGCCAAATGAATTAATCTGTAGTGTCCCGTTGATGGTTGTATAATTCGGGCCGAAATTTACGCCGTTGCCGCCGGGCGCGTCACCCTGTAAGGTCATGGTTACGGAAGGGCTTAGCACCAATAAGGAAGCGTTGGCCGACATGCGGTTGATGCTTAAGGTGCGGCTCGGGCCACCATTGCCAAATACAAACAGAGTGCCGGTGCCGGCGCTGCTGATCACATTACGGGTAAGGTTACCCGCAGTTCCATCGATACCGATATTATTTTGCTGGCCACTGATGAATGAACGGATGTTCATCGAACGGCCGTTCAGGTCGAGGTCGCCGCTGGTCAGCCGCAGGGAATTGCCGCCCAGGCCCCCGTTGACATTCACGTTTGTGAGGTTGCCAACTGTATTGGAGATCTGAACAGCCTGCCCGTTTGGTTTGTCGATCTCGAGGTACGCGAAGGTTTCAGTGCCACCACCGGTGATCCGGATGATTTGTGTGCCGCTGCTGCCATTGAATTTCACCAGGCGCGTATTATTGGTGAATACGCCTCCGCTGGTTTTATTCCAGTTGCCCTTTATGTATAAATCACCTCCGCCTACGGTAGAAAGCGCGAAGGTACTGGTAGAACTAATGGTTAAATCACCGCGCATTTCATGCGGTGTATTCGAAGTGCCAAAATTCAGTGAACTGTTGCTGGCGATGGTCACATGATGCGGCACACCAGGGTCTGTGCCATATGTGTTCGGGTACCATTCTTCAAAAGCGCCATAATTACAAGTGCAATTATATAACAATGTTGATGCCGGCGTAGAAGAATAAAAAGGCGCTTTGCCCGGCGACACAAAACCACCATTCCTGATCTCCAAAGTACCGGTGATGCTGGTGCGGTTAGCCGTGGCGCCTACAAAATCAATGCTGTTATTGATGCTGACATTATGCAGGTAATGGCCGGCGGTAGAAGGGTTGCTGGTGCCGGCTCCCGTAAAATTGATAAAGCCTTCGCCCGCGATTTGCGATTGGTTGCCACCCTGCCCCCATACGTTACCGTTAGGTGCGATATTCAACACCTGCCCCACACCAACAGAAAACAAACCACTGACCAAACGCAGGGTTGTTACCGTGGTATTGGTATTGGTTAATGTGGTGGTGGTGCCTGCCCCGCCGTTCTGGATTTGCAGCGTGCCTGTAATGGTTGTTGGGAGCGCGCTGCCGGTAACCTGGTTGATGTTCCGGTTATACAGGTAGGTCATGTTGGCATTGAACGTTCGCGTTCCGGTTTGTACATTGCCACTGGCCCCCGTGCTGATGCCGCCGGTAGATTGAATCACCAGCGTGGAGTTGGCGGCGCTGTTGAATGCCGTGCTGCCGGAAATGACAAAATCCTGTTGCAGGTACAAAGTACCTTCATTGATGAAATTAGACCCATTCACGGTTTTGTTGGATACCAGGAACAAAAAAGCGCCAGGTACAACGCGCAAGCCGGTTGTGAGATTAATGGCCCCGGTGCCACCCAATTGGTTGGCGTTATTGTTATAGGTGCTGGTGATTTGAAACTCTCCGCTGCCGGCTAATTGGTTTATAGTCCCAGTACCAATAATTCCGTTCCTGAATGTTTTGATGGCAGTACCGGTAAAGTTGAGGTTGGCATTGGCTTCAAACCGGCCGTTAAATACGGTTGGAGATGATCCACCGATATCAAAAGTAGTCGTTTGCGTCACCCGGAATACCGCCACATCGGTGGAAGCTGCATTCACAAAATATGTACGACCGGCTGCCTGGAAAGTAGCGGTAGTATTCCATTCATATACGGCCCCGGTATTGGCGAAAAACTGGGTGCCATAAGCGAAATCATCAGCGTTGTTTCCACCCACATTATTATTTACGCGCACCAGCCCGCCGCTGAAAACCCTTACTGTGACAGGCGCCACTACGCCGGGTGAGATGCCGTATAATTCTAAGGTGCCTGATATCAGGAGGTCATCCCCCGGCCCGTCCACTATATCCAGGTCATATCCACCTGCGGCCTGGTTGGCATAGGTGAGTGTGCCGCCTGCATTGATATTGAGCAGCCTGGCCGTTTCCGGCGCGGTAATGGTTACCGTATGGCCTGTCCGGATAGCAATACCCGATGATGAACCCGTTGGTTTCGCCGTAGCCGGGTTCCAGGTGATATTATCGGAAGATGATTCCCAGGTGCTGGTATTATTCCAGTTTCCGGAAGCCCTCGACCGGAAATAATCTGTGGGCAGTGTGGATGAACCTGCCCCTGTGGTGCGGTTACCAGAATTGCCCGGCGTTAGGTAACAGGGAACAGTGATATTATATTCGAAAACATGAAAATAGTAGGTGGTGCTGGGCGATAAACCGGTAACCGTAATCGTGGATGGGTTTCCCGCCCCCGCTGCCGCGGCCCTATACACTACGAACCCACCGCCCAGCGGGTCGCCGTTGCCGTAATTGGTATTGGCTGCATAGCTGATGCCGCTCACCGGTTGCTGTGATAATGTTGCTGAGGTACTGGCCACAATCAACACCCCACCTGTGCCATTGCCCCTGGTGAAATTCACATCCATTTGGTATGGGCCCACATTGGCAAAAGAACTGACCATTGCTTGTGTAACAGGCGGTGTGCATGGCGCTGTATATGTAGCAGTAACATTGATATCATCCAAACCCAATTCATCCCTGCTGCCGCTGCCGGATACATCGGCGATGGTCCAGCGCAGGTAGATATAAGTGGTGGGCGGCACATTGATCCCTGTGAGAGTAGTGCTGCGCGAAGGCGAAGTCCCTACCTGTACCCATCCCAACCCATCGGCCACTTCGATGCTGCTGTAATTTAAGGCGGGCACATCGGTATAATTATTGTCATCGGTTGACCAGGAAAAATTGAAGGATGACGCGTAACCCTGGTCGTTGCGTACAAAGATATTGTATGATAAAGCGAGCTGGTTGATGATGGTGGTACCGCTGTTTAAAATCCTCAGCGTGATGGTACCTGGCGTAAAATCGGATCCGGCCGGTTGAAACATTAAAGTGGGGTTGGCAACAGAAGCGGGTGCGCCGCGGTATGCGTAAATGCCGCCTGTGGTAACGGCAGCGGCCACGGCACCCCGCGCATAATCGCCTGTGGTGCGGGTACCACCATATGCCAGGGGCCCATCACTCAGGCCGGTGAATGCCCAGGCGTTGGAATTCAGCCTGCCATTGGTCACGGTATTGGGTTCAAAACCATTGCCTAAAATCGCGCTGGCCGGGTTGCTGCCTACGGAAGTTTGCATGGTATTTGCAAAATTGATGGATGCGGAAGGTGCACCGTTAGTCAGGATCAGTTGTGCCCGGGCACTGCCGAACATGATCATCCCAATGGATAACAATGACATGATCAGCCGGAATGGCTGTTTCTGTGCGGCCCGTGAAGACATAGTTTGTGTATAATTAGGTTATACCAGCTCGTACTTTATCCGGGAATATAACATTCCCCTATTGCTTATGGTTTGGGGTAGGTTGCTGTTTTTACAGGGTGGGATTAGGCTTATATCAAAATTATAATAAATCTTTCGGATACGGCAAAAAAGAATATGTATTTTTTACACAGTTTGGGAGGGGGTTTTTCCGGAAGATGATGTGTTATTTGTGATGGATGATGTGTGATGGATGATGTATGATGGATGATGGATGATGTGTGATGTATGATGGATGATGTATGATGGATGATGGATGATGTATGATGTATGATGTATGATGTATTATATGGGATATGGGATATGGGATGTAGGATGTGGGATCTGGGATGTATGATGTATGATGTATGATGGATGATGTATGATATGGGATATGGGATGTAGGATGTATGATGTATGATTGTATGATTGTATGATCGTATGATTGTTTGATTGTTTGATGATGGTGGCGGGACCTATGCTTTACAATGCGCGATGCTGCTATTTTTTCTTGACCCCGAAAGGGTCGGGAGACCATGTACACAACAACATTTGTTTTCACTCATTAATCTAACCATTCAAATCACAAATCACACATCGCACATCTAACGTCATACATCTTACAACATCAACCATACATCACACATCTAACATCTAACATCATACATCATACATCAAAAAGGCCCACCGTTTCCGGTGGGCCCCTTCGTTTATGCTTGTCCGTTGGCTTAGAACTTCAACACTTTCGTCGTCTTCAGTTCCTTGCCCTGGCGGATTTCCAGGATATATGCCCCTGCCTTCAGCGTTGAGCCCAGGCTCAGCGTCTCGTTCGACATCATCTGGTGTACCTTATACTCCCTTCCGGTCATATCCAGTACACGAACATGGATGATCTCGTTCGATTTGCTGCGCACCTGCAACTTGAAGTCGCTCACGCTTGGGTTCGGGAACACGCTCACTTCCATCTGGTCAACCTGCTTAGGTGCAGGTGTTACCTGTACACCCTTCGCGAACTCAGGATCCGGGCAGGCTGGCAGTTTCACTTCCACGTTACGCGCTACGCTCGTGCCGCAGTTGTTCACCGCTACCGCGCTCACCGTACCGGCGATCGCTGTGGACGGATACGTTACCGTGATGCTGGTTGTACCTTGGCCACTTACCAGTGTTGCACCGGCAGGTACCGTCCACTGTACGCTCGTAGCGTTGGCTGGCAACGATGCGATTGAGTACGTGTACTCCCTGTTCGGGCAGATCTGTGTATTGATCACGTCGATCACACTTGGCGTAGCCGGGCTCAGCGTTGACACAGTCAAAGTCCTGGCCACAGGGCTCGTGCCACAACCATTGCTGGCTTCCACACTGATGTTGCCACCGGTGTAGCCTGCAGGATAGATGAAGCTGATCGTGTTGGTTCCCTGTCCGGTTACGTTCAGCGCGCCGGCAGGCAGCGTCCATGTGTATGTGGTTACACCCGGTTGCAGCGGCACGGTATAAGTAGCTGCTGTACCATTCGGCGCGATGTGTTCGCACACATTGGTTGGGCCTGCAATCAGGCTTGGCGTGCTTGGGTTGGCCCTTGTTACGGTGATGCTGCGTACGCCGCTCACACCGCAATCGTTCACAGCCTGTACCGTGATCGAGCTCGTCGTGAAGGTCGGCGGGAATACCACTGTTACGCTGTTGCCTGCTGCACCTGGGCCTGCAGGTGTGATGTTTACACCAGGCTGGGCTGTCCAGATATAGCTCGCTGCGCCCGCTGCTGCCGGTACTGAGTACACAACAGGTGTGCCGTCAAGGTATGCGCAAGCACTGGTTGGGCCGCTGATCGGAGCAGGTGTATTCGGCAACTGCGCGGCCAGGTAGTAGATCGTCTGGGCGCTGGTACCGCAGATTGAGCTGGCACGTACACGCAACTGCTTGTTGGCCTGTGTAGCGAAGCCGGTCTGGAAGGTCACCGTAATGGTTGATGTTCCGGCACCTGAAATCAGCGTTACGTTCGGAGGCAGCGTCCAGGTATAGCTGGTCGCGCCGGCAGCTGTAGCTGTGTATGTGATCTGCTCGCTCGTACCGATAAAGGCACATACGTTCACCGTTCCTGTTACAACAGGTGCTGCAGGGATGAACGGCTGTGGGTTAACCGTTACGCTGGCAGCCCCGGTAGAACCGCAACCTGCAGCGCTCTGTACATCCACAGTGTGTGGGCCCGGAGCTACGCCACTATATACAGGTGTTGGCTGGAACGGACCACCATCGAGGCTGTACAGGATACCACTGCCAACAGGTGATGTGATGGTCAGGGTTCCGGTTGCCACGGCGCAGGTAGGCTGTGTTACGTTCACCACAGGCGTTGTAGCCAGCGGGTTAACGGTAACGGTTACACTACCACTCAGGTCGCCGGCCACAGATGCACAATTGGCATCCGTTAAAGTAGCGATGGTATAAGTAGTGGTAACACTTGGTGTTACGTTGACCGTGATTGGGCTTACAGAGCCACTAAATGTAGATCCATCAGACAGTGTACCGCTCCATGGGCCGGTTCCTGTTACCGCGATACTCAATGTTGTTGGCAACACAGAGCCTTCGCAATAAGCAACATCTGTTCCGCTCAATACGCCGGTAGGACGCTCGTTCACCACCACGGCTGCAGTGCTTGCAGTTGCAGGGCAACCGGCTGCAGTGAGGATGTTTACTGTGTATACACCCGCGTTTGCGGCTGTTACGTTATTGATCACCGGGTTGCGGTCGGTTGAGATAAAGCCGTTCGGGCCAGACCAGCTATAGGTAGCTGTGCTTGGCGTGAACGTGATGCTTTGTCCGTTCGACAAGCTCGCGGTGTTATGAGAGTACTGTACAAAACTTCCCGCAGCATTTGCCCATTGGATTCCAACGGTAGCTGATGCGCCGGCATCGTACGTTGCGCTGCCGAAGATAACATCCTGGTACACAAAGTGCACTTCGCTGGTCGTCAGGTCAAGCTGAACCTGGAAGGTTACAGCACCGGTGGTGAAGGAGTTGTGATCCTTGTTCGTCCACTGGATGATGAACTTATTACCTACGGTTTGTGTCCTGATGCTGTTACCCGAGATGTTGATGTCGAGGTCATCCCAGAACGGAGCGAGGAATACGTTTCCTGCCGTGTGCTGGCTGTTGGGGAATGCAGCATTAGAGAAGTTCACATCACCAGTAGTTGCACCAAATACCATGGCGCCGTTGTTACCAACCCGTGCTGTGGTATAAGCCACATTGTTAAATGTGAATGAAGGGAATGTGATGTTATGTTCACTGTCATCACCCAGGGTACCGGTAACGGCTGTACCTGTAGTGCTGATATCAATGAATGCTACGCCACTATTTGCATTCATGCTATAACCAATCAGCGGATCATGGTTGGCTGCCAGGTTGAGGGTAGATCCCTCACAAATCGGGTTAGCCGTAGCGGTTGCAGCAACATTGGTGAGGTTCTGAGAAACAGAGATCACCGCAGTAGCTGTATTTGTACAACCGTTGGCATCCGTGCCGGTTACAGTATAAGTGGTACCTACTGCAGGAGTTGCATCAACTGATGCACCGGTTGTAGCGGATAACCCGGTAGCAGGAGCCCATGTGTAAGTGTCTGCGCCTGAAGCCGTTAATGTAACTGCTGTTCCACCCGGATGGCAGAAATTAGCCGAAGTTGGCGTCACAGTCACAGTTGGCAGCGGGTTAACCGTTACGGTTACAGAAGATGTGGTTGGGTTACCGCACACATCGGTTACTGTTACGGTATAAGTAGTAGTTACGGTTGGGTTTACGTTCAATGTTGCGGTTGCGCCTACTACGGTAGTGCCATCGCTCCATGAGTAGCTCAGCGGCTCACCGCCTGTACCATTGGCGGCCAGGGCCACACTTGATCCGGCACAAACCGGTGTTGATGGTGTAGCCGTAGCGTTAGCAGCCACAGGAACCACATTTACAGTTACCGGGGCGGAAGTGGTTGAACATCCAAATCCATTGGTAGCTGTAACCGTGTAAGAAGTAGTACTGGTTGGAGCTACAGATTGGTTCGCGCCAATCAGACCGCCCGGGTTCCATATCCAGTTCAAGGTATTGGTGATATCTGTTCCCAGTATACCTCCAATAATGAATCGTGGGCGCAGTGAACCGGTAGAGAGCGCGGATGTTTCTGCACACATCGCAGCAGGAGTCAGGTTATCACGCTGACGGTAGCAGGTAGATGTGAAGCCCGGGTTATCCACTTTCATAGTAGTTGAAGTGGACGTGCTTGCAGCAGGCACCCTGCTCCAGCAAATGTTCACAACAATGTTGGAAGTTCCATCCCATACAAAAGATGAAGATGAACCTGCACCGGTACCAAATGCCAGGGTATTCACACCAACTACTGGCAGGTAACCGTCATCAGTCAGCGTACCACGGTAAACCTGTGTTAATCCGGAACTGATGAACGTTGTTGTTGCGGTTGTTTGTGTGGTATGGCCAAGTGATACGGCAAAACCCTGGTAGGTTTGGCCAACTACAGTCACTTCATAACCAAGTGAAGTAATTGGACCAGCTACAAAACCAAGTGCGCTCAGTTCGCTGGCGCGGATGATGTATTGTGTTTTAGCACCGCCCCATCCGCCTGGGAAGAAGCTGGCGTTGGTTGAAGAAGAATTGGTTCCGCCTGCACCCAAAGCTGCTGTGCCGGGGGCTGAAGGAATAGATGTTGCCACCAGTGCGCTGCTGCCACCTATACAAATATTGGCAGGGTTGGCGGTAGCTGAAGTAATAACCGGGTTCGGGTTTACTGTTACTGTTACGATTGCAGTATTAGAACATCCTGCAGGGCCTGAGATTCCATCATCGGCAGTTACAGTATAAATGTATGTACCGGCTGGTGGGTTAGCATTGACCACGGCAGTGTTGGTTGAACTCAAACCTGTAGCAGGCGACCAGCTAAAGTTAATATAAGACGGGTCGCTGGTTGAAGATGCGTCAAGGACTACTGAACCACCTTCGCAGAATGTAGTTGATCCAATAGCATTGATTGCTAAGTTAGGAGCGGCATTCACCGTTACATTTACGGCAGAGCGTGGGCCTTCACAACCTTCGGCTGATGTTTCAGATACATAGAAGACAGTGCTGCTGGTAACTGTTGGTGAATAAGCGCCGCCTGTTTGCAGGGAAGTGCCTCCTGTTGGTACATTATACCAGTTCAGGGTACCCGCACCACCTGTAGCGGTCAGGTTCACCACACCAGGTCCGCAACGAACCACAGGGTCGTTGGTTACAGGTGCAGCAGGCAAAGGATTCACGGTGATGTTCACCGGTGCAGATGTAGCAGAGCAGCCATTGCCGTCTGTTACAGTTGCTGTATAGGCAGTTGTAGTGGTGGGGTTCACGGTTACATTGAAACCGGAGACCGCACCTGGGTTCCACTCCCATGTGTAGTTAGAAGCGATATTACCTATTACTTGACCGCCAATGATAAAGCGTGGGCGTTCTGCACTTGTTGTTGTGCTTGGCGTTGTTTCCGCGCACATAGCGGCAGGAGTCAGGTTATCGCGCTGACGGTAGCAGCTTGATGTGAAGCCGGTATTATCCACTTTCATCGTGGTCGCTGATGCAGTAGATGCTGATGGCACCCTGCTCCAGCAAATATTAATTACGATGTTTGAAGTTCCATCCCAAACAAATGATGAAGCTGAACCGGCACCAGTTCCAAATGCCAGGGTGTTCACACCCACAACAGGGAGATATCCATCATCCGCCAGTGTTCCACGGTACACCTGTGTCAATCCGGTTGAAATGAATGGATTAGGCGCTGTGGTTTGTGTAGTATGGCCAATAGATACGGCAAAGCCCTGGTAGGTTTGTCCGACTGTAACAACTTCGTAAGCCAGTGACGTGATCGCGCCAGGCAGTACACCGGCAGCGGTCAGTTCAGACGCGCGGATGATGTATTGCGTTTTAGCGCCACCCCAGAATCCTGGGAAGAAGCTGCTGTTTACAGATGAAGAGCTGATGGCGCCTGCACCCAGTGCGGCCGTACCGGTAACCTCGCCATTGATCACAGCGCTCAGGTTTACAGGTTCGCCGGCACAAACGGTTGTTGGTGTACCAGACACAGATGTAATTACCGGCAGGGCATTCACAGTTACAGTGAAGGTACCGATAGAGGTACAACCCTTATCCGGATCGAAAGCTGTGATGGTATATGTGTATGAACCAGGAGCTGATGGCGTTACCGTGTACGGGTCAGAACCTGTAGCATTAGGTACCAGGGAAACAGTACCTGTTACACCGCTGTTTGCTCCGCCTGTCGCAGTGAGGTCGAATGTCGCGAATGTATTGAAATCAGGAGTGTATGAAGATGACAAATCAAAACTTGCACCCAAACATACATTGTTTGTTGATGATGAAGTCACCGTCAATACATCCGGATCCTGTACAGTAACGGTTACGGCTACACGACCACTTTCACAACCCGCGCCTGTGATTTCAGACACATAGAAAGTAGTGGTGGTTGATACTACCTGCAAATAGGTTGCAGAAACATCAGATTGCAGGAGGTTACCAGCAGTTGGCGCGTCGTACCAGTTAAAGATTGGTGTTGGTTCACCGGAGTTCGACGATACGGAGGCTGTAGGAATCACGGCACCGCACTGTTCAGAGCTGGTAGTTGTTGGATCAGCCGGAATCGGGTTCACGGTAACGGTTACACTGCTGGTAGCTGAACATCCAGTAGCTGGGTCAGTAGCCGTTGCAGTATAAGTAGTGGTGGTTAATGGGTTAACAGTTACGGAAATTCCGCTTCCTGCTCCATTATCCCATGACCAGTTCAGGCTGATGGGCGAATCATATTCGATGCGCACATCATCCAATGCCCATCCTGCATACTGCACGCTTCCATCAGAAGTCATGGCAAAGCGGATGCGGAAATCAGATGCGCTGCTGAACGCTGAAAGGTCAATCGTTTCCTGCTTCCACAATGCGGTGGCCGGGCCTGCCGGGTATGTGGAAGATGAAGACGTAAACTGTGCTGACCACTCAGGGTAGCTATTGGTTTGGAAAGCAATATTTGGACTAACAAAACCCGGGATAACGCCGCTGCCCTGGTAAGCAGTGGCAGGGATGCCTTGCCAAGTTGTTCCACCATTTGTAGAATATTCAATGCGGGCAACATCGTAATCATTTTCAGTTGCCACGATCTGGGCGAATTTCAATTTTGGATTCAACAATCCAACCAGGTTGATACCGCTATTCATGGCCAATGCCCCATTTGCGTCTGCTGCATATGTGGCAAAGGCAGCGGCAGAGCCTTGATTATAGTATGTGGTTGAACCAGTCCATGTAACGCCTGATCCGGTGGTAGTGAAATTGGCTACAGGGAATGACTCAAATGGCTGGCTCAATGCCGTAGCGCTGGATACAGGGTTTGTTCCCGCCAGTGTTACCGGAGCACCGGCACATACCGTACCCGGTGTGGCTGTCACCTGGGCAATGGCCGGCAATGCCTGAACGGTTACAGATACCGTGGAACTAGCTGTACAAGCTCCATCCACCGCAGTAACTGTATAAATATAGGTTCCCACTGCGGTCGGCGTTACGCTCACCGGGTTGCCCACAGGAGCAGAACTGTTGAGGATGCCGCTTCCGGCTTCCGGAGAAGCAGTCCAGGTATACGTATAAGACTGGTTAGAACCTGTTTGCTGTGCAGACAAAGAAATTGCCGTATTCAAACAAGGCGTGTTGTCATCTACCAGTGCTTGTACGGCATCAGGTTCAGATACGCTCGCAACTACAGCAGTACGCTGGCTTTCGCAGGTGCCATCTGTAATGGCAACATAGAAAGTAGTGGTTGAACTGATGCTATACGATGACAAGGTTCCGTTCACTTCACCCGGAATGGCCGTGCCGCCGGTTGGTGTCAGGTACCAACGATAATTACCATTAGCCGCGCCTACCGCAAAGCAAGTTGGCACACCCACACCGCACTGTGATGAAGGAGCAGTAATGGGCGCTGTCGGTAATGGTAAAGTTGTTACTGTTATAGGATCGGATGTTTTGGTACAACCGGTTACAGATTCAGTAATGGTTACTGTATAGTTGGTATTTGATGTTGGGTTAACAGTAACCGGGTTGGTAGAACCTACGTTATTGGTTCCATCGCTCCAGGCATAACTAAACTGCATACCAGGCTTTCCGAATATAAACTGTGGCCTGTTTGAGGTTGTAGATGTTGCTGTATTATTAGCACAAAGTACAGCAGGCGCCTGATTGTCTGCACGGTAATAACTGCATGATACAAATGGCGTAGCATCAATCCTTGCATAGTTGCTGGTACCACCTCCGTTATTATTGCTCCAGCAGAATTGGATCACAACATTATCCGTACCATTCCAATTGAAAGGAGATGTAAAGTTGAATGTATTTACACCCGTGCTTGGTGAGTAACTGGGCGAGCTAAACACTTCAGACAGACCGGATGAAATTAATGTGCTGTTCATTACAGTTTGGGTAGTGTGCCCGATCTGTACACTAAAACCATTGTATGTACCTGTACCGGATGCTATATTGATACCCAGTGAAGTGATATTACCCGCGGTCAGTCCCAGGGCTGTTAATTCTGAAGCCCTTACCAGGAACTGTGATTTATTACCACCAAACAAATGGTAGAATATACCATCATAAGAGGTTGCGGTTGTGGCGCCGGCACCCAAAGTAACATTAACGGATGGTTGTGTAACAGTTGCAGTTAATTCACTTGGGCTGCCCGAACAAACCGTTGATGGCGAGGCTGCTGCAGAAACGCTAACACTAAACAAAGGTTCATCCTGGTATGATGTACCGCTAATGTTTGACTGCAGGCTGTTATTATCTGTAGCCTGAACGCTCCAGGTTACCGTACCATTGGCAGGCGTAACTGTTGGGATGGTTCCCTGCCAGTCGTTACCACCTATATTGGTCATGGATACCTGTTGGTTGGCGCCGCCGTCTACCTGGTAGTTGATCACCACGGTTGCAACAGGCGCTCCGCCCGGTGTAGCCGTTACCGTTACGGTACGGGCCACATTGGTACACTGGTTGCCTGAAGGCGTGATGGCCAGGTTGCTCAGGGATGCCGCTGCCAGGTTACCCATGAGGAAGAAACCGGGCAGGTTGGTCAATTCAGGTGCAGTTGTGGTTATAAAATTTGTAGCCAGTGTAGCTACCACCCCACCCTGTTGGTCGTACGCGCCGTTTTGTGTGGCTGATGCGGCAATCGCATCCTGCGTACCCCTGGTATCGTTCAAGCGAACAAGGGTATTGGTGAAGTTGGCGCCTCCATCGGTGATGGAAGCTGCCCAATAGCGACTGGTATTGATTGATCCCATCAGGTTGCCGGGAGTGCCGCCACTGTTGCCGTCGAATACTTCGGCCTGAACAGTAACGGTACCACCTGCATTGGTGGTGGGGTTAACCAGTTGGAAGTTATTATAACCCGATTTACCTGTCGGGAAATTATAGGTAGAACCGATTATCAGGCTGGCCGGCAATGCACGGGCTATCGGGCCATTCACGAATGAAGTGGCTGAACCGCCTGTGATGGCACCGGTTGTAGTACCGGTAACAGTTAACAGGTTGGCACTGCTGGTGTTCAGGTTACCTGCTGTCAATGTCAGGGCGGCTGTAGAAGCTGCCCCGCCAGAAAGGGTAACACCGTTGGTATTGTTAATGGTCACCCCTTGCAATGTGCGGCTTACTGGTATTTCAACCCCGGAAGTACGCGCAGCGCCTTCCTGTGAGTAGATGATGGAAAGTCCACCGCTGCCCAGGTTAAAGGTAGGCGCCACATCAAATGTACCGACTGCTGCAGTACCTGATGCTTGACCGAATTGTACAAAAGATGAACTTGTTCCACCCAGGCCCAGGGTCAGTTTGGCTGAATTAACCACGTTACCTGTATCAAATACATTTACGCGTACAGCATTCAACTGGTTAACCTGGTTGAGGGTTAAGCCTCCATTATTATTTACCGATACAGAACCAAGGTTCACAAACGAACCGGAACCCGCAATAGACTGGGCGCCTGTTGCACCGTTACCATACTGAATGGTACCGATGGATTGTGTACCTCCAGGCTCTGTACCTGCCAGCGTACCATTATTGGTAAGCGTAGCACCGGTAAAGATGATGGTGTTGGAAGCGGTACCGGTTCCCGTAAATAAGTATGCGTTAGGATTAATGGTAATAGAATTCAATACGTTTGTTTGACCGGTGATCCTGGCCATACGGGATGTATTCGCATCCGTACGGTTATCAATCACCAGGTCCCAGATGGGCATACCGCTCGTGATACCAAAACCTGAAGTATTGGATAATGTACCACCTGAAGTGGTGGAAGTTCCATCGCCAATACGCAGGGTACCGCCGGTAATGCTTTTCGTACCACCTGAAGTGGCAGACCATGCCGTATTACCTGAGCTTGCAGCCGGGTCGATGATGGTAATGTTACCACCAGACCAGTTTACTGTTGTAGAAGCACCTATTGAGAATGCAGTGGTGGTTGTACTATTGCCCGCCTGCACATCTACATTAATATTACCCCCGCTCATATTGAACTGGGTACCAGCAGAAGATGGGAAATTTACTCCACCAAAATGATTCAAGGTACCGCCTGTCATATCTAATATACCAGATCCGGATGAGAAAGTCAATGTATTATTACCCGAACCATATCCAAAAGTACCTGCATCAATTTTCAGGATACCGGTGACCGTTGGGGCGCCAGCGCCTGTGGTGGTACCTGTACCAACGCATTGTATGGAAGCCCCGCTGTTGTTCAGCCAGAGGCGGCCGGTGGAAGCACAAATGGTTTGACCGGCAAAATATGGTGTTAATGTTGATGCGCTCGACAATCTGAAGGTACCATTGGTGATGGTCAACCTGTTGCCCGATGCGGTTGGTGCAGTTTGTGTGATCACAGCCGTTACATCCTGGATGGCGCCGGTGGCCGTTGTGCCTTTACTCACTGTAATTGGGCCAAAATTGATGCTGCCGGTTCCGGAAACCGTTCCGTTTTGGTTACCAAAGAATGAAGTGCTAACAAATGCTGTTGCTGTTGCATTCATTTGGAATGTACCATTAACAGTCAGATTGCTGGTATATGGACTTGTATTTAGAGGTCCACCTAAGCGAAGGGCCTTGGTACCTGTACCTGTATTTGAAGTGAAAGTTGCACCTGTAGAAACAGTAACATCTCCATAAACAATCAGCGTTCCCGCTGTGGCTCCGCCAATATACTGCAATATGCCGCTGGTGCCCTGTCCCACAGTCAAGTTTAAACAAACCGGGGTGGTATTATCAATCGTAACCGTAGCGCCGTCGGCGATGGTTACATTATCAGTGGCTGTTGGGGCCACGCCGCCTACCCAAGTAGCGCCTACGCTCCAGTTACCGCCAACACCTGTTGAAACGATATTGCCGGGTGCGTTGGTAGCCTGCGAACCGGTGAGGAAAGCAGACTCAAGATCAAATACGGCCGCTATCCTGTAAAAATATGTTACACCTGGAACCAACCCTGTTTGGGCTAAGTTATATGCTGTACCAGTAGTTGCTGTTGATGTACTGGCAATATCAGAACCCTGTTGCGTAAAGGTTATATTATCTGTTGACCTGTACACCCTGAACGCAGTTTCATTGGTTGAATTATCCTCCCAGTTGATGGTAAAACCGGTTTGGGTAACCGCTGTCGCCGAAAAATTGATAGGGGCAGCATTAGCCGGTTGAGGGACAGCCGAAACAACGGAAACCTCATCTACCGATGCTGCGGGTGAGGGCCCGAGTGAGCCATCGTTCCTCCATTCAAAAATCAACCTGTACGATTGGCCTGGCACCAGGCTTTGTACATTGGTAAAAGTTTGATAGGTAGTATTGTTATTCAGGTTGCCACCCAATTGTACATTACCAGAACCACTGGCTGTTTGTGTGCCGGCGGTTGGGGTAAATGTAGTAGGCGTTAACCATACACGCAGGTAATCACAGCATGATTCTCCGGCCGACTTCCATTTGAAGCTGATCGTCACTTTCGTTTCACCGGCAGGGACCGTGAAATCCCTGTAAATGGCAACCACCGATGCCGCGTTTATATTGTAATCATACGTAGCGCCGGTAGGGCTGGATGAAATGTAGGCGCTGTTTGAACCGGCTGATGACACAGCAACGGAACCGGCAAACCATTTGTTGGTTTGTGCCCCGCTGTTGTCGAGCCAGTTGTTAGCCGCCAGGGTGGGCCCGTTTTCGAAGCCACCTTCACCCGTCGGTGAAATCAAAGTCGTTTGCGCCTGTACCTGCCCTGCGCCTGCTACCAGGAATAAGAATGCCATAAACATCACGCTGAAAAAGCGCCATGTGGCATTCAACCTGTTGGCAGCGCCGGCCTGTTGGCAACGGACTTGCTGTGTGTTTGGGTTGATCGTCTGCATGTGTAACTGTGTTTTAGGTATAGAAGAAAGTTGCATGAAAATTTGCGCGAAAAAATCACTAACGGTATAGGATAAACGAAGAAAGGGCGAGCGCGCCCTGTTACTAACGGTGCGGGTTACACTATTTTTACGCGAACCCTTATCCTCTCTGTATTTGATGACAGTTTTGTAAATGTTATTCATAGATTCATTCTTCCAGCCACGCTTAAGAAATAGAGATCAATCATTTCATAAGCGTATGAAATTAATGCCTTGTTTTTTCTTTAAAATTTTCCTTGGGGGGACGTGATTGGTTTTACCGGAGTGGCTGGATTGTGAATGTGAATTTAATGTTATTTCTGTACCAGCGGCAAAAAAATTTCATTTTTTAGAAAAATAACTTGTTGCATATAAACAT
>ERZ761602.136-NODE-136-length-177065-cov-15.795441_pt1 | contig 177065 bp, 131 predicted proteins | sample MGYA00512165_ERZ761602 | MGnify/ENA primary metagenome ERZ761602 (study PRJEB28899, sample SAMN02445085) | bioreactor sludge metagenome | biome: EBPR sludge; isolation source: Thorneside wastewater treatment plant | place: Australia: Brisbane, Thorneside...
CGCGGTGGTTGCTCACGCGCGAGACCAGGGGCAGGAAGCCGTGGTCGCTCGCCCAGCCGTCGGGGAGCTCGGCGGCGACCGCCTCGTGGGCGACGGCCAGCTCGGCCTGGAACTGGAGGACGACGTCGGTCGCGTAGCGCGTGCCGACGTGCCCGATCCCGAGGAGCGCGGTGGTGTGGCGGGCGGCGTCGGCGTCGCCGCGCAGCGGCTCGCGCCGCGGGGTGTAGACACGCGCCGGCGGCGCTGGCACGACCGGCATGGCCACACGCGGCGGCGCGGGGTCGCTGGCGCCCAGGCGCTCGCGCAGGGCGGCCATGAGCGCGCGCGTCCCGCCGCTCGTGCGGCTCATGACACCACCCCGACGTCGCCGAAGCGCGGACCGGGCTCGCCGTCGCGGCTGATGCCCTTGGCCTCGCACCACGCGTCGAACTCCGGCGTGGGGCGCTTGCCGAGGAGGCGGCGCACCGACGGGATGTCGTGATAGCTCGTCGACTGGTAGTTGAGCATGATGTCGTCTCCGACCGGCAGGCTCATGAGGTATGCGCAGCCCGCAGCGCCGAGGAGGACCTTGAGGCTCTCGAGCTCGTCCTGGGTCATCGACGCGTGGTAGGTGAAGCACGCGTCGCAGCCCATGGGCAGGCCGAGCAGCTTGCCCATGAAGTGATCCTCGAGCCCGGCGCGCGTGATCTGCGGGCCGTCCTCCAGGTACTCGGGACCGATGAAGCCGACGACGGTGTTGACGAGGAACGGGCGATAGCGGCGCGCGAGCCCGTAGCAGCGCGCCTCGAGCGTGAGCTGGTCGGCGCCGTGGTGCGCCGCGCTCGACAGCGCCGAGCCCTGTCCGGTCTCGAAGTACATGACGTTCGGGCCGCGGGTGGTGCCGCGCTCCTTCATCGTCGCCCACGCCTCGTCGAGGAGCTCGACGCTGATGCCGAACGCGCGGTTGGCGGCCTCGGAGCCGCCGAGCGACTGGAACATGAGATCCATGGGGCAGCCGAGCTCGAGCGCCTTGAGCTGACACGTGATGTGCGAGAGCACGCAGTGCTGGGTCGGCACCTCGTGTCGCCGGAGGACCTCGTCGATCGCCGTCAGGATCGCGGCGGTCGACTGCGGCGTGTCGGTCGCCGGGTTGACGCCGATGACCGCGTCGCCGCAGCCGTACGAGAGGCCCTCGCGCATCGAGGCGAGGATGCCCTGCACGTCGTCGGTCGGGTGGTTGGGCTGGACACGCGAGGAGAGGCGACCGGGCAACCCGAGCGTGTTGTTGGCGCGCACCACGACCTCGCACTTGGCGCCGACCGCCATGAGATCGAGGTTCGACATCAGCTTGCACACCGCCGCCGCCATCTCGGGGGTGAGCCCGGGCGCGACCGAGCGCAGGATCGGCCCCGTGGTCGTCGTCTCGAGCAGCCACTCGCGGAACTGGCCGACGGTCAGGTGCGCGACGGCGCGGAACGCCTGCTCGTCGAGGTCGTCCTCCACGACGCGGGTGAGCTCGTCGTCCTCGTACGGGACGACCGGGTGCTGGCGCAGGTCGGCGAGCGTGAGCCCGGCGAGCACGGCGCGCGCGGCCACGCGCTCGACGGCGCTGCGCGCCGAGACGCCGGCGAGGTCATCCCCGCTCTTGGGCGGGTTGGCGCGGCCGAGCACCTCCTTGACGGAGTCGAAGCGGTAGCGCACCCCGCGGATGGTCGCCGAGAGCTCCAAGGCCGTCAGTCTACCAACGGAGGCGGCGCGGGAAGCTCCTCGGGCTCCGCGAAGCGCAGCCCCAGGCGCGCGGCAAAGCCCCGGTCGGCGGGGCCGCGCCCGACGTGCCACGACCGCCCGAGATCGAGGCCGTGTCTGCGGGCCAGGAGCAACCCGAGCCCGGGCAGCGGCTTGCGGCACCAGCACACCGGCGGGCCCGCCGGGTGCGGGCACACCTCGACGTCGAGGTCGGCCGGCGCGGACGTCGCCCCCCACGCCGTCCCGACCACGAACCAGCCCGCCGCGCGCCACGCCCCCGCGTCGACCTCCGCCGCCACCTTCGTCTCGACCACGAGCGCGCGGCGCGTCCCCGCGAACGGCCAGCGCGTCCGCTGGAACGCGACCCGCTCGACGGCGGCGAACCCTTCGTCCACGGACGGCGGCTCGAGGTCGCGCCGCCAGTTGAACTGTGCGCTCGGGCGAAACGCCGCCGGATCCTTCTTCGCCAGCTTCGCCAGCTCGCCCGGCTCGGGCAGGCGCCCGTAGGTCTCGATCAACCGCGCCGCCGCGTTCACCTGCGCGTCCTCGATGCTCGCGTCGATCCACACGCACCGCGCGGGTACCCCGAACACACCCGCCACCTCGATCACCGGCGCCCGCGACGCCCGCGTCGCGTACGTGTTGTCGAGCACCGCCCGCCCCACCCCACCCGCCAGCGCCTCGTCGAGCAACCGGGCCATCTTCTCGAGCGACCCGCCGCGCTCGTCGCGATTGAACCGCGCGTACCCCCTGGCCTCCAGCTCCCGCGCCACCGTCGACTTCCCCGCCCCCTGCATCCCCATCACCACGACCACCTCCCTAAAGTTGTCAAAGTTGACACCGTCCCCATCTGGGGACGGTGTCAACTTTGACAACTTGACGGGGGCGGGGCCCCGACGCGAGCCGACGCGCAGGAAGGCCTGGTCGAGGGCGTGTTGCTCGCCGTCGTCGAGGGCGAGGCGCGCGGTGCGCGCGACGCTCTCCACCGTCTCCACGCGCGAGACGCCGGGCAACGGGATGATGACTGGCGAGAGGCCGCGCACCCAGGCGAGCACCACCTCCTGCGGGGTCAGGCCGCGGCCGGCCGAGATCTCCCGGATGAGGGGCTCGAGGCCCAGGCGCCGGGCCTTCTCGACGCCGCCGAGCGGCCGATGGGCCAGGATGGGGATGCCGCGCTCCTCGCACAGCCGCACCAGGCCGCCGCGCACCACGTTCACCTGGTGCGGGCCGAGCTCCACCTCGACGGCGCTGATGGCGCAGAGGGTGAGCGCCTCCTCGAGCTGCGTGCGGTTGACGTTCGCGAGGCCGACGCGAACGGCGTCACCTTCGTCCAGCAAGCGAGCGAGCCCGCGCACGCTGGTGGCGAGCGGCACCTGAGGATCGACCGCATGCAGCAGGTGCAGCGCCAGCGGCGCGCCGCCGAGCCGCGCCCGCGTCGCCCGCGCCGCCTCGATCACGTGCGTCGCGCGCCCGTCCGCCGCCCAGCGCGCGCCGTCGCGGCGCAGCCCGCTCTTGCTGACCACGAGGACGCGCTCGCGGTCCGCGCGCGCGAGCGCCGTCGCGATCAGGCGCTCGCTGGCGCCCACCTCCCCGTCACCGTAGACATCGGCGGTGTCGATGACCGTCACGCCGGCGCGCACCGCCGCGTCGAGCACGCTCGCATCGGTGATGCGCATGGCGCCGATCGCGATCGGTCGCCCGTCACCGGAGCCCAGCCAGCTCATCGCGCCTGCGTCAGGATCGTCCGGATCAGCTCGTCGCCGCGCGGCCCGACGGGCAAGACGCCCGGCTGCAGCCGGCGCGTCACCTCCACCCAGCGCCGGTCCTCGACGAACACGCCGCGGAAGATCGGCAGGCTCTCCTCGACCTGCCCCGCGCTGGCGAGCCCGATGGCCTGCCAGTACCGGATCTCCGCGATGTGCGGCGCGGCCTTCGCGGCGGCGGCGTAGTGGTCCCGCGCCGCCGCGACGTCGCCCCTGGTCACGGCGGCGTCGCCGGCGTTCATGTGATCGTAGACCCGCGCCATCGCCAGCAGGCGGCGCAGCTCGCCGAGCGGATCGGCCGCGTCGTCGACGCGCAGGTCGACCTTCACGTCGTGGGTCGGCTTGGCCGACGCGGCGCCCTTCACGACGCGGATCGCCGCCGACTGGCACCCGCGCGCGTCCCCGCCCGCTTCCTGCGCCGCGTCCAGCGCCGCCAGCAGCCGGTCCGCGAGCTCTCCCGGCGTCGACTCGTACGCCTTCGCCATCGCGGGCACCACGCGATCGTTGGCCATCAGGTTCGCCTGCACCGCGTAGCCGTCGCCCACGTGATGCCCCGCGAACGCGATGCACGACGCACCCGTGTGCGCGCTCGCGCGCCCCGACGCGTCGACGATGCCGACCTGGCGCACGTCGCGCCCCGCGTCCTCGGCGACCAGCGCCGCCAGCACGTCGGGCGCCGCCGCCCCGCCCCGCAGCTGCTCGAGGCCGCGGCGGCCGTACTCGGGCTCGGCGAACGACTGCGACGCCACGGCGCCCACCCCCGGCTCCGCCCAGAGCACGCCGTTGCCGACGGCGAACCAGTGCGACTGCACCGCGACGCCGAGGTCGCCGGTCACCGCGTCGCGCGCGACGATCGAGTACGTGTGCACCGGCCGCTTCGGGTCGACGGGCGCGCCGCCCGGCGCGTAGGTCTGCATCTGCCCCACGTCGCGCGTACAGGTCGCCGGCGCGCGCGCCGGCCCCGACGACGACGGTGCGGCCGCGGCGGGCACCGCCCACTCGGGCGCGCGATCACCCGCGCATCCCGACCCCACGAGCACGAGCAAGAGCAAGAGCCACCGCGATCGCGCCATGCGCCGAAGGTACACCAGGCCCCGTGGTACCCTCGTCGCGTGGCCGGGACGGGACCGCGCGCGCCGCGCTGGCGAACCCTCGCCGCGCTGGCGCTCGCACGCCCCGCCGACGACGCCCTGGAGCCGCCGCGCATCGCCGCCTACTGGCGACTCGTGCGCCTCGTCGCGATCAGCGCGATGGTCTTCGATCTCGGCCTCTGGCTGGCGCTGCGCGGAGACCCGCGGCTCTCGCGCGAGACCGTCGACGCGTTCGTCGCGATCAACCTCCCCCTCCTGACCGCGCTCGCGCTCCTCGGTCACACGCAGCGCGGACGACCGGCGCCGTCACCCGGCCTGGCCGCGCTCGCCGTCGTGCTGATGCAGGCGACCGTCGTGGTCTGGATCCAGGTCACGGGCACGCTCACCAGCTACTTCCTCGTGGCGGGGGCGATGCTGGTCTTCGTTCCCCGGGTGTTCCTCGACTGGAAGCTGGGCGCGCTGTCGTTCGCCGCCCTCGTCGCCCTGCACGGCGGCGCCTTCCTCGCCGAGGAGCTGGGCATCCTCGACCGCGCACCGCTCTTCCGCGACGGCGCCGGGCCGATCTACGCGACCGCGTCGATGCGCTGGTCGGTGATCACGTCGATCGCGAGCGTCTATCTCGGGACGTGGGTCGGCGCCAACGTCCTCGTGGCCACGATGCGCAGCACGGAGCGCGCGCTCGCGTCGGCGCAGCGACGGCTCGCGGCGGTCGCCGAGGGCGCACGTGACGGTCGGCTCACCGGCCAGCGGATCGCCGGCTACACGCTGCAGGACGTCGTCGGCCGCGGCGGCATGGCCGAGGTCTACCGCGCCGTGCCCACCGGCCGCGACGGCGCGGAGCCGGTCGCCGTCAAGGTGCTCCACCCGTTCCTCGTCGACGACGCGACCGTCGTCCAGCGGGCGCGGCGCGAGGCCAGCCTCGCCGCCCGGCTCCCCGCGTCGGTCACCGCCGCCGTGCGCGAGGTCCACCTCGCCGGCCCCGGCGAGCGCGTCGTCGTCCTCGACTACCTCGAGGGCGAGGACCTCGCGGCGATCCTGCGCCGGCGCGGTCGCCTCCCGGCGGTCGAGGCGGTGCCGCTGCTCGCGGCGATGTGCACCGCCGTCGCCGCGGTGCACGCCGCCGGCATCGTCCACCGCGATCTCAAGCCGCACAACCTGTTCGTTCTCCGTGACGGGACCGTCCGCGTCCTCGACTTCGGCGTGGCCCGCGCGTCGGACGACGAGGCGCTCACGCAGGCGAGCCAGGTCCTGGGCACGCCCGGCTACATGGCGCCCGAGACGCTGGCCGCGGGGGCCGCCATCGCCGGTCCCGAGGCCGACGTCTTCGCGCTCGGCGTCATCGCGTACCAGGTCCTCACCGGCGAGCGACCGACGCCGGCGAGCGCCGACGCGTCCTCGCCGCCTGCCCAGCCGGTGCCGCCGAGCCACCGCGTCCCCGAGCTGCACGCCGACCTGGACGCCGTCATCGCGATCGCGATGGCCCGCAGCCCACGCCACCGCTACGCCTCCGCGGCCGAGCTCGGCGTCGACCTCATCCACGCCGCCAGCGGATCGCTGCCGCAGACCTCGCGCAGGCGCGCCGCGGAGGCCCGGCCGGTGCTCGAGGACACGCTCGTCGCCCGCTGACGTTTCAGACGCGCGCCAGCACCGCGGCGACGAACGTCTCCCACGTCGCGTGCAACGGGACGCCGAAGCGCGCGCACACGATCTCGACGTTGCCCTTGCGCCAGAAGCCGTCGGGGCAACCGACCACCAGCTTGCCCTCGCGCGCGTGGAGGCCGAGCTCGAGCAGCGTGATCGGCGCGCGCGTCGCCGGAGCGAACCACATCGCGATCACATCGGCGCGCTCGAGACCGTCGAGCTCCCACTCCACCTGGCCGCGGAAGCGAGGCTCGTCGATCGACTGGCGCCAGCTCGCGTCCCACTCGTCACGCCGTGGGTTGAGCACGACGACGTCGCGATCGGCAAGGGCCGCCGTCAGGGCGGCCTGCCAGTCGTCGGCCGCGCCCTGCTCGATCGATCCGGCGAGGAACACGGCGCGCGCGCCCGCGGGCACGGCGAGCGGCGATGGGGGCTTGTGGATCTCCATGGCGTCAGGGGAGCTCGATGAGGACACGAGCGTCGGGAGAGAACCGCGCGTGCGCGTCGCGCCACGGGGTGTCGGGCGGCAGGTCGATGGGCGTGCCGTCCGGATCATGCGTGATGACGAACGCCGACTGGGGCTTGTCGACGGCGAGCAGCCGGAACAGCGCGGAGCGGAGCGACGGCATGTCGACCGCGCAGTTGCACTCGACCAGAGACGGCTCGATCGCGCGGATGAGCGTGTCCGCCTTGGACTCGCCCTCGACCGCGGCCACGCTGCCGAACGCCCGGATCAGCGCCGGGCAACCGTTGACCACCTGCTCGATGAGCCGGGCGAGCGCGGTGGCCTTGTTGCTGGCTTCCTCCTCGTGGAGGATCCGGTCGAGCTCGGCGTCGATCTTGCTGCGCGGCGGCGGCGTCACGACCGCGGGGGGACGGGCGAACGCGAGCCCCTGCCGCTCGAAGCCGGCCTCCCACCCGAGCACCGCCGCCCCCGCCGCGTCCTCCCAGCGCGCATCCTCCGCGATCGCGAGGTAGAGGACGTCGAGCTTCGCGCCGTGTCCGTACCGGCGCGCCTCCTCGGTGAGCCGCACGCGACCTTGCTCGCCCCGGAACGGCTCGTCCTGGAAGCTCGCCCCCTCGCGGGTCACGTGGATCACGGGCCCGAGGTCGCGGGTCGTCCTGGGTATGTCGCTGCGGGTGACGAGCGTGAGGTCGTGCGCCTGGAAGCCAGGCGGCTCGTGGTCCACGGTCGCCAGGAGCTCGGACAGCTCGGCAGCCTCCCGCCGACACACCGCCGGGTCCTTGCCGCCGCCGCACGCGCCGAGCGCGACCGCGAGCACGGTGGCGAGGAGCGCCCCGGTGTCTTCACGAATCGCCATCGCCGCGACGATACAACGTGGCCTTTGTGATCCGCCGCGCCGGCGGCGACAATGGGCCGTGAACTTCGACCTGGCCTTCGAGGGGGGAGGCGCCAAGGGCGCCGCGTTCATCGGCGCGATCGCGGAGCTCGAGCGACGCGGCCACACGGCGCGCCGGCTGGTGGGCACCTCGGCGGGCGCGCTGGTCGCGGCCCTCGTCGCCGCCGGTTACCGCGCGCCCGAGCTCCAGGCGGCGCTGGGCGAGCGACTCGCCGACGGCGCGTCGCGGATGGCCACCTTCCTCGACGTCCCCGCCGACTTCACGGAGCACGAGCTCGATCGCTCGTCGCTCCAGCGCCTCTTCGATCGCGTCGACATCCCGCTGCTCTCGGAGGCGACCGAGCGCCGCTTCGAGCGCGCGCTCATGCGCGGGTTCCTCGGCATCGGCGCGTTCCGCATGCTCTTCTCGTTGCTCGAGAAGGGCGGCGTGTTCGCCGGCGACAGCCTCTCCACCTGGCTGGACGAGCGGCTCGACGCGCGCCGCCGCGGCCTCTCGCGCGCGAGCTTCGCCGAGCTGACGCAGCTCACCGGTCGCGACCTGTCGATCACCGTCTCCGACACGACGGGTGAGGAGATGCTCGTCCTGAACGCCCGCACCGCGCCGGCGTTCCCGGTGGCGTCGGCCGTCCGCGCGTCGATGTCGATGCCGCTCGTGTTCCAGGAGGTCGTGTGGCAGCGCGCGTGGGGCACGTATCGCGGCCGCGATCTCTCCGGCCACGTGCTCATCGACGGCGGCGTGCTCTCCAACTTCCCGCTCCACCTCCTCACCTCGGAGCTCGACGAGGTCCGGGAGATCATGGGTCCGCTCGATCCCGACGCCGCGCCCAACCTGGGGCTGCTCATCGACGAGCGCCTGCCGGTGCCCGGGCAGCCGCCCGTGGGCACGAGCGCGATCGATCAGGTCTTCGAGCTGCCCGCGCTGCGGCGGATGACACGCCTCATGGAGACGATGCTCAACGCCCACGACCGCGCCGTCATCGAGGCGTCGATGGCCAACGGCGAGATCTGCCGGCTCCCGGCGCAGGGCTACGGCTCGCTCGAGTTCGGCATGACCGACGCACGCCGCGCGGCGCTGATCGAGGCCGGCCGCGCCGCCGCCGCCGCGTATCTCGACGCCCGGTTCGCTGGCGACGACCGCGCGACGCAGTAGGATGCGATCCGCGTCATGACGGCCCGCACGCTCGTGGTGTCCGCCACCAACCTGCTCGCGCGCGGCTTCATGGTCGTCCCGACCGACCGGCAAGCGCCCGACGGCGACCCGGTCAACGGGCTCTTCGCCGTCGCGCGCGGCGTGCGCGCCGCGGTGGCGATGAAGGCGCCGGCCCGCGCCGTCGCGGTGATCGATCCGGAGCCGCCGTCGACGTGGCCGGAGCTCCTGCAGGCGCAGCTCCCTCGCCTCGCCGAGCTGGTGCGCACGCTGGGGATGCACGTCGCGCTCGCGGCCCCCGGCGAGGAGCTCCACCTGGTCGCGTCGTACGCGCGCGCGGCGCTCGACGCCGGCGACGACGTGGTGGTGGTCGGCGTCGACAAGCGCCTGGCGCAGCTCGTCGGCGAGCACCTGTGGTGGTACGACGCCAACAAGGACGCCCGCTACACGCCGGAGATGGTGCACAAGCGATTCGGCGTCGGCGTCGATCAGGTCGCCGAGTGGCTGGCGCTCGTCGGCGACGAGGATCTGCTCCCCGGGGTGAAGGGCATCGGCGCCAAGGGCGCGACCCAGCTCCTCGAGGAACACAGCACCGTCGAGCGGGCCCTCGCCGTCGTGGACTCCATCAAGGGCCGCACCGGCAACGCGCTGCGCGCCGATCCCGAGCTGGTGCGCGCCGAGCTCGCGCGCGCGCGCCTCGACGATCGCCGGCCGCTGCCGGTGCCGCTCGACCAGGCGAGCTACGCGCCGCCGGCCCCGACCGACGAGAACGCGCTGTTCGAGCGCCTAGGCTTCGTCGAGCTGCTCGCCCACGAGGGGCCGAGCACGGCCGTCGCCGTGTGCGAGACGGCACCCTCGCTGCTCGAGCGCCTGGCCGCCTACGGCGCCGACCGCCCCGTCGCGGTGCACCCCGCGCTCGACGACGACGGCGCGCTCGCCGGCCTCGCCTTCTCGCGGGGTGACGGCGAGGCGCTCTACGCCGGGTTCACCGGCGCCGGCGCGACGATCGACCCGCGCGCGCTCGCCGGATGGCTCGCCGACGCCTCGGTCCCCAAGGTCGCCCACATGCGCGAGGGCCTCCTCGTCGCCCTCGCCGGCCTCGGCCTCCGCATCGAGGGGATGATCGGCGACTCGGCGGCCGCCTCGCACCTCACGCAGCCGAGCAACTGGGCGACCCACGAGCTCGCGATCGTCGCCAGGCCGGTGCTCGGGCGCGCCATGCCCGCGGAGGACGCGGTGCGCGGCGTCGGCGCGCAGCGGAGGCCGTGGTCGGCGATCGCCGTCGAGCGCGCCGCGTCGTTCGCCGGCCAGCATGCCGACGCCTCCGCCGCGGTGTGGCACGCGCTCTCGCCCGCCCTCGATCGCGCGCTCCTCGACGAGTACCTCGCGCTGTCCGACACCTGCGTCCGCATGGAGCTCGCAGGCGTGACCGTCGACCCCGACGAGCTCACCCGCGCCGAGCACGACTTCGGCGACCTCGAGGCCGAGCTCGAGCGCGGCATCTACGGCCACGCCGGCCACGAGTTCAACATCAACTCGTCGAAGCAGCTCGGCGCGGTGCTCTTCGAGGAGCTCGAGCTCCCGATCGTCAGCCACACCAAGACCGGCTGGAGCACCTCCATCGAGGCGCTCGAGCGCATCGAGCATGCGCATCCGATCGTGGCGCTGGTCCTGCGCTGGCGGGTGCTCCGCCGCATGCGCGACACGTGGATCATCAGCCTGCGGGCCAGCATCGGCGCCGACGGCCGCGTCCACTCGCGGATCCACCCGGCGCGCTCGTTCTCCGGCCGCCTCGTGCACACCAACCCCGACCTCGGCCGCGTCCCCGGCCGCACGCCCGAGATGGCGCGCATCCGCCGGGCGTTCGTGGCGCGTCCCGAGCACGCGCTCATGTCGATCGACTACAGCCAGCTCGGGCTCCACGTGCTGGCCCACCTCAGCAAGGATCCCGCGCTCGTCGAGCCGCTGCGCCGGCGCGACGACCTGCACCGGCTCACCGCCGCCGCCGTCCTCGACAAGCCGCCCGAGGCGATCACCGACGACGAGCGCCAGCTCGGCAAGGTCGTGAACTTCGCCACGTTCGCCGGCCAGGGTGCGAGCGCGCTCGCGCTCCAGCTCGACGTCTCCGCGCAGGAGGCGAAGGAGCTCATCGCTCGCTTCGACGCGCGCTACGCCGCGGTCCGCGCCTTCCAGGACGAGCAGCTCCGGCTCGTACGCGAGCGCGGCTACCTCGTGACCATCGCCGGCCGGCGCTGGCCGATCGGCGGCCTCGAGTCGCTCGACCCCCACGATCGCTCCTACGCCGAGCGCCTCGCCCGCCGCGGCACCCACGAGGGCTCGGTCGCCGACGTCGCGCGCCGCGGCCTCCTCGACGCGGACACCGCGCTGCGCGCCGCCGGCCTGCACGCCCAGCCGCTCGCCCAGATCCTCGACGAGGTCCTGTTCGAGGTGCCGCTCACCGAGCTCGAGCGCGCGGCCCGGGTCGGGGCCAGCGCCATGCGCGACGCCTTCCTCCTCGAGGCCCCGCTCCGCGTCAGCGTCGAGGCCGGCCCGAACTGGGCCGATCTCCAGCCGCTCGCCGTCCTCTGACGCCTACGGCTCGTCGCCGGGATCCGGACCGACGAGGTCGGCGAGGGTCGACGCCATCGCCTTGCCGCGGCAACTCGTCGTGGCCGGCGGCTTCTCGGTCGCCACCGAGGGTCCAACCTGCGCGCCGTGCGCGCGCACGCCATCGAGCCGCGCCCACAGGACCGCCCCGTCGGCGAAGCCGATCGCGAGCTGCGTGCCCGCGGCGTCCACGGCCAGTGACGTCGCGGCGAAGCCCGCGTGCTCGGCGGGCAACGGCCACGCCGTGACCGTGTGCGCGACCGGGTCCCACAGGTAGAGCGACGCGCCGACGAGGGCGAGCGCGTCGCTGCCCGGGACGAAGGCGAGCGCCTCGATGTTGTCGTCGGTCAGCTCGATCCCGCCGAGGCCCTTCCGCGCGCTCGTGTCGTAGAGGTGCACGGTGACGCCGTCGTACGTCGCCGCGCGCTCCTTGCCCCGCTCGAGGTAGAGGTACAGCGGATCGCCGCAGTCGAAGGCGTGGAAGCCGAACAGGTCACCCTCCTCGGGGCGGGCGACGTAGAACGCGTCGTCGTCGGTCATGGCGACGCGCCCGCTCGCGGCGTCGACGTCGGTGACGAAGAAGTCGCTCGAGCGCCGGAACCAGACGTCGGCGCCGCCGCGCGCCCAGTCCCGCACGTCGTCGTCGGCGTCGTAGAGGATCCGGTCGCCGTGCCGATCGGCGGCCATGCTCGACACCCCGGCGTCGAGCTCGGCCACCGCGCCGGTGCGCACGTCGAGCGTGAAGAGGCCGTCGAGCGTCGCGAACAGCGCCGGCTCGCCGGCATCGAGGTCGATCATCTCCGCGACCGCGAGCGGCCCGGTGACCGTGATCGCGCCGTCGCGCCACACGCGCAGCCGCTCGGCGCCCGACACGACCGCGCCGCCCGCGACCGCCACCTTCGCCACCTCGCCGAGGTTCGTGCCTTCGGCCGAGATCGTCCCGGTGCCCGGCACGTAGACCCCCAGGCGATGCGCGCCGGCCTGGAAGAACAGCCGCGGCGTCCCGGGGATCGGCGTCATCCGCCGCAGCTGCGCCGGCAGCTCGAACGTCCGCTCCGCCTCCCCCGGTCGGGCGGGAAGCACCCGCAGCACCGTCTTGCTCGCCGAGACCAGCGCGCTCGCGTCCGCCAGCCAGTGGGGCGCGGCGACGCCCGACACCGTGTACGACGCGATCGCGCGCCCGCCTTCCTCCAGCGTGACCTTCCGGCCCTCGACGAGCGCCGCGCGGCCGCCCGGACCCGGCCACGGCACCGGCGTCCCGACCTTGCTCACGCTCACCTTGCCGGTCGCGATGTCACCGATCCGCGCACCCGTACTCCCGCCGATCCGATCGAGCACGACGCGACCGTCGTCGACGAAGCGCGGGCTCGCGCAGCGCTCGGCGCCGGTGAACGTCGCGAGCGGCGCGAGGGTCGTCGCGTCGCGCACCGTCGGCCAGCGATCGTCGCTACACGTGAGCACGCGCTTGCCGTCGGCGGACGCCGCGATCGAGGGGGTGCCCTTCGTCGCCACCCCGGCCGCCGGCTCGGGGAGCTCTACGAGCGCGATCGCGAACGTCGCCGGATCGATCGACCAGGCCACCGAGGACCTGCTCCTCGTTCCATAGGCGAGCACACGCCCGCCGGCGTGAACGAGCGCGGTCGGCACGCCCTTGTCGAACGTCGCCTGCACCGTCACCACGCCGGTGTCGAGCGCGACGGCGTACAGCTTGCCGCCGGCGATCGCCAGCCCGCGCATCTCGTCGACGGCGAGGATGTCGCGAACGACCCCGTCGACGCGCCACGCCGGCACGAGGCCCGCGCTCCACATCCAGCGTTCCGGTGCGCGCCCGGGCGCGACCGCGTCACCACGCGGCGCGTCAGCGCGGTCGTTCGTTGGCGCTCCAACGGTCCCCGATCGCGCCCGTGGACCACACGCGACGAGCGACACGATCACCCCGAGCAGGAATGTCTCTCTCACCCGCGCGACTATAGCGAGCTACAGGTGCGCCCGTGTCGCCGTGGCCAACGCGTGGGGATTTCGCATTCTGCGTCCCAGGAGTGGAAGCGGGCCCGCAAGTCTTACGACTTCCCGCCTACATCTGACTTCCGCGAGGGTGGCGAGAGGAGGCTCAACATGATGCTTCGCTGGCTCTCGCCGTGCTGTTTCGCGGTCGCGGTTGCTGGGTGCTCGGTGGAGGTCGACTCGACCGTCGAGCCCGATACCGCGGGCACGAGCGCGCTCGTCCCCCGGAGCGACAACCCGTTCACCACGTTCGAGACGCTCCAGGTCCGGCCGCTCGCGATGTCGCCGAACGGTCGCCTCCTGTTCGCCTTGAACACGCCCGACAACCGCCTCGAGATCTTCCGGATCGACTCGTCGCGCCTGACGCAGATCGGCTCGGTCGTGGTCGGCCTCGAGCCGACCGCGGTCGCCGCGCGCACCGACGACGAGGTCTGGGTGACCAACCACCTCTCGGACTCGGTGAGCATCGTCAAGGTCGGCCTCGGCGTGAACGCGCGCGTCACGCGCACGCTCCTCGTCGGCGACGAGCCTCGCGACATCGTCTTCGCCGGCCCGGGCAAGCGCCGCGCCTTCATCACCTGCGCCCACCGTGGCCAGAACACCGGCGATCCGTACGACCTGCAGACGCCCGGCGTCGGCCGCGCCGACGTCTGGGTCTTCGACGCGAACAACCTCGGCGACTCGCTCGGCGGCACGCGCCTGACCAAGCTGACGTTCTTCGCCGACACGCCCCGCGCGCTCGCCGCGTCGGCCGACGGCACCAAGGTCTACGCCGCGGCGTTCAAGTCGGGCAACCAGACCACGGCGGTCTCCGTCGACGCGGTCCGCGCGGTCTACGGCGGCGTGATGCCCGGCCCGGCGACGATCCAGTTCGCCGGCATGACGATCCCGCAGCCGCCGACCGGCCTCATCGTGAAGTTCGTGAACGGCCACTGGGTCGACGCCTACGGCTCGAACTTCGACGCCTGGGTGAAGGTCAAGCTGCCCGACTACGACGTCTTCGCGATCGACGCGATGGCGACCCCGCCGGTGCAGGCGGGCGCGCCCTTCGCCCACGTCGGCACCGTCCTCTTCAACATGGCGGTCAACCCGGCCAGCGGGAAGGTCTACGTCACCAACCTCGACGCCCGCAACCACATCCGCTTCGAGGGGCACGCGCCCGGCTTCACCTCGGTGCGCGGCCACATCGCCGACAACCGCATCACGGTCATCGACCCGGCGAGCGGCGCGGTCACCCCGCGCGACCTGAACCCGCACATCGACCACGAGGCTGAGCCCGACGCGAACGCCAAGGAGCTCGCCGTCGCCTTCCCGCAGGACGTCGTGGTCTCGAGCGACGGCAAGACGCTCTACACCGTCGCCCAGGGCAACGCGAAGCTCGCGATCTACTCGACCGCGGCGCTCGAGGCCGGCAACCCGACGCCGAGCCTGACCTCGCAGGTGCCGCTCTCGGGCGGCGGCCCGACCGGCGTCGTCGTCGACGAGGCCCGCCGCAAGGCCTACGTCCTCACCCGCTTCGACAACAGCATCTCGATCGTCGACCTGCGCACGCGCCGCGAGGTCAACAAGGTCGAGATGTTCAACCCCGAGCCCGAGAGCGTGCAGGTCGGCCGCCAGTTCCTCTACGACACCGACTTCACGTCGGGCCACGGCGACTCGGCGTGCGCGAGCTGCCACATCGGCGGCGACAACGACGATCTCGCCTGGGATCTCGGCGATCCCGGCGGCCGCCCGCTGTCGATCACCAAGCTCGGCAACGTCCAGTCGATCCCGCCCGAGGCGATCATCGCGCTCCTGCCCCGCTTCGCGCCGATCTTCGACTACTTCATGCCGCTCAAGGGCCCGATGACGACCCAGAGCCTCCGCGGCATGGACAACCACGGCGCCATGCACTGGCGCGGCGACCGCAACGGCGCCGTCCAGCAGAGCGGCGCGCCGTTCATCGACCCGGCCACCGGCGCGCCGATCGTCTCGGCCCAGCCCAACGCCGGCTTCTTCGACGAGCACAAGGCCTTCACCTCGTTCAACGTCGCCTTCCCGGGCCTCATCGGCCGCGAGGACGAGCTCGACGCGGCGGACATGGACGCGTTCGCCGACTTCATCCTCCAGGTGGTCTACCCGCCCAACCCGGTCCGCAACCTCGACAACTCGCTGACCGCCGACCAGCAGGCGGGCCGCGACTTCTACTTCAACTCGGTCACGCTCCCCGACGGCACGGTGCGCGAGCTGCCGTCGGACCGCTTCCACAACTGCAACGGCTGCCACACGCTCGACGTGAACGCCAACGCCCTGGCCACGCCGCGCAAGGGCTTCTTCGGCACCGACGGGCGCATGTCGTTCGAGTTCGAGACCCAGATCTTCAAGGTCCCGCACCTGCGCAACATGTACACGAAGATCGGCATGTTCCACAGCTCGCCCGACTCGCTGCAGCCGGGGACGATCATCCTGCAGCAGCACGGCCCGCTCGACGCGATCCGCGGCTACGGCTTCCAGCACGACGGCTCGCTCGGCACGCTCGAGCACTTCTTCACGGCGCAGGTCTTCCTCAAGGCGCCGGTGCCGGTGACCTTGTCGGACGGCACCGTCGTGCCGCCCAACCCGTTCGGCATCCCGTTCATCGACCCCAACTCGATCAACAACCCGGGCGGGCCGGTGCTGCTCGAGGACGGCGGCTTCACGCTGCGCCGCCAGCTCTCGGCGTTCATGATCGCGTTCGACACCAACATGGCGCCGGTCGTCGGTCAGCAGATCACGCTGACCAAGGACAACGCCGCCACCGTCGGGCCGCGTGTCGACCTCCTGGTCGCGCGCGCGACGGCCGGCGAGTGTGACCTCGTCGCCAAGGCGGCGACCGGCTGGAGCCCGGCGGTCGGCTACTACCTGACCGCCGGCAAGTTCCGCCCCGACGTGAGCATCTTCCCGTCCATCACGGACCTCAGTCTGCGGGCGCTGGGGGCCACCGGCTTCTTCCAGTCGGTGACCTATACCTGCGCGCCGCCGGGCTCGGGTGCACGCGTCGGCATCGACCGCGACAACGACGGTTGGGCCGACGGCGACGAGCTCTGGCTGGGCACCAACCCGGCCAACCCGGACAGCCACCCGTAGTACCGAGGGAGGCGTCGGGACGGCGTCGGCGTCGCGCTCCCCCCGGGCGCGACTCCGGCGCCGCCGGTGGTTTCGGGCGACGCGATCGCACGCCGCATGGTCGGACTTGCGCCCCCGGGCGGCGGCACTTAGCTTGCCGGCCCATGACGACGACGGAGCGCCACGAGTTCCAGGCCGAGGTCCGCCAGCTCCTGGACCTCATGATCCACTCGCTCTACTCGAACAAGGACGTCTTCCTCCGCGAGCTGATCTCCAACTCATCGGATGCACTGGACAAGTTGCGCTTCGAGCGGCTGACGCGGCCGGAGCTCGGCGGCGGCGCAGAGCTGGCGATCCGCCTCGCTGCGGACGGCGAGCAGCGCACGCTCACCATCAGCGACAACGGCATCGGCATGACCCGCGACGAGGTGGTGACGAACATCGGCACCATCGCGCGCTCGGGGACCCGCGAGTTCCTGGACCGGATCAAGGCGGCGCGCGCCGGCGAGGTGCCGCCCGAGCTCATCGGCCAGTTCGGCGTCGGCTTCTACTCCGCGTTCATGGTCGCGCACCGGATCGAGCTGGTCACGCGCAAGGCGGGCGAGGACAGCGCGACGCGCTGGGAGTCGGGCGGCGACGGCTCGTACACGATCGGCGCCGGCCAGCGCGACGAGAGCGGCACGACGATCACGCTCCACCTCCACCCCGAGGACAGCGAGCGCGCCCTGCCCGACTACACGAGCGAGCGTGTCCTCGCCGACATCGTCAAGCGCTACTCCGACTTCGTCGCCTATCCCATCCGGCTCGGCGAGCGGACGCTCAACTCGATGAAGGCGATCTGGGATCGCCCGAAGAGCGAGGTGACCGACGACGAGTACAAGGAGTTCTACCGCCACATCTCGCACGACTGGAACGATCCGCTGCGCACCATCCCGGTGAAGATGGAGGGCACGCTCGAGGCGTACGCCCTCCTCTACATCCCGGCCAGGGCGCCCTTCGATCTGTACAGCCCGGAGATGCGGCGAGGGCTCCAGCTCTTCGTCAGGCGCGTCTTCGTGATGGACGAGTGCAAGGAGCTCCTGCCGCCGCACCTGCGCTTCGTGCGCGGGGTGGTCGACGCGCACGACCTGCCGCTCAACGTCTCGCGCGAGATCCTGCAGAAGGACCGCCAGCTGCAGGTGATCCGCAAGCAGCTGGTGAAGAAGGTGCTGGGCGCGCTCGACGAGATGAAGCGCGAGCAGCGCGAGCAGTACGTCGAGCTCTGGGGCCAGTTCGGCCCGGCCGTGAAGGAGGGCCTGCTCTCCGCCGAGGACCGGGACAAGCTCCTCGACCTCGTGCTCGTCCCCTCGACCGATCGCGGCGAGAAGCTGACGACGCTCGAGGCGTACGTGTCGCGCATGAAGGAAGGCCAGGACGCGATCTACTTCCTCACCGGTCCGACGCCGGAGGCGGTCGCGAGGTCGCCGCTCCTCGAGTCGGTGGTCGCCAGGGGCTACGAGGTGCTCCTGTTCTCGGATCCCATCGACGAGCTCTGGCTCGAGCAGACGCAGCGCTACAAGGACCGGCCGCTGCGCTCGATCGCGCGCGGCGACATCGCCCTGGGCAGCGAGGAAGAGCGCAAGCAGGCGAGCGAGGCGCTCGAGGAGAAGCGACGCGAGTACGGCGACCTGCTCGCCTGCCTGCGGGTGCACCTGCAGGAACAGGTGAAGGAGGTGCGGCTGTCGAGCCGGCTCACCTCGTCGCCCGCCTGCCTCGTCGCCGACGAGCACGACCTCACGCCGCGCATGCAGCGCATGCTCGAGCAGCTCGGGCAGTGGCTGCCTTCGACCAGGCCGCTCCTCGAGCTGAACCCGGGCCACCCGGTCATGGAGAAGCTCCAGCGGATCTTCCGTGAGAGCTCCGCCGATCCCCGCCTCGGGCTCTACGCCCAGCTCCTCCTGGGTCAGGCCCACCTGGCCGACTCCGGGCAGGTCCCCGATCCCGCCGCGTTCAGCGCGGCGATCACGGACGTCATGGTCCGCGACGCGCCGTAGGTGTGACCTTCCTGTCAGCACGACCGTCACATCGTTGACGGTCGCGGGCCAGGACCTGCCGCCGGCTTCCGTCGCGTGCGGGCGGTTGCCGGCGGGTGCCGCGCCGATCGAGACGGCGCGGGCCTTGCTCCCTGGGCCGGTGCATGAAGCACTCCCTCCCTCTCCTCGCCTGCGCCCTCGCGCTCCCCCTCTTCGCCTGCACCGACGAGCCCTCCGTCGAGGCGACGATCACGCCGCTGGCGTGCGGTCGCCTCACCTGTGAGCTCGATCGCCCCCTGGCGGTCGGCTCCCACCTCGCGTTCCAGAGCCAGCCGCTCGGCATCGTCGCCTCGGCGCGCGTCTCCGATGCGACGCTCGCCACGGTCACCGCCGGGTTCCTCCAGGCCGAGGACGCATACACCGTCAACGGCCTCGCGCCCGGCCGCGTGACCATCGAGCTCCTCGACGAGCACGGCGACGTCGTCGGCGCGCGCGAGCTCGAGATCGCCGCCGCCGATCACCTCGAGGCGACGGTGACCCTCGTCGGCGCGTCCGGCACGAGCCAGCTCGACCGCGTGGTGGCCGACCAGCCACAGCCCGTGCCCGCGTCGGCCGTCGCCCGGGTCTCGGTCGACCAGCGCCGCGGCGCTGACCCGCTGAACGGCTGGTCGGAGTACACCTTCGAGCCGACCCTCACCAACGGCGCGCGCGTCATCCGCTGGGATCGCGAGGGTAACGCGACGATCGACCTCCGCGCCGGCGAGCAGTCCGTCCGCTTCGTGTCGACCGCGACCTCGCTCGGCGCGACGTTCGTGCTCGCGGCGCGGTGACGCCGATTTCTTGCCCCCGGCGCCGGGCGACGGAACGATCGCCCGATGGACAAGCAGCTCCTGGTCGCCCAGCTCCGCGAGCACCTGCTCGGCGCGGCGCGCGTCGCCCGCTCGGCGCGTGACGCCGCCGCCGTCGAGGCCCGCGAGGGCGCGACGCCGGCCGAGAAGCGCGAGGACGCCCGCGTCGCCATCGAGCAGGGCAGCATGGCGCGGGCCCAGGACCGCCGCCTGCGCGAGGCCGAGGCCGCGGTCGAGGCCCTGGCGTCGTTCGCGCCGCCCCGCTGGGGCGAGCGCTCGCCGATCGCCGTCGGCGCCGTGGTCGAGGTCGAGGACGAGGACAGCGGCGAGGGCCGCACCGTGTTCCTCACGCCGGTCGGCGCCGGCATCACGCTCGAGGGGCCGGGCGGCGACGGCCTGTTCTCGGTGATCACGCCCTCCTCCCCGCTCGGCCGCGCGCTCATCGGTCGGCGCGTCGGCGACTCCGTCGACGTCACGATCGATCGCGAGCTGCGCAGCTACGTCGTCACCTGGGTCGCCTGAGGCAGCGCATGGTCGGCTGACTCCAGCTCGCTGGGGACTCTCGACCCGAGCTCCCCTGCAACGGTGAGCCAGACGACCAAGTCGCGCGCTACCTGCCTGATCGTCGGCGCGGTGAAGCGGGTACGCAAGTTGCTCCTGGCCCTGGCCGGAGGAGGTCCGCATTGCGCTCGATCCGTCTCGTGTCGCTCGTCCTGATCACGTTCGCGGTCGCGTGTGGTGATGGAGGCGGTGGCGATGGCGGCGACGGCGATGGCGGCGGCGACGGCGACGCGGGGGTCGGCCCCGACGGCGGCGGCGGCGACGGCGGACCACCCACGTGTACGTTCACGCCGACCGGCGAGTTCAACCCCGAGGTCGAGTGCCGGTGGGACCAGCCTGCGGCCGGCGATCCACACCCGACCTTCGACGACGTCACGATGACGCCGATGGTCATGAACCTGACCGACGACGATCAGGACGGCCAGGTCACGCTCGCCGACATCCCCGACATCGTCTTCGTGTCGTACGACGACCAGGTCAACCGCCTGGGCGTCGGCGGCGTGCTGCGCGTGGTCTCCGGGGCCTGCGGCGGCGATGGCATCCTGCCCCAGCACTTCGTGGTCGGGCCGGCGCGCATCGAGGCCGACACCGGCGTCGCCGGCGTGTACTTCGATCCGTCGGGCGGCGTGGCGCTCGGCGACGTGAACGCCGACGGCTCGGCCGACATCGTCGCGTCGCTGCAGGGCGGCGGCACCATCGCGCTCCGGCGCGACGGCAGCGTCCTGTGGATGAACCGCACGGCGCCGAGCGGCGCCAACACGTTCCCCGCGCCGCAGCCCGCCCTCGCCGACCTCGACGGTGACGGCAAACCCGAGGTCATCCAGGGCCGCGTCATCCTCAACGGCGAGGACGGCACGGTGGCTGGCACCGGCACCGGCGACCTGGGCGTCAACGGCTTCCTCGGCCCGGTCGCGACCACCGGCGACCTCGACCTCGACGGTCGCCCCGAGGTGCTCGCCGGTGGCACGGCGTACGACCCCGCCGCGGCGACGCGCTGGGCGTTCACGTTCCCGACGCCCGCGACGACGACGATGTGCCAGCAGCTCCCCTGCGACGGCTTCACCGCCACCGGCAACTTCGACGCCGACGATCAGGGCGAGGTGGTGATCGTGCGCGGCGGGACCATCCACGTGCTCGAGCACGACGGCACCGAGCTGATGGTCGGCGGCGCGCCCGTGCGCATCGCGATCCCGCGCGACGACTGCGGCAAGAACGAGGGCGGCCCGCCCACGGTCGCCGACTTCGACGGTGACGGCCGCGCCGAGATCGGCGTGGCGGCCGCCGACTTCTACGTCGTCGCCGACCTCGACTGCCTGGCGACGCCCTTGCCCGCCGAGTGCTCGGATCCCGGCATCCGCTGGAAGGTGCCCAACTTCGACTGCAGCTCCCGGGTCACCGGCTCGAGCGTGTTCGACTTCGACAGCGACGGGAAGGCCGAGGTCGTCTACGCGGACGAGCAGAACTTCCGCATCCTCGACGGCGCCACCGGCGCCGTGCGGCTCATGCTGGCCAACCGCTCGCGCACGCGGCTCGAGATGCCGATCGTCGTCGACGTCGACAACGACGGCAACGCCGAGGTCATCTTCGTCGAGAACACCACCGCCGCCAGCGGCGGCACGCAGGGCATCCGCGTGATCGGCGACGCCACCGACAGCTGGGCGGCGACGCGGCGCGTGTGGAACCAGCACGCCTACCACATCACCAACATCAGCGAGCTCGGCCAGATCCCGACGAGCGAGCCGGCCAACTGGCGCGTCGACACGCCCAACACGGTGTCCGGCAAGCTCAACACCTTCCGCCAGAACCTGCCCGAGTTCGACGCGCTCGCGGCTCCCGACCTGACCGTCTTCCTCTCGCTCGTGCCGATCGGCTGCACGCTGCAGGCGCGCGTCTGCAACGAAGGCGACGTCGTGGTCGGCGGCGGCGTGCCCGTGCGGTTCTACGACAACACGACGATGACCGAGATCACGTGCGAGGGCGGCCCGCAGGTGACGCCGGGCCCGCTCCCACCCGGCGCCTGCGTGGACGTCGCGTGTGTGTGGACCGGCGCGCCGGCGCAGGTCGACGTCCGCGCCTGCGTCGACAACGGCGGCCACGAGTGCCAGGCGTCCACCTCGAGCGACAACAACGAGTGCCACGAGGACAACAACCGCAGCGACGCGTCCGGCGCCTTCAACTGCGTGCCGACCGGCTGAGCGGCGAGGTCTTCCCAGGCGCTCGTCGGCGTGTAGGATGGCCGGATGCGCCCGCTCGCGCTCGCCCTGACCGCGGTCACCGCCGTCGCATGCGGCGCCGATCCCGGCGACGCCGGCGACGGTGACGCCGGTGCGGTCGACGCCGGCGGCGACGCGGGCGCGCCCGGGGGACCGACGCGCTACCCGGCCGACGTGATCCGGTCGCCGGTGACCGAGGCCGTCGCCGCGCGGCTGCGCGCGATCGCGACCGGCGGCGACAGCCCCCGCGCCGACGTCTTCCTCAAGGCCGGCGCGTCGGGGACGGTCAGCACCCACCTCCTCTACTGCCTCGCCGGACCGGCGCACCGCCCGCAGTACACGATCGACCTCGACGGCCGCGATCACCTGCTGCCGACGCTCGCGCACTTCCGCGCCGGACGCATCGGCACGACGACGCCGTTCGACCGCGCGACGCTCGCCGCCGAGATCGGCCGCACCGCACGCTGGGTCCTGACCGGCGCGCCGTCGCCGCTCGAGCAGGAGCTCGCGGCCGCGACGCCGCGCTTCGCGTTCGTCAACTACGGGACCAACGACATGGGCGCCGCCGCGAGCTACGGCGCCGCGCTCGTCCCGTTCTGGGACGCGATGAACGAGCTGCTCGATCGCCTCGAGGCCGAGGGCGTGGTCACGATCGTGACCGGGCTCAACCCGCGCAGCGATCGGGCCGACGCCGCGCGCTGGGTGCCGACCTGGGACGCCGTCACGCGCGCGCTCGCCGAGGCGCGCCAGCTCCCCTACATCAGCCTGTACGTCGCCGCCGCCCCGCTCCCCGAGCTCGGCCTCGTCGCCGACGGCCTCCACGGCAACGTCTTCTCCGACGGCACGGCGGAGCCCTGCGTGTTCGACGCCGCCGGCCTCGCCTTCAACTACAACGTCCGCAACCTCGCCTCGCTCGAGACGCTCCACGACGTGCGCCGCGTCGTGCTGGACGGCGCCGCCGCGCCCGACGTCGCGCCGCTGCCGCCCGTGGCCGGCGCCGGCACCGCGGCCGACCCGTTCGTGATCGATCGCCTGCCCTTCACCCACACGTTCACCACGACGGGCGGCGAGCGCATGCGCGACGGATACCCCGACTGCGATGCCGGTCAGGACGAGCGCGGGCCGGAGATCACGTACCGCCTCGACCTGCCCGCCGCCGCCCCGGTGCGCGCCGTCGTCCTCGACCGCGCCGGCGTCGACGTCGACCTCCACGTGCTCACCGGCGGCGTCTGCGCCGAGCGCTCCGACCGCCTCGTCGATCGCGCGCTCGCCGCCGGCGCGCACCAGCTCGTCGTCGACACGTTCACCTCCGCCGGCGTCGAGCAGGCGGGCGCGTACACGCTCGTCGTCCTGCCCTGCGAGCCCGGCGACCCCGACTGCGCACCTTGACCCGTGGCTCCCGTCGCGTCAGGCCGGCGGCCGGTGCTTCTGGTAGCGCTCCGCGGCCGCGCGCACGTGCTTCGCCAGGAAGCGCTCGAAGTCCTCGCGCCCCCACGCCTCGAGGCAGAGGAGCACCATCCGCGGCATGACGCCGAAGTAGTGCATGCCGATGGGCTCGAGGCCGATGCTCTCGGCCAGGACCTGCGCGAGCTCCGGCGGGGCCGCGTCCTGGAGCGGCGCCAGGAGCTTCTCGACCTTGCCGTCGGGCCGCGCGCACTGCTCGGCCGGCGACGACACCAGGTGCGTGCCGCACACGCTCGGCCGATCCTCGTAGATCGTGCACCGCTCGGACGCGTCGAGGAAGACACACGGGCTCCGGTACTCGACCGAGCGCGTCGTCTCCATCCGGTCGGCGGCGTCGCGCAGCCGCTTGCGCAGGGCCGGCGTGTCGCGGCGCTCGCGGACGAGCCGCGCGGCGATCGGCATCGCCTCGTAGAGGTACGCGGTGGTGACGAACGAGCAGCACGCCTTGGGCGCGGTGCAGGTGTCACACGAGATGACGTAGAGGTGCACGCGGGCGTCCTCGGCCGCCTCCGCGTTGCTACGTCGGATGATCTCGCGCGTGGCGAGCGAGGCCTGCTCGCGCACGCCGCCGAGCTCGACGATCTCTCCGAACTTCATGCCCCACCATCCTACCGGAGCGCTATCATCGACGGTCGATGCGCGTCGACGCACCCGGGCGGTTCGAGGTGCGCGAGCAGGTCGGCACCGGAGGCACGGCCGCGGTCTATCGCGCGCGCGACCGCGAGTCGGGCGCCGACGTCGCGCTCAAGCTCATGCTCGGCCTGTCGGAGCTCGACGCGCGCCGGCTCGAGCGCGAGGCGACGGCGCTCGCGTCGGTCTCGCACGAGGGCATCGTGGGGTACGTCGCGCACGGCCGGGACCAGGCCGGCGCCCTGTGGCTCGCGATGGAGTGGATCGAGGGGCCGCCGCTGTCGCGCGTGCTGCGCCGGCAGCGCCTGAGCGTCGAGGAGATCGCGGAGCTCGGACGCGCGATCGCGATGGCGCTGGCCGCGGCGCACGCGGCCGGGCTGGTGCACCGCGATCTCAAGCCGCAGAACATCATCCTCGACGGCGGCGTCGTCGCCCGCCCCAAGCTCGTCGACTTCGGCCTGGCCAAGGCGTGGAACACCCCGGCGGCGACCACGCTCACGCAGAACGGCCTCATCGTCGGGACGCCGGCGTACATGGCGCCCGAGCAGGCCCGCGGCAGCGGCGAGGTCGACGCGCGCGTCGACGCGTTCGCGCTCGGCTGCGTCCTGCACGAGTGCCTCGCCGGCCGGGCGCCGTTCGTGGCCGCTCACGTCTGGGCGACGCTGGCCAAGGTCCTCTTCGACGATCCGGTCGACATCCGCGACCTCCGGCCCGAGACGCCCACCGAGCTCGCCGAGCTCGTGACCGCGCTCCTGTCGAAGGATCCGGCGCGCCGCCCCGACGCGGCCGCGGCCGCCGCCTTGCTCGGCGACCTGACGACGTCGCGGCCGGTCGACGGCCACCAGCGCCGGCGGTTCGCGCCGAGCTCGTCGGAGAAGCGGCTGGTCTCGGTCGTCGTCGTCGGCACCGCCAGCGACGGGCCCGACACGATCCTCGACGGCGCGCCGACGCGGACGATGCGCGGGCGCGCGCCGGACGGCTCGGACACCCTCGCGCGCGTGCGCGAGGCGACGGCCCGCTACGGCGCGCACGTCGAGCAGCTCGCGGCGCGCCACGTCGTCGTCGTCCTGCGCGGCGAGGGCGCGGCGTCGGATCTGGCGGCCAACGCGGCCCGCTGCGCGCTCGCCATCCGCGAGCGCGTCGACGACGACCCGGTCGTCCTGGCGACCGGCGCCGCGATCGTCGCCGGCCGCCTGCCGGTCGGCGAGATCATCGACACCGCGGCGAGGCTGCTCGCGCTGCCCGGCACCACCGACGCCAGCGGCAACGTGCCGGTCCGCCTCGATCAGGTGACCGCCGGGCTCCTCGATCCGCGCTTCGAGGTCGCGCAGGACGGCGCGCTCATCGAGCTCTGGGGCGAGCGCACCGCGCAGGTCGCCGCGCGCACGCTCATGGGGCGGCCGGCGCCCTTCGCCGGGCGCGACCGCGAGCTCCTGATGCTGGAGGCCGTGCTCACCGAGGTCGAGGTCGAGTCGGTCGCGCGCGTCGTGCTCGTCACCGGCGACCCCGGCGTGGGCAAGTCGCGCCTGCGCCACGAGCTCGTCACCCGCCTCGCCAGCCGCGGCCGCCTCGACCGCGTGTGGATCGGCCGCGGCGATCCCATGAGCGCCGGCTCCCCCTTCGGCATCGTCGCCCAGGCGCTCCGCGCCGGGCTGGGCCTCGTCGAGGGCCTCCCGGCCGAGACCTCGCGCGAGCAGCTGCACGATCGGCTGGGCGGACTGATCGAGCCCGACGAGCTGCGGCGCGTCCGCGACTTCCTGGGTGAGCTCCTGAACGTCCCGTTCTCCGCCGCCGGCCACCCGGCCCTCGCCTCCGCGCGCCGTGACCCGGTGCTCATGGGCGACCAGGTCCGGCACGCGGTCCAGGACTTCCTCGCCGCCAGCGCGCGGCGCGGCCCGGTCTTCCTCGTCTTCGAGGACCTGCAGTGGGGCGACCTCTCGTCGGTCAACCTCGTCGAGTCGGCGCTCGCCGCCCTCGCCGAGCTGCCGATCGCGGTGATCGCCCTCGGCCGGCCCACCGTGACGACGCAGTTCCCGCAGCTCTGGGAGAAGGTCGGCTGCGTGCGCGTGCCGCTCCAGCCGCTGACCCGTCGCGCGTGCGAGCACATCGTGCGCGTCGTCCTGCCGACGATCGAGGGCGAGGTGCTCGAGCGCATCCTGGAGCGGGCCGGCGGTAACGCCTTCCTCCTCGAGGAGCTCACCCGCTGCGTGGCCGAGGGCCACAGCGAGCTGCCGGCGACGGCGCTGGCCGTCGCGCAGGCGCGCCTCGACACCCTCGACGCGCTCGGCCGCCGGGTCATCCGCGCGGCGACGATCTTCGGCAACGTGTTCTGGCGCAGCGGCATCGTCGAGCTCCTCGCCCCGGACACCCCCGAGGTCGAGGTCTACCGCCAGCTCGCCACCCTCGCCGACCGCGAGCTCATCACCACCCGCGCGGAGAGCCGCATCGCCGGCGAGCGCGAGTACGTCTTCCGCCACGTCCTCCTGCGCGAGGCCGCGTATGCCGCGCTCTCCGACGACGACCGCCGCCTCGGCCACCGGATGGCCGCCGACTGGCTCGCCAGCCACGGCGAGACCGATCCCATGATGCTCGCCGAGCACTACGACCGCGGCGGCATCGGCGAGCACGCGGCGCGCTGTTACCACCGCGCCGCCGTCGAGGCCCTCGCCGGCAACGACGCCGCGGCGGTCCACGCCCGCGTCGAGCGCGCCTTCGAGCTGACCGAGGATCGCGAGCTGCAGGGCAAGCTGCTCGCCCTCGACGCGGAGGCGCACCGCTGGAACGCGGAGTACGCGCAGGCCGCGGCGGTCGCCCGGCGCGCGCTGGAGCACTTCCCGGCGGGCTGCGCCGAGTGGTTCGAGGTCTGCGGCGAGGCCGGCCACGCGGCGGCGCTCGCGGTGGACTTCACCTTCGCGGAGGAGGTCGCCCGCGAGCTCGTCGCGCGAACGCCGGGACCGGCCGCGCTCACCTCCTGGACGGTGGCGTGCGCCAAGCTCGCGGCGCGGCTCCTGCTCGCCGAGCGCCGCGAGCCCGCCGAGAGCCTGCTCGCCGCGATCTCCCTCGCGCCTCCGGCCGAGGCGGCGATCGCGAGCGCGTGGCTCCTGCGCGCCCACTCGCTGCGCGCCAGCGTCGGCGACCGCGCTCTCGCGCCGGCGCTGATGGGCGAGTCGGCGGCGCTCTTCGCCGCCGAGGGCGACGAGCGCAACGCCGCCGTGCAGCGGCTCAACCAGGTCGAGGGGCTGTGCGAGCTCGGCGCGTTCGACGAGGCGCTCGAGGCGCTCGAGGCGGTCGAGGCACGCGCGGCCCGGCTGCCGGCCCATTTCCGCTATCACGCGCTCGACGCGCGCGCGATGATCGCGATCTACAGCGATCGTCCCGAGCGGTGCCCGCCCACCTCGCCGGCGGCGCTGGCCCGCGTCCCCGACACCCGCAACACGGGGCTGCTCTTCCTCGATCTCGCCGAGGTGCGGCGCCGGGCCGGGCAGCTCGACGAGGCGCGCGCGCTCATCGCCCGAGCCATGCCGGTGCTCGACGCGTACCCGGCGACCGCGGCGGGCGCCCACGCCGTGACCGCGCGCATCGCGCTCGACGAGGGCCGCCCCGCCGACGCGCTCGAGCCCGCGCTGCGCGCCGCCGCGAACCTGTCGCGCGACGCGATCGACACCCGCGTGATGCTCATCCGCCTGGCCCACATCCTCGCCCTCGAGGCCAACGACCGCGCCGCGGAGGCCGCCGCGGCAGCGCGCGAGGCCCGCGCGCTGATCGACGAGCAGGCGGCGACCATCCCCGAGGCACGCCGGGCCGCGTTCCGCGACGGCATCTCGCTCCACCGAGAGATCCTCGCCGCCCACGCGCGCCTCGTTCCTGCCTGAACCCGTTTCGCTCGCGGCGCCGGTTCGCGTACCGTGGAGGCATGCGGATCGCGGTCGTGTTCGACACTCCGTACTCCGAATGGAGCCCGGAGCAGCAGGCGGAGCAGCTCGCCCGCGAGCACGCGCTGGGCGAGGACTTCGAGCCCGAGATGGAGTACCAGGTCGCGAAGGCCCTCATGGACAACGGCCACGAGGTGCTCCTGGTCGGCGTCCACGACGACGTCCGCGACGCCACCACCCGCCTCGCCGAGTGGAAGCCCGACCTGGTCTTCAACGCGACCGAGTCGTTCTTCGAGAACGCGGAGCTCGACTACCTCATCCCCGCGATGCTCGAGTCGCAGGGGCACCGCTACACCGGCGCGCCGCCCCTGTCGCTCCTGGTGACGCGCAACAAGTCGATGAGCAAGAAGATCCTCGCCTACCACGGGATCAACGTCCCTGGCTTCCACACGTACCGGGTGGGCGAGCGCCCCAAGGGCGAGGTGAAGCTCCGCTTCCCGCTCATCGTCAAGCCGATGGGCGGCGACGGCTCCGAGGGCATCGCCCGGGCGTCCATCGTCCGCGACGCGCGCAGCCTCGCCCGCCGGGTCGCCTTCATCCACGACCGGTTCGGCAAGCCGGCGATCGCCGAGGAGTACATCGAGGGTCGCGAGCTGTACGCGACCATGGTAGGCAACGGCGAGAAGCTCCAGATCCTGCCGCCGGTGGAGCTCGTGTTCGCCGGCGGCGCCTCCCGGCCGGAGTCGCGCATCCAGACCAAGCGCATGAAGTGGGACCTCAAGTACCGCAAGCGGCACGGCATCAAGACCGTCTACGCGCGGCGCATGTCCCAGGTCGCGGCCGAGCGCCTCGAGCACGTGTGCCGCACCGCCTTCCGTGCCCTCTGGCTCCGCGACTACGCCCGCATCGACGTCCGGCTCACGGACGACGACCAGATCTGGTTCCTCGAGGCCAACGCCAACCCGTACCTGAGCTTCGGCCACAACTCCGCCGAGGCCGCGCACAAGGCCGGCATGCACTACGAGGCGTTCATCCAGCGCATCGTCGACGAAGCGATGGCCCGCGATGCCTGATCGCCCTCGCCCCGAGACCCGCTGCAAGTGCGGCCACTCGCTGCAGCGGTACTGGCGCTACTGCCCGGCCTGCGCGCGGCCGCAGGTGTGGCGCGACGTCGGCCGCGTCACCGGCGCCGAGTGCCCGTCCTGCAAATGGGCGGTGTCCCCCAAGAGCAGCTTCTGCCCCTGGTGCGCGACCGACATCTACGAGGAGGGCGTCTCCAGCGCCAGGCCGCTCAAGGAGCCCAAGGGCTTCCGCAAGGACGCGCGCTGCGACGCCGGCTGCGGCGGCGGCGTGCAGTACCCGATGGCGAACTGCCCGTGGTGCGGCGAGGAGCAGAGCTGGGACGATCGCGACCAGTTCGACGGCATCTGTCCGCGCTGCGACCGCGGCGTCGACGACTGGATGGACACCTGCCCGTGGTGCGGCGGCGACGCCACCGGCCGCGACCTGATCGCGCCCGCGGTGCGCGAGATCCGCCGGTTGCTCCGCATCTCCGGCATCTCCGACTGGGGCTACCGGATCCTGCTCCGGCCCGGCGGCTCGGGGGTCTCGCCCGAGTCACCCAAGATCATCGAGATCAACCGGCGTCACATCCTCGAGGGCAAGCGACGCGACGAGGTGCAGTGGCCGATGATGGTCGGCCTCATCGCCCACGAGCTCGCCCACAGCTTCCTGTTCCATCACTGGCGCTGGACGCGCACGCCGCGCTTCCGCCGGGTCTTCGGCGAGGTCGACAAGGCCTACCGCGTGAACGAGGACACCCCCGTCTACTTCGCGCGCCGGCGCGTCGCCTATTTCCCGCTCGAGCACGTGAGCACCTACGCCGCGACGCATCCGCAGGAAGACTTCGCCGAGACCTTCCGCATCTACCTCACCCGGCGGCGCCGCCTGCGCGAGCTGTTCGCCGAGCTGGGACGCAAGCGCAAGGCCGTCCGCGTCTTCGAGAAGTTCCTGCTCCTCCACGACTACGTGCGGATGCTGCGCGGCTGGACCTGACGGCTACGCGGCGGGCACGTCGGGGATGACGACCCACTCGACGACCTGATCGCCCTTGCACATCGCGACGCCGACCTTGCCCGGCGCCGCGGCACCGCCCGTCGCCTCCAGGTACGCGCGCATGCGGAGGCGCAGCTCGATCGGCTCGTCGTCGAGGCGCTCGAGCCGGATCCAGCGACCGTGGCGCCCGGGCACACCGTCGACGACCACCACGCCCAGCCAGCGCGCGACCGGCAGGCGTCGCAGCTGGTAGAGGCGGAAGGCCGCGACGAGGAACGGCACCGACCAGATCAGGTAGCCACCCGTCAGCGCCACCAGCAGCAGCGCGTCGACCTCCCCGGCGGCGACGTACACGAACGGCGCGAGGAACAGCATGGGCACGAGCAGGTAGAACAACCCGAGCCCCAGCGCGGGCACGGTGTAGTCGGCGGGCTCGCGCCCCATCGCCTCCACGTAGTCGGGATGCTCCTTCGCTCGCTCCAGCCGCTCACGCACGTCGTCGGTCATTCGCTCCCTCCTCCCGCTCCAGGATACTCGAAAGTGGCGATCCGGGCCGCAGACAGGTCGCTCGCCTCCGGTAGCAACGGCGGCACGCTCCTTGCTGCATCTAGGGGCGGCTGGAACAGCCCCCAAGGAGATCGTGTCATGGCGCTCGAAACCCCGACTCCCCATCGGCCCGTCATCCTCGGCGCCATCGACGCGTCCGATCAGGCCCGGCTGGTCCTCCAGCGCGTGGGCACGGAGGCGACCGGCCACGAGGCGGCCGACGTACACGTCCTGCGCGTCATCGACGCCCCCGAGCGGGACGCCGATCGCGTGCCCGTGGCAGACGAGCACAAGAAGTTGCGCGCCGAGGCGAAGGAAGTGCTCGGCGCCTTCCGCCCCACGTGGCGCGTTCACATCCACGTGCGGATCGGCCACCCCGACGAAGAGATCATCGCCCTCGCCCACGAGGCGCGCGCGGACGCGATCGTGCTCGGCCATCACGGCGAGGGACGCCGTCGCCTCCGCGACCGCCTGTTCGCGGGCAACACCGTCGAGCGTGTGCTCCGCGTCGCGCCGTGCCCGGTGCTGGTCGTCCAGGAGCCGCTCTACGATCCGCCGCCCGCCGATCAATGCGCCGACTGCGTCGACGTCCGCACGTCCAGCGACGGCGAGATCTGGTTCTGCGAGGCCCACCAGAGCCCCACCCGTCCGCTGCACGACGTCCTGGTCCCCTCGGCGTTCCGCGTCCACAGCGTCGGCTTCGGAAGCGGCGGCGTCTTCTGAGCACCGGCCTGCCCGGCCTCAACGGCCCTCGCGCCCGCCGGGAGCCATCTCGAGCGTCGCCGAGAAGGTCGCGGCGGTGAGGGTGGACTCGCACGTGTCGCCGGCGGGCATGGTGTTGCCCTCCTCGTCGATGATCACGTGGCGGAAGGTCACGTTGCTCAGGCGGCCGGTCAGGGTCTGCCCCGCCGCCGTGCCGACGGCGGTGAGCTCGAGCGTGCCGCCGGTTGGGAGGTAGTCGTCGGCGTAGGCCTCGGCCGTCGCGTCGGTGAGGATGCCGGCGCAGATGCCGCACTCGAGCAGATCGAGCTCGGCGCCGGTGAGCTCGAAGGTGCCGGTCCGGATCGCGCCGCCCGCGAACGCGCCGTAGCCGGCGTAGAGCCGGAGCTCGATCACGTCGGGCGACTCGCCGCCGTCGAGCGGCGCGAACATGACGAGCAGGTCGTCGGTCGCGCCGTCGTCGGTGCCCTCGTTCACGTCGGGGACGAAGATCGCCTGCGCCGCCAGCGCGCCGACGTCGCCGAAGCTGGCGGGCGCGGTGCACGCCGCCGGCGCGGCGTCGACGTTCGACCCGCCGCCATCGGGCGAGGCGCGCGCGTCGGGCGCGGCGGCCGCGTCGACGGGATCGGAGCTGGGGCCGCCGCCGCCCCCGCCGCCGCAAGCGGCGAACGTCAGCGCGGAGGATGCGATGGTGGAGACGACGAGGTTGGTGCGCATGACACCAACGCTACGGAGCCACGACGATCACCGACAGCCGCCGCTCCTGACAACGCGGCGCCCCCGGCGCCGACCTCGGTCGGCGTCGACCACGGGCGTCGGCGCCGACGACCGGCGTCGACGCGGGCGACCGCGGTGCCGATCGTGAACGTCACCATGTACCATCGCCACCGTGAACCTCGACGCCGTCCGATCGCTTCCGCTCCGCCTGGCCGGCTGGGCCTTCGAGACCCCGCTGCCGGAGGAGAAGAAGTACGTGTGCCTCGCCGTGCCGCACACCAGCAACTGGGACGGCGTCCTCCTGCTCGCGCTGGCCGGCAGCGTCGGCATGAAGATGTCGTTCATGATCAAGAACGACTGGCTGCGCGGCCCGATGGGGACGATCCTGCGCCGCTTCGGCGCCGTCGGCATCGAGCGGAGCCGCGCCACCAACGTCGTGCAGGCGATGATCGACGAGCTCGGCCGCCGCGACGAGCTGGCGCTCGTGATCCCGCCGGAGGGGACGCGCAGCCGCGCCGAGCACTGGAAGTCGGGCTTCTATCACATCGCGCTCGGCGCGAAGGTGCCCGTCGTCCCCGGCTACCTCGACTACCGCCGCAAGCGCGCGGGGATGGGCGAGCCGATCTGGCTCACGGGAGACGTCACCGCCGACATGACCCGGATCCGCGCCTTCTACGAGGCCAAGGCGCCGGTCGGGAGGTACCCCGATCAGTACGGCCCGATCAGGTTGCGCGAGGAAGACGCGGCGTAGCGACACCGCGCGGCGAGGACGGGTTCGGTGGGCGCGCGCGTCAGAACGGCACGTCGTCACTCGAAGGCGGCGGGATGTCGTCATCGCCGAGCGGCGGCGGTGCGTCGTCGTCCTGGAACGGCGGACGGCTGTCTCGCGCCTCGGCGCGGCCGCCGCCGCCGCCGCCGTCGCCCTGCCGCGCGAGCTCGGCCTCGATCGCGGCCAGGAGCTGGCGCTCCTTGTCGTGCCAGCGCGCCTTGGACGGATCATCGAGCGTCCGCCGACAACCGCCCGCGTAGTACTCGAGATCCTGCCGCGACGCTCCCGCGACCGGCGCGCCCTTGCTGCGTCCGTACGGTGGGAAGACCATGCCGCCATGGGCCGCCGGTGGCGCCGATGACGTCCGCCGCGCCCCCGACGCCGACGACGACCCGGGCGTATCGCCGATCCTCAGCTCGCCGAACGTCAACCGGAAGCCATCGCCGTCGCGCACGGCGGTGCCGATCCGCACGTGCTCGATGGATCCGTCGGGACGGGTGACGGCAACGGAGACGGGGAGCCCTGCGGTGCTCATCCCCGCACGATTGCCATCTGGGCTCCGCGCCGTCAATGGTCGCGTGGCGGTCTCGCGTCGCGACGCCGCGTCACTGCGGGAACGGGTCGATGATCGTGAAGCGGAGGTCCCCCAGGGCGTGATAGACCGCCGCGACGAGCGCGCCACCGACGACCTCGATGGCGGGCGTGTCGGACATCGGCTCGACGAGCAGCGGCGGGTCGACGACGCTCTGCGCCGCCGCCCAGCGCACGAGCTCGACGCCGGCCGTGCCGGTGTAGGCCACGTAGGCGGTGCCGTCTCCGCCGACGGCGATCGTGCGCTCGCCCCCGGCGGCATCGACCAGCCCACCACTGACCTCGACGGACGCGAGGGCGGCGACCGGAAGGCGGGTCACGTCGTTGAGCTGTCCGGCGGTGTAGATGAAGCCGCCGCCGATGGCCCAGTCCGAGAGCTGCTGCGCGCCGCCCGGCATGAGGTCGGGGCCGAACGTCGCGCCACCGTCGCTGCTGACGCTCACGTGCAGGTTCGACGTGTCACCGACCGCGTACACCTGGGATGGCGCCTGCGGATCGACCAGCACGTCCCCGAACGCGACCGCGGTGGTGTCGACCCCGGAGAACTGGAACAGCTCGGGATCGCTCGCGCGCTGCACGCGGTACCCGCCGGCGGACGGGTGGAGCCCGACCAGCACCGAGTTGCCGTCGGTCGCGAGGCTGATCCCCGGTGGGAGGGCCACGCTCGCGAACACCGGACGCGGCGGGTGCCACGTCATGCCGAAGTCGCGGGTCTGCCGGACGATCACCTCGCCGTTGGCGAGCGCCATCGCGACCACCGCCCGCCCTGGAGCGACGCCGACGACCGCGACCTCGTCGACGTTGACCGCCAGGTTCTGCGGCGGCGACCACGTGGCGCCCGCGTCGACGCTGACGATCACGGTCGCGCTGTTGCCACAGCGCACGACGACGTAGAGCGCGCCGAAGGGATCGACGGCGATCTTGCGGCCACGGCGCGGCACGTCGGTCGTGCACCCGGCGAGACCGGCGAGCGTCATCGGCGCGCGCGGCTGGAAGACGGGCGTGGGCGGCAGCACCGCGCAGGAGAAGCCGTCACCGACGAACCCCTGCCGACACTGGCACCCGTACCCCGGCTGCCCGGGGTTCCACGGAAAGTTCAGGCAGTCGGCGTCGGGATGACAGGCGTCGGTGCCCATCGCGCACTCGTCCTCGTCGACGCAGGTCGCCGCGCAGCCATCGCCGGCGAGCGCGTTGCCGTCGTCGCACTCCTCCTCGGGCTGGCGCACCAGATCGCCGCAGGAACGCGGGGTGACCTCGCAAACGAACGGCCGCGGGGTGGCGCAGTCGTTGTCCTGCCACGTCGGCGCGGCGCCGTCGTAGCTGACGCACAGCGGCTCGTCACCCACGCCGTCGGGCTCACCGACGGAGAAGTTCTGGTACTGCGCCGGACGGTCCCCGGTGACCTGACGGAAGTCGTAGCTCGGCGACGGATCGAAGTCGGCGATCCCCAGGGACGCGCCAGGCGGCGCGACCGCCCGGATCGTCGCGTCCTCTGCGCCCGTATCCGGAACCGCCAGGTAACCGCCGAGGCTCATGCAGGCGTCGTTGGCCTCGAGCACGGGCCGCGCGGCGGTGAACGCGAGGTAACAGTGCCCCGACACCGGATCGAGGACGCTGCCGTCGGCGCCGCTGCCCTCGCCGCACGCGGCGAGACAGACGTCGGCGCAGCTCGCCTCCTCGCAGTCCGCGAGCCCGTTGCCGTCGTTGTCGACGCCGTCGGCGCACTGCGCGCCACGCTCCGCCGGCCGATCGAAGCCGACGAGCGCCGAGCATCCGGCGGCGAACGTGAACGCGACGGCCAGCGCCCTCACGGCGCCTCCCCGCGCAGCTCGGCGAGCTCCTCGACCAGCTCCTCGCTGCGCTCGCGCGCCCGCGCCACCTTGGTCCCCGTGCCGCGCGCGGCGAAGGCGTCGTAGCTCGCCTTGGCCTTCTCGTAGAGGCGGATCTTCTCGTCCGGGCTCCTGGCGCGCTTGGCCATCGCGTCGTAGAGCCGTCCGTACGACCACTTGATCGCGGGGTACGACTCACCGCTCGCCTCGGCCTGATCGGAGGCCTTGTCGAGGTCGCGCTTGGCGTCGGAGAGCTTGCCCGAGGCGATCGCCGTGTCCGCGGCCGCGACCAGCACCTCGACGTCGCCGGTCTCGGAGCTGGCGTAGTCGTCGGCCTGGGCGTCGAGCTTGTCGGACGCGGCGACGGCGTCCTTGCTCAGCTGCGCGACCTCGGCGGCGAAGGCCTTCGCCTGCGTCGCGCGCTCGGTCGCCTCGGGGGACGGCGTCGCGCGCGCCGCCTGCTCGGCGACGACGGCGGCGGCCGTGGCCTTGTCGCTCGCCGCCTTGACGCGATCACGCACCGTCCGCGCCGAGCGCGCGAGGTCCTTCACCTTGCGGATGGCGCGGTCGTCGTCGGCCGGCTGGGCCACCGCGAGGGTGACCTCGGCGGTGATCGCCTCGAGCTCCCGCGTTGCCTCCATCGCCTTGTCGCGCGCCGCGGCCACCTCGGCCGCCGCCGCGTCCACGGCGCGGGTGTCGACCGGGACCGGCGTGGGAACCGGGGCCGGCGTGGGCGCCGGCGTCACCGCGGCGGTCTGCGTCACGGGCGCCATCCGCGCCAGCCGCGCGCGCGCACGAGCCCGGATGCCACCGTCGAGATCGTCGACCGTCAGCTTGTACAGCTTGATCGCGTCGGCGCGCTGCGTGGCCTCGCCGGCCTCGACCACGTCGAGCGCGCGGGCACGCACGCGCGCGTCCGGATCGGCGAGCATGCGCCGCACCAGCGGCCGCGCCTCGGTCCACGGCAGCGCCGCGAGCTCGTGCGCCGCGCCCACCCGGGCCTGCGCATCGGGTGACGCGAGCAGCTCGCCGGGCGAGACGCCGCCGCTCGGCGCCACGCCCATCGCGCGGAGCGCGGCGCGCGCGCGCGCCTGGAAGCTCACGTCACGCTGCCCCAGCCCCTCCTCGAGCACCGGCCGGGCCACGGCCGGCTCGGCCTGGTAGCTCACGAGCCCCTCGGCGGCGGCGAAGCGGATCACGAACGAGCGGTCGCGCGCGCCGACGGCGAGCGTGGGCACCACGACCGGGTTCTTCGCCATGACCGAGGCCTCCACCGCCACCTCGCGCACCTCGGTGCGGCGGTCGGTGATCGCGGTCGCCAGTCGACCGGCGCCGCCCGCGTCGCCGACGGCGACGAGCGCGCCCGACGCCAGGACGCCGACCGCGCCCGGGTCCTGCGCCAGCTGCTCGAGCACGGGCTTGGCCACGATGTCGGCGATCGTCCCGAGCGCGCGCACCTGATCCGCCTTCACGTCCGCGTCCTTCTCGGCGAGCGCGGCGTCGGCGATGGCCCTGGCCGCCGCCGGCGTCCTCATCTTGCGCGCGCTGCGCGCGGCGGCGCGGCGCACCTTGGCGTCCTCGTCGACCAGCGCCTGGGCCAGGAGCGGCACCGCGTCCTCCTCGATCATGTCGCCGAGCACGCCCGCGCCCGCCGCGCGCACGGCCCAGTCCTCGGAGTCGAGCGCGCCCTTGGCCCAGTCGACCGACGCCTGCGCGAGCAGCTTGGGATCGAGCCCGACGATGAAGATGAGCGCGACCGCGCTCGCGACACGGACGGTGCGATCGGGGTCGGCGAGCAGCGCCACCAGCTCGTCGGCGCTGTCGACCTCGCCGATCTCGCCGAGGCCGCGCGCGGCGAGCCGGCGCAGCTCGGGGTCGGGGTCCTTCAGCTTCTCGGTGAGGAGATCGTAGCCGGCGTAGTCGCCGAGCGCGACGAGCGCGACCGCCGCGACCAGCCGGTTGGGCGACGCCGGGTCGTCGAGCGTCTGCTTGAGCGGGGCCAGCGCGGCCTCGTCGCCGAGGCGGGCGAGCCCTTCCGCGGCGGCCAGCCGGGAACGCTCGTTCTTGTCCTCGAGGAGCTGGTAGAGCACGGTGCGCGCGCGCTCCTCGCGGAGCGCGGCCAGCTTGCCGAGGAGGACGGCGCCCGCGTACGGGGCGACGTCGTTGAGCTCGGCCTCGCGCGCCGCGAGCCGCATGAGGGCCGCGATCGCGTCCCGGTCGCCGCCCTCGCTCAGATCGGCGAGCACGAGCGCCGCGCGGAACGCGACCGCGAGCTCGTCGTCCTTGGCGTACTTGACGAGGCGCTTGCGCGCGTCGCGATCGCCCAGACGCGCCAGCGCGCCCGCGTACCACGACCGCAGCGCCGGCTCGGCCTGCTTCTCGGCGGCGGTGAGCGGCTTCTTCGCCGCCGTCACACCCAGTGCGCCCAGCGCCGACGCGGCGTGACCGCGCACGAGCGCGTCGGGGTCGGTCGCGACCAGCTCGAGGAGCCGGGGCTCGCTCTCGCGGTCCTTGACCGCGGCGACCCCGTCGGTACCGTGCACGCGCACCTGCGGCTCGCTGTCGCCGAGCGACGCGCGCAGCACGACGCGGGCGTCGCGCCCGACCTGATCGAGGTCGAGCGCCGGCGGCGCCGGCGGCGTCGGGGCGGGCCCCGGCGCCGGGCCCGGATCGGGCCGGACCACGTCGGGCTGCGCCGGCGTCGCGCGCTTGTCGCCGCGCGTGAGCACGTAGCCGCCCACCACCGCGCCGATGACGCCGACCGCGACGAGGGGCACCACGAACGCGCGCCGCCGCGCCGGGGCCACGGGCGTCGTCACCGACGGCGCGGTGCGCGGGGCGCCGGTCGCGAGGCTGCGCGGGCGCTCGCGATCGAGCTTGCTCACCACCGTCGGCTCGCGGTTCTGCGCCACCGCGCGCAGATCCGAGAGCACGTCGCCGACCGACGCGTAGCGCTCGTTCGGCTCCTTCGCGAGCATGCGCGCGACGATCTGCGCGACCCCATCGGGCACGCCCAGTTCCGGCGGCAGCCCGGTCAAGGGCGGCGGCTCGTTGAACAGGTGCCCCATCATGATCGCCGCCAGCGCCTCGCCCTGGAACGGTGTCGTCCCCGTGAACAGCTCGTACAGGATGATGCCGAGCGAGTAGATGTCGGTGCGGCCGTCGATCGTCGGGCCGCCGTTGATCTGCTCGGGCGACATGTACGTCGGCGTCCCGATGATCGCGCCGGTGCGCGTCAGCTTCTCCTTGGCGCCCTCGAGCCCGACCAGCTTGGCGATGCCGAAATCGAGGAGCCTGACGTCGACGCCGCCGTCGTCGCGGCGCTTGAGCCAGATGTTGTCGGGCTTGAGATCGCGGTGGACGAAGCCCTTCTCGTGCGCCGCCTTCAGCGCGCGCACGACCTGCTCGAAGATCGGCATCACCTCGGCGAACGAGAGCGGCCCGCGCGAGACGCGCGCGCCCAGCGACTCGCCCTCGAGGAACTCCATGACGAAGAACACGCGCCCGTCGGCCTCGCGGCCGAAGTCGTAGATGTCGACGATGTTCTCGTGGTGGATCTCGTTGACCGCGCGCGCCTCCTGGTAGAAGCGCTCGACGACGTCCTCGGACTGGCAGTACTCGGGCTTGAGCACCTTGATCGCGCCGCGCCGGCCGAGCTTGGCGTGCCGGCCCTCGTAGATGACGCCCATGCCGCCCTCCGCGACCTTGCGCAGCACCTCGTAACCGCCCAGCACCTGCCCGACGTGGCGGTCGGGCGCGCTCGCCTCGCTCCACGCGCGCGCCATCTGGGTCGTGCTCGGCGTCGCGAGCGGCGGCGCCGCGGTGGGTGGGCCACCCGCGGGCGGGGCGGCGGGCTGGGTCGGCGAGAGGCGAACCGTGGCGTCGTCCTTCGAAGGCTTGTTGCGATCGTCGCTCATGGGTCCCTTTCAGGCGTCGGCGGCCCAGAGCGCGGCGCGAGCCACGATCCGGACCCGAGGATCGGGGTCGGTGTCGGCGAGGCGGGCGACCGCGTCGAGGTGACCGGCGGCGGGCGCGCCGAGGTTGGCGACGACAGCGATCGCCGTCATGCGCGTGTCGGCGTCGGGGCTGGCGAGCCCGTCGGCGACGAAGGCGAGCGCATCGGCGCCTCTGGCGCGCGCCAGCGCCAGCGCCGCCGCCGGGCGCGCGGCGAAGCTCGCGTCGGCCACCACGCGCTCGAGGTACCCACGGCCGCCGGCGTCACCCAGCCGCACCAGCGCGACGGCCGCCGCGATCGCGCGCGGCGCGTCGGCCTGCGCCAGCTCCTCGGCGAGCGCGGCGCGCGCCGGCGCATCTCCCAGCCGGGCCAGGCCCTCGGCGGCGATCCGCCAGCGCTCGCGCCCCCGCGGCGTGTCGGCGTAGACCGCGGCGAGACGCGCGCGCGCTGGCTCGCCCTTGCCGATCTCGGCGAGCGCGGCGGCGGCCGTGAGCGACGTGGCGTCGTCGGCCAGCGCCGACTGGAGCAGCGTCTGTGCGTCCGCGTCGCCGAGGACCGCCATCGCGGCGGCGAGCTCGACGCGCACCCGGTCGCCCGAGCCCGCGATCGCCGCGCGTAGCCGCGGCGCCGCCTCCGGCAAGGCGAGCGAGCGCAGCGCGCGGGCGGCGCGGACCCGGAGGTCCGGTCCACCGGACAGCGCGCGATACAGGAGCGGCGCGCCGCGCGGCGATCCGACCAGCTCGAGCGCGGCGACGATCTGCCCCTGCGTGGCCGCGTCGCGCTCGAACTCGGCGGCCAGCTGCGACTCGGCGCGGGCCCGCAGCGCCGTCGCGTCGCCTCGTGCGCGCAGCGCGGCGAAGCTGTCGTCCGCCGCCGCGGGCGCGGACCCGGCGCTCGCGGCGCTCGCGGCGCTCGCCGTGCTCGCCGACGGATCGCGCGACGGCGCGGCCGCCGAGGAGCCGCCTCCACCGCCGGCGACGACGAGCACGACGACCGCCGCGAGGGCCGCCACCGCGACGCCGCCGGCGACGTAGAGACCGGTCCTCGATCGCGTCGCCGGCGCCGCGGCGTCCGCCGGCGTGACCAGCTTCTCGGGCACGCCCTGGAACACCGGCAGCGACTCGCCGAGGCTCGGCCGCGTCCCGGCGACGGGCACGCGCGTCGCCATGTCGGCCACCGGCACGCCCGCGATCCCCGCGACTGCTGCGCCGAGCGCGCCGGCCTCGAGCCCGGCCTCGCGCCGGACGTTCTCCAGATCGAGGAGCATCTCGGCCGCCGACTGGTAGCGGTCCTCGACCTTCTTGCGCATCGCGCGCTGGATCACGCGCTCGAGCGACGCCGGCAGGTTCGCGGCCGGCGCGACCTCGCGGATCGGTCGCGGCTCCGTGCCGAGGATGGCGGCCGCCAGCTCGCCGAAGCCCTCGCCGCGGAACGGCGCCTGCCCCGTCGCTGCGCGGTAGAGCATCACGCCCATCGTGAACAGGTCGGAGCGGTGATCGACGGCCTTGCCCTGGATCTGCTCGGGGCTCATGTAGCTCGGCGTGCCCATCACCGCGCCCTCGCGCGTGACCGCCTTGGCGGTGCCGTCGCGCAGCTTGGCGATGCCGAAGTCGAGGAGCTTGACGAAGTACGGGTTGCCCTCGCGCTGGGTGATGAAGACGTTGGCCGGCTTGAGATCGCGGTGGACGAGCTGCTTGCCGTGCGCGGCGACCAGCGCGCGCAGCACCTGGGCGTAGATGTGGAGGAGGAGCGGCAGCTCGAGCCCGCGCCCGGTCTGGAGCTCGGAGAGGTCCTGACCCTCGAGGTACTCCATGACGAAGTACACGCTGCCGTCGGCGGCGTCGCCGATGTCGTAGATGTTGACGATGTGCTCGTGCTGCACGAGGTTGACCGCCTGCGCCTCCTGGGTGAAGCGCGCGATCACCTCGGGCTCGGCGGCGAACTCGGGGCGGAGGAACTTCATCGCCGTGCGGCGCCGCAGCACCTCGTGCGTCGCCTCGTAGACGTAGCCCATGCCGCCTTCGCCGAGCAGCCGCACGACGCGATAGCCGTTGACCAGCGTGCCCGCGGGCAACGTCGCCGTCTCGGTCGCGGCGGCGCCGTCGTGAGGGCACGCGGGAGCACTCGCCGGCAGCAGCTGCCAGCACTGGGAGCAGACCCTCATGCGGCGGCTACGATAACACTTGAGCGCGTCGAGGCCGAGGTGCGACGCTCACGCTCGGATGACGGCACCGCCTCGCGTCGGCGCGATCACGCGCACGGGTCTCCTCGCGCTCGCGTTTCTCCTCGTCGCTACCCCACCGGCCCTTGCCGACGATGCCCGCGCCGCCGCGGCCAAGCGCAAGCAGGCCGCCCGCCTCATCGCCGACGGCGACTACGCGGAGGCGGCGACGGTCATCGACGAGGGCCTCGCGCTCGCGCCGGGCAACCTCCAGCTCCTGCAGCTGCGCGGCTCCGCGCGCCTCGGGATGCGCGACTTCGAGGGCGCGCTCGCCGCGTACGAGGCGTTCATCGCCGCGGGCCCGCGGAGCGCGAACAAGCGCGCCGCCCAGCGCATCGTCGCCAACCTCCAGGCGGTCCGCACGACCCGGCTCGCGCTCACGATCACCGGCGCGACCGCCGACGACGCGGCCACCGTCTACCTCGACAGCAAGTCGCTCGGCGTCTTCTGCACCGCGGCGCCCGTCTGCGAGCGCGGCCTCCTCCCCGGCGAGTACAAGCTCGTCGTCGAGCGGCCGGGCCACAAGAAGCTCACCGAGCGCGTCACGATCGAGGCCGGCAAGACCGCGACCGTCGAGCGCGCGCTCGTCGAGGAGCCGTCGCAGCTCACCGTGACCGTCGCCGCGGCGACCGCGACGCCGGCCCCGCCATCGATCGTCGTCCTCGACGGCACGGAGCTCGGCGCGGCGCCGCAGACCGCGACGGTCCCGGCCGGCGAGCACACGCTCGAGCTCCGCACGCCGGGCCACGTCACCGAGCGCCAGACCTTCGTCGCAACGCGGGCCCAGCCGGTCGAGCTCGCGGTGACGCTGCGCCGCCTCGTCCCGATCACCGTCAACGCGCCGGGCGCCGAGGTCCTCCTCGGCGACGCGCCCGCCCCGCGCGAGGCCGACGCGCTCGCCCTGCCCGCCGGCGCCGTCACCCTCGAGGTGCGAGCCGCGGGCCATCGCCCCGCGACCGTCGAGGTCCCGGCCGCACGCGGCGACGACTACCGCCTCGACGTCGAGCTCGCGAAGGCGCCCGCGCCGCTCTCGGTGAGCGGCGCCCCTCGCGGCGCGCGCGTCGTGGTCGACGGCCGCGTCGTCGGGACGCTCCCCCTCGCCGCCCCCATCGACCTCGAGCAAGGCGATCGCACCGTCGAGGTGACCGCGCCCCGGCGCGCGACGTTCCGCACCCGCGTCGCCGTCGGCAGCGACGCGCCGCTCCAGCTCGACGTGGCGGACATGCCGTCCACGAACCGCCGCTGGGTCTGGATCGCCGCCGCCGGCACCGGCGCCGCGCTCGTCTCGTGGGGCGCGTTCGGCGCGCTCGCGCTGCGCGAGCAGTCCCGCTTCGACGATCGCGCGGCCGAGGCCGGCGTCACGCCCATGGATCCCGCGCTAACCGACGCGGAGGACGCCGGCGCCCGCTACGCCCGCTTCTCCGACGTGAGCATGGCGCTCACCCTCGTCGGCGCCGGCGCCGTGACCTGGCTCTACCTGAAGGAAGGCCGGGGCCAGAGCCGCGGCGAGATCACGCCGGTGATCGCACCCGGCGCCGTCGGCGTCCAGGGCGCGTTCTGACGGCCATCACCACGCTTACTCAGGGCTCAGAAAAAGTATGCTACGGTACTGGCGTGGCCTTCGATCGGAGCCGTCGCGATGTCGATCCTGCGCTAGATGAGATCGACGCGCCGCGCTCGCCGGCCCCGGGGAAGGTCACCGCGACGGCCAAGCTCGCCGGGCGCGACGCCGCGCCCGCGGACACGGGGCTCGGCGGCCACGGCTTCCTCACCGGTTCGATCATGCGGAAGGCGACGACGGTCGAAGGTGACGATCCGTTCGCGCTCCATGTCCATCGCGCGGCGGCTTCGACCGGTCAGCCGCTGCCGTCCGGGCTGCGCGCGCGCTTCGAAGCGTCTCTCGGCGCCGATCTCGGCGACGTCCGCGTTCACGACGGCGCCGCCTCGGCGACGGCAGCGGACGCCCTGCACGCGCGCGCGTATGCAACCGGGCGCGACATCCACTTCGGGGCCGGCGCCTACGAGCCGGGCACCGACGACGGCGCCCGGCTCCTGGCCCACGAGGTCGCCCACACGGTGCAACAGCGCGGGGCATCCGCGACGCCCCAGCCCAAGCTCACCGTGTCGTCCCCGGGCGACGCGCTCGAGCGCGAGGCCGACACGGCGGCCGACGCGATGATGGCGGGTCGACCTGCCCAGGTGACCGGCGGCGGCGTGGGCACGATCGCCCGTGATCCCAAGCCAGGCGAACCACCGGCCGAGAGCAAGCCCGCCGCCGGCGACGAGTTCACCGCGGGCAACTTCACCGTGTCCGGTGGCAAGCCCGACGCCGCGGGCGCGGTGACGCCGTCCAAGTCCGACGGGAAGGTGCGCCTCGAATCGCCGCTCATCTCGTTCACCGCCGAGGTGTCGATGGTGAAGCCGCTCACCGAGGGCCGGATCGACGTCGGACCGATCCAGACGCTCCTCGGCTCCTCGCGCGTCGGGGTCTACCGCGAGGGCGGCAAGCCCGACGGCGCGATCGTCGCCGAGCAGCGCACCGACCTGGGCCAGATGCGCGACGCGGCCGGCGAGATCGGCAAGGACGGTCAACTCGACCAGGCGACCGTGCCGCCCTTCTACTCGCAGCCGCAGACGCTCAACAAGGATCTGTCCAGCGTCTCGGTCACGTTCAAGGACAAGCCCAAATCGGTGTTCCCGGCGGTGGTCGGCAAGGGCAAGCTCACCGAGACCCGCGGCGAGGATCGCTTCGTCACGTCGATCTCGGCGAAGAAGGACGCCGCGCTGCTCCACCTCAAGACCTTCAACTGGCAGCTGCCCTGGTCGATGAAGCTCGACGACGGCATCGTCCAGAGCGACGAGAAGGGCAACCCGACCAACAAGGGCATCGCGATCCAGGACGCCAAGCCGAACGACGCCGTCGTGGTCAACGACAGCAACATCCCCATCCTCGCGGCCGCCGGGGCCACCCACATGGACTTCCCGTCCCAGGACGCGGCCAACCAGTGCAGCCCGTCCGAGCTGCTCCGCTTCCTGCCCACGGCGACCGGCGCGTCGCGCGGGTTCATCGCCGAGGCCCTCAAGAGCAAGAACCCGTCGTTCCACGTCACGCTCACCGTCGACGAGAAGAACTCGTCGTGGGGCCGCGACTCGATCGAGCTGCGCTTCAAGGGTCAGAGCCAGATCTCGCGGCCGCGCGTGTCGGCCGGCAAGGGCGAGAAGGTCGCCGTCATCTTCATGTTCAACGAGGTCTTCGGCGACCCCGCCGCGATGAAGGCCGGGACCGTCATCACGATCGAGGCCCAGGATCGCTCGCTGGTCGACGGCAAGTCCCATCGCGTCGACTGGGAGATGCCGTTCGCGTCCATCGACGGCCAGATGCCGGGCTCGGCCGGCACCTACTCGATCGTCGCGTTCATGCGCGGCTGAGGGCGCCGCGCCGTCAGCGCTCGGGCGGGATGAACCGGATCGAGCGCACGATCGCCTCGAAGGCCGGTAGCGCTTGCCCCTCGAGCGACATCAGGGTCGCGCCGTTGATCTCGAGGAGCCCATGGTCGGTCGTGAGCACGAGGCCGAAGACCTGGGTGAAGGGCTCGGGCACGTCCGGCGGCTGCCACCGGTAGATCTGGAGCACGGCCGGACAACCATCCTGCACGAAGCGAACCTCGCCGAGCTCGACGAAGCCGGGGTACTCGTCGTGCTGCTGGGCGCGCGCCGTCGCGAGCGTCGCCTCGAGCACGGCCGGGGTCAGCGCCGGTGGGTCGGCGCGCGAGAAGCCGAGGTTCGAGCGATAGCCGGTGATCGGCGGCGCCAGCAGCACGACAGTGAAGTCGTCGGTGCGTCCGACCTGCCAGTCGGAGGGACGCTCGAGGGAGATGCCGAGGTCGCGATCGAAGTGGCTGGTGGTCGTCATCCGACGATCGCGTGATAGAGCTTCGCGCTGAGCGCGCCGGCGTCGATCTCGGCCGACACGCCCCAGGCGAGGCCGAGGCCGGCGGACATCTTGCCCTTCGAGCTGAACTTGAAGGTCCAGCCCTCGACGGCGATCAGCCCTTCGTAGCTGCCACCGACGCCGTACGTGAGGCCGCCGATGCCGGTCATCGCGGCGAGGGGCGTGCCCTCCGCGTCGACGAAGCGAACCTGCGGCGCGATCTCGACCGAGCCGCCGAGGAACGCGCTGGCGGTGCCCTTGAGGCTGCCCTTCACGCCCTCGCGGCTCACGCTCATCGAGCCCTCGCCGCTGGCCTCGGCCTTGCCGCCCACCATCGCCTCGCTCTTGGCGCGGACCTGGACCTTGGGCCCCGACGCGAGCGCGAGCAGGTCGAGCGGCGCGCTGGTGTGCTCACCCGACTTGCCGACGACGAGCTTGAGCTTGCCCTTGAGCTCGCCCTGCAGGCCGTCGCCGCCCGACGCCTTGAGCCCGCCGCCCACCTCGCTGGTGGCCGACCCGAGCCGGCCGTTGCGATCGTCGAAGAGCTTGCGCTTGTCGAGCCCGATGATCGTGAACTCCACGGCCTGCACGGCCTGGGACGCGAGTGACTCCTCGGGCTCCGCCTCGGGAGGCGGCTCGTACGGCACGAGCGCGGTGCTGTTGTCGGTGGCGGTGGCGGTCGAGTTGCCGCCGCCGATGGCAGGGAGCTCCGGCGTCGGGGTGTCGCCGCTCGGCGTCTCCCAGACCGTGGGATCGACGATGTCGTGCTCGGCATCGGGCGCGTCGAGCTCGTCGTCCTGCGCGGCCGATGCGGCCCGGCCGAGTCGCGTGAGCACGCCGGCGCGAACGTTGCGCGCATGCGTCAGCTTGGCCACGACCTCCGCGGTCCGGGCTTCCCGGACCGTCTTGTCGTTGGGGATGCGTTGCCGCTCGAGCGCGGTGAGGAACGCGCGCAGCTGGTTGATCTGCGAACGCCGCTTCTGGAAGGTGCGGCCGACCATCTGCGGCCGCAACCCCTCGAGCTCCTCGACCAGCTCGACGAGCGCGTCGTACTGGGTGATGAGCTCCTGCGCCTCGCTGCTCCAGTTGAGGGCCTCGGTGTAGCCGGCGACCATGTTCAGCTTGCGCTGAACCGGGGCCGCCGCCGCGGCGCTCGCCCCCGTGCCGGCGAGCTGGTCGAGCAGTCCCTCCGCGGACTGCCCCTGCACCACGCGGCTCGCCACGGCGTCGGCGTGCTGCTCGTACAGGTCGCCGGCCTCGCCGACACCACCCTTGAGCTGCACGCCGGCGCGCTGCTGGACGACGTGCGCGGCCTCGTGCGCGGCGGTCTCGAGATCCGGCGACGCCCCGAAGGCCACGCTGTTTCCCGTGGCGTACGCGCTGGCACCGATCGTCCTGGCCGCGTCGCCGGCGGCGCCGCCGACGTGCGCCTGGACGCCGGACACGTCGTGGCGGCCGAACGACGCCTGGATCGTGTCGAGGAACGGCAGCGATCCGCCGGCGCCGGCGACGCCCTCGGCCGCGACCGCCTGCACATCGACGCCCTGGTCGAGCGCGCCGCGCGCCTGCACGGCCTGATCGGCGTCGGCCGCGGCGGGGCCGGGCGCGAACCAGAACGGATCCTCGGTCGCTGCGCGGCGTGAAAGGGGCGCCTCCAGCACCGGGACCGCCGCCGCCGGCGCCGCTGCGCGCTGCACCGGGAGGCGTTCGCTCAGGCTGCGCTTGCCCGGCGACGCGAGCGCATGCTCGCCGCTCGCGACGTCGCGCTCCGAGTCTCCTGTGGCCAGCTTGGACGACAAGGCGTACCCCCGACTGGCGAGCGTACACGATCTCGTCGCGCCCTCTCAACGGCGGACGTCGTCGGCGTGACTCACAGGCGACGGCGTAGCACGGCGACGGCGTCCTCGCCCTCGAGGTCACCGCGCAACGAATCGGCGAGGATGGCCGCGTTGGTCTCGGAGATGAAGTGCACGGCGAGGAGCGTCGGTCGATCGAGCGTCACCGCGGTGATCTCGCGGATCCGCCCGTCGACGATCTCGATCATCGCCCACGGCTCGATCTGGCACGACGGACAGCTCCACACGTCGAGGAGGCGGATCGGTCCGCCGACGTCGGGTTCCTGCACCAGCGCGTACCCGGCGTCGAGGATACTCTCGGTGGTCAGGTCCGCCGCGTCGAGCTGATCGCCGACGCGCAGCGCCGACCCGTCTGCGGACACGCCGCGAAGGTACGTCTGGATCTCGGCCTCCGGCGCGTCGCTACCGCACGCCGGGCACCGCAGAGGAGCAAGCAGCACGTCGAACATCGGGCTCCTATTTCACCCCGGGCAGGGGTCGAATGAGGAGATCACGGCCCTCGATCGTCACCTTGAAGCCGGTCGCGCCGTAGGTCTTGACCAGGCCGGGATAGCCGCCCGCCTTGACCACATCGATGGGGACGAGCCGGGCCAGGTTCTTCACGGCGTTCTGATCGGCCAGGGCGATGGTCGGGGTCACGCCGGCCTCGACCTTGGCGAACAGCGCGTCGGCGATCACCGCGCGATCGGCGAAGCCACCCTTTCCGCCCACGCCGGCGCTCTCGAGGGCGCTCAGCGCCTTCTGGTACTCGGGCGCCTGGCGCGACGCGGTCGCCGCGACGTCGAGAGGCATGCCCGTCACCTTGATGACGCCGCCCTGGATCTCGCCCACCGTCATGTTGCCGACGCGCAGCTCGACGTCGCCGGGCAGCGACTTGAGGTACGCGACCCAGGCCTTCTCGCCCGGCTGCAGCGCCACGCCGTTGGCGTCCTTGATCAACGCGATCGCGGCCTGCGAGTCGATGATGAGCGACTTGGAGCCGACCGCCGCGGTCTCGGCGAGCTGCGCGCCGCCCGCGGCCACGCGCTCGACGAAGTTGTTGAGCTTGTCGATCTTCCCCTTCGACGCCATCTCCAGGAGCATGTTCCTGGCGGTGGCGTGGTTCATGTGGTCGAACACCGGCAGGAGCTTCTGCGGGTCCTTGAGGTGGACGAAGATCGCGTCGAGCTCGCTCTCGGTGAAGAGCTTGAGCAGCCGCTCGAGCCGGGCCGGGTCGCCCGCCTTGAGGACGAGCGCGTCGAGCTTGGCGGTGTCGGGGATGAGCTTACCGAGCTTGTCGTAGGTCGCCTTCTCGGCGGCCTCGAGCACCTTGGCCTCCTCCCACGCCTGCTTGGCCTTGGCCAGCTCCTCGGGCGAGAGCTCGGCCATCTTGGCCGCGTTGCGCGCCGCCTTCAGCTCGGCGAGGAACTTCTCGAAGTCGTGCAGCTTCCCCTTGATCGCGAAGCGGGCCATCTTGACCACCGCGGCATAGACCTCGGGGTCGAGGAGCGGTCCGGGGAACGAATAGAGCTTGCTCCCCAGCGCCTTGCCGAGCTCCTTCGAGGCCTCGGCGTAGCCCTGCTTCGCGGCCGCCGCCTTCTCGGCCGCGCGAGCGACCTTGGCCTCGATCTCACCGGCCTCCTCGAGCGCCTTGACCGCCTTCGCGAACTCGCTCACGTCACCGCCGGCGTTCAGCGCCTTGGCCGCCGGACCGAGCGCTTTCATGGCCTTGACCGCGGCGCCCATGTCGAGCCCGGCACCGACCACGGCGATCACCAGCCAGACCATCGACGGATCGTCGGCGAAGCCGACGTCGGCCAGGTCCTGCTGCTGCGCGAACTCCTTGTACTCCTCAAGCGCCATGTAGACGCTCAGCCCGGCGCCCGCGATGCCGGCGCCGGCGGCGATGATGGCCGGCGTCGCCGCGCCGAACGTGATCACCGCGAGCGCGACCGCGACGATGGCGACGGCGATGCCCTTGAGGAGCTTGATGACCGCGTCCTCCTTCATCTTGTCCTGGATGATCTGGTCGTGGATCGATCCGGGCTGGATCCCCTGCTGCGCGTAGAAGTGCGGGAACAGCTTGTCGAGCTTGTAGATGACGTCGGTGTTGCCCTCGATCTCCGCGCGCGCCTCGCCGATGTCCTTCATCCGGGTGTTGATGTGCCCCTGGATGATGCCGCCCAGCTCCGACTCACTGGCCTTGGCCAGCGCCGCCTTGTCGATGCGCTTGTCCAGCGGCAGCCCGTCCTCCTGGAAGATCGGGTGATCGCCGGACATGCCGTGGACCTGTGACGCCGCGGAGGCCTTGGCGGCCTCGGCCTTCTGCTTGGCCTCCTCGGCCTCGGCCCGCGTGTGCTTCGGGTGCATGTGGCCCTGGCCGGGGATGCGATGGGCGTCCTTGGTCTTGACCCACTCGTTCCAGATCTTCGCGTTGACCTCGAACTCGGCGTAGTCCTTCCGGACGCCGGCGAGCTTCTGGTAGAGCGCTGAGATCTCGGCCGGGTTCTGGTAGCGCTCCTGCTCCTTGAACAGCTTGCCGGCGTACTTGCCGAGCAGGTCCTTGGCGATGTTCTGCGACTCCTTCTCGAACGCCCGCAAGAACCGGCGGATGAACTCTTCGAACTCGTCGATGCCGGCGAAGCCGTGCGCCTGGAGCTCCTTCTCCAGCTCCACCTTGAGCACGCGGTCCTTGTAGTTGGCGCGCTTGCCGCGTGGATACGCCTTCCACTCCTTGTAGTGCTTGTAGACCTCCTCGAGGCCGGTCAGCTTGGTCTTGACGGTGTCGCGCTCTGCGCCGTCCTTCTCACGCTGCGCCATCTCCTCGAGGTAGTGGTCGAGCGACGCCTCGAACTCGTCCAGGTCCGTCGTGGTCGCGGTCACCTTGCTGGCGTAGTCGGCGACCTGCCCCGGCGGCATGCGCTCGATCTTCTTCGCCAGGGCGAACAGCCGATCGTAGTCCTCCGGCTTCAGCTCCTTGCCCTTGATGCCGAACTTGATCAGCTCCTTCACCTTGGGCGGCAGGTTGGCGATGTACTCGTGCTGGAAGAGGACCTCGTCGCGGATCGTCTTCCACAGCTCGGCCTTGCCCTTCTCGCCCGCCTTGATCTTGGTGCCGGTCTTGTCGCCGATCGCCTCGAAGTAGCGGCGATCGATCTCGTCCATGAGCGCGGACTTCTGGTCCGAGCTCTTGCCGCCGTGGAACGTCTTGGCCCGGTCCTCCGCGCCGGCGATCTTGCCGTCGTCGCCGACGCTGATGCCCTTGTCCTTGCTGGTCTGCCCCCGGTGCCGCTTGAGCAGCGAGGTGGCGACGTGCAGCGTGTACGGGCTCCCGTCGGGACCATACGAGTCCTTCAGGTTCTTCCACTCGACCTTGTCGATGACGCCGCCGAAGACCTGGCGCATCGCCACCTGCTTGTACTCGTCCTGGGTCAGGGTCGCGTCGACGTGGATCTTGTAGGCGACGTACTCCTCCTTGCGCTGGATCGGCCTGCCGTTCGTCTTGGCCTGCAGCGGCGGCTCGGGCGCGTCCTCGGCGCCGACGGTCAGCAACTCCGCGCCGGCGGGCGCGCCGTCGCCGGCGACCTTGCGCTGCGCCATCGCGCCGCCACCGCCGCTCGCCGGAGCCGCCGAGAGCGCGCCGCCGTGGCCCACGGTCTCGCCTCGCGCGACGCGCGCGCCGGCGGCGTCGGCTTCCCGCTCGAGCGCCGGATCGTCGTTGAGCGGCACGCCGCCCACCTCGCCCGTGGTCGCCACGGCGCCTTGCGACTGCTGCACCACGTGCGTGAGCTCGTGCGCGAGGAGCTCCTTGCCCTCGGGCGTGTGCGGTGCGTACTGGCCGGGCGCGAAGTGGATGTCGGTCCCCTGCGTGAAGGCGAGCGCGCCGACCGACTCGGCCTCCGCGCCCTCGTGGACGCGCACGGCGGAGAAATCGGCGCCGAACGCACCGCCCATCTCGGCCGCGACGTCCGGCGGCAGCGCGCCGTCGCCCGGCGGCGGCGCCGCTGCCGAGGCGGCCAGGTGCAACCCGAACGGATCGTCACCGGCGCCGCCGGCGTCTCCCGGCGACGGCGCCACCGGCGGCGCCGGCAAGTCGCCGCCGCTCACGTCGGAGGCCCCGGCCTTGCGCTGCGCCGGCAACCGCTCCGTGTGCGTTCGCTTGCCGGGCGCCGCGCCGGATCGCCCGGTCGACGACGGCGAGCCACCGGCGTCGTCGTGCCCGCCCGTCCTGCCACCGCCGGCGCCGTACCGGTTCGTCATCGCGCGACATGGTACGCGCGGAGGACCCGTTTTTCCCGCTCGTCTCGGTGGCAAACCCGAGCACAAGGCGGTAGCTGCGCGTCGTGCTCACCGCGCGATCACCCGTGGAGGAGGATGTCCGTACTCATCGACGGGCCGCCCGGCGCGTTACCATGCGCCATCGAGATCGACCTGTTCCCACCGATGCTGCCGAGCCGGCCGTGTCGCTTCTGTCTCTCCCTGCAGGACGGCAGCGTGTTCGCTGACTTCGACGTCGACAGCGACGGTCGCGTGTTCGCCGTGCGTGTCTCGTTCGACGGGTACGGTTGCTGCCACGCACCTGAAAGCGTCGGTCGCATGAACGCGGCCGACTCGAAGGCGATGCTCTCGATGGTGCAGCGAGACGCGGTCGATGCGTCGGCCGCGTCGATCCTGCGCACCTACTTCCAGCAGAACCGCGACGCGTTCTGGAGAGACGCTCTCGCCTATCACGAACTGCTGAGCGAAGCGTTCTGCGAGCGGATCTTCTGGGAGGCCGCCGAGGTGCTCGCGATCGGGTTCGAGCACACGGTCGAGCTCGTCGATCCCGACTCGGGCGACCTGGTTCGCGCCATCTCGCTCGGCAACGACATGTTCGGGCACTTCGGCCCCGCGGACGGCGACGTGCTCTACGTCCTCGGATGGCGCGACGTGGTCGCGATCGAGCGCACGTTCGACGTCAAGTGGCGCAGCATGAACGTCGCGGTCGACGGCATCACCTGGCGCGGCCGGGCCGCCGATCGCATCCAGCTCTCGGCCGAGATGGATCCGCCAGGCGGATGGGTGGACGTCGAGCTCGACGCCGCCACCGGCCGCCGGCTGCCTGACTGAGCGGCCGAACGCCGCGGCGAACGTCAGAGGAAGACGCGGATCCGGTCGCGAAACCGCTCGGGGATCCCTGCGGCGACCAGCTCGTGGACGCGCTCGCGCGTGTACTTCATCGAGAAGTGCTTGAGCACGATGTGCTGACAGGCGACGCGCTCGCCGAGCGCCTCGAGCGCCGCCGCGATCTCGGACAGGTGCGTATGCGCCTTCTTCGCCGCGAGCGCCTCTTCACCCGGCTCGAGGAACGTGGCCTCGAGGATCAGGATCGGTGACGCCCAGATGTGCGCCTGCTCGAGCAGCGTCGCGCCGTCGCAATCGCCGATGAAGGTGAGGAGCGGCTCGACGACATCGATCTGCACCTCGGCCCCGGCCTTGCGCAGGCGCGCGATCTCGGCGCCGGGCATGTCGACGTACTCGGGCTTGAGCTTCTTCTTGGCGGCGAGGATCGTGTAGCCGAGGCTCGGCACCGAGTGCCGCACCCGGAACGCGCGCACGCGCAGGTCCTTGCGATGCGGCAGCGCGACCAGCTCGTCGTCCCCGGCCAGCCCGTGGAACGCCGGCGTCTCGACGACCTCGTCGGGCACGCCCTCGAACGCCGCCTCGGCGCGGATCCAGCCCTCGCAGCCGACGCGGATCACCTCGGGCAAGAAGTACGCGGCGGGCTTCGCGTTGCCGAGCATCCGCCGCAGCTGCCAGTGCCGCGGCAGACACCGCGCGTGATCGCCATGCGCGTGGGTCAAGAAGACGTGATCGATCGAGAGCGCCGACAGCGGGCACTCGCCCAGGTCGAAGCACACGCCGAGCGACGGCACCTGCACGTAGGTGGCGAGCCCGGAGATCGAGAACCCGGAGACGGTGACGTTGCCGAGCGACAGCGTGACCTGCTGGAGCGCGTTGTGGTGTTCCATGGCCGAACCTGGAGACGCATGACGTCCATCCGCGCACGCATGGCGCGCGGTCCGACCCGGCCCCGTGCCGGATGAGTCGCGAGCCGACCGCATAGCACGCCTCACGTCGCAGCGCATGAAGCGCGCCCACGCGACGAGATTCATGTTCCGTGCCGAGGCGCCATTGATCACGCACAGTGCGACGATGAAAGAGAACATCGAGTACGACGGTCAGGTGCACAGCGTGATGATCCGGATGAACGACGTCTGGGTCACGCACTGTCGGTCGAGGGTGCCGCGGAGCGGAAGACCGTTGACGAATGGCTCGGCCACGTGCCTTCGCTGCCTCGCGACGAAGCAGTAGTCGATCGCGAGACGAACGCGGGCCGCTCACATTCGATCAGGCACGGTCCGGTTCGCGCAGGTCGGTGCCATCTCCATCGCGTCAGCCTCCCTGCCAGGCGAGCGCGATGAGCGCCTTCAAGCGCGCCGGGGCGCTCGCCGACGTCTTGCACATGAAGCCGCTCTTGTGGGCGAAGTGGACGTCGGCCTCCGCCTCGACGCGCGAGAAGTCGAGCGCGGGGTGGTCCTCGTATCGACCGATGCCGTAGCCCGCGCCGCGGCGATCGGGATAGACGATCGCGGCGATCACGTGATCGAGCTTGCGGGCGCGGATGTAGCCGCCGAGCATCGCGCTGGGCTCGTCGGAGATGGCCTCGTCGCGAGGCAGGAACAGGGCCTCGATGGTGGTCTGGTCGTGCAGGATCGACCACCGCTCGACGCGCTGCTCGACGAGGTCGAGTCGCTCGCGCGCGAGGCGAAGGTACGAGAGCAGGTCGTCGCCGACCATCCGCATGAAGACGTGGAGCGGATCCGTCGGCTCGAGGCGCGTCGCCTGGGCGAAGCGCCGCAGCAGGGTCATGTCGATCGGCGAGCTGAGCCGCGAGATCGCCCGCCGCGGCACGCCCAGCCACTCGGCCGTCTTCTTGGGGCCGCGCGAGTCGAACCACTCCGCGGGCTCCAGCCAGTCGCAGAACTGCAGCGCGTCCTCGTACAACCCGAGGTGATCGAGCACGAGGCTGAGCGCGCACGTCGGGGCGTGATCGCGCGCGAAGTGGTGATGGTCGAAGTTCGAGCGCGCCGGATCGTGGACCCCGCCGATGTCGACGACCGCCACCTCCGGATCGGCGAGGTCGGCGGCCGTCGGCTCGCGTCGGACGACAGGGCAAGCATGGATGGCCGCGAGCACGCAGACGGCGAGGAGGTCGTCTTTGTGCGCGCCGCCGGGATGGGTGACGATCGTGTGCACGAACGGTCACCCTAACAGAGCGGACGCGCAGGCGCAGCGAGCATCCCCCTCCCGCTGACGCTCACGGCGCACGGCGGATCGCGAACAGCCGCACCGCCTGCGCACCGTCGACGGCCGCGTGGATGCCTCGGTCCTCGTGCACGTAGCCGTGCCCCCAGGTGGTGCCGCGCAGCTCGCCGGTGACGAGCACGTCACCCGGCGCCGCGTGGACCACCGCGCCGCGCGCGCACGCGAGCGCGCGCCCGGCGACGGGATCGGCGCCGGGCGCCTCGAGTTGCACGGCGGCGCGGCCGCCGGTGCGCGTCACGAGCTCGAGCACCTGCGCCACGACCTCGAGCGCGGACGGCCCCGAGATGATGCGCTCGTCGCCGGCGAAGGTGACGGCGAGCGCGACCGCCGCGGCCGGTCGCGGCGCCGGGCTCCGGTCACCGGTGGCGGTGATGAACGTGAAGAGGTCGCGCGCGAGGCGATCGGCGTCGCCCAGCATGAACAGATGATCGTCGCCGGGGTGCACGCTCAGCGTGGCTCCAGGGATCCGGTCGGCGAGGAACTGACCGGCGGACAGCGGGACGATGCGGTCGCCGCTGCGGTGGAGGACGAGCGTCGGCACGCGGACCAGGCCGAGGAGCGCGGTGACATCGAGGCGGGTGAGCACCTCGAGGTGCGTGGCGACGGCGCCGGGGCTGGCGCTGAGCCGCTCCCAGCGCGCCCACCATCGGCGCTTCGCCGGATCCAGGGCGGCGCTGGGGCCGAAGACCTCGAGGGTCCGGCCGGTCCCCCATCCATCACGGACCGCCTCGGCGAGCGCGGCAACGCCAGGGCTGGGACGGAACACCGCGTAGCCACCGTAGAGCGCCAGCGCCACGACGCGCTCGGGGTAGGTGACCGCGAAGCGGATCGCGATCGAGGCGCCCTCGGAGATTCCGAGCAGCACCACCCGGTCGACGCCGACGTCGTCGAGGACGGCCCGGATGTCGTCGCTGCGGTGCTCGACCGTCTGGGCCTTCGATTCGACCACGGTCCGGTCGGACAGGCCGGTGCCGCGCTTGTCGAACAGCACCAGCCGCGCGCCCCCTCCGACGCGCCTCAGGAAGCGCGCGCAATCGGGGTCATCCCACAGCTGTTCGATGCTCGAGACGAAGCCGGGCACGATCACGACGGTCATCGGCCCGTCGCCCACGACCTGGTAGCCGATGTGGACGTCGCCGCTGCGCGCGTATCTCGTGGTGGGCGGGCTTCCGCGGCGCGCCCGCGGCGCCGGTACGCCGTCACCGGCCGGGCCCACCTGCGCCGCCGCCACGAGCGCGGCGGCCACCTCGTGCGCCGAGGCATAGCGATCGGCGGGGTCGCTGGCCAGACATCGCTCGACGCAGGCGGCGACCTCGGCCGGCACCGTGGGCACGAGCTCGTCGAGCGGGGCCGCCACGTCGGTGAGGATCCGGTACATCGTCTCGACGCTGTTCGCACCGGCGAACGCCCGCTCGCCGCTGAGCAGCTCGTGCAGCACCGCACCCAGGGCGAACAGATCCGTGCGTGCATCGACCGACTCGCCGCGGAGCTGCTCGGGCGCCATGTAGCCGACCGTGCCGAGCAAGATCCCGGCGTCGGTCTCCACCTCGGTGGCCCGCGACCTCGGCGCGCCGATCGAGATCACGCGCTTGGCGAGCCCGAAGTCGAGGACCTTGAGGACGCCGGCTCGGGTCAGGAACAAGTTCTCGGGCTTGAGGTCGCGGTGGACGATGCCTTGCGCGTGCGCGGCGGCGAGCGCCGCCAGCGCCGCGGCGGCGCAGCCGAGCGCGGTCGGCAGGTCGAGCGGCCCTCGTCGCAGCCGCTGTCGCATCGTCTCGCCCTCGAGCAACTCGAGCGCGGCGGAGATCGAGATCGCGTCATCCCTCAGCGCCAGGCAAAAAGGCGTGGTGTTCGACGTGATCCTTCCGGCCGATCCGGCGCTCGCGATCGATGGCGATCCGCAGATCCTGTCCGCGATCGTGGTCAACCTCGTGCAGAACGCCATCAAGTTCACCGCGGCCATGGGCCACGTCGTCGTCGGCGCCGACGCGACCGCCGAGCGAGTGAGGATCTACGTCTCCGATCAATGCGGCGGTCTGCCGGCGGGCGTGGTGACCTCCATGACGACGCCGTTCCAGCAGCACAGTCGCGATCGCAGCGGTCTCGGGCTCGGCCTGTTCATCGCGCGTCGAGGCGCCGCGGCCCACGACGGCGATATCGACGTGCAAGACCTCCCGGGTACCGGCTGCGTCTTCAGCCTTCACGTGCCCCGGGCCGCCCGGCGAACGCAGTGAACCCACCCGTCCGGGGGCGATCAGCCCGCCGCAGCCGCGCCGGGACGGGTCGAGCTGCTACAACCTCGCCATGTCGTCCCATCCCACCGACTTCAAGGGCTCCGTCATCGACGCGCTTCGCGAGGCGATCGAGCGCGACGTGCCCGAGGCCCGCGCCACCGTGTCCGGCGGCGGCGGACACTTCACGATCGACGTGGTCTCCCCCGTCTTCGCCGGCAAGTCCATGCTCGAGAGCCAGCGCCTGGTCTACCGGGCCATCGCGCACCTGATGAAGGGCGACCTCGCCCCCGTCCACGCCGTCGACAGCCTCACGACCCGCACGCCCGGCTGATCGGTTCGCCGGAGGCCTCGCGCTCAGTTGGGCTCGAGCGGGCCGGCCGCGAAGGCCGCCAGTCGGCGACCTCGATCCAGATCTGGCCGCCCTGCGCCTTCGGGCGTGGCGCCCGCCCCAGAGCGGTAACGAAGGCAGCGTCTTACCCGACGCACGCCCTCGTCAACGCGACGTCATGGCCGAGAGCTGTTCGAACGTCGGACGCCGGAGGCTCGGCGGCGCATCGAACGTCCGAGACGAACGCTTCTCCGATGTCACATCGAGCATGATGCCGCGCAACGTCGTCGCGATCCCGCGCGGCCCCACGAGCACGCGGACGTAGTCGCGCAGCCAGACCGTGGCTCCATCCGCCGCGCGCGCACGATACTCGAACACGTGATCGGCGCGGCGCGTGGTCGCGAGCGCGCAGTAGGCGACAGCGTCGTTTCGATCCTCGGGAGCGATGATGACGTCCGGCCAGAACGTGGGTTCGTCGATCCACCGCCGCGCGGCGTAGCCGAGCAAGCGCTCGGAGCTCGACGAGACATACGTGAACTGGAACGTCTTCGGATCACCTTCCCAGGCGAGCGCCGAGGCGCCGAACCGGAGCTCGACGCGACGGTCGACGTCGGCGATCAAGTCCGTGTTGTCGCCGAAGCAGGCTATCACATCGGGATCGTCGTACATCGGCATACGATGACAGACCCGCGCGCACCTGGCGACCCCCACGAGCGCCACACGGCGCTCGATCAGGCGCTCCAGGCTCCCCGTGAGTCACCCGGAAGGGATGAGGAGCATGGAGATGCGCGGCGATAGTATCGACAGCAATGGGGAACGGGGAGCGCCATCCGACGATCGAGACAACCGCCGTCGGCCGGAACGCGGATGCGGAGAACGCGCGCGACACTGGACCGCCGCCGCTCTCGACGACGCCTCGACTGTTCTGCGTCGCTGGCGACGACGTCGGAACGCGTTTCCCGATCGATCTGTCGCGGCCGATGATGATCGGCCGCGGCGTCGACGTGGCGATCCAGCTCCGTGGCGTCGAGGTGTCGCGACGGCACGCCGAGATCCGTCACCGTGGTGGACGCATGGCCGTCGCGGACATGTCCAGCCGCAACGGCACTGCCGTGAACGCGCGGGCGCTGCTCGCTGGCGAGGAGCGGGTGCTCAAACCCGGCGATCGCATCGAGCTCGGCGGTGGCACGACGCTCGTCCTCGAGCACCATGACGCTCTCGAGGAACGCGCGCAGCGGCTACACGAGCTGGATCTCGTGGCGATGGTGACAGCGGGAATCGTCCATGACTTCAAGAACACGCTCATGATCGTCCTGGCCAACGCGGAGCTCCTGCGCGACTCGTTCGCAACGGATGAAGGGGGAGACGACAGGACCGAGATGGCCAGCGACATCCTGGGCGCAGCGCGCCGCGGGCTCGAGAGCTCGGAGCGCCTCCTGTACTTCGCGCGCCGCCAGAGCGGAGCCGAGGCCCGAGCGCAGATCGAGATCGGTGCCCTGGTCGACGAGATCGTTGCGACCGTGCGCCGCCCGCTGACCCAGGCTCGGATCACGCTCAACGTCGAGTGCCGGGCGAAGGGGACTCTCCACGGCACTCGCTACGAGCTGCATCACGCGCTCCTCAATCTCGTGCTCAATGCTCGCGACGCGATGCCCGACGGCGGAACGCTCACGATCCGGACGCGTTCATTGGAGTTGAAACGCGCCGACGCGCTGCGACTGCACGTACGCGAAGCAGGGCATCACATCGAGCTCGTCGTGGAAGACACGGGGATCGGCATGGACGCAGCGACGCAGGCCCGGTTGTTCGAGCCCTACTTCACGACCAAAGGCAGCGGGGGCACCGGGCTCGGCCTGCCTTCGGTGTTCGGCGTTGTCCGCGGCCACGGCGGGAACGTCCTCGTCGAGTCGGCGCCGCGCCGCGGCACACGCTTCCGACTGATCCTCCCGATCGACGGGTAGGGCCCGGCGACCGATCGCGCGCGACTGGTGCCGAGGACCCTTTCGTTCCGTTGAATCGCGACCCCAACGGGATTTGAACCCGTGTCGCCTGCGTGAAAGGCAGGTGTCCTAGGCCTCTAGACGATGGGGTCAGGGTGGTGAGCCCAGAAGGATTCGAACCTTCGGCCAACGGCTTAAAAGGCCGCTGCTCTACCGCTGAGCTATGGGCCCTTGGCCCGTTTCACGAGGTCCCGCACTCTGCACGATCGGAGGGATCGTTGCAAGCGGGCCTGGCCGCGGGAAGCGCGCGGCGGATCGGAGAGCCACGCGGTAAGGGAGGCACGGCGTCGGGGCCACGAGTTTCCCCAAGCTGCCGTGATCTCCGGCGTTCGCGACCATTGATCCGGACCCGTTCCGCCCATAATGTCGCGGACATGCCGGAGAAGCGCAGCGCGTATCGCGTGCCGGTGCAGTTGCCCGCTTGTTATCGATCCCAGGCCGCCACCATCGAAGGGACCGTCACCGACCTGTCACGTCACGGCATGTTCCTCTCCGCCGAGTTCCTCGACTCGCCCGGCGCCGCCGGCGTCGTCGAGGTGCGCCTTCCCGGCAACATGCAGCCGCTCTTCCTCCGCGGCGAGATCGTCCGCGTGTCGACCGGTAACCAGGGCGGCATGGGAATCCGGTTCGCCTCGCTCCCCGACGAGGTCCGTCGTCCGCTCGCCAACTTCATGATGGAAGCCAGCTACCGGGCCCTCGCGTGATCTCGCTCGTTCCTCCGCCGAACCCGCCGCTCATGGCGATCCACGATCCCTCGTCCGACAAGGCCACGCTCCGCCGCGACGCCCGCGCGCGCCGCGACGCCATCTCCGACGAGGTCCGCCACGCCGCCGCCCACGCCGCCGCGCAGGTCGCCAGCCGGAGCGTGCTGCCCATCCTCGCGCCGGGCGCGGTCATCGGGCTCTACGCGTCGATGCGCAGCGAGCTGTCGACGGCGCCGCTCGCCGCCCTCGCCGCGGCGCGCCGGATCGAGCTGGCGTACCCGCGCACCGCCGCCGACCACACCCTCGTGTTCCACAAGGTCGCCGTCGAGGACGCCGCCGCGCTCGCCGCCGGCCGCTTCGGGATCCCCGAGCCGTCCCCCGACGCCGAGATCATCCCGCTCGAGCAGCTCGCCGCGATCGTCGTCCCTGCCCTGCTCTTCGATCGCAGCGGCTACCGCCTCGGCTGGGGCGGCGGCTGGTACGACGCGACCCTGCCGCGCACACATGCGCTCCGCGTCGGGTACGCGCTCGAGGCGCAGCTCGTCGACGCGCTGCCGCGCGCCCCTCACGACGAGCCGGTCGACGTCATCGTCACCGAGCTCGCGACGCACCAAGGAGCCAAGCGATGGACGCGCTGATCGTCGTCGGCGCGGTCGTCGGCGGGCTCGCCGCCGGCTTCGTCCTCGCCAGGGTCTTCGCCGGTGGTGGCGCCGCCGCCGCGAACGCCGCAACCGCCGAGGCGGCGCGTCTGCGCAAGGCCGCCGAGGCCGAGGCCGAGGAGCTGCGCAAGGCGGCCGAGATCGAGGGCAAGGAGGTCGCCCAGAAGCGCAAGGCCGCGCTCGAGGACGAGCTCCGCGGGCGCAAGCTCGAGCTGAAGAAGCAGGAAGAGGCCGCCGTCGCCAAGGAGCGCGAGGTCGAGCGGGCGCGCAAGGAGCTCGAACGCCGCACCGCCGAGGTCGAGAAGCGCGAGCGCTCCGCCGAGGGCAAGGCGCGCCAGATCGACAGCGCGCTCGAGAAGGCCGAGGCGGCGCAGGCCGAGGCCAAGAAGAAGCTCGAGGAGGTCGCCGGCCTCTCCGCCGACCAGGCGAAGAAGCGGCTCGAGGACGAGGTGCGCGCCCAGGCCCAGGCCGCCGCCGCCCTCGAGATCAAGAAGATCAGCGACGAGGCCGAGCGCGAGAGCCAGGCCCGCGCCAAGACCATCGTCGCCACCGCGATCCAGCGGTACGCGTCGGAGTTCGTGCAGGAGCGGACCGTCGCCGTGGTGCCGCTGCCGTCCGACGACATGAAGGGCCGGCTCATCGGGCGCGAGGGTCGCAACATCCGCGCGCTCGAGGCCGCGACCGGCATCGACATGATCATCGACGACACCAGCGAGGCGATCACGATCTCGTGCTTCAACCCGGTGCGCCGCGAGGTGGCGCGCCTGGCGATCGCGTCGCTCGTCGCCGACGGCCGCATCCACCCCACCCGGATCGAGGAGGTGGTGAAGAAGGCGGAGAAGGACGTCGACAAGGTGTGCCGCGAGGCCGGCGAGCAGGCGGTCTTCGACCTGGGCTTGAACCGCGTGCACCCCGAGCTCGTGCGCCTCCTCGGCCAGCTCAAGATGCGCAGCTCGTACGCCCAGAACCTGCTCGCGCACTCGGTCGAGGTCGGCTACCTCGCCGGGCTCATGGCGGCGGAGCTCGGCCTCAACGTCAAGATGGCGCGGCGCGCCGGGCTCCTCCACGACCTCGGCAAGGCGATCGATCACGGCCACGAGGGCGACCACGCCGAGGTCGGCGCGCAGCTCGCGCGCAAGCACGGCGAGTCGCCGCGCGTGTGCCAGGCGATCGCGGCGCACCACGGCGGCGTGCCGGCGGCGTCCTTGCTCGACCACGTCGTCGACGCGGCCAACCAGCTCTCGGCGGCGCGTCCGGGCGCGCGGCGCGAGCAGCTCGCCAGCTACATCAAGCGGCTCGACGACGTCGAGGCGATCTGCAACCGCTTCCACGGCGTCTCCAAGTCGTTCGCGCTGATGGCCGGCCGCGAGGTGCGGGTCATGGTGCAGAACGACAAGGTCGACGACGCCCAGGCGCTGGTCATGTCGAGGGACATCGCGCGCGCCATCGAGGCCGAGGCCAGCTACGCCGGCAGCGTGCGGGTCGTCGTCGTGCGCGAGACGCGCGCCTCCGAGTACGCGCGCTAAGACGTGTCCCGTAAGTACGACCAGAGGTCGTACGCAGGGGACCTGCGGGTTCGCATCCGTGCCCGGTCTGGCGTGGTCGGGCGCGAGCCCGTCTCATCCAGGGTTGGGCGCGGGGCCATGCCCGCGGTTCGCCGAGCCACCGCGACCGGGTCGGGTGAGGGCGTCCACGCCGTGAAGAGACACTCCTCACGTGCAGAGAGGCCGGTTGACTCGGACAGGGTGTCTTGCCACCCAGGAGCTGGAAATTCGAGAGCGCGCCGGATCGCCGGCAGCGCGACGCAGGTCGCGGCGTAGTCGACCTGCGCCGAGGCCGGCACGCCGCGCTCGGCGAAAGCGACGAACGATGCGAGCACGGCGGCGACGGCGTCGCGGTCGGCGCGGAGCCCGCACGACGGACAGCGATGGACGCGGTCGGCGAGGCGCTTGGGAACGCGGGCGCCGCAGGGGCAATGCTGCGAGAGCGCCGTCGGGCGCGTCGCGGCACGCTCGACGCCACCGTGCGCGCCGGCGAGCGCCGCGACGGCGCGCGCCTCGCGATCGATCGCGGCGACGAGCAAGCCGGGCGAGAACGCCGCGACCGCCCGGCCCCAGGACCGCGACCACGCGGCGATGCTCGTGTCCTCGACGACGAGCCGGAACCCGTGCGCGGCGACGACGTCGGCGGCCACCTCGCGGGCCCGCGCGCGACGCGCCTGCGCGGCCGCGGCGGCATCGGCGGCCTGCGCGGCGCGACCGCGGCGGTAGCTCGCCGAGAGCTGATCGCGGCGGTAGCCCTGCAGCGGGACGCCATCGGAGCGCGCGAGGCGCGGGCCCATGGGGATGACGGCGACCGGCGGCAGCCCGGCGGCCTCGCGCCGCCGCGCGCGCTTCGCCTGGCGCTTCGACAGCTGGTACTGCGCGCGGTTCATCGCGCGCCGCGACCGATCGAGCGCGCGCAAGCGTCGGCGCTCGCGTCGCGCTCGCCGGCTTCCGCGCTGCTGCTGCGTGGCGTCGCGCTCGAGCCGCGTCACGCGCACGGCCGCCCCGCGCTCGTGCGACGCCACCGTGATGTTCGAGACGTTGACGTCGACGCCGGCGGCTCGCTCCTTCGCCTCCACCGCCGCGCGTGCGCGTCGCGCCGCGGCAGCCGGCGACACGTACGGCGTCGTCAGCACCATCAGGTGCGCCTCGTAGCGCCAGCCGCCGGCCGCCTGTGGATCCCGCCGCCGCACCAGATCGACCTTGTGCCACCGGCTCGGGTCGGCGAGGTGGTGGTCGAGGATCGGCTGGTTCGACGGCGCCGTCGGCAGGCGGACCGGCAGGACCAGCGTGCCGTCCGCCAGGCCGGTGAACACGATCGCCAGCGGGCCAGGGTGCTTCCACCAACCGTCGGCGTGGATGGCGCGCATCCGTCGCGGCTGGACGAAGTCGCCTGCGCCATCGGTGTATGCGGCGCGATGGCCGGCGAGCGTGCCGTGCAGGCGGAAGGTCTCCCACTTGTTCGCCGTCGTGTGCGACCGCGCGCGCCCGGGCAGCCGCACGAAGTCGTACCACCGCCCCACGCGCGGCATGCCCGCGCGCCGCCCGCGCGCGTCGCCGAAGAGGTGGCGCTCCACCGGCGTCCACACCGTATCGGCCACGTGCATCGCCAGCGCCTTGGTCACGGACCGCCGCAGGTGCGGCGCCGCGTCGAGGTGATCGTACGCCGCGTGCTCGAGCGCCGTCCGCGTCAGGCCGAGCCGTTCGCGCACCGCGACCGCATCCCGCGCCCGCTCGTGCGGTGCCGCCCAGTACGCCCACGCGCGTTGGCGGACGTCACGCTGGAGCGCGCGGCGCACCGCGTACGCACCGCGGAACATGGCCTCGACGCGCGCCCGCTGCACCGGGTCGTGCACGTCGAGCGCGAGCCGCAGGACGGAGACGCCGTCCTCGGGCCGCCGCACCCAGGGCGCCTGCTTGTTCGGACCTCGTGTCCGCTTCCCGGACGACACCACCGATTGATCTTGCCTCACCGGTCTGACGTCCAACCTTCACACCATGTCCACCTCGCGCATGCTCGTGCTCGCCGCCCTCACCCGCCGTCGCCTGACCGTACTCGTCGACCGGCTCGGTCCGGACCGCCCGCGCGGACGTCCGTGGTCCTGCTCCCGCGCAAGGCGCGTGCTCATCGCGTGCGCGGCGCTGCGCACCAACCTGACCTTCCGCGAGCTCGCCGCGAGCTTTGGCGTCTCCAGGTCGTCGGCACACCGCATCGTCGCGACCATGACCGCGCGGATCGCCGCGCTCGCACCCGAGCTCGCGTCGACGAGCCACCTCGGCCGGCGGCCCCGGCAACCGCAACGATCCGGTTCACTACCGCGGCTCCATGGTCCAGTCCCTCTGCCTGCGTCATGGCCGGGCTGGCCGACGGCGGCTATCGCGGCGTACCCGAGCTCGTCACGCCGATCTTCCGCAACAATCGAATCGTCCGCGACCGTGCCTGGCGCCGACACCGCAAGCGCCGCGCACGCGCCGAGCACGCCATCGCGCGCCTGAAGAACTGGCGCGTCCTGCGCGACCATCGCCGCCGCGCGCGCTATCTTCCCGTCGTCTTGAACGCTGTCTCCGTCCTACACAACCTCCACCTCGCCGAATTGCGGGACAACTCTTAGCCATGACGATGGAGCGCCGCACCTTCCTCTGGACCGGCGCCATCCTGATCGGGACGCTGCCCGCCGGGTGCCGGCCGTGGATGAAGCGCGACGAGCGTCCCGAGCCGGGCCCGAGCGATCACCAGAAGGCCACGCTCGCCGCGATGGCCGAGACGTTCATCCCGTCGAGCGACGGCTCGCCCGGCGCGCGCGAGAGCGACGCGATGTCGCTCCTGCTCGATCCGGCGTACCCGGTGGCGGGGTACGTCAGCGAGCTGGTCAGCGACCTCGACGACTGGTGTCGCGTGCGGCACTTCAGCTCGTTCGTGGGGCTGTCGCCGGCGAAACGCGAGCAGGCGCTCGAGGAGCGCATGGGCCTGCGCGGGCGGCTCATCGCGTCCTGGTACAGGCCGGTCTACGAGGGCGTGCTCGCGCTGGCCAAGCTCTCCTTCTTCGGCGGGCTCACGCGCGCGGTCGGCACGACGTTCACCGAGTTCCCGGGGGCGAGCGCCGGCTACGCGCCGTCGAGCGCGGCCGGCGTCTATCGCGCCGACGGCGCCGCCGCCACCGTGACCGGCGCCGGCCGGGTGTCGAGCGTGCGCGTCACGGCGCTCGGCGCGGCGGCGCCCGCGACGGCGACGCTCCAGCTCGTCACGCCCGACGGGCGCGTGCACACGTTCACGCCCGCGCCCGCCGCCGGCACGACGCTCCTCGCCGACGCGCAGCTCGTCGACGGGGTCGCCGGCACCACCGCCGCCGGCACGTGGAAGCTCTCCGGCGGAAACATCCGCGCGTGGTGGCTGGCGATCCGCACCGACCTCGACGAGCGCACCTGATGGCCCACGTCATCGTCATCGGCTCCGGCTTCGGCGGCTCGATCGCCGCCAAGCGCTTCACCGAGGCCGGCCACACCGTCGAGCTGCTCGAGATGGGCGAGGACTGGCGCGGGCCGGTCGCGCGCGGCGAGGTCCCGCAGTCCGCCGACCCCGCGTTCCTCTTCCGCCTCCTGCGCGACTACCCGCACGATTACCTCCTCACCAAGCCCAAGCTGCTCGTCGCGCAGGGCATGGGCCTGGGCGGCGGCTCGCTCGTCTACTCGGCGATCCACCTGCGCGCGCCGCAGATCGCGTTCGACGGCTGGCCCGCCGGCTACACCCGCGCCCACCTCGATCCGTACTACGCGCGCGTCGAGGCCCGGCTGCGCGTGGCGCCCCTGCCCGGCGTCGACGAGTTCCCGCGCTCGCGCGCGTTCATCGAGGGCGCCACCGCGGCCGGCCTGCCCCGCCCCGCGCCCAACCCGCTGGCGCTGTCGGGCTGCACGGCGTGCGGCTGGTGCGTGCCGCTGTGCGGCTTCGGCAAGAAGACGACGATGACGCACACGTACCTCGCCGACGCCGAGCGCACCGGCAAGCTGACGGTGCGCACGCGCCGCAAGGCGGCGTACATCGCGCGCGCCGGCAACCGGTACCGCGTCGCGTGCTGGAAGACCGACGGCGTCCAGCGCGACTACCAGCGCGTCAACGACGGCCCGCTGGTGATGGTCGAGGGCGACAAGATCGTCGTCGCATGCGGCGCGATCGAGTCACCCGTGCTGCTCGAGCGCTCGCTCGCCGCCGAGCTGCCGCGCGGCTGGGAGCCCTTGCGCACGTTCCCGACGGCGCGCCTGGGCCGCGGCATCGACGGCACCGGCGACTTCCTCCAGGGCGGCTTCGTGCCCCGCGCCGTCGACGGCTTCAAGGGCTCGGTGATGATGATGCACGTCGACCTCGGCGACTTCGTGCTCGAGGACGTGCACGGCATCCCGGTGGGCGCGACCGTCATGCTCGAGACCCGCCCCCACGGCGTGAATAAGGCGTGGGGCCAGGCCTACAAGGAGCGCTTCCGCGACTACGGGCGCCACATGCTCGGCGTCGCGATCATCGGCCGCTCCGGCCCGGGCACCGCCAACAACATCTCGGTGCGCGACAAGGGCGGCATCGCCGTCACCAGCACCGCGGCCTACACGCCGCCGCCCGGCTCGCTCGAGGCGGCGCGCGGCCTCATCAAGGGGCTCGGCGGCGAGCTGGCCGACTCGCCGTGGGAGCTGAGCAAGACCGCCTTCACCGTGCACCCGGTCGGCGGCTGCGCGATGGGCGACGACGACACCACCGACGCGGTGGTCTCGGCGGGCGATCTCGCGCTGCGCGAGAACCCCGGGGTGCACGTCATCGACGGCAGCGTCCTACCGGGTAGCGCACTTCGCAATCCGTCGCACACGATCAGCGCGGTCGCCGAGCGGGCGATGGACGTCATCCTGGGCGTCCACCCCCACGATCGCTGGCCCGCCTGAGGGCCCGGAGGCCCACGACGGCTGCGGCGACCACCGCGCGCCGGCCTCCTGCGCCAGCGACGACGTCGCGAAGAAGACCAGGCCGCAGAGGAACGGGAAGACGAGGAGCCCCAGCGATCGCCGAGGCCGCGTGAGCACGGGCGTCACCATCCTTCCAGCATGCTCCATACTCCGGCCGTGGTCGACTACGTGATCGTGGGCTCCGGCTTCGGCGGCTCGGTCTCCGCCCTCCGCCTCGTCGAGAAGGGCTACTCGGTGGTCGTCCTCGAGCGCGGCCGCCGCTACCGCGCCGCCGACTATCCGAAGACCAACTGGAACGTGCGAAAGTCCCTGTGGGTGCCGCGCGCGAAGTGCTTCGGCATCCTGCGGCTCTCGCTCCTCTCCGACGTCTTCATCCTCTCCGGCTCCGGCGTCGGCGGCGGCTCGCTGGTCTACGCCAACACGCTGTACGTCCCGCCCGACGCGTTCTTCGAGGCGCCCGCGTGGCGCGACCTCGCCGACTGGAAGCGGACGCTCCTGCCCTTCTACCGCCGCGCCCAGTTCATGCTCGGCGTGCAGCAGAACGCCTTCGAGGACGAGCCCGACCGCGTCCTCGCCGAGATCGCGCAGGACCTCGGCAAGCAGGACACCTACGTGACCACGCCCGTCGGGGTCTACTTCGGCACGCCGGGGAAGGAAGCTCCCGACCCGTACTTCGGCGGCGCCGGCCCCGCGCGCCGCGGCTGCGTCCTGTGCGGTGGCTGCATGGTCGGCTGCCGCCACGACGCCAAGAACACGCTCGACAAGAACTACCTCTGGTTCGCCGAGCAGCTCGGCGCCGAGGTCCGCCCCATGCGCACCGCCACCGACGTGCGCGCGCTGCCCGACGGCTCGTACGAGGTCACCCACGTCCACAGCGGCGCCTGGGTCGCGCGCGATCGCCAGGTGCTCCGCGCGAGGAAGGTCATCCTCGCCGCCGGCGTGCTCGGCACCGTCCAGCTCCTGCTCGAGAGCAAGGCGCGCGGCCACCTGCCCAACCTCTCGCCGGCGCTGGGCAAGGTCGTGCGCACCAACAGCGAGGCGATCCTCGGCGTGCGCTCGAAGAAGGACGTGCGCTTCGACAAGGGCATCGCCATCACGTCCTCGATCCACCCCGACGAGACGACGCACGTCGAGGTCGTGCGCTACAGCGACGGCTCCGACGCGCTGGCGCCCTTGTCCACGCTCCTCACCGACGGCGGCGGCCGCCTCCCCCGCTGGCTGCGCTACGCCGGCAACGTCCTCCGCCACCCGCTCGACTTCGCGCGCTCGCTGTGGCCGTTCGGCAACGCGCGGCGCAGCGTGTTCCTCCTCGTGATGCAGACGCTCGACAACTCGATCGGCCTCGGCCTGCGCCGTCGCTGGCGCCACCTCTGGCGCAAGGCGCTCGACACCACGCCCGGCGAGGGCCCGCCCAACCCGACCTACATCCCGCTCGGCAACGAGGTCGCGCGCGCCTTCGCCCGCAAGGTCGACGGCATCCCCAAGTCGTCGATCATGGAGGTCCTGTTCGACACGCCCACGACCGCGCACATCCTCGGCGGCGCGGTCATCGGCGGGTCGCCCGAGCGCGGCGTCGTCGACACGCGCTGCGAGGCGTTCGGCCATCCCGGCCTCCACGTGATCGACGGCTCGATGATCCCCGCCAACCTCGGCGTCAACCCCAGCCTCACCATCACCGCCCTCGCCGAGCACGCGATGAGCCACGTGCCGCCGAAGCCGGGCGCCACGCCACGCACCGCCGTCGACCCGGCGTGGGAGGCCGCGCGCATCGCCGAGATCGAGGCCGAGGCCGCGCGCGCCGGCAGCGACAGCCTCCAGCGCCGCAAGCTACCGCTCGCCTGACGGCGCGCCGAATCAGCGGCGACTCATGCCCTGGGGCCGCGGCACCAGGCCGACGCCGAGCACGTGCGTGACCGCGGTGGCGAGCTCGGTGGCGCGCGCGTCGTCGACCGGGCCGAGCTGTCCCTCGACGATCATGTGGGCGAGGCCGGTGACGAGGGCGTTGGCCGCGAGCATGACCGCGTCGACGGGCGCGTCGGCGATGAGCCCTGCCTGCTGCGCGGCGAGGATCTGCCGGCGATCTTCGGCGAGGGCGTCGTCCTTCTTCACCAGCCCGGGCAGGCACAGGACGCGGAAGTGCTCGGGGTTGGCGGTGGCGAAGCGCACGATCGCGATCCCCGTGGCCCGGAACTTCTCGAGCGGATCATCGGGTGCGTGGCGGTGGGCCTCGGCGACCTGCGCCAACAGCCGCTGCTGCGCCTCGGCGGCGACGGCGGCGAGCAGGTCGTCCTTGTCCGCGAAGTGGCGGTAGACGGCCGGTGCGGAGACGCCGGCGCGGCGCGCCACGCCGCGCAGCGAGAAGCCGTCGCGGCCCTCGCGCGCGACCTCCTTGAGCGCGGCGGCGAGCAGCGCGGGCCGGAGGTTTCCGTGGTGGTAGGCGGTCTTGCGCGGCAATGTTTACATTGTTCACTTTCTTGCTTGAACGTCAAGCCCGTCGATGTATACAGTGTTCACATGAAGCCAGCCATCGCGCCCCAGCCCGCCGTCACGCCCGCGCCCGCGCGCGTCCCCGACCTGGAGCTGTTCTCGCTCGCCTGGTCGAGGGACCTCCCGCGCGAGCACGGCTTCGAGCCGCTCACCGTCGAGGGCAAGCTCCCGCCGTCCCTGCGCGGCACCCTCTACCGCAACGGCCCGGGCCTGTTCGGCCAGGCCGGCACGCGCTACTCGCACCCGTTCGAGGGCGACGGCGCGGTGACCGCCATCCGCCTCGGCGACGGCCGCGCCACCGGCGCCAGCAAGGTACACGCGAGCGCCGGCCTCACCGAGGAGCGCGCCCGCGGCAAGATGCTCTATGGCCTCTCGGCGCCGTGGTGGCGCCGCTTCACCAACGGCGTGCGCGGCAAGGGCAAGAACACCGCGAACACCAGCGTCGTCGCCTGGCAGGGGCGCCTGTTCGCGCTGATGGAGGCGGCGAAGCCAACGGAGATCGATCCGCGCGACCTCGCCACGATCGGCGAGACCGACCTCGGCGTGATCGGCCAGGCCTCGTTCTTCTCCGCTCACCCGCACCGCGTGGCCTCGCGCAAGGCGCTCTACAACTTCGGCCTCGAGTACGGTCGCCACACCAGGCTCAACCTGTTCGAGCTGCCCGACGTCGGCGCGCCCCGCCGCCTGGGCAGCGTCGACCTGCCCGCGCCGCCGATGATCCACGACTTCATCGCGACCGACACCCACCTCGTCTTCTTCATCTCGCCGGTCTTCATCAACGTGCCGCGCATGCTCCTCGCGCTCGGCGGCTTCGATCGCCTCTTCCAGTGGAAGCCCGAGGCCGGCACGGAGATCCTCTGCGTACCCATCGATCGCCCCGACCAGCCCATCCGCTTCACGACCGACGCCTTCTACCAGTGGCACTTCGGCAACGCGTTCGACCGCGGCGACACGATCGTCGTCGACTACGTCCGCTACGCGAACTTCGACACCTTCCACCAGTTCGGCGCGCAGGTGACGGGCGCCACCCCGCTCGCCGAGGACGGCCACTTCCACCGCGCGACCATCGACCTGTCCGCGCGCCGGCTCGACTCGGAGCAGCGCCACAGCCGCATGGCCGAGTTCCCGACCATCCGCCCCGGCCTCCAGGGCCGCGAGCACGACGTCACGTACGCGGCGCTCGATCACCTGGGCGCCATCGGCGCCATCGACGCGCACGACCGCGTCGTCGCCCACGAGCTCCCCTCCGGTCAGCTCGCGAGCGAGCCCCTCTTCGTCGACGGCCACCTCCTCGCCCTCTGCCACACCCGCGATCGGGCGTTCGTCGCCGTCTACGACGCCGCCCGCATCCCGGACGGCCCCGTCGCCCGGATCTGGCTCGACCACCACGTGCCCATCACCTTCCACGGCACCTTCGTCCCCGGCTGAAGATTCGCCGGGAAGAAAGCGCGCGCGCCCCGTCGTTTGGAGGACGAGCGCGGGAGTGGCCCCCAGCCGGGGTACGCTCTCGGCGAGCCCTTCAGGAGGAGACGGGAATGGACCATGCTGCGCGCGCACAATCGCTGTTCGATCGAGAGCTCTGGGTCGCCACCATCGACGAGGCGTCGATGGCGCTCGCGGCCGGCGCCCCCGAGCTGGCGACGCCGATGCGCATGCTCGTCGGCCGCGCGCTCGAGAAGCTGAACCAGCGCCCCCCGGCGATCCGCTACTTCAACCTGGTGCTCGCCGACGATCCCGGGCACGCACGCGCGCTCGCGCACCGCGGCGCGGTGTTCCAGGCCATGGGGCCGCTCGACCGCGCCCGCGCCGACCTCGACGCCGCGCTGGCGATCGATCCGGACGTCGCGCACGCGTGGGAGTTCCGCCTCTACAACGCCTTCGACTCCCGCGAACCCGCGATGCTCGATCGCTGCATGGCCGAGCTCGACCGGCTCGGCGCGTCGAACGGCTACCACCACCGGCTGCGCGCCCAGCGCCGGCTCGAGGCCGGCGACCGCGCCGGCGCCGAGGAGGACCTGCGCAAGGCATGCGCCCACGCCAAGGGCGACGCGCTCGCGGGCGAGCTGCTCTCGAACAACAACTTCGAGCTGCGCAATGGCGACGAGCACGCGATGCTCGGCGTCCGCCTCGAGCAATCGGGACCGATGTCCGCCCTCCAGATGTTCCAGAAGGCGCTCGAGCTCGGCGTCTCGTCGCCGCGCCGCGACACCCGCGTCGTCGAGAAGCTCGGCAAGCTGCTGCTCGCGCAGGGGCGACGTGACGAAGCGGTCGCCGCGGCCACCGCGCTCACCGACCGCCACGCCGACAGCGCGGACGCGTGGGCGGTGCGCGCGCGGATCACTGGAGACTCGGCGGCGTACCAGCGTGCGTTCGAGCTCTCGGCTCGCGACGGCGCCGAGCCGTACGCGCGGCACCTGATGGGCGCCGGACGCAACGACGAGGCGCTCGCGGTCTGCACCGCGCGGCTCGCCGACGACCCCGACGACGCGCCGCTGTCGCGGCTGCTCGGCGAGCTCCACCTCGCCGCCGGCCGCCGCGACGACGCCAAGGCGGCCTGGCTCGCCGCCGAGGCGCTCGGCGACACCCCGGCGCGGACGCTGCGTGTCCAGGCGTTCGGCCCCGAGCGCGGGCTCGACCACTTCGACGCCGCGCTCGACTTGCTCGACCGCCGCATGCGCGAGGACGCGGCCGCCGAGTTCGAGACCGCGGTCGACGCCTTCCGCCAGGAGCTGCGCGCCCCCGGCGACGCGGCGCACCGCTACCTGGCCAAGGCGCTCTACAACTCGGCGCTCCTGCGCGAGCTCAAGGTGCCCGACGAGGTCATCGAGCCCAACCTGCGCGAGGCCGTCGAGCTCGACGGGGCCTACGCGGACGCGATGAGCAGCCTGGGCACGCTGTGCCTGCGGACCGACCGCGTCGACGAGGGTCTTCAGTGGTTCGCCAGGGCCGGCGAGACCGATCCGACCGCCGGGCAGCCCTGGTACTACCGCGCGCGGCACTTCGCCGAGGGCAAGGACGACGCGCAGGCGGTCGAGGACGCGACCAAGGCGTTCGACGCGTACGCGCGGCGCGGCCAGACCCAGTTCGCGGCCGACGCCATCATGATGCGCGGCCGCTGCAACGAGAACCTCGGGCGTCTGCAGGATGCGCTGCGCGACTACGACCTGGCGTACGAGTACGGCCACCCGACCGGGTACGCGATGGGCGATCACATCCGCCAGCGCATCGCGGTGGAGGATCGCTCGAGCGACCAGGCCCAGGAGCTACTGCAGAAGGTGGTCGAGCGGATCGAGGACGGCGAGTGCCCGTGGGCGCAGATCGACTTCCTCGAGAGCCGCACCGCCGGCGACGAGAAGGCGACCGCGCTGGTGGCCAAGCTCAAGGCCAAGACGCCGCTCGACGCCGACGAGGTGAGCTGGCTCGTCGAGTTCCTGCACGCGTCGTGACCGCGCCCGACGTGCACGACGCGACGCGCGCGGCCGCCGACGCCGAGGTCGCGGCCGGGCGCATCGGGTTCGCGCCCGCCGACGACATCCCCGGCGCCGCCGCCGACGCGGCGCTCTCGGTCGACGGGCGCTGGCGCCTCGAGACCACGCCGGTGCGCACGCGCAAGATCGACGTCGCGACCGGCGAGGCGACGATCGCCCTCGAGGGATGGCTGCAGGTCGCACCGGCGTGGCTCCCCGACGGGCGCTTCTGCGTGCTGTGCACCGAGGGTGACGGCGATCTCGATCTCGCCGATCCGGAGATCGGCTCGCTGCGCACGCTGCGCGAGGGTTACCCCGGGCCCGATCGCGTCGTCCGCGTGCAGTCGAGCGGGCTGCTCCACGTGCTCGGCGCCGATGGCAGCTACCTCCACCACGTGAAGGTCGACGCCGACCGGATCGACGCGGTGCCGGCGCGCGGCCTCGTCGTGCTGACCCGCGCGCGCCCGAAGAAGCGCGCGCGCTGGGGCACGGCGATCCTCCTGGCGACGCCGGCCGGGCTCGTCGTCCTCGCCAAGCACGCGGCGGACATCGGCCGGCTGGTCGTGTCCGGCGAGCGCGTGTACGGCTCGCACGGGTTCGAGCTGCTCGGCCTCGACGCCGCGATCGCCGCCGTGAACGCAGTCACGCCCGCGTGGCGCACGGTGGCGATCGAGGACGGCCTCGCCGTCGAGCCGCCTCCCCCGCCGCCGCCGTCGTCGATCTCGCTGGCGCCCACGACCACGCTGACGCTCGTGCGCGTCGACGCGACGCGGCCGTCCGCGCCGGCGTCCACGGATGCCGCGACCGACGAGCCGTCGTACCGCACGTGGGCGCCGGTCATCTCCGTCGCCCGCGCCGACGCCGTGACGTGGGAGCTGCTGCGGCTCCACCAGGCGCTGTGCGAGGTCGTGCGCGTCGAGCGCCGCGACGGCGCGTGGGCCGCGACCGCGCACCTGCCGGTCACCGGCTTCGATCGCGTGTACACCGCCGACGGTGGCCGCCTCGTCGCCGTGTCGATCGACAACGCCCCGCCCGAGATGGCGTGGAGCATGCTCGTCGCCGACGACGGCGGCGTGCTGCGCAACCTGGGGCGGCTCCACCACGTCATCACCGCGCTGTGGGACGCCGACGACGGCGTCCACGTCGAGCTCTTCGGCGGCCACGTCTACCGCGTCGACGGGCTCGCCGAGGCGATCGCCGCGGCCCGCACCACCGAGCCACGACCGCTGCAGGCGCTGGTGTTCGACGTCCCCGGGCACTACGGCTACCGCGAGTTCCTGCCCCGCCACGACGGCGATGTCGGCTTCATCGATCGCTCCGGCGCGCCGGCGATCGCCCACCACTACACCCGGGCCTACGACTTCGACGCCGCCGCCGCGCGCGTCGCGCACTGCGGACCGCGGCTCTTCGGCCTCGTCGACCCGGACGGCCGCCTCGTGGTCCCGCACCACTACAGCTGGATCGGCGAGCTGCGCGGCGGGTGTCGCCGCGTCGGCCGCGGCGAGCCCGACATCTGCGGCGACCCGCCCAAGCAAGCGCTGTGGGGCCTCCTCGGCGACGACGGGGCGGTCGTGCTCGCGCCCGAAGCCATCTCGGTGCGCGACATGGCCGACGGACGCGCCGCGGTCGAGCGCGCGCCCGGCCGGTGGAACCTGGTGACCCGCGACGGCGCGATGCTCCTCGAGGCCGACGCCGACGGCTGCGGCTCGTTCGGCGACGGCCTGTGCCCGGTGCGCCGGGGCGATCGCTGGGGCTACGTCGACCGCGACGGCCGCTGGGTCATCGAGCCGCGCTTCGCGCGCGCCACCGACTTCGCCGGCGGGCTCGCCGCGGTGACCGAGCCCGACGCGTCGCGCTGGCGCCTGCTCGCGCGCGACGGAACCTTTGTCGGCGACGGTCACTACGACGAGGTCGCCGCGCGCCGCGATCCCCTGGTCCGCGTCGCCGTCGACGGCCGCTGGGGCTTCGTCGCCCACGACGGCGCCGAGGTCATCGCGCCGCGCTTCGACCAGGCGTTCGACTTCCACGACGAGCGCGCGTCCGTCCGCGTCGGCGGCGCGTGGACCTGGATCGATCCCACCGGGGCGCTCCTCACCGAGCCGTGCTTCGCGCGCGCGTTCGACTTCTCGGGCGGCGTCGGCCTCTTCCAGCGCGGCGCGCTCTACGGCTTCCTCTCGGCCGGCGGCGACGTGCTCGCGGAGGGCTTCGAGGGCGCCGGCGCGCTCGTCGAGGATCGCGCGGCGTTCTGCCAGCGCGCCCGCTGGGGCTTCCTCGATCACATGGGCGCCATCGTCATCCGCCCCCGCTACGCCCGCGTCCTCGGCTTCTCCGAGGGCCTCGCCGCCGTCCGCAGCGCCGGCGCCTGGGGCTTCATCGACGCCACCGGCGCCCAGGTCATCCCGCCCACGCTCGGCGACTGCGGCTCGTTCCACCACGGCCGCGCCCGCGTCACGGCGCGGCGGTGATCGTCATCACGAGGTCGACCTCGTCGGAATCGGTGCAGTCGGGGTCGCCCTGACACGACGCCGCCTGGACCTTGGCCTTCTCGGTCGTGTACGTGACGCGCTTGCCGATGAGCGAGGTCGCGTCCCTGGATCCGCCGGCGCACAGCTCGAAGTCACCCTCGATCGACTGGGCCTCGGCGGTGCCGGCATCGACGACCACGTAGCACGCGCGGTCACCGTGCTGGAGATCCTCGAGGGTCACGACGGGGCCGGCGGGCGCCGCGCCCTCGCCGTTCACCGTCGTCGAGGGCGTCGACGTCTTCGAGCAGGCAGCGAGCAGCAACACGAGCACGAGCCGTTTGATCATCCCGACGAGCGTGCCACAACCAGCCGGGAAGCGTGCGGCCCGGCGCGCCTCGACCACCGGCCTACAGCACCAGCTCGTACAGCTCGGGCAGGAACAGGCGCCCCATGAGGAGGAGCTGGGAGCCGTCGGGCGACGGGCGCGGCAGGAACAGGATCTCGCTCTCCGCGCGGAGCAAGACAGAGGTCTGCGGCCCGTTCTTCCACAGCGCGAGGTAACGGGCCGCGCCGCCGCTGCCGGCGATGACGAACCCGCCGGCCGGGTGATAGGCGACGCTGCGCAGCGTCGATGGGCCGACGATCTCGTCCGAGACCGTGCGCGCCGGGAGCGCGATCCGGCGCAGGAACTTGGTGCCGTCCACGACGAGCACCTCGTCGCCGTCGTCGGCGACCGCGATGTCGAGGATCTGGGTCGAGGTGTAGAGGACCTCGTCGCCGATCGCGCCGGTGACGGGATCGAGCGTGCGCAACGTCGCCGCCTCGCCGGTCGGGTGAACGACCGCGAAGCAAGGCGGATGGTCATCGGCGGCGCAGCGTGCGAGCACCGCGTCGCCCACGGGCTTGGTCCACAGCCGTTGGCCGTCGTCGAGCGACAGGGCGAGGAGCTCGCGCCCGCCCGTGCGGCGCATCGACAGGACCAGCGTCCGCCCCGCGCGCGTGGCATTGCCCGGCTCGCCGCTGACGTCGGCAGCCAGGGTCGCGCGCGCGTCGCTCGTCCCCACGCGGCGCTCGATGTCGCCGGTGGTGCGGTTCCACGAGAGCCACGCGCCGTCGGGCTCCCAGGCGAGGCCGGCCGAGATGCGCGTCGCGTCCAGGTCGACCTGCGTCGGCGGCCGGACGAGGCGCGCGCGAAACGAGTTGGTGCTGTCGACGTAGACCACCCGCCCGCCGCCGGTCTGGATCTGCCCGAACCATCCCGTCTCCGCCTGGTAGAGCTTCCGCGACGAACCGAACCTCCCGCCCGTGAACGTCACCTCGTGCACCGCCGGCCGCTCGAGCGTGCCGGTGGTGTAGAGGAGGCGGCGGTGGTCGCGCCACGTGAGGCCCGTGATCTCGACGAGCGGCGGCCCTTGCACGCTCGTTCCCGTGGCCAGGTCGACAATGACGATCCGGCCGTCGAACGCGGCGTCGGCGACGTACGCCAGTCGCTTGCCATCGGGCGCGATCGACCAGACCTCGAGCCGGCGGGGCAGCGTCACGAGGTCGCGACCACCATCGGCGCCGACGATGCGCACCACGGCGCCGCCGGCCGCGTCGTGCTCCTGCACGAGGTCGCCGCCCTCGACGTGGCCGAGCCAGGCCGCCTCGCCGAGCTGCGCCAGCTCGCGGGTCGCGCCGGTCTCGGGCGTCCACGCGATGACGCGGCCGATCTTGTTCGTCCGCACCGCGCAGTGCACCTCGTCGCCGACGAACACGGCGCGCTCGACGCCGTCGTCGGGCCTGAGCGGCAGGGTCCAGCTCGCGCGCCCGTCGAGCTCGCGAACGACGAGCTGATCCGGCGCCGCGAGCGAGACGCGCTTGCCGTCCGGCGAGAGCGACACGCTCACCTTCAGGGCGACCGGGAACTTGCGCTTGACCGTCGCGACGGCCGGCGCGGCCCCGTCGCCGTCACCGGGGCGCATCACGACCGCGGCGACGACCGCGAGCGCGACGACCGCGGCGGCCGCCGCCAGCGCGGGCCGCCAGCGCGACCGGGGGCTCAGGGCGGCGAGCAAGGCCGGCAGGTCGGGGAAGCGCGCGCTCGGGTCGGCGGCCAGCCCGCGCACCAGCGCCTCGCGGATCCGCCGCGGCACGGGCGTGATGCGCGGCGCCTCGGGCTCGCCGGCCTCGATCGCCGCGAGCAGCGCCGGCAGCGCGGCCTGCCCGGGAGGCGGCGTCAACGGGAACGGGCGCTGGCCGAAGAGCACCTCCCACGCCGCGACCGAGAACGCGAACTGATCGGAGCGCGCGTCGGCCGGCAGGCCGCGCAGCTGCTCGGGGCTCATGTACGCCGGCGTCCCGATGAGCGCGCCGGTCGTGGTCAGATCGTCGATCGTGGCCATGAGGTCCGGATCCATCGCCTTCCAGCGCGCGGAGCGCGTCGGCGCGCTGAGCTCGGCCACGCCGAAGTCGCCCACGCACACCCGCCCCGCGCGGTCGACGAGCACGTTCTCCGGCTTGAAGTCGCGATGCACGACGCCGGCGGCGTGCGCCGCCGCCAGGCCCCGGCCCGCGTCGCGCACCAGCGCCAACCAGCGCCGCCAGTCACGCAGCTCCGCCGGCGACCGCTTCGCCAGCAGCTGTCCGAGCGTCGTCCCCGCCACCAGCTCCATGGCGATGAACAGCTGCTCGCCGTCTCGCCCGGCGTCGTGGATCGCGACCACGTTGCGGTGCGAGACCTTGGCCATCGCGCGCGCCTCGCGCAGGAGCCGCGCCGCCGCCTCGGGATCGCGCGCCAGATCGGGATGCACGAGCTTGATCGCGACCGGCCGATCGAGCTCCGGGTCGCGCGCCGCCCACACCACGCCCATCGCGCCCGCGCCGAGCCGTGCCACCAGCCGGTACCGATCGACGCTGGCCCCCACCGTCGGCTCGCGCGCCACCGCTCCGCCGCTCGGCGTTACCTGGAGCGTGGCGTCGAGCGCGCCGGCGCGGTCGTCGTCGGCCCCCACGCGGAACAGTATTGCACGCCGCCCGCACCCTGCGCGCCCCGCGCGACCCGTCGCGCTGATAGGCTCGGGATGATGGCCGTCCCGGGGGAGGCGCAGGAGACGCCACCGCGCGTCGCGGTGGCGGTGCCCGGATACGCCATCGGTGCGCGTATCGGCGCCGGCGGTTTCGGCGAGGTGTTCCAGGCCCGGCACGAGGTGATCGGGCGCGAGGTCGCGATCAAGGTCCTGCACGCGAAGTACTCGCAGGACGCGAGCGCGGTGGCGCGGTTCGTCGCCGAGGCGCGCGCCGTGAACCGGATCTCGCATCCGGGGATCGTGCAGATCCACGACTTCGGCGTGCTGGCGGATGGCCGCCAGTTCTGCGTGATGGAGCTCCTGCGCGGAACCACGTTGCGCGACGTGCTCGAGGAGCGGGGGGCGCTCCCCGGGGACGAGGCGCTGCCGCTGCTGCGCGGGATCGCGGATGCGATCGACGCCGCCCACGCCGCCGGGATCGCGCACCGCGACCTCAAGCCGGACAACGTGTTCGTGCTCGAGGACGGCGGCGTGAAGCTGATCGATTTCGGGATGGCCAAGCTGGTCGAGGACGAGGCGGCGGCGGTGACCGTGACCGGGGCCGTGTTCGGCACGCCGCTGTACATGTCGCCGGAGCAGTGCCGCGGCCGCGCGATCGACCCGCGCACCGACGCGTACTCGTTCGGCGTGCTCGCGTATCACGTGCTGACCGGGGCGCCGCCGTGGCGCGGCGACGCGCTCGAGCTGGCGCTGCATCATCTGAACGACGAGCCCGAGCCGCCGTCACGACGCTGCGCGGCGCTGGGCCCACGCATCGATCGCGTGGTGCTGGCGCTGCTCGCCAAGGATCCGGCGGAGCGCCCGATGCCGCTGGTGGCGGCGATCGAGGCGATGTCCGGCAACGCCGCGCTGCCGCCACGCCGCCGGCGCCGAGGTCGCTGGCTCGCGGGCGGGCTGGCGCTGGTCGCGACCGGCGCGGTCGTCGCGGTCGCGTCGAGCGCGTCGCGCGGCCGGACGGCCGGCTCGTCGGGTACCACCGCGCCCCCGACGTGGACGATCCGCGAGGTCGCCGACATCCCGACCAGCTTCGCCGCCACCCTGATGTCCGACGGCGGCGCGGTGCTGTTCAGCGACGCGTCGGGGCTCCTGCGGGTCGGGCTCGACGCGCCGTCGTCGACGCCGGTGTCGGTCACCGCGCCCGAGGAGATCCGCGGCGTGAGCGCCTTGCCCGACGGGCGGCTGCTGATCAGCCGCGAACAGCCGGACGGCAGCTGGATCTGGATCGAGGATCTCCGGTCCGGCGCGCGCGCCCGGCTCACCACCGGCCGCCACGGCCAGGCCGGTCCGCCCGGCAAGTTCGCGTTCGAGCGCGCCGGCGCGATCTACACCCGCGATCTGACCGATCAACGCGAGGAGCTGATCACGACCGTGGCCGGACGCATCGAGGCCCTCACCTGGGCGCCCGACGGTCGCCGGCTGGCGTGGATGCGCACCTCCGGCAGCGAGCAGGCGGTCGAGATCCGCGACGCGGTCGACGGCTCGGTCCGGCGGATCCCGGCGAAGGCGACCACGGTCTACGGCTCGATGCCGATGGCGTTCGTCGGCCCCGCGTCGCTCGTCTACTGCGACCTCCAGCGTCGCGTGCAGCACCTCGACCTCGACACCGGCGCCGAGCAGACCCTGCGCCAGCTCGCGCCCAACACCAACGCGTGCTCGATGCGCGCCACCCTCGACGGCCGCCGGGTCACGATCTCGAACGGCCGCTACGAGCTGCACGCCGCCGTCCTGCCGACGGCCGATCCGACACGCGGCTGGACGCGCGTCGCGCCGGGCGCGGTCGAGGACTGGACACCCGACGGGCGGGTCGTGGTCGGCGCGTGGGGGCCGCCCGAACCTCGGTGGCAGCGGCATCAGGTCGCGCGCGAGCTGCCGGCGATCGCGCTCCACACGCTCGACGGCGCGGCGGGGGTCCCGTTCGAGCGTTGCCCGGGCAGCGAGGGACTGCGGCGGCGCGGCGACGAGCTCCTGTTCAACGTCAACGTCGTCCGCGACGGCGAGCTGGTCATGCAGATGTTGAGACCGGGCTCGTGCGACGTGGTCGACGCATGGACCCTCCCCGACGTCCCCGGCTGGTTCTACCCCCGCTGTGGCACGGCGCTGTGCGCGACCGTGCGAGAGGAAGGCGAGCTCGTCTCGGTCGTGGCGTTGCGCCGCGGGCAGCCGAGCGGGCACGCGCTGGCCAGGTTCGCGGTGGTGCGCCCGGCCGTCGGCGGCTTCCCGCGGGTCTCGGTCTCGCCCGACGACCGCTGGATCGCCGTCGGGCTCTACGGCATCGACGACCTCTTGTGGGTGATCGACGCGACCACCGGCGAGCGACGAACCCTGCACGTCGGGCCGTGGCCCGGGACCGAGGACACCGGGGGCCGGACCTGGACCACGACGTGGTCGGCGAGCTCCGACGCGATCTACGTCAGCTCCAGCCGGCCGGAGGCCGCGACCGTGACCCGCGTGCCGCTCGACGGCAGCGCGCCCCGGCTGGTCTGGGACGGGCCGCAAGGCTACGTGGGGCTGCACGCGCACATGTCGCCCGACGGAGCCTGGCTCGGCGGCAACGTGCTCGCGGTCACCGTCGAGCTCCTGGTCGTCGATCGGCAGTAGCGATCACTCGCTCGGGTTGCCGGAGTCGAGGTCCGGGTGTCCGGACGTCGGGTGCGGATGTCCCGGGACAGGGTGGGTTACATTGCGAGCGTGTCCGAGACGGTGAGCGCCATCGTGACCGCCGGGAAGGCCGGCGGCACCGCGCCCGCCTTGTACATCGGGGTCGCCGGGGATGCGCCGCTCACACCCTCGATGCGCGTGAGCCTCGTCGGCGTCGACCGCGTCGAGCTCGGCCGCGGCGACACGCGCGGCTCGGTGACCTCGACCGCGGCGGGCGCACACACGCTGGCGATGACGCTCGCCGACGCGCGCCTCTCGCACCGACACGCCCGGATGTCGCGGATGGGGACCGCCTGGGTGATCGAGGATCTCGGCTCCAAGAACGGCACGTGGGTCGCCGGCGAGCGGATCACGCGCCGCGTGCTCGCCGACGGCGAGGGGATCGTCGTCGGGCACACCGCGCTGGTGTATCGCGAGACCGGCGGCGAGGCCGGCAGCGCCGCCGCGGCCGCGACCGAGCTGGCCGGACTGTCCACGCTGTCACCGGCGCTGGCCCAGCGCTTCGCCGAGCTCGCGCGCGCCGCGGCGTCCGCGGTGCCGATCGAGCTCACCGGCGAGTCGGGGACCGGCAAGGAGCTGGTCGCGCGCGCGGTCCACGAGCTCTCGCAACGCGCCGGAGCCTTCGTCGCCGTGAACTGCGGCGCGCTGCCGCCGACGCTGATCGAGGCCGAGCTGTTCGGACACAGGCGCGGCGCGTTCACCGGCGCCAGCGCCGACCGCCCCGGCTTCATCCGCAGCGCCGACGGCGGCACGCTGTTCCTCGACGAGATCGCCGAGCTGCCGGCCGCCGCGCAGGCGGCGCTGCTCCGCGTGCTGCAGGAGCACGAGGTCGTGCCCATCGGCGCCGATCGACCGGTCTCGGTCGACCTCCGGGTCATCACGGCCAGCCACAAGCGGCTCGACGCCGAGGTCGAGGCGGGGCGGTTTCGCGCCGACCTGCGCGCCCGCCTGCTCGGCGCCGGGATCGAGCTACCGCCGCTGCGCGAGCGCCGCGAGGACCTCGGCGCGATCGTCGCGACGCTCCTGGCCCGCCTCGCGCCCGGCCGCGCCGTGACGTTCGCCGGCGACGCGGTGGCCGCGCTGTATGCCTACGCGTGGCCGCTCAACATCCGCGAGGTCGAGCGCGCGCTCGCCGCCGCCCTCGCGATGGCCAGCGATCGGATCGAGCTGCGCCACCTGCCCGGCGGGCTGCAGGCGCCGACGCGAGCCGCAGCTCCCGTCGCCATCGACCCCGGCCTCTCCGACGACGAGCTCCGCGTCGTGCTCACCGCCTCGATCGAGCGCCACGACGGCAACCTGGCCGCGGTCGCACGCGAGCTCGGCAAGGACCGCACGCAGATCCGGCGCTGGATGAAGCGCCTCGGCATGGCGCGCGACGGCAACGCCGAATAGCCAGGCGCCGCCGCGCCGCCGCGCCGTCGCCGGCGATCAGTCCAGGTCGTTCACGATCGCCGCCCGGAGCGCGGTGACCAGGTTGTCTCCGTTGGTCGGCGCAGCCGAGCTCGAGCCGAAGAAGGTCGGGCCCGTCTGGCTGCCGCCGGTGCACATGCCGACGCCGTATCCGCCCATCGCGACGGCGCCTCGATCCGGCAGGTAGCCGACGTAGCCGTTGGTGTAGCCGAGCAGGATCGGCGCCGGGGTAAGGCCGGTCATCAGCGCGGTCTGCAGGCCGCTGAACGGCTCACCGGGCAAGGTCGCGAACCGCACCAGCGGCGCGCCGGGGACGCCGATGGCCGCGGCCGTCGTCTCCACGCCCCAGATGACGTCCGTCTCCACGCGGGTCGGCGTCGTTCCGCAGACGTTGCACGCCGACGTGCCCAGCAACGAGTCCACCCGGCGCTGGAGCAGGACCTGCGCCCCGGTCGTGGGCTGGAACGTGTACGTCATGCCCTCGACGGCCTGGGCCAGGGCGACACCGGCCGCCTGGGCCATCGCGCCGCTGTCGGTGGCGGTGCCGTTGTCGGGGTTGATGTCGCCGGCGCCGGCGTTGAAGTACAGGACCGCGCATCCGTCGTCGCCCGCGGCGCAGCGCGCGCTCTCGAGCTCCTGGCGCAGGTAGCCCGGGAAGTCGGCGTTGACGCCGCCCGCGCCGGTCATGATGACGGGGTGCAGCGCGAAGTTCACGAGCACCGCGCGGGTCCGCGCGGGCGAACCGGGCGTGCGCAAGACGATCGCGGTGAGCGTCTCGGCCTGCGCGGAGAGCGGCGCGCCGGTGTGCCGGTTGAAGCCGAGGGTGCTCGACGTGCTCGAGACCGCCAGCTCGACCGGCGAGAGGTCGGCGAACGCCTGCCCGACCGCGTCGGAGATCCGGTCCTCCACCCAGCTCTGGTACGGCGTCGCGCCCGCGCGACGCTCCTCGAAGTACGGCGCCACGAACAGGTGGATGTTGCGGAACGCGGCGTGCGCGTGGGTGGCGCCGATGATCACGTTCTGGCGAGGAATCCCGTAGCGCGCCGCGAGCAGCTCGGAGAGCCGCGCCTTGTCGAACCCGATGAGGTCCACCGACGCCATCACGACCGGCTGGTTGGCGTCGACGCCACCGGCCTGACACTGACCGGCGACGCAGCTCTGCCCGCTCGCGCACACGCCCGGACCGCAGCTCCCGCCACCGGCGATGACCAGCACCCGCGCCTCGATCGGGTTGGCCGGCGTCGACGGCGTCGCCGGCAGCGACGCGTTCGGGCAGTATCCGAAGCCGCTGCTGCGCGGGATGCCGGACGAATCGAGGGGCATCAGCGAGACCCGCGCCGCGCCCGCCACCAGGCTCGGGCTCCAGCGCGTGGGCCGTGTGGCGACGCCGCCGGGGACCCCGTCGCCGTCGCCGTCGATGCCGTGGCCCCACGCATCGGTCGCGTGGGCCGCGACCGCGAGATCGACCGCGTCGATCGCGCCGGCCGGCGCCTGGAAGGTGATCGTGAACCGGGCGGTGCGCGCGTCGGTGGCCACCGACGTGGGACGTAGCGGCGTCCCGTTCTGCGTGACGAGCAGCGTGCTCGGATCGAACGTGGCCGGAGCGAGCCGCCGGGAGAGCTGGACCGCGACCTGCTGCGCGGACGAGGACACCAGCATCTGCCGCGTGACCGCACCGACCGAGGTGACCGACGCGGGCGCCGACATCCGCCACAGCACGTCACCGTCGCTGCCGGCCGCACCCGAGATCGCCACCAGATCGGACACGCCGTCCCCGGTCACGTCGCCGAGCCAGACCCGCGGCGCCGAGTCCAGGGCGAAGAACCGCGCGGCATCGAACCCGCTGCCGCCGTTGCGCACGGCGGGCAAGAGGAGCGGATGCTCGCGGGCGGGCGCCCCGGGGCTCGCCGCCACCGCTGCGGAGCGCGCGACCCAGACCCCACCCGCGGCGTCGACGCCGAGCACGTCGGCGCGCCCGTCGCCCGTGACGTCGGTGACCCACACGCTCGGACGCCTGCCCGCGGCGAACCAGCCGTCCGCGACGCGGAACGTCGAGTCGTCGAGCAGGATCCGCTGATAGAAGTCGGCGGAGGTGCCGCTGCCGATCGCCTCCAGCATCCAGATGTCACCGTCGCCGACCGCCGACGAGCCGAACCCGACCACGTCGAGCTTGCCGTCGCCGGTCACGTCGGCGAGCGTGATCCGCGGCTGCGTGGTCGTCGCGAACCAGCCGTTCGCGTTCGAGAAGACCGACGGTGCGATCCTGCGCGGCGTGGCCACCGAGGTCCCGTTGCTCTCGCCCACCCAGATGCCGCCGTTGTTGTCGAACGCGACGATGTCCGCGCGGCGGTCGCCGGTCACGTCGCCCAGGAACAGGCGCGGCTGGGCCGTGGCGAGGAACCACTCGTTGGCCGACGCGAGCACGCTCGTGGAGAGGAAGACGGAGGAGGTGAACGAGGCGGTCGTCGCCGATCCGGTCGCGATCGCGACCACGACGGCGCCGTTCAACGGCCGGATGCCGACGATGTCGATCTTCCCGTCCGCGTTCATGTCCGCCAGGCGCACGTGCTCGTGGTCCGCGAGGTCGAAGTAGCCGTTGGCGTCGGCGAGCTCGGTGGCCAGCACCATGCGCGAGCTGTTGAACGTCGTGCCGGTCGACTCCGAGACCCAGATCCCACCGACGGAGTCGACGCCGACGAGATCGGCGCGTCCGTCGCCGGTCACGTCGGCGACCCAGACGCGCCGGTGGGACGCGACCGAGAACCAGTCGTTCGGCGTCCGGAAGATCGTGCCCTGCGCGACGCGCGCGGACGCGCCGAAACCCGCGCCGTTGCCGGGGCTGACCCAGACGTCGCCGTCGCGCGCGACGCCCACCAGATCGTCGATGCCGTCAGCGTCGAAGTCCGCGAGCCAGATCCGCGGCTGTTCCGACACCTGGAACCAGTCGCCGGCGGTCTTGAAGATCGAATCGGCGAGCCAGGTGTCGGTGGCGAACGGCCGGTACACGCCGAACGTGGCCGTCGCCGTGCCGCCCCCCGGCGCCGGGTTGGTGACACCGACGGTGACCCACCCGGGCGCCGCCACGTCGGACGCGGCGACCACGATCTCGAGCGTGCTCGCGTCGACGAAGGTCGTGGGCCGGACCGCGCCGCCCCAGTCGACCACCGAGCCGGGGACGAAGTCGTTCCCCAGGACGGTCAGCGTGAACGACGCATCGCCGGCCGTCGCCGCGGGCGGCGACAGCGCGACGATCAGGGGCGCGGCGTTCGACGGGGCGTCGACGTCTCCGTCGAGCCCACCGGCATCGACGCCGCCATCACCGTCGACGCCGCCGTCCGGCTCCGTGGAGACGCTGCCGCACGCCGCCGTGGCGGCGGCGGCGGCGACGGCGACGATGAACACGATGGCGCGTGGGGCGATCGGAGTCTGCATGTCGCCGGCCGACTGCACGGCTCGTGCCCGCGTCGACATCGCGCAGCTCTCGTCAGTTGCGCGCGAGAGAACGCACGAGTCCCGGGACGCCGCGCGCGCTGTCCCGGGACGCCGCGTCGCCGTCCATGAGCGCGGATCGATCCGATCAGAGTCCGTAGCGGATGCCGATGCGCGCGCGCACGGCCGAGACGGGATCCACCTCCGCCATCGACTGCGTGTAGTCCGCCGCCAGCTCCCACGCCACCCGCGAGGACAGCCACAGGTTGAACCCGGCGCCGCCGAAGACACCCGTCTCGCCGTCGCCGCCGACGAGATCCAGCTCGAGCGCGCCGCGCACGAACGCCCACCGCCCGAGCGACAGGCGCAGCCCCGGTCGCAGCACCACGATGCCGTCGCCCGGATCGGTCTCGAGCGCCACCTCCGGGTGGAGCCAGCGCGCGTTGACGTGGAGGCCCGCTTCGAGCGCCACGCCGGCATGCTCGGTCGAGGGCCCCAGCTCCAGCCCGTCGGCGATCGTGACGCCGAACCCCAGCCGCGGGCCACGAGGCCGCGCCAGCAGCGCGCGCCGCCGCCCGCGCTCGCCGTAGGTGTCCATCGCGCTCACCAGCTCGGCCCGCGCCTGCGCCACGGCGGTGTCGGCCTCGGCCACGCGCCAGCGCAGATCGGACCACCGCCGGCTCCCCAGCAGCATCATGTAGCAGCCGAACCCAGCGGCGCCGCCGACCATGATGGCCCCCAGGCGCAGCCCGAGGCTGCCGTCGCTGGCGGCACCCCAGATGTTGACGCCGATCCCACCGGCCATGCAGGTCGAGAGCGCGGCGATGCCCATCCCGCGCAGGACCTTGCGATGGGTGATGTCGTCGCGGGCAGAGAGCGCGACCAGGTAACGGGCGCGCGCGTCCACCACCATCGGATCGAGAGGCTCCACGGACGGCGCCGGCTCGGCGGCGGGTGCGCCCCATTGCTCGTGAGAACCGGTGGTGAGCGGTGGCGGCGCGATGGTCACCTCGGGCTGCGGCGTGCGCACGAGCGCGAACGACCGGTCCACGGTCTGCCCGCCGATGATCGAGACGCTCGCGCGCGCCGGCTCGTATCCGTCGGCCGAGACCTCGAGGTGATACTCGCCGGGGCTCAGCTCGAGCCGATCGGTCCCCTCGACCCACCGGGTCATGTCGGTGCCGGGACCGGTGATCCACACCGCGGCCGACGGTGTGACTCCGAGCGCGAGGACCCCTTTCGGGACCCGGTCGAGCGTGGCCGTCGCGCGGTGCGTCTCGCCGGGCCTCACCTCGACCACCACCGATCGATCGACGAAGCCGCTGGCGGAGAGCACCAGCTCCAGCCGCCCCGCCGGGCGATCGCCCTCCCACGGGGTGGCGCCGAGCACGCTCCCGCCGGCGTCGCGCACGGTGGCCGGCGTGTTCGACTCGATCCGCACCCGGCCACCGGCCAGCGCCAGCGGCGTGATCGTCAGGCTGTCGAAGCGGACATCGGGGTTCTCGCCGCCGAGACCGAGGTGTCGCGGCGAGCGTGCATCGGGCGGGCTGGGATCGGCGAAGGCCAGGAACGGCGTCATCAGATCGTCGACGTACCAGCTGACGGTGGCGCCCTTGCGGACGATGCGCATGCGAGTCCGCTGACCGGGCGTGACCGAGGCCGGTCGATCGACCTGGTGCACCGTCGCGCCGCGGGTCCCCACCCGGACCAGCACCGACTTGCTGTTGCCCCAGCCGCCGTGCACCAGCCGGTAGTGGAGGCCATGGTCGAGGATCCCCGGGTCGGCCCATGTCAGCACCGTCACCGGACCCTGGGACTTGCTCCAGACGTCGAGATCGATCACGCCCTCGGCAGGCAGACCGTGCGCGGTCCACAACGGGTGGGCGGTGGACAGCAGCGAGCGGGCAGCTCCAGCCTCGGTGGTGAACCCTCCGTTCGCCTGGAACCGCGCGCCGAGACCGCCGTCGAAGGTCTCGTGGATCGCGCGGGTCGCCACGAGCCGGGGCGGATCGATCCGGGGCCGGGTGACACCCGCCGGCCACTCGACGACGTGGGACCGGTAACCCTCGCGCTCGATCACCAGCCGCCCCGCGCGACCGGCCCGGAACACCAGCTCGCGACCGCAGCAGCGAGGCTCGACGACGCCACAAGCCGACCAGCCTCCACCCGTGGCGCGGCACTCGACCCGTTGCGTGGCGCCGTGCAGCGCGGGGTCGGCCTCCGCGCTCACCAGCAGCGTGCCGCGCAGATCGAGCTCGGCGTGCACGGTGCGCTCGTCCTCCGTCAGCGTCCCGCGCCACGCCAGGTGGCCAGGCAGCTGGAGCTCGAGCGTGACCCGGTCGGAGGGGCGGAAGACGAGCTTCTTGGGGCGGCGCCCGGTCACGCCCTTCTTCGTCGCCGGCTTGTCGTTGACGCTGACCCAGATGGTCGCGCCTGGCGGCGTGCTGGTGACCTCCACCGTCCGCACCCGGACCGGTCGCGGCTTGCAGGTCGCGGTCGCGACATCCTCGACGCAGTGGCCGCACGGCGGCGTGCCAGGACAGGGCTGGGCCTCGGCGGTCCGGGCCCCGAGCCCGAACCAGACGATCAGGAGCACGACGGGACCGATCGCGCGCATTCGCGGCGATTGTACACACCACGACGGAGCCGAGGTCGACGCCGACGCTGACCTGGCCGTATCATGGTCCAGTCGTGCCTCTCCGTGAAGGTCTCTCGGTCAGCGGATACGCGCTGCGGTCACTGCTGGGTGAGGGAGGGTTCGGCAAGGTGTTCGTGGCCCACGACGAGCAGCTGGGGCGCGACGTGGCGCTCAAGGTGCTCCTGCCCGAGCACAGCAGCAGCCCGGAGATCCTCCAGCGGTTCTTCCACGAGGCGCGGGCGGCGGCGGCGATCCAGCACCCGGGCATCGTGATGATCTTCGAGTACGGCCGGATCGAGGGCACCGGCACGTCGGCCGACGGCAGCGCGTTCATCGCGATGGAGCTGTTGTCGGGAGAGAGCCTGGCGGCGCGACTGCGGCGCCCACCGCCGCTCGCCACCGGCGAGGTGCTGTCCATCACGCGCCAGATCGCGGCCGCGCTGGGCGCCGCGCACGGCGAGGACATCGTCCACCGCGACCTCAAGCCCGACAACGTGTTCCTCGTCCCCGACGAGGACGCCATCGGCGGCTTCCGGGTCAAGGTGCTCGACTTCGGCATCGCCAAGCTGCAGGGCGCGGGCGCAACCGGCCACGGACACACCCGCACCATGATGGTGTTCGGAACCCCGCCGTACATGTCGCCCGAGCAGTGCCGGTCGAGCGCGCGCATCGATCACCGGAGCGACATCTACGCGCTGGGCTGCATCCTGTTCGAGATGCTGTGCGGCCGCCCGCCCTTCGTGGGCGAACCCGGCGAGCTGATCGCGCTGCACCAGCTCCAGCCGCCGCCGGCGCCCTCGTCGCTGGCGCCGATCGATCCGGGGCTCGAGGCGCTGGTCCTGCAGATGCTCGCCAAGAAGCCGGAGGACCGCCCGCAGACCATGGATGACGTGCGCGCCGCGCTCGAGCGCCACCGCACCCGCGAGCTGGCCGCGCAGGCGGCGCCCCGTCCGTCGTCGCCGCCCTTCGCCGCGCCGTCGCCGCCGCCGGTCTCGGCGCCGCCGCATGCGCCGCCACCCGTCTCGGCGCGCCCGGCGACCAGCGAGCCGCACATGCAGACCACGCTGATCGCGGCCGCCGGCAGCCGGCCCACGCAGAGCGACCCCGGCGACGGACGCGGCCGCAAACGCCTCGGCATCACGATCGCCGCGGTCGGAGGAATCGCCGTCGTCGCCGCGCTCGTCGCGCTCGGTGCGAGCGGCGGCCGCGGCGACGCCGCCACCGGCGCGGCACCCACGCCGGGGCTCCGGCCCGAGACCGAGGCGACCGATCCCATCACGAAGACCGACAAGCCGCCGCAGCCGCTGTTCCTCGACGACTTCGAGCGTGACCAGCTGGGCCCGCGCTACCGGCCGAGCGGCCCGGGCTGGTCCATGCAGGACGGCGTGCTCCACGCACGGAAGATCCGGGGCTACACGGCCTGGCTCGACCAGCCGCTGCCCGCCGACGCACGCATCGCGTTCAACGTGTGGGGAGACGAGCGCTCCGCGATCATCGTTCAGCTCTGGGGTGACGTGCGCAGCCAGCAGGTGGGGTACTTCCTCTACCTTCATGAGAGCGGCGCCGAGATGCTTCGACCGCTCACCGCCACCGGGACCGCGCTCCGGGTCAACCGGACCGACGTGTCGCTGGAGCCGGGGCGCCGCTACCGTTTCGAGGTCGAACGTCGCGGTGGCCGCATCGAGTGGCGCTCGAGCGATCGAACCGGGCCCATCCTGGTGCTCGAGGATCGGTCGCCGGTTCCTCCCGAGCCGGACGCGTACCTCGGGCTGTCGGGGATCGGGACCATCCACTTCGACAACGTCGAGATCACGCCACTCGCGCCGCTGCCCGACGCCACGCCGGTTACCTACGGTCCGCCGACCGAGGTGGAGCCCGACCCGCCGTACTGGATTCGCATCGTCCCTCCGACGCCGCCGGTCGTGCTCGGCGTCGCGGCAGCGCATCCCCCCGAGGTCTCCGGCTTTCGCCCCGCCCGCGGCGTGACCTCACCGACCCAGCCCTACTGGATGCTCGCGCAGGAGGTCGACGCGACCATGCTCGCGTGGCTCGGATCCGCCGGCGCGAGCTGGAAGGGCGTGAACGGCCCGGCCCGCGGCGTCCCCTACGACCTCGCGCGCCAGCTGTGCGAACGACTCGACGGACACCTGCCGACCGAGGCGGAGTGGGAGCTCGCCGCGCGCGGCGCCGCGATGCGGCCGTACCCCTGGGGCTCCGACCCGACGCCGCCGGCCAGCGGTGACGTCACGCCCGAGGGCGTGCGTGGCCTGCTCACGCCGCCCCGCGAGTGGGTGAGCGACACCTGGCGCAATGATCTGCCCTGCCCCGCCGATACGCCGTCGTGCGAGGCGTACTTCACCAGCGACGGGAAGGAGATCGGCGTCCTGCGCGGTGGTGCGGCGCGAGACCGGACGGGCAGCTTCCCGCCGTTCGCCGCCGCCGCCCGCGAACGGCTGTGCCGCAGCGGCGGCTGCACCAAGGCCGCCGCACCGCACCTGCGCGACGTCGGCTTCCGCTGCGTCCGTCGCGACTGAACATCCGGACTACGACCGGAGATGACCCAGTGTCTGGAGCCGGAGCAGCCAACTTTCGCTTCCCAAGACTGGCCAGTGGCCAGTGGGTCGTCGTTTGCGTCGAGGCGTCGACGGGCATCGTATGCATGCCAGATGGACGCTGGGCCGAGCCCGACGATCAGCCGTACGTCGTGGCGCCCAGATCGATCCCGCCCTCGCCGACCATGACCGGCAGCCATTCGTTCTCGCTGTAGGCGACGAAGCTCGAGTCGCCGCCGCGGCTGGTCACGGACTCCCGCAACCCGGCCCGACGGCGTAGTACGCGTTCTCAGCGACGGCACCTATGTCCTGACCTGCCAGTCGCGCTCTTCGATCTCGAACTCGAACCGCGCTTGTTCCTTTGCCTGCTCGACGGTCTCGTGCCACGTGTCGGCGAGACCGTCTCCGTTCGAATCGAAGTAGTACAGATAGAAGGCGCCGTCGCGCGCTTCGATCTCCACCCACGCGACCTGCGGCGTGACGTCCACCGACGCCACGCCGTGGAGGACGTGTCGAGTCCGCCCCGTTGCCCTCCGCACGCTCGCGCTCAGCCGCATGGCGAATGATCATGCCTCACATCCGGCGCCGGCGAGCCTCTACCTGTCACCATGACGCGCTCCTCTCCGCGGTCCCGGCTCGCCGGGGTGGCTCTCTCGCTGATGCTGACCGGCGCCTGCGGCGACGACCCGCTGACCTCGACCGACGGCGCCCGTCGCGCTCGATCTCGCGCCACGCTTGCCGCGCCTCACCGCGGTCACCCCGATCACCGGCGGCGTGTCCTGGACACTGTCGGGGTCAGGGCCCGTCGATCTGATCACGGTCTCCGTCTCCGAGCTGGGCCAGAAGGGCGAGCGCGTCGGCGCGTGGACCGCCTCCCTCCCCGGCGACGCCACGGCGCTCGTGTGGCCGCGCATTCCCGGCGCCCCCATCGGCACGCCCAGCGTCCGGCTTTCGGACATCGACATCGTCGACGGCTACCACCAGCTCCGCGCCCGGGCGGCGTCCACCGACTGGATCCCGGCGATCGCCACCGGCTACGACCTCCACTCGACGTTTCGCTGATCGCGCTACAACACGCGCGTGCAGATCGATGACCTCGCCCCCGAGGACCTCGCCGCGCGCGAGCGCTGCGCCGAGCTCCTCGTCATCGCCTTTCGAGACCTCGCGCCGGCGGCGTGGCCGACGATCGAAGCCGCGCGCGAGACCGTCGACGAGTGCCTGCGCATCGGCCTCGTCCGGGTGGCGCGCCTCGACGGCGCGGTCGCCGGATGGATCGGCGGCCACCACGCGTACATGCGCGTCTGGGAGCTCCACCCGATGGTCGTCGATCCCGCGCGCCAGCGGTCCGGCATCGGCCGCGCGCTCGTCGCCGACCTCGAGGCACTCGTCGCGGCGCGCGGCGCCATGACGCTCGTGCTCGGCAGCGACGACGAGGTCGGGTTGACGTCCCTCGCCGGGGTGGACCTCTATCCGGATCCGCTCGCGCACCTCGCGCGCCTCGAGAACCGAGGCGGCCATCCGCTATCGTTCTACCGCAAGTGCGGCTTCGTGATCACGGGCGTGACCCCCGACGCCAACGGCTTCGGCCAGCCCGACATCCACATGAGCAAGCGCGTGGGCCACCGAATCGACCAGGCGCAACCGACACACCGAACGAACCGACACACCGTCGAGGAACTGATGAAGTTCCTCTACGCGAACCGCGCACCGGCATTGCCGCCGGAGGCGCTAGCGGAGGTCTTCGACAGGCTCATCTGGTGTCTCGAAGACAACGGCGCGACACTGCTCTCGGTTCGCGAAGACTGGCTTCGCAGCGACGATCGAGCGCGCGTCGAGATCGCCCTGACGATGAACGAGACCTACCCCTTCCATTCCGAAGCGGACATGCATCGCGCGCTGCACGCCATCGGCGCGCGCTGGCCTGACCTACGTGGACGCTGCGAGGAGCTGATCACGCGACGACGGGACGGAAGGTGAAGACCGGTTTCACGGGAGGTAGTACCCGAACGTCCGGGCGGCGTCTGCGTGGAGCTCGTCCTTCTGGGCCGCGCTCCAGTCGTCCGTTGTCGCCGCCCGAAGCTGCGACGAGCCCGACGCGATGTCGACGATCAGCCCGCCCGGAGCGTCCACTCCACGCGGGAGGAGCCACAGGTGACCCTCGCCGTCGAAGCGCGACGCCTCGCGGAACGCGGCGATGAGCAGCGGTGCCCACGTCGTGACGTCACGGCCGGCGATGGCGGCCTTCACCCAGACCTCGATCGGATCCATCGAGAGGCGCAGCGCGCCCACCGGCGGGTCCATCTCCTGGAGCGCACGGGCGAGGTCGTCCGGGCTGATCGTCGAGCGATCGCCGGTGTAGACGCCGAGCGGCGAGCCCCCCGCTGCGGCGGGCGACAGCACCGCGCGGTTCCACTTGCGCAGCGTCGTCTGGTTGCGGAAGCCGACGCGCCCGGACACGATCAGATCCTCGGCCGATGACGCGGCACGCGCGCCGTCGCGCGGCGCGGCAGCGGCAGGCCTCTCCGCAGGCCTCTCATCGGGGATGCGCTGGAGCCAGCCCGCGCCGAACTCGGGCAACGGCGCCTTCACGCCCTCCATCGACGCCTCGAGCCAGCGATAGGGCGCGCTCCTCGCGACCGCCTCGATACCCTCGTCGGAGTAGTACACGACGCGCGTGTCCTCGGGCGAGATGGTGAATCCGTACGCCGGTCCATCGGTCCAGAACGGCGTGAAGTCGACGCGACCATGCGCGCCGAACGCCGCCGCGATCCGGAACGCGGTCACGAGGCGCGCGCCCTGCTCGGTGAAGACGTGCTCGGGCATCACCGCGGCGAGCTCGACACGACCTCGCGCGATGCGCAGGCCGCACGCGCTCGACCTCAGCTGCGCCTTCACCTCCTCGAGCACGCGACTCACCGAGGCCGGCGGGGCCGCGATGGGGATGAGCGGCTGTGGCCAGTCGCTGAACGCGGACGAATCGGCCTTCCTCCGCTTCCAGGCGGCTACCTCGCCCGGAGGGAGCTCGAGCTTGGCGATGGCGGCGACGTCGTAGCCCATACGATTCGAGCCGGCCCAGAGGCCGGGTCGCACAGAGGTACCTTCGTGGAGGATGTCGGGATCGAACCGATGACCCTCGGCTTGCAAATAACACGGTCGCCGTCCCATCGGCTACTTGGAAGTCCTAGCGGTTGGTGACTAGCGGACGATCTTCGACGGAGAGCATGGGCCATGAGGCTTCCGGATGTCAGGCCACCATGGTCATCTTGGTGACTAGCTGGTGACTAGAAACGGCCTCCTCGCGGATTACCCGCGCGGTTTCCTCCGTTCACCGGCGACCTCATGAAGCTCAGGCTCACCGAGAGAACTCTCGATCGCGTCGCGCTGCCGGCGAGCAAGCCGCAGCTCCTCGTCTGGGACAAGGAGCTACCGGGCTTCGGTGTCGTCATCGGACGAAAGTCCTCGACGTTCGTCGCGAACTACTGGGCCAAGGGCGTCAAGCGCCGCCAGGTCATCGGCCGGCGCGGAGCCATCGGCGACGACGGCCAGCAGCTGAACGTCTCCGTTGCTCGTCAACGCGCTCGCGAGATCCTCGGCCGCGTCGCAGGCGGCGCAGATCCGAGCCTCGAGCTGCGCATGCGCGAAGGCGGCCCTACCCTCGCCGACGCGTTCGACCTGCACGTCGCACGCATGAAGGCCAACGGCGCATCAGCAGCCAGCCTCGCGACTATCACGCGCGAGCGCGACAAGTACCTCGAAAACTGGCTCGCGCGCCCGTTGCGCACGATCGAGCGCTCGCACTGCCGCGAGCTCCACGAAGCGCTCTCCAAGAAGCACGGCCCCTACCTCGCGAACCGAGTGATGCGCCACGTCCGCGCCGCGTGGAACACAAGCGCTCAAGGAGCACGACCTTCCAGCGAACCCGACCATCGCGGTGCACTGGAACAAGGAGCGCCGCCGCCAGGAGCCGATTCCTTGGGCGCAGCTTCCCGCCTGGCACGCGACCGTCGCCTCACTCGAACCGATCATCGCCAACGGCAAGCGCATCGGCACCCGCCCGGGCATCCGTGGTGACTACCAGCTCTTCGTCCTGCTCACCGGCCTCCGCCGCATGGACGCGGCGACCGTCCGCTGGGAGCACGTCGACCTCGACGAGGGCTTGCTGCATCGGCCCAACCCCAAGGGCGGCACGGATCGGGCATTCACGATCCCGCTCAGCTCCGAGTGCGTTGTGCTCCTGGAGCGGCGGAAGGCAGAGAACCGCGTTTCGTTCACGGAAGGCGATGCGGGCTGGGTGTTCCCGACGCGCGCTCTCAAGGCGAAGGCCTGCCCTCTCTGCGCCAGCCTCGGCCGTTCCGCACACGAAGCCGGCGCCGTCGTCCACCTGGTCGAAGGAAAGCAGCAGCGCATCGACAAGGACACGGGCAAGGCGACGCGCATCCTTCCCTCCCCGCACCGGCTTCGCGACACCTACACGAGCGCGCTCGTCGAAGTCGGCGGCATCTCGCCGTTCGTGATCGACGTCCTGACGAATCACCGTCCACCGCGCGGCTCGGTCACGGCCGGCTACATCGACCTGTCGATCGAGCACCTCAGCGAGTGCCAGGAGCGCGTGACGCAGTTCCTCCTCGCGAAGATGGCGCCACCGCCCGAGAAGACGAAGAAGCCGAACAGGAAACGCGCGACGGAACGCCACCTGGTGGCGGTCCCGTAGCCCGCGAAGTCGAAGGTCGGCGACTACGCGATCTTGCCGCGCGTGTTCGCCAGCAGAAACGCCTCGACGTCGGTCGACCGGTAGCGGACCAACCGTCCGAGCTTGACGAACCGCGGCCACGGCCGGCGTACCGCCAGCTCTGCAAGGTCGAACGCGAAACACCCAGCCTCGACGCCAGGGCTAACGCGTCGATGAACTCGCGCGCCGTGTGGTCGTCAGCGGGTGAGACGATGCGGAGGGTGGAACCGGTGTCGTCGCTCGGCGAAGCCATCGTGCGTCCTCCGACCAGTATCGACTGGGCATCTGACGGCGAGGGGCGCGTGCCACACCCCTGTCAGAGCGCGCCTGCCACGTGGCATGTCGAGCCTGTCAGGCCGACCGCGTACGGTCTGTCGCCCATATGCCGCGACAAATGCCCCACGATTTCTCCGGCCACCAAGAATCAGCACCTGGACGGCCCGGGAGCGTGCCACCGCGGACAAGCAAGCGGCAGCTATCAGTCGTGCCGGCGATGGACGGTTTCACCGAAGGACGGCTCACGCGTGGGCAGGTCGCCGATCGGCTCAACATGAGCGTGTCGACGGTGCGCCGCTACGAAGGCGTTCGGCTGCACCCGACGGTCGGCCGGAACGACATCCGCTGGTTCGACGAGCGCGAAGTCGCTGCGCTCGCCGCGGAGCTCGTGAACGAGGCGTCGACCAAGCGGCCGAAGGCCAGAGAGTCGGCCATCGCGCCACACACGCGCAGCCCGGGCGAGATCGCTGCGCAGGTCTTCGAGCGCCTGGAGCAACGGCAATCGCTCGCGGAGATCGTGATCGGCCTTCGCATCACGCCCGAGACCGTCCGGGCACTCTTCGATCAGTGGACCATGGGCCTCACCGAGGGGCAGCTGCGCATGCACCGCGAGCCCGCGGTGCCACGCACGAATGAGATCCCGCGGGTGACGCAGGACGTGCTCGCGTCTCTCCTCGCCCAGCTTCCAGAAGGCGAGCTGACTCGCATCAGCGTCGCCCGATACCGTGGCGCATACGCGCATGGCGACCACGACTACCTCCGCGTCGACGAGCTAGGTGGATTCCACGCGGCGGGGCCAGTCGCCATCGCCGGGATAGTTCGGCGGTACGGGGGTGGCACGCTCCGAATCACCGCGTACGGTTTCGACCCTGGCGGCGTCCGCTGGGAGATGCTCGTCGACGGGCTGACGCCAGCCTAGCCTCCACCGGTCGGCCAGAGTCGCCTGCAGCGACAGGCACTTGCACGATTCTGCGGGTGGACACGCAACCGCGGCATCGAGCTCACGACAAGAGCCCATGGAGTTGATCGAAGTGGTCAGCCCTTTGTGACGGATTCACCGTCCTCCGATTGATCCCTATCTCCACCGAAGGCAGGCTACCTACCCCATGGCATCCGAAGCGCTGAGCATCCCGACGGATATCCCCTGGCAGCGGCTCGGATATAGCCGCGACATGCTGGATCGAACCTTCGGCGGGATCCAACCACCGAAGTGGCGCAGCTCGCTCGCCATCCAGGCGTCCTGCATTCCGCTGGAGGAGACCCAGGACGACTACCCCGACGCGCGAATCTTCTATATCAAGATCACGTCGAGCATCACCGGATGGTCGCCGCGCGAGGTCCTCGAAGGTCACCTCCTGCCGAATCCGATATGGGATCCGTGGCAGCGTGCAACCTGGGAGGCGATCGCCGCGTCGCCAGTACTCACGCGCTCCTACTGGGCCTGCGTCTCCGCGATTCTCCAGGTCGGCATCTACCCGCGTCCCGAGGCCGGCGTCGCGGATGATGATTATCCATTCATCCGAGATTTCGAGCCGAAGAAGCGCGAGCTCTACGAGACCGTCACCGAGACGAAGGAAGTCCTCGGCGGCTCGAACAACACGTTGCACACCGAAAAGGGCCTATCGACGACGAAGCAGGTCGATGCGCGCATTGGCGCGAGCTACGGCGGCGTCGGGGCCAGCATCAGCACCCACGAGGGCCGCGAGGAATCGCACCTCGAGACGTCCGACACCTCGACCGAGCGTCGCGAGACCGCGGGCCGCTCGACACAGCTCTCGCAGATGTATCAGCTCTTCAACGGCTACCATATCGGGACGAACCGGGCCGTGTTCGCCATGTTTCCACGCCCCCACATCGTTGCCGAGTCGTCGCAGATCGAGTTCAACCTGATCAACGGCGAACGGCGCCTGGAGGGCGTGCAGGACGTCTTTCTGGTCGTGCAGGTACCGCGGTCGCTTCCGGGAATCTGCGTGCGCGCGTTCCTCGACACCGGTCACAAGCTCGACCCGGGGAACACGCTACTGAGCGACCAGGTTCCCGCGCTCGTGGTCACGCGCCGGACGGTGGGAGGATGCGCGGAGTTCGAGGGTGATCGCCTGCGGGTGGTGCCACCGCCCATCGACGACACGCCGAAGCTCCCGCCGATTGTCGGCGAGCACGAAGTATCGCCGGGTGTGCCGTACCATCGCCGGCGTCTCCGGGATGGGCGGGACTGGAGGACGAAGATCGCCGACGATCTGAACGTGGGGCAAGCGGACATTCGCGAAGCGGTCTTGGCGGATGCCACGAGCGGCGCGTACGCGCCACGGTCGTTCATTCTCACTGACTCGTTCAAACGGTTGCTGGTCCTCGACCTACGGCGAACGGCGCTCGAACTCGATACGCTCACCAAGTTCGGCTATCTCTCGACGGAGGAGGAGGTCGCGCTTCGTCGTCTCGGCATCCGCAACAGCGGCGACATCTTCGATCCACCCGCACGTGGCGAACCGACGCCGCTGGTCGTGGTAGTGCGCAGCCGGCTGATCGAGGCAGCGATCAAGGCTGCCCCATCGGAGACCTGAATGGGCGACGGCGTCCAGCCAGCGCCGGCACTTCCGACCGCCGAGCAGGCGGCGACGAACACCGTGCTTTGGGCCAGGCAAGGTAGAGCGTTCGCTGCCACCACGGATTACTGGGCGCGGACCCTTGTTGCACGCTCGTTCCAGGACCGGCCATCGATGCTCGGCGGGGTCACCATGGCCCCCGCCGAGGCCGCCAAGACGCTTGCCGCCCAACACCTCGATGGACTGCCGGCGTCGGAGCGCGAGCACGTTCTGGCAGTGCTGGCGGAGGAATGGCGAGCCCAGCAGGAAGGCCTGCACGGTGGTAACGGCGGCCCCGCCCAGACGCCCGACAGTGGCGGGACGGATCCGGTCGAGCTGTTTAGCGGCGAGTTCACGCATGAGGCGACCGACCTCGTGCTGCGCGGCGCTGGCATCGACTTCGCTTTCCACCGCACGTACCGGCACCAGACGGTCTACGACGGCCCGCTCGGACATCGATGGGACCACGGCTACAACCTCTCGCTCCAGATCAACGACGTCTCCGCGTACCTGTGGACCGGTACCGGTCGCGCCGAGAACTACCAGCGTCACGGCCTCTGGGGCCAGACGGGCTACTACTTCTATCTCCCACCCGACGGAGTCCACGCCACGCTCAGCCGATCGGGCTCGACCCGGAAGCACCGACCGGCTGGGCACGGTGTGCGCCCGACGGGGTGCGCCACATCTTCATGCCGGAACCCGGCTGGTCGGGCACCTACCGCCTGGCGCGGATCGAGGACCGCTGGGGGAACTACCTCGCATTCACCTACCAGGACGGGCGCATCTTCGAGTGCAAGGTGAACCACGAGGACCGACGCGTTCGGTTCTCGTACGACCAACTCGGCCGCATCACCCGCATCGAGGACTTCATGCGACGCGTGTGGCGCTACGTCTACGACAGCCATGGAGACCTGGTCCATGTCATCACGCCATCGACCCCGTCGCGCAAGCGGGGCTGCGTAACCGAGTACCGCTACTCGACCAGCGAGCACCCGACGGGCCCGCTCGCGCACAACATGACCGATATCTTCGATGCCTCCGGCCGGCACTACCTCCGCAACCGTTACGGCACGAGCGTCGGGATGGAGGACTACAACCGCGTCGTCCACCAGCGCATGGCGCATGGCGACTTCTGGTTCCGCTACGGCGCCGTCGACCCGGTGTTCAGTGGCGAGCTGCCGGTACAGGACCGGCCGACCATGCGCGTCTGGGTGAAGGAACGGAACGGCTACCAGACCCTGTCGATCTACAACGCGTGGGGCAGCCTCTTGCGCAAGGAAGAGACGCACACGGTCGACGGAGGAAGGCGCGGGCAGCGCGTCGTGTGGCGCTACCGCTACAATCGCGACGGCCAGCTCATCGCCAGCCGTTCGCCTGAAGGCGTGGTCACGCACGTGCTCACCGCGCGCGAACACTTCTATCGCGTCCACGACGTCGACACGAACGAGCCTGGCGCCGAAGAGCGCCTCTGGAACGATTCACGGCTCACCGCTGATGCCCGTCGGAGCTTCGGGCAAGTGCTCGCGGAGGTGAACCGCGCCCGGCACCGCCCGGGCACGGAGTTCGACTGGAACGACCGATGGGGCGACGTCTACCAGGTGGACGCCGACGACATCATCTTCAAGCACAGCTACGAGCCAGCGTTCGGGCAGATCACGACGACGTCGGACCCGCGCGCGACCACGAGCCCAGACCCGCGGACGATCGAGCCCCCCGACTATCACCGACTGCTCACCCGCTTCGAATACACGAACGACGCCACGCGGGGTCTCCTGCGGGTCGTCTCGCCAAGCCCCACGTTGCCGGATGGCACAACTGGAGTCCCCGCGATCACCGAGGTGCTCGAGCGAGACGCACGCGGCCGTGTGCTGCGGGCACGCGATGCGGCCGGGACGGTGACCGAGAAGGAGTACTACCGCCAGGCCGACGGGACGAAGGAAGGGTTCGTCCGGAAGTCCATCGTCGACCCCGGCGACCCCGCCTCCGGCCACCTCAACATCACCACGGAGGTCGCATTGGACGACCTCGGCCGCGTGATCTCGAGGACGCTGCCGCGTCGGGTCGAGGACGTGAACGCCGAGGGCCGATTCGTCACGGCGACGATCTACGACGACCTCGACAGGGTCACCGTTGCGCGCGGCCCGACCCCGCTCGCGTTCGAAACGCGCACGCGCTACGAGCCAGCAGGGAAGCCAGAGCGCGTGGAGGTCGACTGGACCGATCCGCGCTCGCCGAGCGACCAGCGGAGCACCGTGCTCGTTCGCCGCTACAAGTACAACGAGGAGCACCTCCTCGTCCGCGAAGAGTGGGGCGGCGAGGACATCGGACGCCATTTCCGCATCGCCCACAAGTACGACGCCGCCGGCACCCTGCGCTTCACGATGGCGGCGAACGACACGGCGGTCCACTTCCGCTACGACTCTCGCGACCACCTCGTGAAGACGATCCGCTCGTATGGCGTCTCGGGCGAATCGATCGAAGTCGTCACCCGCGACAAGGACGGCCGCGTCGTCGCCAAGACGTCGGGCGAAGGCCGCCGGCAGACGTACGAGCTCGATGTCTTCGGCCGCACAGTCGCGGTCACCGATCCCCTCGGCAACGTGACCCGGACATCCTACGACAAGGCTGGCCGGCCGACCGTGGTGCGCCATTTCGAACGGCGCGAGGATGGGAGCTACTGGCTGCTGGCGCGCACCGAGACGGCATACGACGAGGTCGAGCGAGCCATCCGCGCCGTTGCGAATCGCTTCGATGAACCACTACCGGCCTCAGACCTCGCGACCGACTACGAAGCGGCTCCTGGGCCAGGTCGGCGCGTTGAGTCTCAGACGTTCTTCGACGCTGCTGGACGTGTGGTGGCGGTGGTCGACCCCCTGGGCAACCGCACGACCTCGGACTACGACGCGATCGGGCGCCTCATTCGCGTGACCGATGCGATGGGCAACCGCGTTGAGTCCCGGTACGACGCGCACGGTAATGTCGTGCGCAAGGATCGGCTCGATGTCGTCCGCGACCTCGCGGGCAACATCCTGGCGCAGGAGGTGCTCACCTGGACGGGGACGTATGACGAGCGCGACCGCCTAGTCGCCGAAAGCGATGGTCTCGGAAACACGACTGAGTTCCGGTACGACAGCCTCGACCGTCGTGTGCTCACGCAGGACCCGCTCGGAAACATCACCGAGGTCGACTATGACCTCTACGGTCGGCTGATATCGACGACCGAGCGCCGCACCGACAACGGACTCGGAACGGGGAACCCGCTCGAGCCTGCGGTCGTCCGCTACGAACGCGACCGCAGCGGCAACCTGCTCGCGCAGGTCGACGCTCGTGGCCGGCGCACCGAGTACCGTTATGACCGTTCGAACCGTGTCATCGAGCAACTCTTCCCGGATGGTGCGCGCGTAGTCACCCGCTACGATCGCGACGACCTCATGGCCGCGGTCCGCGACGCCCACGGTGTGGTCCTGCGCCATGAGTACGACGGCACCGCGCGCCTTCGGCGCACGGTTGTCGATGATGCAGAAATCGATTCCAACCTGCGGCTAGAAGGTGCACGCATGGTCGAGCTCGACTATGACGGACTCGACCGCGTGACCGTCGCGCGCAACGGGGTAGCGACGCTCGCGACCCAGTACAACTCGTTCGGTCAGGCATTCCGCGAAGAGACGATTGTTCACGCCGCCGACGACCTTCCCATGACGTACGAGCGAAACTTTGACGACGCCGGGCGCCTCGCCAGCATCGTCTATCCCGGTGGCCGCCGAGTGCGGTATGATCGGGACGCGCTCGGCCGCCTGCGAGAGGTCGTGCATGAAGCCGACGGCTTCGGCTATCCGGGCCAGACGCGCCCGGGACCGCGCCCACTGGCGTCGTTCGCCTACGCCGGAGCCCGACTCCGAGAGCAGGGCCGCCCGAATGGTGTCACGACGCTGGTGGCGCACGACGCAGCCGGTCGACGGGTAGAGTTCCATCACCGCGCGCCGGGTGGAACCACCTTGCGGGTCCAGCAGCTCCACGATGCCTCGCGGAATCCGCGGCTGCGCCTTGAGGCAGCGACGACCCCGGAACAGCCGGCCCCCTCGGACGCACGACCGGAGCGGTTCGGCTACGACGCGCAGTACCAGCTCGCAGCGCGCGCCGACGCCTCCCGCCGGCCGTTTCAAGACGTCGCTCCGTTCGCGCCGCCCGCCACGCCACACGTGTTGGTGCCTGGCCGCCAACCGCTCATCGACGCGGCTGTCGGCCCGCTCCTGCCGCCGGTCCCTGCGGAGCCAGCCGACACCTGGACGTACGACCTCGTGGGCAACCGCGCGCAGGTGCGTGTGGACGGAACGACGCACGACTACGGCGAGGTCAACGATCGCGACCAGTATCAAGCGATCGAGGGGATCGAGCGTGCATACGACGCATCTGGGAATCTGATCCGGGACGGTCGCTTCGAGTACCGCTACGACGCGTGGCGGCGGCTCTGCCGCGTCATCGCCCTCAACGGCGAGGACGTGGCGGAGTACTCATACGACGCAACCGGCCGTCGCGTAGTGGAGCGCGTCGGAGGCGCGGCCACGCTTGCGATCGCCAACGACGGCATGGATCGAGTGGCCGACTACCGCGCCGGCAGATGCGTCGCGCAGTACGTCCATGGAGACGCGATCGACGACCCTCTCCATCTTGCAACGGGAGGCACCGAATTTTGGTGCCACGCGGATCATCAGGGTTCGGTGCGTGCCGTCACCGACGGCACGGGCGCGGTCGCCGGCAGCTTTCGGTACGATCCGTTCGGCCGCCTACTCGAGGCAGTGGGCATCGAACTCGGCCCACCGCAGGTTGATGGGTTCGTGCAGCCATTTGGCTTTGGCGCGCGACCGTTCGATCCCGCTGTGGAGCTTTACGACCAGCGAGCCCGAACGTATGACCCTGCGGTGGGTCGGTTCCTCCAGCGGGATCCGGCCGGAGCGATGGATGGGACAAATCTCTATGCGTTCGCCGGGAATCAACCGGTGGCCTACGGAGATCCATCGGGGCTCGGCCGACAGGAACGTTTGCCCTCCCACGTGGATGGAGACGCCAAGCAGTCGTTGTTCCAGCGTCGCCATCCAGATCTGTTCGACGCGTCGCTCGCGCGCGGTGCAGCGGCTGAAGCCCAGCCTACGGTCGAATCCTTGCCGGACGCGCCGCCGGTGCGCACCGTGTCCGCAACGCGAGAGCTAATCCACCGCTTCAATCGAGAAACAGCAGATAACCCGATGCTGTACGGCGTGAAGGCATCTGATCCGCGCGCGACGCTTCATCCAGTCGAACACGTAGTCAACGTTCACGGCAGCACACCGCAGACGGGTGCTCCATCACCGTGGATCTCCGGATCTCGTCGGCCGGGCGGTGCAAAGCTGATCGTTGGCGACCCCATCTACATCGACTTGGAGGTTGTGAGGAAGGTGGGCGTGGAGTTCATCGACGAGAAGCCACTCGCCGCCATGGCCCGCGAGTACGCCGAGATGCACCCAGAGAAGCGCGCAAGCATCGAAACGTGGCTAGCGAATCAGCCCGACGAGCGGGAGGTCGTCTTCAAGGGAGACATTCCCCGCAGAGCAGTTGGTCGACCGAAGGTACGCTGGTGGAACGAGGGTGCTAGGTGGCTGGGACGAGTAAGCAAGCTCGAAACCGCTTACCAGCTCGGCAAGGCTACCTACCAAAGCGTGAAGCAGCGCTCGATTCGTCCTCTCGGCGCGCAGCTGGTTCGGGAAGGCTCGTCCTACGCGGGTTCAGCTGTGGGATCGGCCGCCGGTGCAGCCTATGGCCTCCGTGGCGGTCCCTACGGTGCAATCGTCTACGGAATCTGGGGCGGGATCACCGGCGGCATCGTGGGCTACGAGGTTGGCGACAGGGCAGCGGACGAAATCTATGAGGATTGATCCGATCACGTTTCTGGGGTCATTGGAGGGTTGGCGGAAAGGGGAACTCGCGCGCCCACAGCACCTTCTGGAGGAACAACCTCGATGGCGGAAAAGAGCGCGAGAAGAGTTCCACTACGACGTCCTTGTCTGGTCATTGATGATGGGCGAGTACGGGTTCGCCGAAGCGCTGCTCGATGCTGGCGCTCAGGTCTCGGCCCGAAACCGTGGCCGGCTTACCGCACTTCATTTCGCGGCAGACCAACGTGATCGGAGGGCTCTTCTCCTCTTGCTCGCGAAGGGCGCGGACGCTTCGCAGGGGCTCGTCTACGCAGTGCAGTGTTGGGACATGCCCATGATCGACTTGTTCTTGGAAGCCGGAGCAGATCGCAAGGTCGTCACGGAGGAGACCGTGTCACTCTTCCGTATCCATGGGCAGGTGCTGCGCCACCTCGCGGATGCTGGAGTGGACCTTCCCAAGGGCATCGTGGACATGCTCGACAAGCGCGTCGCACTCGGCGATGACGGGCGGACGTCAATCCCAGACCCGAGGCCGTGGCGGGGCGAAGAGACTTGATCGAAGACCGCATGTATCGTCTACTCAGATCAGATCAGAGCTCTCCTTCGAATCGAGGTTCGCATTTCACGCTCTTCGCGCATTCGGGTGATGGCTCGACGAGCTACCTCCATGACGCGTGATAGAGCACGAGCATGAGGTTGTCGGGGTTGCGATAACCGTGGGCGCGCTGGCTGATGCCGCGGACGCGGCTGTTGTTGCCCTCGAGCGCGGCGTTGGTCAGCCGCAGCGGGGCCCAGGCGCACACGCCGTCGATGTGACGCATCAGCCGCTCCCAGAACTCGATGAGCGGGCTCAGCCGCGTGTAGTTGAGGAGCTTGCGCCAGCGCAGGATGCGCTCCTTCATCGTCGTCGCCGAGCGCGCAGTCCAAACGTGACCGAACTGCTCCTTGAGCACGTAGGCGCGGAACAGCCGCTCGTTGGCCTGGAGCAGCACGGCGAGGTCGAGCTTCTTGCGCTTGGTGAGCCGGCGGTACTTGCGCAGCAGCAGCCACTTCTTGCCGCGGACCACGTCGCGGTAGATGCCGCCGCGGCGCCACAACTCGGCCTTGCGGATCTCGTCGAGCGCGCGGGTCAGGTAGCGCTCGATGTGGAACCGGTCGAACACGATGGTCGCCTGCGGTGCTGCCGCGCGGACCGCGCTGATGTAGCCCTGCGCCATGTCCATCGTGACGGCGTTGAGCCGCGCGGCGCGACGACGACCGAGCTTGGTGAAGAAGCCGCCGAGCGTGTCGCGGTCGCGCCCCTTGCCGATCCACACGATCCGCGCCCGCTCGTGGTCCCAGACGATCGTGAGGTACTTGTTCTGCCCGCGCCCGTAACTGACCTCGTCGACGCCGATGGTGCGCAACGGTCGACGGAAGTGCGTCTCGGCGCTCTCCTCGACCCAGCGCTCGATGAGCCGCATGACCGACGTCCAGTGCAGCCCGAGCTGCCGGCACACGCCCAGGACCGACGTGTCGCGAGCGCGACGCAGTACCTCCGCCTCGAACTCGTGCGTGAACCGCGACCGGGTTCGAGCCCAAGGCACCTGCTCCACCCGAACACCGCAACGTCGACAGCGCACTCGCCGCAGCTCTGTGCGCACCAGCGTCTTCGTGTTCCAGCCGTCAAGGTGCCGCCACAGCCGGGCCGGCTTCACGTCGTGGATGCGGTGCTTGGTCTCGCCGCAACCCGAGCACACTGCGGTGGCCCGAGTCGGCTCGACGTCGACGACCACTTCGCCATCCTGGTGACGCGCATCCACGATGCGCCACCCCTTGGCAGAGAAGAGCTGCTCGGTCAGGATGCACGAGAGCACCCTCCCGAGTCGGGATTGAGTCCACACACCTCACGATGGCTCGGGAGGCGTGCTCACTCTTCGTCGACGACGGCGAAGCGAGCTTCACCTCGCGCCGCCATAGCTGCTCACGCCACGCCGCGAGGCGCGGTCCAGGGGCGCCGCAGGCGCCGAGCGCAGCGAGCTCGCCCTGGACGGCGCCGCTGCGCGCGTGGCATCACACCGCCGCCGCGTTCACGCCGCCGATCCCATCACCCGAACGCGCGAAGACCCGGTTGTCGTAGATGCGCTGGACCGTCTCGCCCTTGATCGAGAGGGTCGTTCGAGGCGAAGCGCTACGTGACGTGGCCATCGACATCAGGATAAGCGAGAGCTGAAAGGAGACGACGGCTGAGGCCGGCGATTCAACGCGAACAAATCGCCGTTGGCAGACCTTCCAGCGATACGGCGGTGACTAATCGGTGACTAACTCGATTTTCATGCCGCTAACTACGTGGAGGATATCGGGATCGAACCGATGACCCTCGGCTTGCAAAGCCGATGCTCTCCCGCTGAGCTAATCCCCCGAAGAGTCTGATGGTGTAGCAGGAAACAGTGGCGGTGGGCGGAGGTAGCGCGCCTCGGCGGCGAGGCGGCCCCAGACGAGGAAGACGATGATCCAGGCCGACGGCATCCAGACCAGGTACTCGGGCATCATCTGGGCGAAGCCGAGCACGTAGCCGCTGGCGACGCAGACGAGGAGGAAGATCGTGATCGCCTTGCTCTCGGCGGCCGCGATCTTGAGCATCCGGAACGACGACACCATCAGGAAGGCGCCGACCAGCATCGCGCCCGGGATGGCGAGCCACACACCCCGCGGCGTGGTCAGGGCCTCGCCGAAGAGCTTGGGGCCGCCGAAGGTGTCGCCCGTCGTGCGGTACTTGAGGAACGCGAGGAACCAGGTGACCAGGAGGCCGCCGGCCAGGGTCGTCGGGACGCCGAAGTAGAGGCGCGTCGGGATCTCGGTGTCAGCGGCGACGTTGAAGCGCGCCAGGCGGAAGACCGCCGCGAGCACCCAGAGGACACACGCCGACACGAGGTAGATGCGGGCGAGGCCTTGATCGAACGGCAGCTCGAGCGGGCCGTGCACCATCTCCGGCGAGGTGAGGAAGCTGTACATGAGGAACGCCGGCGCGACGCCGAAGTTCAGGAAGTCGGCGAACGAGTCGAGCTGCACGCCGAGCTCGCTGGTCGCCCGCAGCTTGCGCGCGACCAGGCCGTCGAGGCGATCGCTCAGGACCGCGTAGATGATGAGCCAGCCGGCGAGGCGCCAGTCGCCATGGTGGGCGACGCCGATCGAGACCAGGCCGAAGACGATGCTCGCTCCGGTGATCAGGTTCGGTGGCAGGTACCGGGCCTTCTGCACGGTCGCTACTCTCGCATGACGGGAGCGGGTTCGCTCAACCCGAACCCGGTTTCTCGCGCGACTGGTCCATCAGCTTCGCGTAGAGGCGCTGGCCCAGGCTGTCGACCATCAGGCGCTCGACGACGCGGTCGATCTCCTCCTGCGTCGAACCCTGGCGGTACGTGAAGCGGATGCCCATCCCCGGCTCGGGATGCTTGCCTTCCTCGACGTCGGCCTCGGTCACGATCCACTGGACCTCGCCCTGCACGCGCAGCGGCTCGTCCATGTGGGGCACGAACAGCTTGAACAGGAACTCGGTGCCGACCGGCAGCGGCTTGGTCGTGCGGATGAACGTGCCGCCGCGCGAGATGTTGCGCGTGTAGTCGGCGAAGAAGGTGTTCAGGCGCTTGTACTCGACCTTGAGCTCGATCGGCGCCCGCGTCTCCAGTCGCCGTTCCGCCTGGCTGGGCTCGTCCATCCTCGTCGGGCACTGTAGCATCTTGGTGCGCCGCGTGGCCTGGTTCCGTCTGCCTCCGCCCGTCGACCCCTCGATCGCTCGCGTCTTCGGCGAGCTGATGCGGTCGTGGCACGTCCGCGTCTGGCTCGGCCTCGCGCTCCTGCTCACGGCGATCCTGGTTCAGCTCCCGCTCTTCGGCGTGGTCGGGTTCGAGCTGGCGCTGGTCACCGCCGTCTTCGGCTCGCTCGCCGGGCTCGCGCTCGGCGCCGCCCTGGTCCGGCGGGCGCAGCTGGCCCACCCTCGCCCGCTCGACCGGGCAGTCTCCCCCACCCGCCTCGTGCTCGCGCTCGTCCTCCGCGCGCCGCTGGCGCCGCTCGCCGTCATCGCGGTACCGCTCGCCGGCGCCGCGCTCAACGGCGTGTGGGAGCCGACCTGCGACTGGTCGTACGGGCTCGAGGCGTTCGCCGTGCTCGGCGTCGCGTCGACCGTGCTCGCCGCCGGCAGCGGCGTGGCCATCGCCCTGTGCACCGGCCCGCGCCGGCGCTGGCTCGTGCTGGCGATCGTCGCCGTCGTCGGCGGCCTCGCCGGCATCGGGCTCTACCGCTTCTACAGCGAGCCGCCCGTGTTCAGCTACAACGCCCTCATCGGCTTCTTCCCGGGCAACCTCTACGACGAGGACATCCGGCTCGCCCGCGCGCTCTACTGGTCGCGGCTCGAGCAGCTCGCCACCGTCGCCGCGCTCCTCGGCGCCGTCACCGTGCTGGTCGACGCGCCGTCCCTGCGCCTGCGCCTGCGCGGGCGCCGCCACCGCGTCGCGCCCGCCGGGCTCTGGGTCGCGGCGCCGGCGGCGCTCGTCGCCCTCGCCCTCCACTACCACTCGGCGTCGCTCGGGTACGCGATCGACGCCGAGGACATCTGGGCCGAGCTGGGCGGCGTGAAGCGCACCCCCCACTTCGTCATCCACTACGATCGCGATCCGGCCGTCGCCGACCAGATCGAGCTCCACGCCGCCGACCACGAGCTCCGCCTCGCCCAGGTCTGCGCGCGGCTCGGCGTCGACATCGACCGCGTCGGCACGATCCACTCGTACATCTTCGCCAGCCGCGAGCAAAAAGGGCGGCTCATGGGCGCGCGCAACGTCGAGATGGCCAAGCCGTGGCGCCGCGAGATCTACCTGACCAACGAGGACTTCCCGCACTCGTCGTTGCGCCACGAGATCGCGCACGTGGTCGCCGCCGAGTTCGGCAGCCCGCTCTTCCGCGTGAGCGCGCAGTACGCCGTCCTCGTCAACCCCGGCATGATCGAGGGCCTCGCCGTCGCCGCCGACTGGCCCGCCCGCGGCTCGCTCACGCCGCACCAGTCGATGCGCGCGATGGAGCTCCTCGGGTTCGCGCCCAGCACGCGCGACGTGCTCGGCCTCAAGTTCCTGACCATGTCGTCGCAGCGCACGTACACCGCCGCCGGCTCGTTCATGTACTTCCTGCTCGAGCAGCACGGCCCGGCCCGCCTGCGCCGGCTGTACGCGTCGGGCGGCGACTTCCTGTCGGTCTACGGCGTGAGCCAGGGCCAGCTCGCCGACGAGTGGCGCGCGATGCTCGCCACGATCGAGGTGCCGGAGGCGGACGTCGAGGCACAGCGCGAGCGCTTCCGCCAGCCGGGCGTGTTCCAGCGGCCGTGCCCGCACGCCAACGCGGCGCGCCTGCACCGGGCCGCCGGGTTGCCCCACGCCCAGAAGGTCCGGCTCATCCGCGAGGTCTGCCAGGACGCGCCCGGCGAGCCCCGCTACCTGCTCGCGCTCGCCGACGAGCTCGCGCTGGGCGACGCCGCCGAGGTCGCCGAGGCGCGCCGCATCTACGGTCTCTACGCCAGTGGCGAGCGCGGCCCGATCCTCGCGGCGCGCGCGCTGGGCGAGCTCATCGTCATGGCCGCGCGCGAGGACGATCTCGCCGCGGTGCGCGCGCTCCTCGATCGCGTCCTGGCCTACAAGCTCGACGACGAGACCCGGCGCACGTTCGAGGCCATGGACATCGCCCTCGACACCGCCGGCCTGCGCGGCCGCTTCCTGCGCGGCTACTTCTTCGGCCAGGGCGACGACCTGGCCTGGAGCCTCCTCGCGGCGATGTCCCACGGCGACGGACTCGGCTGGTACCTCGTCGGGCTCCAGGCGTACCGCCGCGACCTCTACCCGCTCGCCACGCTCGCTTTGACCGAGGCCTTCGACCGCGGGCTCCCGTCGTCGCGCTTCGTGCGCAACGGGGCACGCTGGCTCGCCGTCGCCGCGTGGCGCGCCGGCGACCGCGCCGCGCTCGCGGTCGCGCTCGGCGCGCTCGACGGCAGCGCCTACGAGACCGATCGCCTGCTCGCCGCCGACTGGCGCGAGCGGATCGACTTCTCGACCCGGCTCACATCCCGCTGACGAACTTCCACGCGCCCGTCTGGTCCCACTCGAGGACCAGCTCGTTCTGGTCGCGCTTGTCGGTGCGGCGGTCCTGGCCGCGCGCGTCGACGATCGTGAAGCTCGCGTCGACCAGCACCTCGACGTGGGCGCGGCAGCCCGGCTCGGGCTCGCCGGTGCACGTGCGCTTGATCGACACGTACTTCATCGCGTAGCGGATGTCGCGCGCCATCTGGAAGCGGCCGACGAGGATGTCCTTGAGGCCCTCGTAGCCGTAGTCGTCGGAGCCGACCGGGGTGCCGCTGTCCTCGCGGTACGACGGCGAGGCCATGAGGAAGAGCGCCTCGGCGTCGGCCTTCTCGACCGCGATCCGGTACTTCTCGACGGTCTCGATGATCCCGCGGTTGGCCTTGTCGTCGGAGATCTTGGTGCCGGGAATCTGTCCACCGCGGCCCGCACAGGCAGCCGCCGTCGCGGCGACGGCCGCCGCGATCACGAACGAGGTCAAACGCATGCGAAGGGTCACTGCAAGCTCCAGGCCGGCGCGACGCCGGGCGCACGGAAGCTACACGACCGAGAAAAGCTCGCCAAGTCCAGCACCTCGCCAGTGCTCCACCCTTGCCAGAAAGGCACGGAAGTCCTTGTCGGGGTTGTCAACCTGGCGGAGGTGGACATCGGTGATGCGCGTGACCGTGAAGCGCGCCGCCGCCGCACGCAGCTCGACGGGCAAGGCGTCGCGATCGGCCTGCGTCAGCGGGTGGGCCCGCGCGTAGGCGTCGATCATCGCGCGCGCGAGGTCGGCGCGCAGCTCCCGGCCCGCGCCGCGCGCCGGATCCCAGCACCAGTCGTTCACCGCGACCGCGAGGTCGTAGACGAAGCTGCCGCGCGCCGCCTGCTCGAAGTCGAGGATGGCGACGAGGCGGCCGTCGTCCCAGAGCACGTTGTCGCGGAAGAGGTCGTGGTGGATGACGCCGTGCCGGGCGGCCGCGCGCACGCCCGCCTGCCGCGTCAGCCACGCGAATTCATCCCCGAGCACCTCGATCGCGTGCGCCAGCGCCGGATCGCGCGAGCCGCGGAAGCCCTCGAAGCGCGCGACGATGTCGGCGAACTGGTAGATGCCCTCGCGCCACGTGCCGGGCGGCCGCGCGCTCGCGGCGACGTGCAGGCGCGCGAGGGTGTCGCCGATCGCAGCCGCGTCGGCGAGGGTCACCTCCGACGGCGCCCGGTGACGCCCGGGCCGCCACGGGAACGCGCTCACCAGGAGGCCGCGGTGCGCCAGGAAGCGCTGGCCGTCCGGCGCGACGCGCGGCACCGCCACCGGCAGGCCGGCCGCCGCCAGGTCGACGACGAGCGCCGCCTCCCACGCGCAGTCGTCGGGCGACTTGCCCTCGTTGACGCGCACGAACCAGCGCCCCTGGTCGGTCTCGAGCGCGAAGTTCGAGTTGATGGTCCCGGCGGCGATCGCGGTGAGGCGCCCCGGCGTGCCGAGCGCCAGCGCGCCCGCGATGGCGCGGGCGTCCTCGTCGTCGAGCTGGGTGAACGTGCCCAAGAGCGCGCGACCGTAGCAGGGCACATGGGGTATTGTCGTCTGGTGAACGTCGATCGGTCGGAGCTGGCCGCGCGCCACCTCGACCTGGCGCACAAGGCGGCGGCCCTCTACTACGGCCGGGTCCGTGCCCACGTCACGTACGACGACCTCGTCGCGATGGCGTCGGTCGGGCTGACCGAGGCCGCCAACCGCTACGACCCCACCGTCGGCGCGAGCTTCAAGACGTTCGCGTGGTACCGGGTCCAGGGCGCGATCATCGACGGGCTGCGCAAGGAGACGGCGCTCCCCCGCGCGGTGTGGGCGCGCATCGTCGCCCTGCGCGCGACCGCCGGCTACCTCGAGGCGCAGGCCGCACGCGCCAGGGTCGCCCAGGACACGGCGGGCGCCGCGAGCACCGCCGACCGGCTGCGCGAGGTGAAGGCCGCGCTCGGCGCGATCCGCACGATGTACACGGTGTCGATCCACCAGCTCGACACCGACTCCCTGCTCGCCAACGACGAGGGCGCCGACGACGCGCTCGCCCGCGAGCGGCAGAAGCAGGCGCTGGTCGCCGCGCTCGACCAGCTGCCCGAGCGCGAGCGGGCGCTCATGCACAAGCACTACGTCGAGGGCAAGTCGCTCCTCGACGCCGGCGCCGAGCTCGGCATGTCGAAGTCGTGGGCGAGCCGGATGCACGCCCGCGCCGTCGATCAGCTGCGGGCGCGACTCGCCGACACGTCCTGACCCGGTGACGGTGACGGCGCCGGCGGCGCGGCCATCGTGCCCTCGGCCTGGTAGCGATCGAAGAGCTGCCCCCAGTGGGTCTCGACGCGCCAGTCGTCGAACACCTTCTTGTCCTTGAGCGGCCAGCGATAGTAGTCGTGATAGACCTCCGAGCCCATCACGAAGACGTTGACCAGCGGCGTGTGGAAGAACAGCTTCTGGAAGCGCTTGAGCGGGCCGAACCACATGACGTCGCCGACGCGTGACGCGCCGTTGTCGCCGACCGAGAAGCCCCAGCGCTGATCGGCGAGCTCGGGCTGGCCGACGACCTCGATGTTCTCGCGCCGGCCGTTGCCGAGCCCCTGCTCGTCGGCCATGCGGATGTACATGAGCGACATCGGATCGAAGCCCATCATCGACGCCGCCACCGCGTCGATCGCGACCTGATCCTCGGACGCGAGGATCACGTCCTTGATCACCGGGCGCATCGTGCGCGGCCCAGGCCCGTCACCGGCGGTGGTGCCGTCCATCACCGCGTAGAGGCCGGCGTGGATCTCCTTCTGGATCGCGAGCAGGTCGACCAGCGTCTCGTGGATCCACGAGTGGGTGTAGTGCCGCTTGGTGTTGAGCAGGCCGCCGAACGCGTTCTTCATCGCGCCGGTGGTGGTCGTGTAGATGTGGCACTTCACCGTCGGCAGGTGGACGATGTTGGTGCCGTGGAAGGCGTCCGGGATGAGGATGCCCTCGGGGAAGATCGTGTCGAGCACGTTCATCTTCGCCTTGGGCCGGTACACCGACCAGCTCATCTCCTCGGGCTTGAAGTTGTATTTGACCGGGATGTCGTACGCCTTGAAGATCGGGACGTAGCCGTTCAGGTCCTCGCCCTTGAACGCATCGGTCACCACGGTCTTGTTCTGCACGCAGACGAGGTCGCCGAAGCCCCGGTCGCGCAGGGCCCGCACCGTGCCCTCGAGCTGCCACGGCGTCGTGTTGGCGCCCGGGAACGGGTAGTGCCACGAGATGTTGTCCTTGAGGATCGTCGTGGCGCCGGGCGTGAAGGCCTGCTTCACGTCGGCGAGGTCGTGCAGGCGCGCGATGTCGTCGAGGACGGACTCGGGGCGGACGCGGAGGACGGCAACCTTGGAGCGAGCCATGCGGCCCCCACCCTACCACTCGACGCCCGCGGCGCTAACGCGCGCCGACGCCGGTCAGTTCTGGATCTGACCGGTCCGCAGCGCGTGCCAGCGGCGCACCGCCTCGAGCTTGGCCGGCTCGATCAGCTCGGCCACGGCGGCGATCTCGTCGGGGTCACCCGACGGCGCGAAGACCTCGGGAGGGCACAGGACGAAGGCGAGGACGTCCTTCGCGCTCGCGGGATCGGGGGTGAAGCCGCTTGCGAAGAGGGTCTCGGCCGCCATGGCTCACCCTCACACCCGCGATCTGCGCGGGCAACTTTTCGCGCGCGAAGTCGGCGCGTCAGACCTTGATCCACTTCTCCTTGACCTGCTTGTCCAGGCCGATTCCCTCTATCTCGCACTCCACCTTGACGAGCTTCAGCTCCTCGCTCGCTGCGTCCGCCTTCTCGGACTGCACGTTGAAGATGTGCACGCCCATGTACTGGATCTCGCCGACGTCCTTCTTGGCGTTGTTCATGAACGAGATCTTGGCACCGCGCCCCTTGCCCTGATCGTCGCGGATGCCTTCCATGCGCTTGTTGTGAAGCTCGCGGAACGGATCGGCGTCGGCCTCGGGCACGAAGAAGATCAGCTTGGGCCACTCGATCTTGCCTGGGATTTTCACCGCCTCGAGCCGCGTCCCGTAATGGTGCTCGATCGTCTTCAGCTTGATCTCTTGTGCCTCGACCTTTGTCACGCGCGAACACGCGGACTCGAAGCCATCGATCGAAAAGGTGAAGTTGCACGCCGGAATCTTCTTCTGCGCGGCTTCACTGGCACCCCGCGCCTCGGCCTTGTCTCCGCCCGAGCCCTTGGAGCGATAGACGACCCTCTCCGGCGCGAGCGTGACCGTGACGTTCGCCTGGTTCTTGTCGTTGGCGTCCCACTTGGGGAGCCCCAGGCCCACGATGAGCGCCTCTTTGAACTCGCGGCGCGCGCGCTCGACGTAGTTGTAATCGGCGGCAATGATCGCGCCGTTCTTGCGGACGTGCTGGCCCGTCAGGAACTGATGGAGCCACAGACGGAATCCCTCGACGTCGGCCATGCCCAGGCCGAGCTTGATGTCGCTGTACTTGGGCTTGCCTAGCTGACGCCAGATGTCGCCGTTCTCGCCCATCTGATAGCTCAAGACGTCCGCCTGGACGCCGCCGCCCTCGACCGACCGCAACGTTGGAAGGTCGGGGCTTTTCGCGTCGAGGCCGTCGAGCTCCAGGCAGAAGTGGGCCCCCGAGAAGACGGGCTTGTCATGAAAGGAGTGTTTCTCGACGGTCATCAGGGGCCCTCTCGGATTCTACACGCCGGCCTCGGCCGGGCGCGGGCTCGTTCAGGCCATGATACGGTGATCGCCGTGGAATCCTTCCTCCGGCGGGGTCCGCGCGGAGCGGGTCGATGACCGAGGGAACGAGCACTCCCGACCATCGAAGTGGGCGTCCTGACAGGAGAAAGGCGCGGATTCCGCGCCACGCCTTCTGGAAGGGCGCCGCCACCGGCATCGTCGTCGTGATCCCGGCGGTCGCCTTCGGCGTGTGGGCCTCGGCCGTCGTCGGGATCACCGGGCACGAAGCGGGGCTGATCGAGTGCATCCGGCTGGCGGTCCTGTTCGCGGGGCTGGCGGCGGTGCTCACCGCGGGCGGGGTCGGCCGGCTCGCGGCGGAGGCGAGCGCGGAGGGCGGGCGTCCGAGGGCGGTGCTGGCCGCCGCGCGGGCGATGGCGCCCGCCGGGGCGGCGCTCGTCATCATCGCGGCGATCCCGCAAGGCGACCTGCCGATGACACCGGGGGGATGGGTGGCGCTCGGGGGCCTCGGGGCCGTGATGGGCGCCGGCAGCGGCGCCGTGATCGGCCTGGCGTGCGCGGGCGAGCTGCCGACGTTGCAGGAGCTCGGCGTGTGGCCGCCGACCGAGTGGCCGGTGCCGATGCCCTGGCCGTTCGCCGACGAGGCGAAGGGAGACGACGAGGCGAAGCCGGTCGAGGCGAAGCCGGACGGCGAGAAAGAGCCCGGCGCCGAGAAGCCGCCGTGACCGCCGCCGCGCCGACGTTGCGGCCGCTGGCGCTCACGCTCATCGCGAGCGTGCTCCTGTGGCAGCTGCCGTTCGGCGGCTTCGTGCTGTACCCGTTCAAGCTGATCGGCACCTGGCTCCACGAAGGCAGCCACGGCCTCGTCATGGCGCTCACCGGCGCCGGCGTCGATCGCATGGAGGTGTTCGCCGACGGCAGCGGGCTCGCGCACGCGAGGTACCCGGTGACGCGGGCGGCGCAGGCGCTGATCGCGGCGGCCGGCTACATGGGCACGCCGCTGTGGGGCGTGGCGCTCCTCGCGGCGAGCCGATCGGTGCGCGGCGCGCGCAGGGCGCTCGCGGCCGGCGGCTTCTTGCTGCTCGGCTCGGCGGTCCTCGTCGTGGCCAACCGCTTCGGGCAGGTCGCGCTCGGGGTGACGGGGGCGATGATCGTGCTCGGCGCGTTCGCGCTGCCCGACCGCTGGACGCAGATCGCGGCGCACGTCCTGGCGGCGCAGGCGTGCATCAACGCGGTCGTCGACATCCGCGTGCTCTACCGCCCCACGCTGTTCATCGACGGCAAGGCTGTCCGGAACTCGGACGCTCACGCCATGGCGCTGTCGACGTTCGGGACCGACGCCCACTGGGCGGTCTGGCTGTGGGCGTCGGTCTGGCTCGCCTGGTCGCTCGCGCTCCTGGCCTGGCTCTTCTGGGTCGTCCGCCGCCGGGACGCGGCGGCGGCGCTTCAATAGATCGCGGCGCGGTCGGCGCGGACCTTGGGGCGCTCGGTCCAGGGCAGCGCCTCGAGATGGAAGTGATCGTGGTGCGCGTCGTCGTAGTCGGGTGAGAGCACGAGGTGGAACAGGCCCGAGCGCACGAGCTGGCACTGCACGACCTTGAGGATGGCGCCGGCCTGGGTCGCGGGCTGGCCGAGGCAATCGACCTTGTCACCGAGCCCCTGCTCGTAGTCGAGCGCGACGGTCAGCTCACCGGTCTCCGTGCCCGAGAGCCGGGGCACGTCGATCGCGAGGCCGTAGGAGTGCTTCGACGGCCGACCGGTCCCGCGCACCGTGCGCTTCGAGTAGGCGGAGCTCCACTTCGCGGTCTCGATGCCGAGCGCGCGGAGCCACGGGCCCGCCTCCACCAGCGACACCGCGAGCGAGCAGTCGATGACGAGCGGCGACTTCCCGGTCGGCGTCCACGTCACGCCGCCGAGCGGCCCCGTGATCTCCACGCCGATCGCGATGCCCGATCGATCCGCCTTCTTGTAGCTCACGCCCTTCGCGTCGAGCTGCGCGAGACAATGGTCCGCCGGCGACGCTTCCGCGATCACGGGCACGGCCAGCACGCCGACAACAAGCAACCCACGCATCCCCTGAGCCTGCGATCGCGACCCCGGCTGCGCCAGTTTTCGACGGTCGACGCCCGAGGCCCGACGCCTTCTTCCCGAGGCCCGACGCCCGAGGCCCGAGGCCTCCCCTCGGCCTCCCCAGTCAGGACGGGGTCTCGAGGAACGCGCCCATGGCGCGGAACTTCTGGTAGCGCTTCTCGACCAGCTCGGCCGGGGGCAACGCGCACAGATCGCGCAGGTGCTTCTTCAGCGCCACGCGGATCTTGGCGGCGGTGACCGCGGCGTCGCGGTGGGCGCCGCCCGGCGCCTCGGGGATGATCTCGTCGCAGATGCCGAGCTGGACCAGGTCGGGCGCGGTCAGCCGGAGCTGCGCCGCGGCCTCGGGAACCTTGGACGGATCACGCCACAGGATCGACGCGCAGCCCTCGGGCGAGATCACCGAGTAGATCGAGTACTCGAGCATCAGGATGCGATCGGCGACGCCGAGCGCGAGCGCGCCGCCGGAGCCGCCCTCGCCCACCACGATCGAGATGATGGGGCACTCGAGGCTCGCCATCACCTGCAGCGCCTTGGCGATCGCCTCGGCCTGGCCGCGCTCCTCGGCGCCGAGGCCGGGATAGGCGCCCGGCGTGTCGATGAAGCAGAGGATCGGGCGGCGGTAACGCGAGGCCATGCGCATGAGGCGCGTCGCCTTGCGGTAGCCCTCGGGGCGCGCCATGCCGAAGTTGCGGTGCAGGTTCTCCTTGGTGTTGCGGCCCTTCTGGTGGCCGAGCACGAGGACCTCCCACGCGTCGAAGCGCGCCATGCCGCCGACGATCGCCGGATCGTCGTGGAAGCTGCGGTCGCCGTGGAGCTCCGTGAAGTCCTCGGTGAGGAGCCGCACGTAGTCGAGCATGTAGGGGCGACCCGGGTGCCGCGAGAGCTGCACCTTCTGCTGCGCCGACAGCTCCGCGAAGATCTCCTTCTGGAGCTTGCGCGCCTTCTGGTCGAGCTTGCGGATCTCGGCGGAGAAGTCGACGGTCGCGGTCGACAGCCCGCGCAGCTCGGCGATCTTCTTCTCGAGCTCGATGATCGGCCGCTCGAACTCGAGGACCAGGCGGTCGGACGCGGGCGTCTCGCTCATGAAAGGTGGCCGCCCAGATACCGTCTGAGCGAATCGACGTCAACCGCCGCCGGGCTGTCCGCCCAGCGGACGAGGGGATCGGGGCGGTACCAGGCGAGCTGGCGGCGCGCGTAACGACGTGAATTCCTTTTCACCAGCTCGATCGCGCGCGACAGGTCGGACCGGCCTTCCAGGTGCGCGTGGAGCTCGGCGTAACCGATCGCCTGCTGCGAGCGCAGCGGGGGCAGGTAGCCGGCGGCCCGCAGCGCGATCACCTCGTCGACGAGCCCCGCCGCCATCATCGCGTCGACCCGCGCGTCGATCACCTGGTACAGCCGCGCGCGCGCGGGCGCGAGACCGACGAGCACGTGCTGGTAGCGCGGCGCGACCGCCTTGTGATCGTGGCGCTGGTGGTGCGCCGTCATGGTCTCGCCCGTCAGCCGGAACACCTCGAGCGCGCGCACGAGCCGCTTGCGATCGTTGCGATCGATCCTCGCCGCGCTCTCGGGATCGATCGCGGCGAGGTCGTCCCAGAGCGCGGCGGTCCCGGCGGCGGCCGCCCGCGCCTCGAGCTCGGCGCGGACGTCGGGATCCGCGGGCGGGCCGGCGAACAGGCCGAGCAGGAGGGCGCGCACGTAGAGGCCGGTGCCGCCGCACACGATCACGTGCTTGCCGCGCGCCGCGACGTCCGCGATCGCCGTGTCGGCCAGCGCGACGAAGCGCGCCGCGGTCATCTCGTCGTCGGGGCGCACCACGTCGAGCAGGTGGTGGGGCACCGCCGCGCGCTCCGCCGCCGACACCTTGCCGGTGCCGATGTCCATCCCGACGTAGACCTGCTGCGAGTCGCAGGACACGACCTCGCCGCCGGTCGCCCGCGCCAGGTCGATCGCGAGCCGCGACTTGCCGGCGCCGGTCGGTCCGACGACGACGACCAGCCGCGGCCGCTCGCCGGGCGCGCTCATCGGCCGAAGCGGCGCGCGATCTCGGGCACGCCGATGCGGAGGAGCACCGGGCGGCCGTGTGGACAGTGCGCGCGGAAGTCGACGCCGTCCATCTGACCGAGGAGCGCCCGCGCCTCGTCGGCGCCGAGCGGGTCGCCGGCGCGCACGACGGAGTGGCAGGCGATCGTCGCGAGCACGCGATCGAGGCGCTCGTCGACGGCGCGCGAGCCGCCGCGATCGGCGAGCTCGCCGAGCAGCTCGCGCAGGACCTGGCTCGGATCGTGGCGCAGGCCCGCGGGCACCGCCTTGATCGCGACGGCGCTCGCGCCGAACGGCTCGACGTCGAAGCCGACGGCGCCGAGCAGCTCGCCGCCGTCGGCGACCACCGCCGCCTCCCCCGCCGGCAGCTCGACCGTGGTCGGGAAGAGCAGCCGCTGGGTGGCGACGGCGTTGGTATCGGCGCGCTCGCGCAGGCGCTGGAACGCGACGCGCTCGTGCGCGGCGTGCTGGTCGATGAGCACCAGCTCCCCGTCGCCCTCGCACACGAGGTACGTCCGATCGAGCTGCCCGAGGAAGCGCAGGCTCGCGAAGAAGCCCTCGCTCTCCGATCCGGAACCCGAGCCCGTGCCTGTGCCCGAGCCCGATCTCCGGATCTCTTCTCGACGTGCTTCGGTAAGTGGTTGTGTATCCGCGTCCCGATCAGGCACGGGCACGGGCACGGGCACGGGCACGGATCCCGGCACCGGCACCGGCACGGACCCGCGACCGCTGGCCCGGCTGACCGCGCGATCCCATGCCGTCGGTTCGGACGCCGACAGCCCCAGCGACGCCTGCTGCTGCGGGGCCTTCGCCAGCCCGCCCAGCGGGAACAGCGAGCGCACCGTGTGCTCCGCGTACCGCGCCGCGAGGTCGTCCGTGCGCCGGGGCGGCTCCATGCTCGCCACGGCGTGCATCCGCACCGGCGCCGCCGCGAAGCGGCCGTCCTCGGCGAGCCACGGCGACGACGCACAGCCCTTGCGCACGGCGTGGCGCACCGCCGACGACACCGAGGCCGCATCGGAGAAGCGCACCTCCAGCTTCTGCGGGTGCACGTTCACGTCGATCTCGCCGCCGGGCACGTCGACCATGGCGACCGCCACCGGGTAGCGCCCCCGCGGCACCAGCTCGCCGTACCCCATGGTCACCGCCTGGAGCAGCGCGCGGTCCCGGATCCAGCGCCGCCCCGCGAACAGCTGGACGCCACGCGAGGTCGTCTGCGCCAGGTCCGGCGCCGCCAGGAACGCGCGCACGCGGACGCCGTTCTCCTCGTGCTCGACCAGGTGCATCCGCTCGGCCAGCCGCCCGCCGAGCAGGCACCTGACCCGCACGCCGAGGTCCGCCGGGGCGACCTCGAACGCGATCCGTCCGCTGTGGCGGAGCCGGAAGCCGACCTCGGGGTGGGCCATGGCCAGCCGCACGATGGTCTCGGTGATGTGCGACGCCTCGGTGACCTCGCCGCGCAGGAACTTGAGGCGCGCCGGCACGTTGAAGAGCAGGTCCGCGACCTCGACGGTGGTCCCGACCGGCGCCCCGACCACCGACTCCTCCTCGACCCGCCCGGCGTTCACCACGAGCCGGACCGCGGCCTCGTCCTCCCGCGTGCGCGTCGTCAAGGTCAGCCGCGACACCGCGGCGATCGACGGCAGCGCCTCGCCGCGAAAGCCCATCGTGCCAAGCCCGGGGAGATCGTCCACCGACCGCAGCTTGGACGTCGCGTGGCGCGCCAGCGCCAGCCGGGCGTCGGCAGGGCGCATCCCCGACCCGTCGTCGACGACGCGCACCAGCCGGCGGCCGCCGCCCTCGACCTCGACCGTGATGGTGCGGGCGCCGGCGTCCAGCGCGTTCTCGACCAGCTCCTTCACCACCGAGGCCGGCCGCTCCACCACCTCCCCGGCCGCGATCTGATCGATCACGTGGTCGGGCAGGACCTGGACGGTCATGACGGCCCGCCGCATGGTGCGATGATCATTCGTACGGCCACCTGGTGTTCCGTACCACGCGACCACGACACGAGGTATAAGGCGGTGCCATGTCGCGGGTCGTCGCGATCACCGGAGCCTGCACCTATCTCGGGACGGAGCTGATCCGCCGTCTCGAGGAGGATCGTCGTTACCAGAAGGTGCTGCTGCTCGACGTGCGCGAGCCGTCGGCCCTCGCCGAGGGTGCGACCAAGGCGCGCTTCTTCCCCATCGACCTGACCCAGCCGACGATCGACGCCGAGATCGCCACGCTGCTCGATCGCGAAGGGGTCGACACGCTGGTGCACGGCGCCTTCCTCGCCCACCCGACCCACGCCTCCGAGTGGGCCCACGAGCTCGAGGACGTGGGCACGATGCACGTGCTCAACGCGTGCGCCGCCGCCCGCCCCGCCCGCTTCATCATGGTGTCGACGACGATGGCCTACGGCGCCTACCCGTCGAACCCCAACTTCCTCGACGAGAGCGCCGAGCTCCGCGGCCACAAGGACTCGCGCTTCATCAACGACAAGGTCCGCGCCGAGAAGCAGGCCTTCCGCTTCGCGCGCGAGAACCCGGCCACGCGCGTCACCACGCTGCGCTTCGCGCCCATCCTCGGCCCGACGGTGTCGAACCTCTTCACGCGCTTCTTCTCGCGGCCGGCCGCGCCGGTGATGGCGGGCCACGATCCGCTGCTCCAGTTCGTGCACGAGAGCGACGCCGCGTGGGCGCTCAAGCTCGCGGTCGACACCGACGTCGACGGCCCGTTCAACATCGTGGGCAAGGGCGTCCTGCCCTACACGACGGTGCTCGCGCTCATGGGCCGCGTGCCGGTGCCGCTGCCGTACTTGATCGCCCGCCAGATGTCCAAGGCGCTGTGGGCGACGCAGGTCTTCAGCTCGCCGCCGTCGCTCCTCGACTACCTCATGTACGTGTGCGTCGCCGACGGCGCGCGCGCCAAGCAGGAGCTCGGCTACACCGCGCGCTTCTCGATCAAGCGCACCATCCTCGACTTCCTCGGCCTGCGGCCCGAGGACGGCGCGACCGACGTCGCACGAGCGCAAGGTTAGCCATGGCAGAACCACCCGAAGACGGCGACGAGGGCGGCGCGGCCGACGCCACGCCCGGGCCCGACGGGCTCTGGCACGACGACGACATCTACCTCGGCGGCGAGGCTGCGGTCTCGCACTCGTCGGACGGCCTGCCCGGCAACGAGCGCGCGGCGACCGGGGGTGATCACTGGTTCAGCTCGCTCGACGAGACCGCCGATCCCGACGCGCCGATGCGCGAGATGGAGCGGCGCATGGAGACCGGCCGGACGCCGGTGTACCCGCTCGACGCGCGCCGCCGCGTCCCGATGGAGTTCGTGTGGAAGCGCTGGCGCGCCCTCGCCATGCGCGGCCGCTCCGACGTCGTCGACGATTTCGGTCGCGACCCGATCGCGACCGCGCGCTGGGAGTGGGTGCTCGACTTCCTCTACAGCAAGTGGTTCCGGGTCGAGGCGAGCGGCGTCGACCACGTGCCGGCGCGCGGCCCGGCGCTGCTCATCGCCAACCACGCCGGCTCCCTGCCCTACGACAGCGCGATGGTCATGCACGCGATCCGCAAGGATCACCCGGCGCGGCGCGACGTCCGCCCGCTGGTCGAGGACGCGGTCTTCCACCTGCCGTGGCTGGGGCCGCTGATGAACCGCATCGGCGGCGTGCGCGCGTGCCCGGAGAACGCCGAGCGCCTCATCGCCAAGGGCGAGGTCGTGGCCGTGTTCCCCGAGGGCGTGAAGGGCATGGGCAAGCTCTTCCGCGATCGCTACCGGCTGCAGCGCTTCGGCCGCGGCGGCTTCGTCAAGCTCGCGCTGCGCACCGGGGCGCCCATCATCCCGGTGGCGGTGGTGGGCTCCGAGGAGGCGCTGCCGCTCCTGGCCCGCGTGACCTGGTTCGCCAAGTCGGTGGGGATCCCGTACGTGCCGGTGACCCCGACGTTCCCCTGGCTCGGCCCGCTCGGCCTCGTGCCGCTGCCGAGCAAGTGGAAGATCCGCTTCGGCGAGCCGCTCCACGTCTCCCGCGAGTACGGCCCCGAGGCCGCCGACGATCGCCTCCTGGTCGGGCGCCTGTCGGAGCAGGTGCGCGCGCAGGTCCAGACCATGGTCGACGAGCTCCGGGCCTGAGCCAGGCGAGCGCCGGCGCCCGGCGCGAACTCCCGGCCTGGTCCCAGGGGGCGTGTTAGACTCGTGGGCGAGCGGGATCCTCATGGACGACGCCGACGACCAGATCACCGAGCTGCTCGAGGTCGCGCGCGACCTCCTGGGCACCGGTGACGATCCTCGGGCGCTGGCCGAGGCCAACCTCGCCGTCAGCCGCGCGCTCGCGCTGCGCGTCGACGATCCGCGCGCGTGGCTGGTGAAGTGCCAGGTCCTCTCGGCGCAGGGCGACGACGCCGCGGCGCTCGCCGCCGCCGAGATGGCGCTGCGACGCGCGCCGCGCGCCGCCGAGGCCCACTACTGGCGCGCCGCCGTGCTCGGCGACCTCGGCCACTTCCGCGAGGGCCTGCGCGCGATCGATCGCGCGTTCACGCACCTCGGCACCGACGACAGCTGGCTGCTCGAGGATCTCTACTACGAGAAGGCGACGATGCTCGAGGCGCTCGGCGAGCGCGAGGCCGCGCGCGCCACGTACGAGGCCGGCCTCGAGCGCTGCCCGGCGTCGACCTTGCTCCGCGCCGCGCTCGAGCCGCTGTCGGCCCCGCGCCGCGCGGCGCAGCTGAAGCTCCTCCGCGGCGGCCTGGCCTGAGCAGAACATGTGCTGCAATCGGGGGCGCCGGCTGCGGTGCCCGCCAGCTTCGTTGGTGGGCATCCTCGCTCGCCGCGAGAAGACCTCGCACTTCAGATTTCGGATCTCACTGCGGGATGCGGACGACGAACACGGCGGGGAGCTGCGGCCGCTCTTCGATGGTGAGCGTGCCCCGGTGGGCCTCGACCACGAGGCGGCAGAAGTAGAGGCCGAAGTCGCGGCCGAGGCGCGCGCCGGCCTGGCGCTGAGCCGCGCAGAAGTCGCGCTCGAAGATCGAGCGCTTCTCCTCGTCGGTGAGCGCCGGGCCGCTGTTGCCGACCGAGATGACGAGCTGCTTGTCGATGATCCCGGCCTGGACCTCGACACGGCCGCCGCGCGGCGCATAGCGCACGGCGTTGTCGTACAGGTTCTGGATCACGCGCGTGACCAGGCGTCCGTCGATCACCGGCGAGAGCTCGGGGACGTCGATGACGACGTCGAGCTCGCGCGCCTCGACGTCGACCTTGCCCTGACGCACCGCCACCTCGACCTCGGGCGCGAGCGGGGTGATGCGCGGGCGCACGGCGATCGTGCCCTGCTCGAGCGCGTCGACGTCGGCGATCGACTGCACCATGAGCAGCGCGCGCGTGCACAGGACGAGCGAGTCCTCGAGGCACTGGCTCCCGGTCTCGTTGAGCGGCACCGCGGCCAGCTCCTCCTTGAGCAAGGCCAGGTTGCCGGCGAGCGCGGACAGCGGATTGCGGAGGTCGTGGACCATGGTCGCGAGAAGCGACCGACCACTCGGATCGGACGTGTCGTCACGCACGGCGGTCACCCATGCAGGTCAACCGATGACCTGATTCCGGCCCGCCGCCTTCGCCGCGTAGAGGTTGTCGTCGGCCACCTTCACGAACGCCTGCGCGTCCTGCACCTCCGACGCGAGCACGGCCACGCCCACCGACACCGTCACCGGGATGTCGGTGTCCTCGAACTTGAACGGGGTCCGCTCGGAGATGCGCCGGATCTTGTCGCCGAACTGCATCGCGTTGTGGTGGTCGATCTCGGGAAGGATGATCGCGAACTCCTCCCCGCCGTAGCGGGCGAGGATGTCCTCGCGCCGGATGCGCGACTTGATCACGGTCGCCAGGTGCTTGAGCACGTAGTCCCCCGCGAGGTGACCGTACGTGTCGTTGATGTTCTTGAACCGGTCGATGTCGAACATGATGAGCGAGAGGTCGCGGCGGTAGCGCTGGGCGCGGCCGATCTCGCGTTCGAGCGTCTCCTGGAAGTAGCGCTTGTTGTAGATCTGCGTGAGGCCATCGATCGTCGTGAGGCGATAGATCTCCTCGTGGTACGCGTTCTCGATGTTGTTGCCGGAGAGGAACTTGAAGATGCAGCGGCCGACCTTGATGAAGTCGCCGTCGCGGAGCACGTACTCGTCGATGAGCTCGTCGTTGATGTACGTGCCGTTGGTCGAGCCCATGTCGCGCAAGAGGATCGCGTTGCCGGTGTTCAGGATCTTGCAGTGGTTGCGCGACACCGACTCCTGATCGATCTGGATGTCGGCCTTGCTCGAGCGACCGATGATGATCTGCGGGCGGGTGAGGTTGTACTTGCGACCGAGATCCAGGCCGTAGATGACGACGAGACACGCCTCCTTCGCCGCCGGCCGATCGCTGATCTTGGAGATCGCGGTGACGACCGTCTTGTTGCGCCCAGTGTCGCTCACCTGATGAAAAACTCTATCATCCCGGTCCGCGCGCCGGGTATCCGGTGGGCAGCTACCGGGTGTCTTCCGAGCACTGGAGCCGGTCGTCGGCCTCGCGCCTACACACCAGGGTGTCGTAGAGAACGTAGCCGCCGCGACGAAACTGGTACTCCTGCACCAGCACGCGCTTGCCGCCGCCGAGGTTCCAGTAGGCGCGGACCGGCGGCCACGGCATCCCCGCGACCGCGGGTAGCGGCTCGAGCACGGCGCCCGCGAGCGCGCCCGCGTACCGCTCGCACTCGCCGGCGTCGGTGCGGACGAAGACGTTCCAGTAGCAGTTGCCGTCCGCCGTGCACATGGTCTCGTCGGCCACGACGGCCTCGGGCGTGCCATCACCGTCGAGGTCGCGATCGGCGCGGCGCATGCGGGGGCGTTCGCTGTGGACGCCGTCGCGTTCGGGCGTGGCGCAGTCGCCGACGCGGACGGTGGGGACCGGGATGGTCGTGGCGTGCGGGTGCGCAGGCGCGGGGCGGGAGCGCGGGCCGCAGGCGACGGAGACGGAGAGGAGAAGGAGAAGGAGAGAAGAGAAGAGGAAGAGAGATCGGGCACGGGCACGGGCACGGGCACGGGCACGGGGCTCAGAGGACATAGCGGCCCTCGCCGACGATGGGCGGCAGGTCCTTCGCTTCGAACCCGGCGCGGCCGAGCGCCGCGTAGGCGAGGCGCTTGGCCTCCTCCACCCCGGGTTGATCGAAGGGATCCACGCCGTAGAGCGGACCGGCGTACGCGGTCGCACACTCGAGCAGGACCAGCAAGGCGCCGAGCGACGGCGCATCGACGCGCGCCAGCTCGATCGTGCCCACGGGACGGCGGCGGTTGGTCAGCGAGCCGATCGTCCCGCGCAGCTCGGCGTCGAGGAGCACGCCCATGCCGCGGTCGCCGAGGTAGCGGTACTCGTCGCGGCTGCGGGTGAGCTCGCCGTCGGGGATGACGACCTCGGTCTCGCGCTGCCGCGCGGTCAACATGAGGACGACCTTGTCGCGCGGACCCTCGACGTAGAGCTGGAGCTGCGAGTGCTGGTCGGTCGCGCCGCGCGCGGCGATCGGCGTGGGGCCGGTCTCGACCACGCGACCGTCGGTCGACTTCTCCTTGCCCAGGCTCTCGGCCCAGAGCTGGCGGAACCAGTCCGCGGTGTCGAAGAGCGCGTCGACGTACGCCATGAGCACGACCATCGGCCGGCCGCGCACGACGTGGTGGTGGTGGAGCAGGCTCGCCAGGAGCAGCGCCGGGTTGGACGCCGGGTCCTCGCCGAGGCAGCGATCGCGCATCGCGCGCGCGCCGTCGAGGAGCCCGACGACGTCGAGGCCGGCGACCGCCGCGGGCAGGAGGCCGACCGCCGTGAGCACCGAGAAGCGTCCGCCCACGCTGGCGGGGATGTCGAAGGTCTTCCAGCCGCGCGCCGCCGCGGTGGCACGCAACGCGCCGCGCTCGGGGTCCGTGGTCGCGACGATGTGGTCCTTGGCCCGCGCCCCCAGCTTGCGCTCGAGGTGCTCGGCGACGACGAGGAGCTGCGCCGCGGTCTCGGCCGTCCCGCCGCTCTTGGTGACGACGTTCCACACCGTGCGCTCGGGATCGCAGAGCTCGAGGATCGCGCGCATGGTGACGGGGTCGGCGTTGTCCGGGAACAGGAGGCGGCGCGGCATGCCCGGCGAGCGCGGGCGCAGCGGATCGAGCGCGGGCGCGAGCGCCGAGTAGAGGGCGCGCGGCCCGAGCGAGCTGCCGCCGATGCCGAGCACGACCATGGTGTCGACCGCGGGCGGGAGCGCGCGTGCGTAGTCGAGGCAGGCGCGCGCGGTCGCCCGGTCGTCGGGGAGCCCGAAGAACCCGAGCTCGCCCTGGTCGCGGCGCGCCAGGATGTTCGCCCGCGCCTCGCGCGCGGCCGGGGCGAACGCGGCGATGTCGGCGTCGGTGGGCCCGTGCTCGCCGAGGACGGCGGCGGTCAGCCCCGTGAGATCGAGGGTGAGGGGGTGCGACATGTGCGGTGAAGGTAGCGCAACCGCGCGTTTCTTGCCGAGGGCGGGTGTCGTACGATAAGCAGAAGGCCAGTCCGGATGCGCAGTCGGCTCGGTCGAAATATCTTGCTCGGCATCGGCGGCGCGGTCGCAGCGCTGGCGGTGACCGTGGGCCGCGGCGAGCACAGCTCGGCGGTGAAGACGTCGGTGGGCGCCGCGACGCTCGCCGCGCCGGTCACGACCCGGGTGACGGAGGAGCTCCTGCCGCCCGCGCGCAAGCCGGCGGTGGACCCGAACGCCGTCGTCCTGCTCGAGCAGATGACGCGCCAGGGCGACCGGTACGTGGCGCCCATGAGCGACGGCCGCCTCGCCGTGCTCACGATCGATCCGCGGCTCCAGGAGACGGCGGAGCGGGTGCTGAACCTGGCCAAGGCGCCACGCGGGGCGATCGTGGTAACCGATACCGACGGGCGCGTCCTCGCGCTCGCCGGGCGGCGCACGGAAGATCCCAAGGGTGGCAAGGACGGCATCGTCGACCAGCGCCTCGCGCTCGAGGCCTGGGCGCCAGCCGCGTCGATCTTCAAGGTGGTCTCGGCGGCGGCGATGGTCGAGGCTGGCGCGCGCGGCGAGGACCGCGTGTGCTTCCACGGCGGCGTGCGCTCGGTGATGGAGTCGAACCTCACCGACTCGAAGAAGGACCGGCGCTGCGAGAACCTGAGCTACGGGCTCGCGCACTCGCAGAACGCGATCATCGCCAAGGTCGCGCACCAGCGCGTCGAGCCCGCGAAGCTCGTCGACGTCGCCGGTCGCTTCGGGTTCGGCATCGGCGCGCCCCGGCCCCTGCCCTTCGCGGCGCCGGCCGTGTTCGGGTCGGCCACCATCCCCGCCGAGAAGGGGGTCCCCTTCGGCCGCACCGCCGCCGGGTTCGACGGCGTGACGCTCTCGCCGCTCGGTGGCGCGATGCTCGCCGGCGCGATCGCGCACGGCGGCGAGATGCCGCCGGCCACGATCGTCTCCGCGTACATCGAGCAGGGCGTCGAGAAGCCCGTGACGCGGGCCGGCAAGGCGCGCCGCGTGGTCGACGCCGCCGTGGCCGACGAGGTCGCCGCGATGATGACGGAGACGTGCCGCAAGGGCTCGGCGGCGCGCGCCTTCACCGGCCGCGAGAAGATCCGCGACGTCACCGTCGCCGGCAAGACCGGCACGCTGTCCGAGCAGTCGCCGCACTACACCCAGTACTCGTGGTTCGTCGGCTACGCGCCCGCCGAGAAGCCGACGCTCACCATCTCGGTGCTGCTCGGCAACGCCGAGCTCTGGTACATGAAGGCGCACACCGCCGCGCGCACGGTGCTCGCCGCCGGCCTCGCGCCGCGGCCGCCGAGCTGAATTGCCGATCGCTGCCGGCCTCGTGCCGTGTGATCGCGGCCCCACGTCGCATCGCCGGGTGGGCGAGGTGGTATGATCTGCGCGCTGTCCTGGTGGGAGGAACCCGATGAACGCCTTGCCTAGAACCGCCGCTCTCTTCTTCACGCTCGCCGTCGTCGCGCTGTCCGGCACGGTGGCCGGCCCGCTCGCGGGGGTCGCACACGCGCAGCCGCAGAAGCAGGCCGACCAGCTGAACGAGGAAGGCAAGGCGTTCCTCCGCGCCAAGAAGTACGCGGAGGCGAGCGACAAGTTCCGCCAGGCGATCGTGCTGCTCCCCGACGGGCGCTTCTACTACAACCTGTGCATGTCCCTCTATCACGAGGGCAAGCTGGGCGAGGCGCTCACCGCGTGCCGCGCGGTCGCTCCCAACGGCGGCAACGAGACCGCCGTGAAGGGCGCGCAGGCGATCATGGAGGAGCACATCAAGCCGAAGATGCGCGAGGCCGGCTTCGATCCCGACGCGGTCGCGACGACTGGCGGCGGCGGCGGCGGCGGCGGCGGCGACACCGGCACCGGCGGCGGCGGCGGCGGCGGCGGCGGCGACACCGGCGGCGGCGGCGGCGACACCGGTGGCGGCGGCGGCGGCGACACGGGCACCGGCGGTGGAGGCGACGGCGGCAGCGGCTCGAGCGGCGGCGGCGGCACCGCGCAGAACTTCACGGTCGATCCGCCTCCGTCGCTCTTCACGGCGACCACGCCGCCCGATCACGACTACACGTGGACGCTCGGCGGCCAGCTCCTCGGCATGAACACGTCGATCGGCGAGACGGGCCGCTACCAGGCCCAGGGCCAGGGCTTCCGCCTGGTCGGCGACTACATGCTCTCGCCCAGGACCAAGGTCGGCGCCCAGGGCTACATCGGCGCGACCTACGTGGGCGACGGCGACGACGTCGTCGGCGACGACGCCCTCACGATCGTCGACGTCGGCATCGCCGGCTACAAGGAGCTCTGCCGCAAGCGGGCGTGCCTCAAGCCGCTGATCGGCGGCCACATCGGCCTGCTCCAGACCGACTCGATGGCGCAGGTGTCCGACGAGGCGATGATCACGTTCGGCATCCGCCCCGAGATCGGGTTCGAGTACGCGGTCGGCTCGCGCATGGAGCACGTGATCACCGCCAGCCTCGGCCTCAGCATCTACCTGCCGGTGATCGGCAAGTACGCGTTCGACCCGGCCGACTTCGGCCTCGACAAGTCGTCGGCCAACGGCTACTTCGGCATCGGCTACACCCACCGCTTCAACACGCCGCTGGGCAGCTCGCCGTTCTTCACCCTGCAGTGATCGCCGCCGCCGCGAGCGGCGACGTGACGAAGGCCTCCGCGGGCTGGGGCCGGCCGTAGAAGTAGCCCTGCCCCACGTCGCAGCCGAGCTCGACGAGGACGGTGACCGCCTCCGCGGTCTCGACGCCCTCGGCGATCACGCGCATGCCGAGCGCGTGCCCCACGTCGACGGCCGAGCGCAGGATCGCGCGGCTGTGGGCGTCGAGGGACATCGAGAACGACCGGTCGATCTTGAGCTCGTCGGCGGGGAGCTGGCGCAGGTACGCGAGCGACGACTGGCCGATGCCGAAGTCGTCGATCGAGATGTGGACGCCGGTCTCCTTGAGCGCGACCAGGTGCCCGATGGCGCACGCGGGGTCGGCCATCACGCCGGTCTCGGTGATCTCGATGATGAGCTTCGTCGGCTCGACGCCGGTGGCAGCGAGCACCTGCTGCACGCGCTCGACGAGGCGCGGGTCCTCGAGGTCGCGGGTCGAGATGTTCACGGCGGTCGCGATGTCGAGCCCTCGCGCACGCCACGCCGCGCACTGGGCGAGGCCGGCTTCGAGCACCCAGCCGGTGATCGTGTTGATGTAGCCCGTGGTCTCGGCGAGCGAGAGGAACGCGTCGGGGTAGAGCAAGCCGCGCTCCGGGTGCTGCCAGCGCACGAGGCACTCGACCGCCTCGAGGGCGCCGGTCGCCAGGTGCACCTTGGGCTGGTAGTGGAGCACCAGCTCGCCGCGCGCGACGGACTCGCCGAGCTGGCCGCGCATCGTGGCGCCGGCCGCGACGGTGACGTCGTGCCCCTCCTCGAACGAGGAGGCCTCGTTCCACTCGGCGACCAGGCCATCGGGCCACGCCGCGTCACCCAGGAAGGTGAGCGCGACCCCGCCGAAGCTGATCGCATCGCGCTCGTTGAGGAGACGCGCCGAGCCCGGCGCCATGCGCTCGCCGTTGACGAACACGCCGTTGCGCGCCTCGACGTCGATGAGGCGCAGCGCGCCGTCGCGCCAGTCGATCTCGGCATGCCGACGCGACACGACGCGATCGCGATCGAGGAGCGTGAGGTCGACGGCGGGCACGACGTTGTCGGCGAGGTTGCGCCGCCCGACCGTGCTCACCAGCCGGTGGATCGGGAACACCAGCTCGCCGTGCACCAGCGCAGGCCCGCTCGCCATGACGGCCGACTATAGCGCGGTCAGGTCGTACAGCTGCTTGCGACCGGTCTCGACGAAGCCGGCGGCGCGGTGGAGCGCGAGCGACGCCGGGTTGGTGCTGACGATCCCGCTGCGGACCTCGATCACCCCGGCGGCGCGTCCCCGCTCGAGCAGCCACTCCGTCATCGCGGCGGCCAGCCCGCGCCGGCGCGCGCCCGGCGCGACGCCGATCGCCTCGAGCACGCCGAAGCGGCCGCGCTCGTCCTCGCCGCGCAGGCCGATGACGAAGCCCGCCAGCGCACCGTCGGGCCCGGCCCACACCGCGGTCGCGTCGGGCCACGCGGCGGGCCCGTCGAGCATGAGCGCGAAGTCCGCGACGTCGAGCGGCGCGGTGCTGTCGATCCCGGCGAACGTCAGGTTGTGCAGCGCGCGCGCGGCCTCGCGATCGATCGCGCCTCCGGTGTGACAGACGAACCCCGAGGCCGTCGGCGCGGCCGCGCCCCGGCGGAGATCGTGCGCCAGCTCGTGGAACTGGATCGAGGGCGCGAAGCCGCGCGCGATCACGGCGCGTCGCTTGGGCTCCTCGCCGGGACGGATGCCGATCCGCGCGCGCGTCACGTCCGGCGTCCAGCTCGCGAGCGCGACGTCGAGCAGCGCGGCCGCGGCCTCGTCGTCGAGGGCGACGAGCGGCCAGATGTAGAGCCACGGCGGCGCGAGGACGGTCCCCACCGCGCCGACGACCTCGCCGCCGCGCACCGCGACGCGCGAGCGATCGCCCTGCGCCGACTGCGTCCACAGGGTCGGCGCCTCGGCGGCGCTGAACCCCGGGACCGGCGCGACCTGGCGGTTGTAGATCGCCCGCAGCGGCGCCTCGTCACCGGCGGCGAAGCGGCGAACGTCGACGGACATCAGAGCTCGTCGGGATCGTCGTCGCGATCGGCGCCGACGGCGACGCGCCGCTCCTCGTACCAGGTCGCGAGGCGGGGGAAGCTCTCGCGCAGGAACTCGGTGGTGAGCCGCGGCGCGGCCTCGCGCAGGAGCAGCTTCTCCATGTCGAGCTCGTTGCGCCCGCCGAGCGCCCACGCCAGGAGGACGAGGTTGGTCCCGAAGCGGCTGCACCCGAGCGCGACCTTGGCCCACTCGAAGAGCTCCTCGTCCGCCGGCAGGAGCCCGAGGTCGTCGGCCGCGAACGCGATGACGAGATCGGTGAGCGCCAGCTCGAGCGCGAAGTAGTCGCCGCGGGGCGCGCCCTCGAGATCGGCGCGCGCCGTGCGCGCCGCGTCGACCTTGCCCATGACCGCGAGCAGCTGCGCGCGGTCGAACGCGCACACCCAGTACATCGCACGCCGTCGCCGTGGACCCACCGTGCCGATCGCGCGGTCGTAGAGCGCGAGCGCCGCGTCGAAGTTGCCGCGCTGCCACTCGAGCTTGCCCTTCAAGTAGAAGAGGAAGGGACGCAGCGGCTCGGCGACGCGCCCGTGCTCGAGGCGCTCGACCGCCGCCAGGGCCTCGTCGCGCCGCCCCGCCGACGCCAGCACCAGCGCCTCGCGCGCCCGCCGCCACGCGCGGGTCTGACGCCACATCATGCCGGCGAACACGCCGCCGGAGATGAGCCCGACGAGCGGCCCGGCGAGCGCCGCGACCGCGATGACCCCGACGCCCGCGACCCCGCCGACCGCGGCCCACGCCGCGACCTGCTGGCGGCGCATCGCCTGGCCGCCCATGACCTGCCCGTGCTCGTCGAGGAGCAGCACCTCGCCGGGGCGCGCGCTGGCGAGCGACGTCGACACCCGCCACGCGGGCTCGATGGTGTCGGCCCCGGTCAGGGCCGGCAGGGTTTCCGACTTGCTCGCCACGAGGCTCCAGTCTACGCGACGATCACGCCGTCCGTGAGGCGACGACGACCCTTCAGGCGCTTCACGCGGTGCTCGAGCGCCAGGGCGCGCCCCCGGGACGGGAGCGGCCCGAGGACGCGGCCCACCCGCCAGGGCCGCCACGCACGAGTTGCGCGTGCGCCGCCCCGGATCTGCCCGTTGTGCTGTCCCAGCCGGCGCTCGACGTCGGTGGTGACCCCGACATAGGTCCGGCCGGTGCGCGAGACCAGCACGTAGACGAACCACACGACGAGGTTGTAGCGGGAGCCTGTGATACACAGTTGCGGCGAAGGGACCCCTTACCGGCATCCCACGGACTGGCTTGCCCACGGAGTAGCCACCATGACGACGCAGAAGACCGCCAAGCTCACCCTGGCCGACGGCCGCGAGCACACCTTGCCCGTGACCGTCGGGTCGGAGAACGAGCACGCCCTCGACATCCGGGCGCTGCGCAACGACACCGGGTACATCACGCTCGACACCGGGTACATGAACACCGGCGCGACGACGAGCGCCATCACGTACCTCGACGGCGAACAGGGCATCCTGCGCTATCGCGGCTATCCCATCGAGGAGCTCGCCGAGAAGTCGACGTTCGTCGAGACCAGCTACCTGCTGATCCACGGCCGCCTGCCGACGCAGGCCGAGCTGTCGGAGTTCTCGCGGAAGCTGACCTACCACTCGATGATCCACGAGGGGATGCGCCACTTCTTCGAGGGCTTCCCCGACCGCAGCCACCCGATGGCCGTGCTGTCGGCGATGGTGACCTCGCTGTCGGCGTACTACCCGGACTGCCTCGATCGCGACGCGCCGATGGATCTACACGTCACGCGCATCATGTCGAAGGTCAGGACGATCGCCGCCTTCTCGTACAAGAAGACGATCGGCCAGCCGATCATGTACCCGCGCAACGCGCTCTCGTACTGCGCCAACTTCCTCCACATGATGTTCGCGGTCCCGGCCGAGCCGTACGAGCCGGATCCCGTGGTCGTGAAGGCGGTGAACCAGCTGCTCATCCTGCACGCCGATCACGAGCAGAACTGCTCGACGTCGACCGTCCGCCTCGTCGGTAGCTCGGGCGCCAACGTCTACGCCGCGGTCGCCGCCGGCATCCTCGCCCTCTGGGGACCGCTGCACGGCGGCGCCAACCAGGCGGTGATCGAGATGCTCGAGATGATCGCGAACCCGAACGGACCCTACAAGGGCGACCACAAGAAGTTCATCAACGAGGTGAAGGACAAGAAGTCCAACACCCGCCTCATGGGCTTCGGGCACCGCGTCTACAAGAACTACGACCCGCGCGCCAAGATCCTGAAGGCGATGGCCGACGAGGTGCTCGACCACCTGGGCGTCAAGGATCCGATGCTCGACATGGCCAAGGCCATGGAAGAGGTCGCGCTCAAGGACGACTACTTCGTCTCGAAGAAGCTCTACCCGAACGTCGACTTCTACTCCGGCATCCTCTACCGCGCGATCGGCATCCCGACGGAGATGTTCACCGTCATGTTCGCGCTCGGCCGCATCCCCGGCTGGCTCGCCCACTGGAAGGAGATGGTCGAGGATCCGAGCCAGAAGATCGGTCGCCCGCGCCAGATCTACACCGGGCCGACGGTGCGCCACTACGTGCCGATCGATCAGCGTACGGGGGGATGAGCCCCGTGAGCCCCGTGCCCCCTACGACCTCCACGAACGCCGGGATCGCCGAGCCGACGTCGACGGCGGTGACCGATGGAATCCGCGTGACCGTGCGCGCCCAGTACCTGGCCGAGCAGTCGGCGCCCGGGAAGAGCCGCTACGTCTTCGCGTACACCGTCGCCATCGCCAACGAGGGCGGCGCGCCCGCGCAGCTCCGGACCCGTCACTGGATCATCACCGACGGGCGCGGCAAGATCGAGGAGGTGAAGGGCGACGGCGTCGTCGGCGAGCAGCCGCGGCTCGCGCCCGGCCAGCGCTTCCAGTACACGTCGGGCTGCGTGCTCGCGACGCCCGTGGGCACGATGCACGGCACGTATCAGATGCACCGGGATGACGGCACGGCGTTCGACGCCGTCATCGCGCCCTTCTCGCTGGTGATGCCGCAGGCCACGGACCGCTCGAACCTGAACTGAGCTGCGCCGACCGCACGATCGATCAACGATTTCGGCCGGATGCGACGTCGTCGCGAGGTCGCCGCCACAGGGTGATCGGATCGTGCAAAGCTCGGGCGGGGCCCTCGGGTCCAAGTCCATGTCCGTGATGACTCCTGCGCAACGAGAGGGCGAGACCGCCGCCCGGCTGGTGGCCGCCGCCAAGGCCGGCGACGCGCAGGCGTTCGAGGAGCTCGTGCGCCGGTATCGCAAGCGCATCTTCGCGCTCGCGCTGCACCTGACCGGCACCCCGTCGGACGCCGACGACATCGCGCAGGACGTCTTCATGCGCGCCTACCGCGCCCTCGATCGGTTCGAGGGGCGCAGCGAGTTCTTCACCTGGGTCTACCGCATGGCGGTGAACCGCTCGCTCAACGTCAAGCGCGACAAGGGGCGGCGCTCCGAGGACTCCTTCGATCAGGATCCTCGCATCGAGTACGCCGTGTCGGTCGACGCCGAAGGCGACCCGGTGAAGGCCGCCGAGCTGCGCGCGACGTACGGGCGCCTCCTGCGCGGGCTCGACTCGCTGCCGGCGGAGATGCGCACGACCGTCGTGCTCGTGGTGCTGCAGGGCATGGCGCACGGCGAGGCCGCGGTCGTGCAGAAGTGCAGCGAGGGCACGATCGCGTGGCGCATGCACGAGGCGCGATCGCGGCTGCAGACGGCGATGAACCCGGATTCCGTGCGCAAGCGGCGACCTTTGTCACGCGACCTGGAAGGCCTGCTGTCCGAGCTTGGCCTCCCGGTCTTGAGTCCCGGTCGCGCCTGAACGAACATGCGGGCGCCATGCGCGCCTTCACGTTGATGCTCGCCGTCGCGTGCTGTACCGGCGCCTGCTCGCTCGTCACGGTGCAGCAGGACCCGTTTCCTCCCCTCCAGATCCGGGCCGCACGCCCGGAGGCGCCGCCGCCCAAGGTGGTGCTCACCCCCTCCAACATCCAGATCAGCGACAAGGTCCAGTTCGAGCTGGGCAGCGACAAGCTGATGCCGGTGTCGTTCCCGCTGCTCGACGCGGTGGCGCAGGTCATGATCGAGAACCCGCAGATCGAGATCATCGAGATCGCGGGCCACACCGACGCCTCGGGCGGGGCCAAGCGCAACCGCGAGCTGTCGCAGCAGCGCGCCGAGAGCGTGCGCCAGTACCTGATCTCGAAGAGCATCGCCAAGGGCCGGCTGCAGGCCAAGGGCTACGGTCCCGACAAGCCGATCGCCGGCAACGACACGCCCGAGGGGCGCGAGGCCAACCGGCGCGTGGAGTTCGTGATCGTCAAGCAGGGCCCCAAGAAGACGCTGGTGCAGGAGGACTGAGATGATGACGCAGGTGAAGATCGCGTTCGTCGTCGCCGTCGCGCTCGCTGCGTGCAGCCGCACCGGCATGGGCAGCGGCGTGCGTGATGACATCGGCGCGCGCATGCAGACGATCCAGGCGCCGGTGCAGATGTGCTACGCGGTTGCGCTCGAGCGCGACCGCAAGCTGCGCGGCATGATGGTCGTGTCGTTCCGCGCCGCGCCCGGCACCGGCCAGTTCGACCAGATCACGGTGTCGCGCGACGAGCTCGGCGACGAGCAGGTGAAGAAGTGCGTCGTCGACGAGGTGTCGAAGCTGAAGCTCGCGACGCCGCAGAAGTCGGCGGTGACCGTCAGCTACCCGATCGAGTTCGCCCCGACGAACTGAGGCGCGGATCGCGATCCGGGCGCGGCATCACGCGCTCGGAGTTTGTGCGTGATCGATCGGGCATCCGCTGAAGCGGCTCCTCGCCGGGGCGTCACAGTTGGCGAGGAGTAACCATCATGAACACCACCAAGAAACTCTCGCGCCTCTCCCTCCTGGCCCTCTGTTCCGCCCTCGCCATTCCGACCCTCGCCTCCGCCGAGCACCGCGACCGCTGGATGAAGCTGGGCGAGGTCGGCACCCACCGCCACGACGGCGAGGACTACGTCCAGGTCCACACCCACGAGCGCTTCGAGAGCCTCGAGCTGACGACCGAGGGCCGCCCCGTGCGCTTCGACGGCGTCCTCGTGCAGTACCAGGACGGCCGCGAGTATCGCGCCGACGTGAACTGGGTGATCCGGCCCGGCGAACGCGTGATGATCGACGTGCCCGCGTACAGCCCGATCAAGATGCTCGTGCTCGAGTACGACAACCCGGGCCGGCACTTCCGGGCCCGCGAGGACGCGCGCGTCGAGGTCCGCGGCCTGACCGTCGACCGCGACGATCGCCGCTACCAGCGCGAGCGCCGCGACGACGATCGCCGCCGCTACGAGCCACGCGACCGCCGCACCGACCGCCGCCACGACGATCGTCGCGATCACGACCACCGCTTCGAGTGGCGCGGCGGCCTGTACGTTCGCATCCGGTGACCGGCCGGTAGTGATATACGGCGGCGATGGGCAACACCCCCAACCGTTCGCCGACGCATCGTGATGTCGACATGAACCGGCTCGCCGGCCTGGGCATGGAGGTCGAGGAGCTGGCGGAAGGCGGTCCGCTGACCACGGACCGCCTGCTCCGCTATGCCGAGGAGCAAGGCAAGCCGGTCTCCCACTACTACGCCGCGGTCGCGCTCGCGACCGAGCTCGAGCTGCCCGCCGACGCCGGGCCCGCCGGGGTCACGGCGGTCTTCTGCGCCGGCAAGTGCCAGAGCTGGGGCGCGCTCGACGCGATCGACGAGGCGGTCGCGCAGTGGGAGAGGCGCGGTGGCGGCTTCGCCATCGGGGTGAGGAGCTGCCTCGACCGGTGCGAGGAGGCCGCGGTGTGTCAGATCCGCACCCCTGCGGGGACCGCCACGCTGGTGCGCGTGAAGCCGGAGGAGGTCGCACAGGCCCTGGACGAAGCGCTCGCGTGAGCGCCGGGAATCTCCTGGGCGCGCGGGCGGTTATGCAGTAAACCGGACTCGCTGTGCTTCGTCTCCAGGGGATCAACAAGTACTACCAGGTCGGCAGCCACCGGCTGCACGTCCTGCGCGACGTCGATGTCGAGGTCGGAGACGGCGAGCTCGTCGCCATCATGGGCGCCTCGGGCTCCGGCAAGTCGACCCTGCTCAACATCCTCGGCATCCTCGACGGCTACGACAGCGGCGAGTACTGGCTCGACGAGACGCTCGTGCGCGACCTCTCGGAGACGCAGGCCGCGCGCTATCGAAACCGCTTCATCGGGTTCGTGTTCCAGTCGTTCAACCTCCTGCCGTTCAAGACCGCGGTCGAGAACGTCGCCCTGCCCCTCTACTACCAGGGCGTCTCGCGGCGCGCCCGCAACCGCACCGCGATGCAGTACCTCGAGCGCGTCGGGCTCGCCGAGTGGGCCGAGCACCGGCCCAGCGAGATGTCGGGCGGCCAGAAGCAACGCGTGGCCATCGCCCGCGCGCTCATCGCCAAGCCCAAGATCATCCTCGCCGACGAGCCGACCGGCGCACTCGACTCCGCCACCAGCCAGCAGATCATGGATCTCCTCGCCGAGATCCACGCCAGCGGCATCACCGTCATCGTCGTCACCCACGAGGCGGACATCGCCGCGCGGGCGCAGCGCGTGATCCGCCTGCGCGACGGCCAGGTGGAGGCGGCGGCCTAGCCGCCCGCGCCTCCATGTTCTCGGTCGACCGCTGGTACGAGGTGCTCTCGACGCTCGCGCGCAACCCGCTGCGATCGTTCCTCACCGCGCTCGCGGTGGCGTGGGGCATCTTCATGCTCGTGGTCCTGCTCGGCATGGGCCAGGGCCTGCGCAACGGCACGGAGTCGATGTTCGCCGACGACGCCGCCAACAGCGTCTGGATCTTCGGCGGCTCGACGTCGCGCCCGTACGCCGGTCTCCCCGTCAACCGGCGGATCGTGTTCGACAACGAGGGCTACGCCGCGCTCCGCCGGGTCGACGGCATCGACAAGCTGACCGGACGCTTCTTCGCGTCGGGCGGGGGGTTCGGCAACGAGCTGCAGATCCGGGTCGGCGCCAAGGTGTCGTCGTTCGACGTGCGCGCGGTCCACCCCGAGCACCTGTACCTCGAGAAGACGATCATCGTGGCGGGCCGGTTCCTGAACGATCAGGACGTCGCCGAGAAGCGCAAGGTCACGACGATCGGCGTGCCGGTCGCCGAGTTCCTCTGGGGCCACACCAACGTCATCGGCGAGAGCCTCGCGGTGAACGGCATCACGTTCACGGTCGTCGGCCTGTTCACCGACGAGGGCGACGCCGGCGAGCTGCGCAAGCTCTACATCCCGATCTCGACCGCGCAGCTCGCGTTCAACGGCGCCGACCGCGTGAACATGCTGATGTTCACCGTCGGCGACAAGGGCGTCGCCGAGACCAAGAAGCTCGTCGAGGAGGTGCAGGCGATCCTCGCCGAGCGCGAGCGCTTCGATCCCGGCGATCCGCAGGCGACGCGCGTCCGCAACAGCCTCGAGCAGTACGCGACGTTCCAGGAGATCTTCTGGATCATCGAGATCTTCATCATGTTCATGGGCGCGTGCACGCTCGTCGCCGGCATCGTCGGGGTCTCGAACATCATGATGATCGTGGTGAAGGAGCGCACCAAGGAGATCGGCGTGCGCAAGGCGCTCGGGGCCACGCCGTGGACGATCGTCTCGACGATCCTCCAGGAGTCGGTGTTCCTCACCGCCGTCGCCGGCTACATGGGCCTGGTCGCCGGCGTCGCCCTGCTCGAGCTGCTCGCGGCGCTCCTGCCCAAGAGCGACTTCTTCTCCAACCCGTCGGTCGATCTCGGGGTCGCCCTCTGGGCCACCGCCATCCTCGTGGTCTCGGGCGCGCTGGCCGGGTTCATCCCCGCACGGTCGGCGGCGCGCGTGAGCCCGGTCGTGGCCCTGAGAGACGAGTGATGCTCGACCCCGACTTCTACCAGGAGATCGCGCAGAGCCTCGGGCGGCACAAGCTGCGCACCGCGCTCACCGCGCTCGGCGTCTTCCTCGGCATCTTCATCTTCGTCCTGATGGTCGGGTTCGGGCCGGCGCTCGAGGGCGCGATGAACAAGCGCATGGCCGGGTTCGCGACCAACGCGGTCTTCATGTGGGGCCAGCGCACGTCGCTGCCGCATGCCGGCATGCAGCCCAACCGCGCCATCTCGTTCAAGAACGACGACATCGCGCCGATGTCGCGGCTCGACGGGATCGAGCACCTCGCCCCGCGGAACCAGCTCGGCGGCTTCCGCGCCGGCGCCGTGGTCAAGCGCGGCAGCAAGACCGGCAGCTTCCAGGTCTCGGGCGACTACCCCGCGTTCCAGCACATCCAGGTCCCGGTGATGCGCGCGGGGCGCTTCGTCAACGACGCCGACATCGCCGGGCGGCGCAAGGTCGCCGTCATCGGCGAGGAGGTCGCCAAGCAGCTCTTCGAGGGCGAGCCCGCGATCGGCGGCGCGCTCGAGGTCAACGGCATCCACTTCGAGGTGGTCGGCGTGTTCGGCTCGAAGGCGAGCGGCCAGCAGGGCGACCAGCAGGTGCGCCAGGTGATCCTGCCGTTCACCACGTTCCAGCAAGCCTTCCACTTCGGCGACCGCGTGAGCTGGTTCGCGATGACCGCGAAGCGGGGCACGAACGGCGCCGACCTGGAGAAGCGCGCCCGCAAGCTGCTCGCCGAGCGTCACCGCATCCACCCCGAGGACGAGATGGCGATCGGCGGCTGGAACGCCGCGGAGCGCTTCGCCAAGACCGAGAAGCTGTTCTCGGCCGTCGGGATCATCCTCGGGGTCGCGGGCCTCTTCAGCCTGCTCGCCGGCGCGATCGGCGTCTCGAACATCATGCTCATCACCGTGCGCGAGCGCACCAAGGAGATCGGGGTGCGCAAGGCGCTCGGGGCGAGCCCGTCGAGCGTGGTGACGATGGTCGTCGCCGAGTCGGTCTTCCTCACGATGGTCGCGGGCTACATCGGCCTGGTCGCCGGGGTCGCGATGGTCGAGCTCGGGGCGTGGGCGGTCGAGAAGGCCGGCGACAAGATCCCCATCGGCGCACCGTTCGTGTCGGTCGAGTTCGCCGGCGCGGCCACCATCATCCTCATCGTGGTCGGCGCCTTCGCCGGCCTCATCCCTGCCCTGCGCGCCGCCGCGATCCAGCCGATCGAGGCGCTGCGCGACGAGTAGCCCCGAGCGAGCGAGCACGATCATGAAACGCCTCACCCCAGTCCTCATCGTCCTCTTCTGCGTCGGCGGCGCGCTCGGCACGCTGTACTTCCTCTGGTCGAAGTCGCAGAAGCGGCCCGAGCCGGCGCGCCTCGAGCTCCCCGAGGTGCGTGACATCGTCAAGAAGACGGTGGCGACCGGCGCGATCGTCCCCCGCGAGGAGGTCGAGATCAAGCCGCGCGTCTCCGGCGTGCTCGAGGAGCTCTTCGTCGAGGCCGGCGCGCCGATCAAGGCCGGCGACCAGATCGCGCGCATCCGCATCGTGCCCGACGCGGCGTCCCTGCAGCGCGCGCAGTCGGCGGTCCAGGCCGCGCGCATCGCCAACGACACGGCGAAGCGCGAGCTCGACCGCAACCAGGCGCTGTTCGCGCAGGGCGTGATCTCGGGAGCCGAGCTCGACAAGTTCAAGACCGAGCTCGCGCTCAAGCAGCAGGAGCTGGCGTCGGCCAACGAGGGTCTCCAGATCGTGAAGGAGGGCCAGAGCCGCGGCGCCGGCAAGGTCAGCAACGTGGTGGTCACGTCGACGGTCGACGGCATGGTGATCGACGTGCCGGTCAAGGTCGGCTTCAGCGTGATCGAGTCGAATAACTTCAACCCCGGCACGACGATCGCGATCGTCGCCGACATGAGCGACATGATCTTCCAGGGCCAGGTCGACGAGAGCGAGGTCGGCAAGATCAAGGTCGGCCTGCCGCTCGACATCAAGATCGGCGCGCTCGAGAAGGAGGTGTTCGAGGGCAAGCTCGAGCACATCGCGCCCAAGGGCAAGGAGATCGACGGCGCGATCCAGTTCGAGATCAAGGCGTCGGTGACGCCCAAGAAGGACGTCTTCGTGCGCGCCGGCTACAGCGCCAACGCCGACGTCGTCCTCGACCGGCGGACGCAGGTGCTCGCGGTCCGCGAGGCGCTGCTCCAGTGGAAGGACGGCAAGCCGTACGTCGAGGTCGAGACCGCCAAGGGCCAGTTCGCGAGGCGCGACGTGAAGCTCGGGCTCTCCGACGGCATCTACGCCGAGGTGCTCGAGGGCGTGAGCACCGACACCAAGATCAAGCAGCCGAGCAACGCCGGTCCGCCCGACATGGGCGGCGGGCGGCGCGGAGGCCCGCCGCGCGGCGGCCGGCGCTGACGCGCGCGCGTCGCGGCGTGGCGCGCGGCGCTACTGAGGACAGGGGCCGCTCGCGCCGCAGCAGACCGCGCCGCACCCGTCGGGACCGATCGGGCCGGCGGCCTCGCAGGTGTCGCCGGCGCCGCAGGCGGGGTTGGGACCGCACCTGCAGACGCCGTTCTCGCAGCGCTCGCCCTGTGCGCAGCAGGTGAGGCCGCAGGCGGGCCCCGTCGTGCAGGTCCCGTTCGGCGTGCAGGCGGTCGGCGCGTCGGGCATCCCGCCGTCGAGGCACGCGATGAGCGTACAGGCCACCTGGCCGTCGTCGCAGGAGCACCCGTTGCAGCCGTCGCCCGCCGGGAACCGTTCGCCGTGCGCGTACGTGCGCCCCATGTACTCGCAGTCGCGCATGTTCCCGCCGTCGTCGCCGCCGCCGAGCAGGCACGACGTCATCGCCGCCGCAGCGAGGAGCACCGCCACCATCGTCACGATCACATGTCGCCCCATGAGCGCATTGTACCGGGCGACGCGGCGTCCCGAGACGACCCGGGCGTGGCGACGATCACGCGGCGAAATAACCGCGCGGAGGCGCGCGTTCGCGCCGCATGGAGACCACGCAGCCGACGCTGCGCCGCCAGGCGCAGCGCGTACGCCATCGTCATGCCTGGTGGATCGCGATCGCGGCGGGCGTCGCCGGCAACGCGCTGCTCGTGCTCGCGATGTGGGCGGCGGCGCCGCGGCCCGCGCCCGCGGCGGTGAGCGTCATGCCGGCGCACGCGGCGCCCGCGCCCGTCATCGTGTCGCCGCCGATCGCGCCGCCGGTCATCGTCGTCGTGCCCGCGGCCGGGGTGGCGACGGCGCCCGCACCGGCGGCGTTCGGCGATCTCGGGCCCTGCCCTGCGCCGCACAAGGCGCGCCCGTCGGGCGCGCTGCGACCGCCGCGGCTCGACGGGGCGATCGCCGGCTTCGCGGGCGCGCCGACGGACAGCCGGCGCGTCGCGGTGTGGACCGACGAGGAGGTGCACGTGAGCGCCGACGGCGGCGGGTCGTGGGACCGCGTGCTCGACGGGCCCGGCGCGGTGCTCGGCGTCTCGTTCGACTGCCACGGCCGCGTCCTCGCGCTGCGCGACGGCAACGGGCTCGGCATGCGCGACGGCCCCCGCGAAGCCTGGCGGTCGGTGCCGGCGATGTCGATGCGGGTGAGCGACGAGGCGGCGCCGCGCTACGCACCGAAGGTCGTCGGCGGGGGGCGCGCCGTGGCCGTCGTCGGCAACCGCGAGGGCGATGACGGCGAGGCGTGGGCCGCGCTCTCCGACGACGGGGGCGCGACGTGGCGTCACGTGTCGCTCGGCTGGTACGAGGGCGTCTCCTCGGCGGCGTGGCACCGGGACACGCTCCAGGTGGTCCTGCCCTGGACCGACTGCCGTGACGAGGGCATCCGCCTCGTGACGGTGACCCCGCGTGGGGTGCGCGCCGAGGAGATCGAGGAGTGGGCGCAGCAGGTGGCGCTCGACCGTGGCGCCGTGCTCGGCGTGTCGTGGGAGTGTCCCGCGCCCGCGCGCGACGCGCTCGAGGTCGAGCACCAGCTCTGCGCGTGGCGGGACGGCGTCGGGTGGCGGTCGCTGCTGCTCGGGCCGGTGGCGGACGACGGCGGCGACGCCGGGTACGCGCTCACGCTCGTCGATGGACCGACCGACGTCGTCGTGCACGGCGCGAGCGTCCAGACCATCGGCGCCCGGAAGCTCGGCCGCGCCCGCGCATGGCCGCTCGGCGCGGACGTGCTCGGGACCGACCTCGCCGGCCGGCTCTGGGGCAAGGACGCCGACGGGTCGCTGATCCGGCGCTGAACCTGGCGCTGACCCGGCGCTGGACGTGCTAGAAGGCCGGCGTCGTGCTGGCCTTCTCGAACGTCACCAAGCAGTACGGCGGGCAGCTCCTGTTCGTCGACGCCAGCTTCCAGATCAACCCCGGCGAGCGCATCGGGCTGGTCGGGCCCAACGGCGCCGGCAAGAGCACGGTCTTCCGCCTCATCCTCGGCGACGAGGACGCCGACGACGGCGTGATCGAGCGGCCGAAGAAGCTGGCGATCGGATGCTTCCGCCAGGACGCGGGCGACGCGCGCGGGCGCAGCATCCTCGAGGAGACCATCGCCGGCGCCGGCGAGGTCGCCGCGCTGGGCGAGGAGCTGCACGAGCTCACCGCGCGGCTCGAGGCGGCGGGCGACGACCTCGACCAGGTCGTCGAGCGTTTCGGCGAGGTGCAGGCGCGGTACCAGGACCTCGGCGGCTACGAGCTCGAGGCCCGGGCCCAGGAGATCCTCGCCGGCCTCGGCTTCGGGCCCGAGCGCACCGGCGACGACGTCGGCACGCTGTCGGGCGGCTGGAAGATGCGCGTGGCCCTCGCCCGCATCCTGCTGGCGCGCCCCGAGATCTTGCTCCTCGACGAGCCCACCAACTACCTCGACCTCGAGTCGATCATCTGGCTCGAGGGCTTCCTCCGCGACTACCCCGGCACCGTCGTGATGACCTGCCACGACAAGGACATCATGAACCGCGTCGTCGGCAAGATCATCGAGATCGACGGCGGCGCGATCCGCACGTACGGCGGCAACTACGACTTCTACGAGAAGGCGCGCGTCGAGGAGACGGCGCGGCGCGAGGCCGAGTACGCGCGCCAGCAGGCGATGCTCGCCAAGGAGAGCCGCTTCATCGAGCGCTTCAAGACCCACGTCGCCAAGGCGGCGCAGGTGCAGAGTCGGCTCAAGAAGCTGGAGAAGATCGAGAAGATCGCCGAGCCGCGGCGCATCGTGGAGCGCACGTTCGAGTTCCGGGCGCCGTCGCGCTCGGGCGACGACGTCGTCAAGGTCGAGGGCCTGCGCAAGGCGTACGGCGAGCGCGTCGTGCACGACGACCTCTCGCTCATCATCCGCCGCGGCGAGCGCTGGGCGGTCATGGGCGAGAACGGCGCCGGCAAGTCGACGCTGCTCAAGATGATGGCGGGCGCGCTCGCGCCCGACGCCGGGACGGCGACGATCGGCGCGTCGGTGACGCTCGGCTACTACGCGCAGCACACGATGGACGGCCTCACCGCCGACCGCTCGATCCTCGAGGAGCTGGAGGCCCACGCCCCGACCGCCAACCAGGGCACGCTGCGCAACCTCGCCGGCGCGTTCGGCTTCCAGGACGACGACGTGTTCAAGCCGGTCCGCATCCTCTCGGGCGGCGAGAAGGCGCGGCTCGCGCTGGCCAAGCTCATGTACGACGCGCCCAACCTCATGATCCTCGACGAGCCGTCGAACCACCTCGACATCGTCACCAAGCGCGCGCTGACCACCGCCCTGCGCGACTACACCGGCACGCTCGTCTTCGTGTCGCACGACCGCATGTTCCTGCGCGCCCTCGCCACCCGCGTGCTCGAGCTCGGCCCGACGGGGCCGCGCGTCTACGGCGGCAGCTACGACGAGTACGTCGCCTCGACGGGCCGCGAGGCGCCGGGCATGCGCGCCTGACGGTCACGGTCCGGTCACCGTCGTGTCCCGGGATCGGCACCTTGCGGCGCCGAGTTCCCCGGGACCCAGGGCGCGCCCAGCGTGATATCAAGATCTCGAGGGAAGTCGTGACTCGCACCATGCTCGGAGCCATCGATGCCGGATCGAACGCGATCCGGATGGTCGTGGCGGAGCTGACGCCGTCAGGGCTGGTCCGTATCGAGGCGGAGCGGGTGCCCGTGCGCCTGGGCCACGACGTGTTCACGCGCGGTGACCTCGACAACGACACGATCGAGCAGGCGATCGCCGCGTTCGCTCATTTCCGCCAGGTGTTCGACAAGCACGGCGTGACCGTCTACCGCGCGGTCGCGACGTCCGCGGTCCGCTCGGCCGAGAACCGCGAGCTTCTGTGCCACCGCCTCCACCACGAGGCCGGCATCGAGCTCGACGTCATCGACGGCGACGAGGAGGCGCGGCTCGTCCGCAAGGCGGTGGTGAGCGCGTTCGGCTCGAGCGTCCCGCCGCGTTGCGTGCTCGACCTCGGCGGCGGCAGCCTCGAGATCAACCTGCGCGACGGCAGCGGCGCGGCCACGAGCTGGCGCGGATTCTCGATGCCGATCGGCACGGTGCGCATCGTCGAGACCTTCGGTCTGCACGGCGCCATCAGCGACGCGGAGGCCGGCATGGTGCGGCGCTACACGGCCACCGTGGTGCACTCGGTGCTGCCGCCGCGGGTCGACGTCGCCACGGCCGCGGCGTGCGGCGGCAACGCCGAGGCGCTCGCTCGCCTCCTCGGCGACGGGCACCCCACCCAGCCCAGCTTCGAGCTCGCCGCGCTCGAGAAGGCGCTCCCCGACATCATCGGCGCCGACGTGAAGGGCCGCATGGAGAAGCTGGGCGTGCGCCAGGATCGCGCCGAGGTGCTCGGCGTGGCCGCGTTGCTCATCGCCACCGTCGGACGCCAGCTCGGCATCCAGAAGTTCATCGCGCCGGGCGTCGGCATCCGCGAGGCCGTGCTGCTCGAGCTGGCCGAGGCCGCGGCCGAGGAGAAGGCCCGCGCCGAAGGTGCCCATGACAAGGCGCTGCTCACCGCCGCGCGCACCTTCGCCAACCGCGTCGACCACGACACGACGCACGGCGAGCAGGTCCGCCGCCTGTCGCGCCTGCTCTTCACGCAGCTCCGCGATCTCCATGGCCTGCCCGAGGAGCTGTGCGTCCTGCTCGAGGTCGCGGCGCTCCTGCACGACGTCGGCGAGGTCGTGCACACGCGCGGGCACCACAAGCACAGCGAGTACATGATCCGCTGGGGCCGCATCCCCGGCCTCGACGGCGAGGCGCGCGAGATGGTCGCGCTGCTCGCGCGCACCCATCGCAAGCAGACCTCCGACGCGCGCAAGCTGATCGCCGAGGCCGAGCTGCCCAAGGACCGCCGCGCCCAGCTCCGCAAGCTGTGTGCGCTCCTGCGCCTCGCCGACGCGCTCGACTCCGGTCACCGCCAGCGCATCCAGAACCTGGTGGTGTCGCGCGCCGGCGACGCGATCGTCCTGGACCTCGAGACCCGCGACGGCCCCTCGCCCGACGACGCCTCCCTCCTGCGCAAGTCCGACCTCTTCGAGGAGGAGCTCGGCCACGCGCTCCGCATCACCGTCGGCCGCGCCGTCGCGCCCGCCGCCGGCGCGGGCGGCCAGATCCCGACCGGCGCCGGCCAGGCTGGCCCTCTGCACCGCGCCCACGCCCGCCGCCTCCTCCACTGACGGCCGCGCGCGCCCGGGCGCGCCCTCGAGCAGCGCCCCGTAAAGTTGTCAAAGTTGACACCGTCCCCAAATAGAACGTGTTCCATTTGGGGACGGTGTCAACTTTGACAACTTGCGGGGCTCCGACGCGGCACCGGCCCGCGCGCCCTCAGAAGGCCTGGCGGTAGCCGGCGATGAAGCGCGGCGGCCAGACGCCGTACTCGACGCCACGCACGGTGTACGGCGTCAGCGGGAACGCGAGGTCGAAGCGGAAGACCTCGGGCGAGAGCTGCGGGCCCAGCGCGCGGATGCCGATGCCGGCGTTCTGGTAGAGCTTCACGTCGTCGACGAGCTGGTCGGCGCCGCCGACGTCGTAGAAGAGGAGCGCGCCCCACCGGCTGCCGAGGAACAGCCTGGCCGAGCGGGTGCGGAACTCGGCCTGCGCGACGAGCCGGCGATCGCCGGCGAGGTAACCGACCGGATAGCCGCGCAGGCCGTTGTCGCCGCCGAGCACGAAGAACGAGTTCGACGCGTCGCGGAAGATGCCCGAGCCGCGGACCTCGCCGACCAGGCGGCCGATGCCGAGGTTCGGCGACACCACGCGCCCGGAGAGTGACGCGATGCGATCGACGAACTCGCCGCCCTCGTAGCGGGTCGAGAGCGAGCCGCCGATGGTGGCGAGCCCGCCGCCGCTCCACGGCGCCGTCCAGCCGCCGGCGACCGTCGCGCGCCCGAAGTTCACGTCGGAGCCGAGCACCCGCAGGCCCGCGCCGAGCGTGACCTCGACGCGCGGGCCGAGGCGCGTGTCCTCGGCGAGATCGTAGCTGTCGATGTCCTGGTACTCGCGATAGCGCGCGGTGAAGACCTCGTAGCCGGCGTAGAGAATGCCGGTGCGCTCGCTCCGCGGCAGGACGTCGGCGATGAAGTCGGCGCGCGCCTCGGGCGAGCCGGCGAAGTTCGACAGCACCTCGGGGCGCTGGCTCGCGAGGTCGTACGCCCCCTTCACGCGGTGCTCGTAGTCCTCGCCGAAGGCGCGGGTCACGCCGCCACCCACCGACCACCGGCGCTGGCTGTACTCGTACGGCAGCATGTCGTCCTCGGGCGTGGACGGCGCGTCGTACGTGCGCAGGTCGCCGCCGACGAACGAGCGCTCGACCGCGAACCGGTGATCGGCCTGCACCGTCCACGACCACTCGCTGTCGAGCGACCACAGCGGGCGCGACACCGACCACGAGCTCTCGCTACCCTCGAGCGAGTAGTCCGAGCGCTTGAAGATCGGCCCGCCGCGCATGCGCAGGTCGTGGCGCGTGCCGAAGAGGTTCTTGTCGAGGTAGAGCGGCCCCGTGTAGAAGGTCGCCTGGTTCATCAGGAACACCGCCGCGATGAACTTGCGGCGGCCGAGGAAGTTGTTCTCCGAAAGCGAGAGCGTGAGGAAGGTGAAGCGGCCGTCCTGCAGCTCGTAGTTCGAGTTCATGCGCAGGCTGAAGATGTCGCGCGAAACCGCGAGCAGGTCGACGGTGCCCGGCGGCGCGTCCGGCCCGGGCAACACGGGCACGACCACGGCGAGCGTGGTGAACAGCGGATCGCGGAGCTTGCGCTGGGTCTCGTCGATCGTCGCCTGGCTCCACGCCTCGCCGGGGCGGAGCAGGATCTCGCGCTCGATGACCGACTCCTTGCTCGAGATGTGGAAGAAGTTGGCCCAGCGAAAGATCTTCTCGTCCTCGCCGAACACGGGTGCGGTCCAGACGTGGATCCGCCCCACGGTCTTGCCCTGTGGCGCGGGATCGATGGCGAGGCCGCGCAGGACCAGCGCGCGCACCAGCGCCTGGCGCTCGAGGTGGCCGAGGACGAGGAGGCGATCGCAGGACGGCAGGTCCTTGGCGCAGGCCTCGCGCATCACCGCCCGCTCCTGCGCCGACAGCCTCGGCATCCGTCGCAGCTCGTCGGCGGTGATGCCATCGGGCGCCGGCGGCGCGGCCTCGTCGGCGGATGCCTCGGACGGCCCACCGATGGCGGCGGCTACCGCAACGATCACCACGAACAACCACGGTCGGGACACGTCGCCAGGGACATCCTAGTACAATCGGCGGGCGTGTACTGTCCGCTGTGTCACTCCGAGTACCCGGACGGCTGGAAGCGCTGTCCGACCGACGAGGCGGCGCTCCTGCGCGCGGCCACGATCGGCAAGTACCGGGTCGACCGCCTGATCGGCGCCGGCGGCATGGGCGCTGTCTACCGCGCGATGAACCCCGACACGCAGTCGGCGGTCGCGCTCAAGATCCTGCACGGCTCGGCGGCCGGCGTCGAGGCCGCGCGCACACGCTTCCAGCGCGAGGCCGCCGCCGTCGCCGCGCTCAAGACGCGGCACGTCGTGTCGATCTTCGACTTCGGCGCCGACGACGACGGCACGCTCTACCTCGTGATGGAGCTGATGCTCGGCCATAACCTCCGCAAGGAGATCGCCGAGCCGCCCGACACGATGCCGCTGCCGCGCGTGAACCTCATCTTCGACGGCGCGCTGCGCGGGCTCGGCGCCGCCCATCGCGCCGGCATCGTCCACCGCGATCTCAAGCCCGAGAACATCTTCATCGCCGAGACCGACGACGGCGAGGTCGCCAAGCTCCTCGACTTCGGCATCGCCCGCAAGGGCGGCGGCCCATCGCTCACCCACTCGGGCGCGCTCATGGGGACCCCGGCGTACATGGCGCCCGAGCAGGTCGCCGGCAACCGCGGCGACATCGGGCCGTGGAGCGACGTCTACGGCATGGGCGTCATCCTCTACGAGATGCTCTCGGGCAAGGCGCCCTTCGCCGCCGACTCGATGACCGAGGTGCTCTCCCGCGTCCTCACGCGCGAGTTCGCGCCCCTGCGAAGCATGCGCGCCGGGTTGCCTGAGGCCGTCTACCTGCTCGTCGATCGCTGCCTCGCCGACGAGCCGGCCGCGCGCTTCGCGAACGCCGACGCGCTGCGCGACGCCTGGGACGCCGCGTTCGACGCGTTCCCGCAGGAGGTGCGCAACGCGACGGTCCCGCGCTTCCGCGGCGCCGCCCGTTCCGGCCAGGACCTCGGCAGCGCGCCGACGAGCCACGCCACCGCCAGCGGTACGCCGGCGCCGGGCACGCCGTCGCCCGCCGGCGGCCCGTTCACGCCGAGCACCGGCGGCCAGCGCGCGGCGGGCAAGCAGGCGAGCACGACGTCCTTCGCGGCGACCCAGGCGACACCGTCGCAGATGGCGGGCGAATCCACGCCGTCGCCGGGTGACGCGCCCCGGAAGTCGCGCGGGCTGGTGCTCGCGGTCGGCGGGGTGGTCGCGCTCGGCGCGGCGGCGGTCGTCGTCGTGCTCGCCTCGGGCGGGAGCAAGTCGCAGGCGGCCGCCGACGGCGGCGTTCCGAGCGCCGACGCGGCGATGGTCGTCACCATCGACGCCGGGCCGGCCATCGACGCCGCCCCGGCTCAGCTCCCCGGCATGGCGCTCCTGCCCGGCGGCACGTTCACCATGGGCGCCGATCCCGCGCTCGCGGCCGGCTTCCCCGACGCGCTGGCGCGCCAGGACACGCAGGTCGCGCCGTTCTACATCGACAAGCTCGAGGTCACGGCGGTCGCGGCCAAGGCGGCGCTCGGCTCGCCGCCGTCGACCGGCGACAAGCCCGGCGTCCCCGCGCGCTCGATCACGTGGGCCGACGCGGCGGAGGTGTGCAAGCGGCTCGGCAAGCGCCTGCCGACCGAGGCCGAGTGGGAGTTCGCGGCGCAGCGCAGCCCACTCGCCACCGACGACGCGCAGCTCCGGCGCCCCGGCGAGAAAGTGTCGCCCTCGGCGGTCGGGACGCATCCCGGCGACTGCACGAAGGACGGCGTGTGCGATCTGCTGGGCAACGTCATGGAGTGGACGTCCGACGGATCCGGCGGCAAGCGCATCGCGCGCGGCGGGTCGTACGTGGCCCTCTGGAACTCGGGGTGGGTCGCGTCGATCCACGCTCGCCTGCCGGCCGACCCGAAGAAACCCGACGACGAGATCGGGTTTCGTTGCGCCATGGATGGAGGCCCCTGGTGAGCTCGCTCCGCCTCGCGGTGTTGGTATCGCTCGTCGCGTTCAGCGCCGGGACGGCGTCGGCCGCCGACCGCAACTGTCCGCGCGGGCAGACGTGGAACCCAGGCCAGGGCGCCTGCGTGAAGAAGGTGGTCGCGCGCAAGCGCTCGCCCGAGGAGGCGTACTACCTCGCGATCGACAAGCTCGAGGGCAAGGACGGCAAGGTCGACGCCGCGAAGGCCGCGTCGCTCCTGCAGGGCGCCTGCGGCGCGCGGCATGCGGCCTCGTGCCAGCTCCTCGGCTACCTGCACGAGGGCACGCGGCTGGGCGCGGCCGATCCCGAGCGGTCGCTCGAGCTGTACGTGCGCGCGTGCGAGCTCGGCGACGGGGACGGGTGCATGTCCGCCGCGAACGTGTACAGCCGGGGGCTCCTGGGCAAGCCCGATCCGGCGGCCGCGATCGCGCCGCTCACCCGGAGCTGCGACCTCGGCAACGGCGCCGGCTGCGTGCACCTCGCCGAGAAGTACGAACAGGCGCTCGGTGTGGAGCGCGACGAGGCCAGGGCGAAGGCGCTCTACCAGCGCGCGCACGAGCGACTCGCCGCGGAGTGTCCGAAGAACGGACAGAGCTGCTACGCGCTGGGCCGCCTCTACGTCTTCGGCAACGGCGTCGCCGTCGACTACAAGAAGGGGCGCGAGGTCTTCGTCGCCGGATGCGACGCGGGCTCCGGCGCCTCGTGCTACGCCGTCGGCTACCTCCTCCAGCGCGGCTTCGGCACCACCGCCGACGCCGACGCCTCCCTGCCCTTCTACAGCCGCGCCTGCGAGCAGTACGACAACGCCGACGCCTGCGCCGAGGCCGGCATCATCCTCACCAACGGCGGCTCGACCGACGCGGCCCGGCTGACGGCGCTCGCCGATCGGGCCTGCGACCTCTCGACCGCGCAGTGCAGCCTGCAGGCGTTCCTGTATGCGACCGGCCGCGGCGGCACGCGCGACGAGCGCAAGGCGACCGAGACGTACGTGAAGGCGTGCCAGGCCGGCAACGCGCTCTCGTGCTCGGCGGCGGCGTCGCGGATCGCGCGCGGCGAGGGCGTCGCCGCCGACGGTGTCCTCGCGACCCAGATCTGGGAGCGCGCGTGCGAGACCGGCTCCGGCGAGGATTGCTTCCAGGCCGGCCTCGCTCACCGCGACGGCGAGCTGGTGAAGCCGAATCTGCCGCGGGCGTTCGAGCTGTTCTCGTCGGGCTGCGTGCGCAAGAGCGCCGGCGCGTGCGAGGCCGCGGGCGACATGGCGCTGACCGGCGAGGACGGCACGGGGCGCAAGGTCCCCGATCGCGCGCTGGAGCTGTACGCAACCGGCTGTCAGCTCGACGGCGGCGGCGAGACGTGCACCCGGCTGGGCGACGTGCTCCGCACCGGCGAGGGTCTGCCCGCCGATCCGCACAAGGCGGTCGCGGCGTACACCGCCGGCTGCAAGGCCGGCGACGGCGCGGGCTGCGCCGCGGTCGCGCGCATGCACGAGGGGCGCGACGGCGGGAAGCGCGACCTGCAGGCCGCGCTCGCCGAGCACGCGTGGGCCTGCCAGTACGGCGAGGGCAACAGCTGCCACGCCATCGGCCCGCTCGCCGACGCGACCAACGCCGACGCCGAGCTGCGCCAGAAGGCGGTGGCGCTCCTCCAGGGTCAGTGCGAGAACCCCAAGCGCCGCGTCGAGGACGCATGTCAGGCGCTGGCGCTCGCGTACGCCGGCGGCAACGGCCTGGTCGAGAAGGATGCGCGCAAGGGGTTCGAGCTGGTCAACGAGAGCTGCGGGCGCAACCACCTGTCGAGCTGCCTCGTCCTCGCCAACTTCCTGACCGAGGGCGTGGGCGTCGTCCCGAACAAGGACGCCGCGCGCGAGCGCTACGCGTCGCTCTGCGACAAGGCGATGCCCGAGGCGTGCTGGCACCTCGGCAACGTGTACATCGACCTCGGCAGGTTCGACGAGTCGACGCCGCTCTACCGCCGCGCGTGCGAGGAAGGGATGGCGCCCGCCTGCAACAACCTCGGCTTCAACCTCTACACCGGCCAGGGCGCGACGTGGAGCGCCGCGGAGGCCGCCGTCGCCTACCAGCGGGCGTGCGACCTCGGCGATCCGTACGGCTGCGCCAACGTCGGCGAGCTCACCGAGTACGGGATCGGCGTCCCGCCCGACGACACCAGGGCGGCCGCGCTCTACGAGCAGGCGTGCACCGACGACGCGCTCCCCGGGTGCCCGCGCCTCGGCGTCATGCTCGAGGAAGGCCGCGGCGGGAAGGCGAAGGACGTGAAGCGCGCGCGCGAGCTGTACGCGCGCAGCTGCGTGGCGGGGAGCCCGGATGGCTGTCGCTCGCTGGCGGCGCTCGCCGAGCGCGAGGGCGAGCCACGCCAGGAGGTCGCCAAGCTCGCGCTGCGCGCGTTCGATCTGGCGAAGGCGCAGGCGAAGCTGAACCCGTACTACGCGTACGTCCTGGGCACGCTCCACCGCGACGGCGTCGGGACGCCGGCCGACGCGAAGGAGGCGGTGGCCTGGTTCGATCGCGCGTGCGAGGGCCGCGATCCGCTCGGGTGCATCGCGGCTGGCGAGGCGCACCTGGCCGGCGCGAGCGGCGCGCGCGACGTCACGCGCGCGGTCGCCATGTTCGATCGCGCGTGCGCCGCCGGTGTCGATCGAGCCTGCGCGCGCGCGAACGAAGCGAAGACGCTGCCGATGTCGGGCGGCAAGGGATGCGCGTGTCGCGGCGCGGGCGCCGGTGACGCCGGGGCGACCCTGCCGCTCGGTGTGGGGCTGGTCGCGCTGGTCGCGCTGCGTCGGCGGCGCGCCGCGGCCTGACGCCGCCGGCTCGCCGGCCGCGGCCAGGCCGCGTGCCCGGCACGGACGGGTGCGGCCACGCGGACGCCCTCGCGGGATCAGCCGCTTACGCGTGGTCCGGCGCTTGCTGGGACGGCGGTCATGAGCGACCTGGCCTACCTCGAGCATGGTCACGCGCAGGCCGGAGAGCCGCGGCGCGAGCGCGACGCAGCCGCCGGCAAGCGGGCCCGCACCGACGCGCTGGGGCCGCGCCGAGCGGAGGCCGGGAAGGTCGCCGCCGAGCACATCGCCCACGGCAGCCGCGACGAGAACAAGCTCACCAACGAGGTCTTCTGGTGGCTGGAGCCCGCGCTGCGCGACGTGAAGCTGACCGCCGGCACGGACGCGGCCGCCGAGTGGCTCCAGGTGCGCGACGAGGTCGTACGGCCCGCGCTCGCGGGAAACGGGGGTGGCGGCCACGCGCGCGAGATCACCGGCGGCGAGCTCGCACATCACGCGGAGACCGCGGCCCCGCCGAACGCGGTCGTGGGACCGTCGGGCGACCCGTCGATCGACAGGCTCCTCGCGCAGGTGCCGCCGCGCGGCTCGACCAACCAGATCGAGGCGACGTGGCTCCTCGAGGCGCTCGGGACGAAGCTGTTCGGTGCCTTCGACTCGACGATCGGTCAGCTCACCCAGCTCTCGCGGGGCGAGACGCTGCTGCGCACGTCCGACGGCGTCTCGGGCCGGGACGCGATCGAGCGCGGCGTGGCGGAGCTCGAGCGGCAGAAGATCCACACGCAGCACGTGGGCGCGAAGGGCGGTCGGATGCAGTACGAGGTCGACGGCGGGCACCTGCCGATCCTGGCCGTGATGATCGACCTCGCCGCCGGCCGCCTGCGCGAGTTCGTACGCGGCGGCATGAAGGATCGCCGCGTGCTGTTCCGCTTCGGAGACATGGTGCGTGCCGACGTCGACTACGCGAACGCCGGCAAGCACAGCGCGCACACCAGCGGGAACGCGATCGACCTCGGCATGAACCTGCGGAGCGAGGCCGACGTCGTGAGCGTCCTCTCGGCGCTTCCGCCCGGCAAGATCAGCCAGGTGTTCCCCGACGGTGGCGTGGGCAACATCCCGGAGCACGTCCACCTCGCGCTCGGCGACGACGGTCTCTACGAGCTCGGCATCTCGTTCACGCCGCAGTTCTTCCAGGTGTCCGACAGCATCTTCAGCCGGCAGAAGGCGGCGCAAGACGCCGCCGGCGGTGCGGCGGCGGAGGTCGGCAAGGTCATCCACGCCGAGGGCCTCGTCCAGTGGCACCCGGCCTGGTATCGGAGCACGGGCACACATCTCGGCGGCGGCAAGTGGGACTGGAAACGGGCGTACAAGGGGCCTGCGCGCCCACACCTCGCCAGCAGCAAGCTCAAGGCGCTGCTCGACACGCTCGACTCCGGCAAGAAGCGCGACGTGTCGGTCCACGCCGCGAAGGAGGATGGCGTCGATCCCCGGAAGATCGAGCATTGATTAGTATGGCGGGGTGGGGAAACGACAGGACCAGCTCGAGCAGTGGACGGTCTGGCTGCGCGACGCGCTCTCGGCGCGCGGCAAGCCGGCGCGCGTCGCGTACGACGACAAGCTGGGCGGGGACGTCCTCGTGCTCGCGGTCGAGGCGACCGAGCGCGAGAAGCTCGTCGAGGTGACCGTCACGCGCCGGCCGAAGGGGCGCGCGCACCTGACGGTCGCGGCGACCTCGCCGGAGGGTGTGGCGTCGGCGCGCGAGGCGTTCGACCGGATGCACCAGGAGATCTCGCGGCTCGCCAACGCCAAGCGGAAGTTCGTCCACCGCATCGAGCGCATGCTCGCGGAGCTCGAGCGCTCGTGGAGCGCGCGGGTCGCGCAGGCACCGGCGGAGCGCGAGGCCGCGCTCGGCTGGCTCGACGGGGCGTTCCCGCAGGCCACGCCCATGTTCGGGGTCGGGTTCCACACCGACGTCGTCGGCGCGGACGACCACCACACGAAGGAGACCTACCCGTCGGTGTTCGGCGTGGCCATCGAGCTCGACGGCCGCTGGCGCGGGCTGGCGTGGGACCCCGACCGCAAGCGGTGGTTGATCCGGAACGGCACGTTGACGGCGCTCCAGAGGGCGAGGCCGCAGCTCGATCTCGAACAGAGCGGCATCACGCTCGTCGACGCGATCGTGGTCGGCGCCGCGGCGGTCGGCGCGGCCGCGATCGCCGCCGACATCAACGAGGAGGTGCAGCGCAAGAAGCAGGGCGACTCGAGCTGCGATCTCGGCGACGTGCTCGATCCGTGCGACATCCTCGACTGCTCGCTGTCCCTCGCCGACCTCGGCAACTGCGTGCCCGACTGCGACCTCGGCGGCCTCGACTGCGGCGGACTGGATTGCAGCCTGTGAGCGCCGCGCGACGCATGCTCGTCGGCGGCATCCGTGCCTACCGCCGGTGGCTCTCGGGGCGGGGCCCGCTGCGCCGCGTGCGCTGCACGTTCGACGCGGGGCACGGAGGCGAGAGCTGCTCGGCGTTCGGCCTGCGCGCCGCCGAGGAGGCGCCGGGCGTGCGGGTCGCGCTCGGCCGGATCCGCCGGCGCATCCGGCGCTGCGGCGGCGTGTCGCTCTTCGCGCTGGATGCGCCGGACGGCACGCGTGCGCTGGGCTGGGGCCACGACCACGACCGCCCGCTCGCCGAGCTCGTCGCCGACGGCGAGGGCGAGGCCGCGCGTTCGCTCGTGCTCTCCTCCCGAGAGGTGGCCGCGCGCTGGCGCGGCCACCTCGCCGACATCGCCGCGGCGCGTGCGCTGCGCAGCGACGCCGCACCGCTCCGGCCGGCGCTGCGCGGGATGCCGCCGCTCGCGCTCCTGGCGCGCGCGCTGGCGTGGCGCGTCGTCCTCGCGGCGGCCGTCGTCGCGCTCGTCGCGAGCCGCTGGCCGCACGCGGGCGCGGTGGTCGCCGCACTCGCCCTGCTGCCGGTCGCCGCGATCACGCGGCGACACCTCGCGCGGCGCGCCCGCCTCGCGCGGCAGGCGCGGACCGCGCTCCTCCGCGACCGTCCGGATACCGGACGAGCCGACGTCAGGCCGTCCGCAGCGCCCACGTGACGCGGGGCTGCTTGCCGAGGTCGTGCTCGGTGGCCGCGGGCGCGAACGCACCGGTCGCGTCGACGAGCGCACGCACCGCGTCGGCCTGATCATGACCGTGCTCGAGCGCGAGGAGGCCGCCGGGCGCGACGTACGCGGGGGCCGCGGCGACGAGGCGGCGCAGCACGTCGAGCCCGTCGGCGCCGCCATCGAGCGCGAGCCGCGGCTCGCGCTGGACCTCGCGGTCGAGGGTCGCGATGACCGCGGTCGCGATGTACGGCGGGTTGGCCACGACGACGTCGAAGACCTCGCCCGCGACCGGCGCGAACAGGTCGCCCGTGCGCACGTCGACGCGGTCGCCGACCTTGTTGTGCTCGGCGTTCCGGCGGGCGAGGGCCGCCGCCTGCGCCGAGACGTCGGTGGCGATCACCTGCGCCGCCGGCAGCTCGCGCGCGAGCGTCACGGCGAGGACGCCCGAGCCGGTACACAGATCGAGCACGCGCACCGGCGCCTTGCGATCGGCCCGCTGCGCGAGCACGACCTGGACGACGGTCTCGGTGTCGTGGCGCGGCACGAGCACGTGCTCGTCGACGAAGAACGGCAGCGACCAGAACTCCTGCGTGCCGACGAGGTACGCCACCGGCTCGCCGGCGAGCCGCCGCTTGATGAGCGCGCGCGCGCGCGCCAGCTCGTCCTCGTCGAGCGGGCGGTCGAAGCCGGTGTAGAGCTGGACCCGCGTGCACCCGAGCGCGTGCGCGAGCAGCACCTGCGCCTCGAGCCGCGCGCCATCGATGCCGGCATCGGTGAAGCGCTTCACCGTCCAGTCGAGCACCGCGGCCGTCGTCCAGCTCATCGCCCCTGCGTAGCACGAGCCCCCGTGCCCGCGCCCGTGCCCGTGCCCGTGCCCGATCTCTCGACGATCACCAGGTCCGCGTGGTTGACACCCGTCGGCCCGCCCTCGATCGCCGCGCCCACGCGTGCGAGCACCGTCCCCGAATCGCACTCTCTCAACCCTCGCTCTCCCTCCGTCTCGCCAGCCCTGCCCCACGTCGCGCCGTCGACGACCGCACCCGCCCACGGCCCGGTCCCGTCGACGCCGTCGCTGCCCGCCACCAGCACCCGCACGTCCTCCATGCCCGCGATCGCCTTCGCGACGAGCAACGCGAGGTGCGTTGCGCGCCCTCCCCGCCCCGCCTTCTCGCCCACCTTCACCGTCCACTCGCCGCCCGCCACCCACGCGCTCCCCACCGCCAGCCTTCGCGCCACCTCCTCCACCTCGCGCGCGACCTCCTCCGCCGTCCCCTCGAGCGCCCCGGCTCGTTCCTCCACGCCCGTTAAGTTGTCAAAGTTGACACCGTCCCCAGATGGGGACGGTGTCAACTTTGACAACTTCAGGGCGCGCGCGGCCTCGTGCCGGAAGCGTGCGATGCCCGCGACCAGGCGGACGTCGTCGCCGGGCTTGCCGGGCACCGTCGGACCGCTGCCGACGACGCCCACGTCGTCGCCGGGCACGTCGCTCACGACGAGCGTGACCACCTTGCCCGGGCACATGGCGGCGAGCTTGCCGCCCTTCACGGCCGAGAGCTCGGTGCGCACGCGGTTGAGCTCGGCGATCGGCGCGCCGCGCCGCATGGCCTGCGCGACCACGACGATCTTCGCCGCCAGATCGATGCCGTCCTTCGGCACGGCGACCAGCGCCGACGCGCCGCCGGAGACCAGCACCAGCACGACGTCGTCGGGAAGCGCGGCCTGCATCAGCTCCATCACCTCGCGCCCCGCCGCCTCGCTCCGCGCGTCCGGCACCGGGTGCCCGGCGCGCCGCACGTGCAGCCCGCTCGCCGTCACCACGTCGGGCACGTCGACGCCGTCGACCGTCACCACCACGCCCTCGCGCGCGCCGAACACGTCGAGCGCGCCCGCCGCCATCGCGCCCGCCGCCTTGCCGAACGCCACGATCCTCGTCGGCGCCGCCAGCCCCGCGCACGCCTCCCGCACCACCCGCCACGGATCACACGCCGCCACCGCCCGTCGCCAGACCGCCACCAGCTCCGTCATCGTCACGCTCCTGGCTACAGCACCCGGTTGATCCGCTCGATGCCCTCGAGCAGGCGCTCCTCGTCCACCGCCGTGAAGCACAGCCGCGCCCAGTCGGCGTACGCCAGCCCGAACGGCGCGCCCGGCGCCAGCAACACACCCGCCGCGGCGATCCGCTCGAGCACGGGCAGACATCCATCCGGCCCGCAGCCGTGCCCCGCGAAGTCGACGAACAGGTACGTCGAGCCCTCGGGCACGCGCACCGGCAGCTTCAGCGCGGCGACCGCCTTGTCGCGCGCCTGCCGGTACCGGGTCCGCGCCTCGTCGAGGAAGCCCTGCCCCTCGCGCAAGGACGCCAGCGCCGCGCGCTGGAGCGCGTGCGGCACGTTGTAGACCGAGTGATTCGACATCTTGCGCACCGCCTCGATCACCGTCCGCGGCCCCGCCACGTATCCGACGCGCAGCCCGGCCTGGCCGTAGCTCTTCGAGAACGAGCCCACCGTCAGCGTGCGCTCCGCCATCCCCGGCAGGCTCGCGATCGACACGTGCGGCCGGTCGTACGTGTAATGCTCGTACACCTCGTCGGCGAGCACCCACAGGCCCGCCTGGTGCGCGACCCGCGCGATCGCGCCCAGCGCCGCCTCGTCGAGCACGAGCCCGTCGGGGTTGTTGGGCGTGCACAGGTAGAGCGCGCGCGTCCGCGCGCTCACCGCGCGCGCGATGAGCGCGTACGGATCCATCGACGGATCCGCGAGCAGCATCTGCGAGAACGGCACCTCGATGGACACCACGGAGCGCGACTGCGCGATGCCGCGGATGAGCGGCCAGTGCGGCGTCAAGAGGATGATCTCGTCGCCGGGATCGAGCAGCGCGCCCACGCAGCACGCGAGCGCGTGCGTCGCCCCCGCCGTCACCTGCACGCCGCCGTCCTCGACGGGGATGCGGTTCCGCGTCCGCACCTTCTCGGTCAGGGCCGCCACCAGCGGCGGCCACCCCGGCGCCGGTCCGTACGCGTACAGGTCGCGCTCGTCGCTGTAGTCCTGCTGCGCAAGCCTCCCCGCGGCGGGCGGCATCAGGTACGTGTCACCGATCTGCAGCGGGATGACGTCGCCCTTCCATCCGGCGAGCTTCTCGTAGAGGCGAGCGAAGATCGAAAGCGGAAGCGCCTCGGCCGCGACCGAGAGCCGTGGAAATGTCACGCTCTCGAAGCTACCACCCGCGGGGCGTCTTTACCCAGCGTTCTCGATGATCTAGGGTCAGCTCTCGCATGGTCGAGCCTCCCGTCATGCCCGTGCGTCGCACGCGGATCCCCGTGGGCTACGAGGTCGCGATCGTCTTCCTGGTCGCGTGCGCGCTGCTCGTCCCCGGTATCTGGACCTACAGCCTCGTCGATCCATGGGAGACCCACTACGGCGAGGTCGGCCGCCGGATGCTCCAGGACCAGGACTGGGTCCACACCGACTGGCAGAACGAAGGCTTCCGCTCGAAGCCGGTCCTGACCTTCTGGCTCATGGCGGCGTCGATGAAGGCGCTCGGCCACGGCGACGGCGGCGGGTACTCCGGCGAGATGACCGAGTCGCAGTCGATCGTGCTCGCGATCCGCCTGCCGTTCACGCTGCTCGCGGTCATGGGCCTCACGCTCATGTGGTGGATGCTGGCGCGCCTGTGGAGCCGGCGCGCCGCGTGGCTCTGCTTCCTCACCGTGGGCACCTCGCCCTTCTTCTTCCTGATCGCCCGCCAGGCCATCACGGACATGACGCTGGTCGCGCTCGTGCTCGGCGCGCTGTCGATGTTCCTCCTCGCCGCCGAGGACGGCGACGATCCGGTGCGGCCGCTCTGGCGCATCCCGCTCGGCCGCGGGCGTCACCTCGCGATCGACAGCCGCTGGGGCTTCACGCTCGTCATCGGCGGCTTCCTGATGGCCCAGGCCATCTACTACCTCTACTACTTCCAGATCCTCCGCTACCCGCTGGCGCGCATCGGCTTCCGCCTGCCGCAGCCCGGCTGGTGGTTCTTCGCCGGGATGTCGCTCGGCCTGCTCTACGTCGTCTGGCCGCGCGCGTACACGTACGCGAAGGCGGCCGCGATCGTCCCCAGCGTCGCCACCCTCGGCTCACCGGCGCCGTGGCGGCGCTCGATGCAGCTCGCCGACACCAGCCTGCTCGCCTGGCCGCTCACGCCGCTGATGGCGCTCTACGCGTGGGCCACGATGGCGGGCAAGCCGTGGTCGAAGGGGCTGGAGCTCGCCCGCCACGTCACCCGCACGCTGCCGCTCCAGCGCACCGGCCAGATCTACATGCTGTGGTTCTGGGCCTTCGTCGGCATCAGCATCCTCGGCAAGGGCATCCCCGGCTTCGGCCTCGTCGGCGTGTGCTGCGCGACCTACGTCGTCTTCACCGTCCGCTGGAAGGAGCTGTGGAACGGCGCGTTCGAGGTGAAGCGCGGCATCGTGCTGCTGCTCGTCACCGTCCTGCCCTGGCACCTCGCGATGTGGATGCGCGACGGCCAGAAGTTCATCCAGGAGTGGGTGTTCCTCCACAACCTGAACCGCGCCGCGGTCGGCGTGCACGGCGATCGCGGCACCTTCGACTACTGCCTCTCGCAGGTCGGCTACGGCATGTTCATCTGGGTCGCGCTCGTGCCGATGGCGCTCGCCGCCGCCGCCATGGTGCGCGCGCCGACACAGCGGGCGGCGCGCGTCCGCTTCATGATCGGCGTGTGGGCGGTGGTCGCGACCGCGCTCTTCTCGCTGTCGCAGACCAAGTTCCACCACTACATCTTCCCGGCGGTCCCCGCGTTCGCGATCCTCGTCGGGCTCTGGCTCGACGATCTGCTCGCCGGGCGGGTGAAGCCGTCGCTGGTGCTCGGCTTCTTCGGCGCCGCCTTCGTGCTCATCCTCGCGCGCGACATGATGTACGAGGAGAAGCAGTGGATCGAGATGTTCATCTACCGCTACGACCGGCCGTGGCCGTCGAACCCGCCGTGGTCGATCGATCCGTCCGACGCGTTCCTGGTGATGGGCCTCGCCGGCGCCGCCGCGTCGCTGCTCCTCGGCATGCGCTGGCGGCGGCTCGCCGTGGCGGCGGTCGCGGCCGCGGCGCTCGGCACCGCGCTCTGGGCCATGCACGTGTACATGCCCATCGCCGGGACCCACTGGGGCATGCGCGACGCCGTGCGCCGGTACTACCAGGAGCGCCAGCTCTACGGCCAGAAGCTCGTCTACTACACCCCGCGCCAGTTCCACGATGACTGGGCGCGCGTGCCGGACCACTGGGACTTCGACACGTTCATCCCCGACGCCTACCAGGACGGTCAGCCGATGACGGTGAAGATCGAGGTCCAGGGCGTCCAGACCGGCGGCACCTACGAGCTGCTCGGACGCTCGCGCGCCGTCGGCCCGCACACGATCCGCATCGACCTCGACCCCGCGAAGCTGGCGCCCGTGCGCGCGGCGGCGAAGAAGTACGCCAAGGGCGTGCGCGGCAAGAAGCGACCGACGAAGGTCGTCGATGCCGACCGGCTGATCGCGTGGCAGCTTTACTGGCGCGGTGAGAACTTCTGGAGCGGCGACGAGATCTGGGGCGTCCTGCCGGAGATGCGGACGGCGCTCAAGGAGACGGACAACGTCGCCTTCAACCGCTACATCAACGACCGCGCGCTCGCGCCCGAGGGCCGCCGCTACTTCGTGGTCACCGAGGCCGGCCGCACCGGCAGCCTCCGTTCGCTCATCCCGACCGAGACCGGCCGCGAGACCTACAAGGTCATCGAGACCACCAGCAACAAGTTCTCGCTGGCCGTCTGGCAGATGTGAGCGCCGGCCCGCGAGGAAGCGGCACGAGCGCGAAGCGCGCGTAGGCCCGAACGGACAACAATGTAAGGCTCGCGAATTCGACGCGCGCCTACAATGTAGGCGTAGATCCGGTCCGGGGCTGGTGCGTCGAATTCAGATGCTATGCTGGGCGTTATCGGTCCCAGCATCCGCCGCCGCCGGAATTGCCCGGGTTCTCGCCCGGTTCGGACGTAGGAACACATGACCTCCCCTGCTGCGCCCGCGATCGAGACCGCCAACCTGGGCCGCGTTCGGGGGGTGGTCGCCTCCGCCCGCCGTCGCCTCCGGGTCCAGGGTGCCTTCGAGGGCGCCACCACCGCGTCGATCCTCGCGTCGGCCAGCGCGCTCACCACCGTGTTCGCGGTTCGCAGCGAGGCGATCGCGCCCGGCACCGGTATCGGGCTCCTCGCCGCGTGTGGCAGCGTCATCGCCGTCGGCGCGGTGCTCGGCGCGACGCGCAAGCTCGACGACGAGGAGGTCGCGCGCAAGGTCGACCGCGCCTCGGGGCTCGCCGATCGCCTCTCGACCGCGATCGCGTTCGAGCGGATGCTCGACGCGAACAAGGACGCCGGCGATCCCGAGACGATGGAGATGATGCGCGCCGCGATGCGCGACGCCGTCCGCGCCGCGCCGCGCGCCAACGTCCTCGCCGCCGCGCCGTTCCGGAAGCCGCGCGATCTCCCGATCGCGCTCGGCTTCGCCGCCGTCGCGATCATCGCCGCCGGCGTCGGCATCGTGCAGCCGGAGCGTGATCCCAGGCTCGTCGGCGCCGTCCCGACGATGGCCAAGCGTGGCGCCGAGGTGTCGATCACCGGCATGCGGCTCTGCGGCCCGGACGCCACGCCCACCGCCAGCTGCGCGCTCGAGGGCGCGATGGTCTACGTCGGCGACGAGAAGGCACCGATCCACGGCGCCACCGCCGGCACCCTCGGCACGTCGTACGCGCTCATCGCCGCGGCCGCCGCCAATGGCCCGGTCGCCGCGTCGGTCCTCGACTGGACCGGCGAGTCGATCACCGTGGTCATCCCGCAGGGGGCCGCGATCGGCAAGACCCAGCTCGTGGTCTGGGCCCGCGGCAAGCAGTGGGGCGCCGTCCCGTTCGAGGTGCTGCGCGACGACGACCCGCGCGCGATGAAGGACAACACCGTGGTCCTCGACGAGGACGACGAGGCCTACCTGCGCGACCTCGTCGCCCGCGTGCGCGACCAGGCGAAGAAGGACGAGGTCAAGGCGCTCGACGAGTACGCCGCCAAGATCGAGGCGCTCATCGATCAGGCCGAGCAAGGTCAGATCACCAAGGAGGAGCTCCTCGCCAGGATGAAGGAGGCCGAGGAGGCCCTCAGCCAGGGCAACGAGCCCGACCCCGAGCAGATCGAGAAGGATCTCGCCGAGACCGGCGAGGAGCTGGCCAGGAACGAGCTGACCAAGGAGCTGGGCAAGGCGCTCGAGCAGAACGACCTCGAGAAGGCGAAGCAGGATCTCGAGAAGCTCGCGGAGAAGCTCGACAAGGGCGAGCTGACGGAGAAGCAGAAGCAGGACCTCGCCAAGGCGATGGAGCAGGCCGCGCGCCAGTTCGAGAAGAAGCAAGAGGAGCGCGAGGACAAGCAGGAGCAGCAAGTCGCCAAGGCCGAGGAGCAGCTGCGCAAGCTCGAGAAGGAACGCGACAAGGCCAGGACCGAGGCCGAGAAGCAGGAGGCCGAGCGCCGCCTGGAGAAGCAGAAGCGCGAGCTCGCCGAGCTGAAGAAGCAGCAGGAGCAGGCCAGGCAGTCGGCGCAGCGCGAGAGCCTCAAGCGCCTGCACAAGAACATGGAGAAGGCGGCCAAGCAGCTGCAGAACAAGCAGCCGCAAGACGGCCAGCAGGACGGCGAGAAGCCCGAGGACGGAAAGACCGGGCAGCAGCAGGACGGTCAGCAGGATGGCCAGCAGGACGGCGAGCAGGACGGCCAGAAGCAGGCGTCGCGCACGCTCAAGGACATGGCCGAGGAGACCGGCAAGGTCGACATGGACCAGCGCAAGCAGGCCGCGCAGAAGAAGGTCTCGTCGCAGATGGAAGACCTGCGCGAGGCCATGCGGCGCGCCAAGCAGCGCGGGTCGCGCGGTCCGCAGAACCCGTTCGGCAAGAACAACAAGTCGGGTCAGCAGAAGTCGCTCGCCCAGCGCGGCGGACAGAAGGGCCAGGGACAGGGCCAGGGACAAGGCCAGGGGCAAGGCCAGGGACAGGGACAGGGCCAGCAGGGACAGGGCCAGCAGAACGGTGGCCAGGGCAACCAGCCCGGCGGGCCGTCCAACACGTACGGCGACGGCCACGACCCGAACCTCGTCGGCGACGCCACCGGCAAGAGCGGCAACACCACCGACGAGAGCGTCTCGGGGGTGCACGGCAAGAAGGGCACCTCACGGCGCGAGACCGTGCTGTCGGCGGCGCAGAAGGGCTTCGCCTCGACCGCGTACAAGAGCGTCTATGCCGACTACGAGAAGATCAAGGAGGACGTCATGCACAACGAGAAGGTGCCGTCCTCGTACCGCCGCTACGTGAACAAGTACTTCACGAACATCAAGCCAGGCAGCTCGAACGAGCCGCAAGACTGATCCACGCGAGCCTCACCCGGAGCCCCATGTCCAACGCCTCCGCTGCCACCAGGGTCGACGTCGAATCGAACGTCGCCGCCTTCACCGCCGACCTCCGCCGCCTGCGCGAAGAGATCGCCACCATGATCGTCGGCCAGGACGCCATCGTCGAGGGCGTCGTCACCTGCATGCTGGGCGGCGGCCACGCGCTCCTCGAGGGTGTGCCCGGCCTCGGCAAGACCATGCTCGTGCGCACGATGGCCGAGTGCATCCACGCCACGTTCTCCCGCATCCAGTTCACGCCCGACCTCATGCCCGCCGACATCGTGGGCACCAACGTCATCGTCGAGGACCACACCGGCAAGCACTTCGAGTTCCAGCGCGGACCGATCTTCGCCAACATCGTCCTCGCCGACGAGATCAACCGCGCCACGCCCAAGACGCAGTCGGCGCTGCTCGAGGCGATGAGCGAGGGCTCGGTGACGGTGGCCAAGCAGACCCACGCCCTCGAGAAGCCGTTCTTCGTGCTCGCGACGCAGAACCCGCTCGAGATGGAGGGCACGTACCCGCTGCCCGAGGCCCAGCTCGACCGCTTCTTCTTCAAGCTCGTGGTCGACTTCCCGAGCCGCGACGACCTCCACACGATCCTCGACCGCACGACGGCCGAGGACGTGCCGGCGCCCAGGGCGGTGATGGAGAAGGCGCGCGTCCTCGAGCTGCGCGAGCTCGTGCGCAAGGTGCCGCTCGCGCGCGCGGTGCAGGACTACGCCGTGCGCGTGCTCCAGGCGACGCACCCCGAGACGCCCGAGGCGCCGGCGATCAGCAAGAAGTACCTGCGCTACGGCGCGTCGCCGCGCGGCCTGCAGGCGATCATCCTCGCCGCCAAGATCCGCGCGCTGCTCCAGGGTCGCTACGCCGTCGCGATCGACGACATCAAGGCGGTAGCGGCGCCGGCCTTGCGCCACCGGCTCATCCTCAACTTCGAGGGCGAGGCCGAGGGCGTGCGCGCCGACGCGATCATCGCCCAGGTCCTCGAGTCGACGCGCGAGTCGGTCTAGTGGCGCTGGCGGCGAAGCAGAAGGCGCAGGCGGCCGCGACGAGCGGCGCGGCCCGCGCCGCCGACCGCTCCAAGCTGTTCGACGAGCGCTTCCTGCGCACGCTCGAGCACCTGCACCTGGTCTCGCGCAAGATGTTCGCGGGCAACCTGCGCGCCGAGCGGCGCACGCGCAAGGTCGGATCGGGGATCGAGTTCGCCGATCACCGCACCTACGCACGCGGCGACGACTTCCGCTACATCGACTGGAACCTGTACGGCCGGCTCGATCGCCTGCTCCTGCGGTTGTTCGAGGAGGAGGAGGACCTCCACATCTACATCCTCGTCGACTGCTCGGACTCGATGGCGATCGGCAACCCGCCCAAGCTGCACTACGCCATGAAGGTTGGCGCGGCGCTCTCGTACGTCGGGCTCGCCAACCTCGACCGCGTGGCGATCCTGCCCTTCTCCGATCACGTGCTGGGACGCCTACCGCCGACGCGCGGCAAGAACCGCATCTTCCGCGTGTTCGAGTTCCTGCGCTCGTGCGAGATCGGCGGGACCACCGGCATCGCCGAGGCGATGAAGACGTTCGTGTCGCAGCACAAGCGGCGCGGCCTGGCGGTGCTGATCAGCGACTTCTACGATCCGGCAGGGTTCGAGGAGGGCATCAACACCCTCCGCTACAACAAGTTCGAGCCGTTCGTCCTCCAGGTCTACGACCTCAAGGAGGCCGCGCCCAACCTGCACGGTGACCTCGCGCTGGTCGACTGCGAGACCGGCGAGCTGCGCGAGGTGACCGTGTCGAAGTCGCTGCTCGAGCAGTACAAGCGCGAGCACGAGCGCTACTGCAAGCAGCTCGAGGACTTCTGCACGGCGCGCGCGGTGCCGTTCTTCCGCACCCACACCGCGATCCCGTTCGACGAGCTCGTGCTCCAGATCTTCCGCTCGGGAGGGTTCCTGAGGTGACCTGGCTGGGGCCCATCCCGGCGTCGGTGGTGGCGATGGCGGCCGCGGCGGCCGCCGTGCTCCTGGTGGTGGCCTACATCATCAAGATGCGGCGCCGCCGCTTCGAGGTGCCGTTCTCCAGCCTGTGGAAGCGCGTGCTCGAGCAGAAGGACGCCAACGCGCTGTGGCGGCAGCTCAAGCGCTGGCTCTCGCTGGCGTTCCTGCTCGCGATCGTCGGCCTCGTCCTCGTCGCCGCCCTGGGGCCGACGCGCGGCGCGCGCGATCCCGACGCGCGCAGCGTGGTGGTGCTCATCGACGCGTCGGCGTCGATGAAGGCGCAGGATGGCGACCCCGAGCGCAAGGGGCTGACGCGCATGGAGCGGGCGAAGGAGCGCGCCAAGGAGCTCGTCGACTCGATGGGCGGCGGCGACCTCGCGATGATCGTGCGCGTCGACGGCCAGGCCACGCCCATGTCGCGCTTCGACGGCGACAAGGCGATGCTCAAGAAGATCATCCACGAGCTGCAGCCGGCGGACACGCCGGCGGACCTGCCGCGCGCGCTGTCGGCGGCGGCGGACGCGCTGCGGGGGCGGCAGAAGCCGCTCGTCGTCCTCATCAGCGATGGGGCGTACAGCGAGCAGCAGCTGCGGCAGGCGGCGTGGGGTTCCGGAGGGGCGGAGAAGACCGGAGAGGGAGAGAGAACGGGCACGGGCACGGGCACGGGCACGGGCACGGGGGAACGCGACGAGGGGTTCGGGGGGAAGGAGCTCGCCGCGGTGGACCTGAGTGGAATCGACGTGAGGTACATCGGCGTGGGGTCGCGTTCCGAGAACGTCGGCATCGTCGCCTTCAACGTCCGCCGCTACATCGACAACAAGGCCGCGTACGAGGTCTTCATCGAGGTCCAGAACTTCGGCAGCGAGCCGGCGAAGCGCCAGCTCGCGCTCTACAACGGCGAGTCCGCGATCGAGGTGAAGTCGCTCGACCTCGCGCCCGGGCAACGCATCCGCGAGATCTATCGCGAGCTACCCGGCGGCGAGAGCACGCTGCGCGCTTCCCTGCGTCCCGGCGACGGCGACGGCCCGGGCAACAGCGATCCGTTCCCCCTCGACGATCAGGCCTGGGCGCTGATGCCCGCCCAGAAGACCCAGAGCGTCCTGGTCGTGACCCGCGGCAACCACTACCTCACGGCCGCGATGCGGGTCCATGACAACGTCTTCTGGGAGCACACCACCCCCGAGGCGTACGACGCCGCGCCCGCGGAGATGCTCCAGAACCAGCAGACCGGCCGCGTGTACGACGCCGTCATCTTCGATGATCACACGCCCGCGGTGATGCCGCCGCCGCCGGTGAACGTCCTCTACTTCCATCCGACCGGCGAGCACAGCCCGTTCGCGACCCGCGGGACGGTGGCCACGCCGCGCGTCACCGAGGTCGAGGAGAGCCACCCGGTGATGCGCTGGGTCGAGATGGCCGACGTCAACTTCATCGAGTCCCTCGTCTTCGCGGTGGACAAGACCAAGGGCGACCACGCGCTCGCGTACTTCGTGCGGGATCCGATCATCGTGGCCCGGCGCGAGAACGCGCGGAAGATCGTCGGCGCCGGGTTCTCGCTGGGCGCCACGGACCTCACGCTGCGCGTCGCGTTCCCGCTGCTCCTGGTCAACAGCTTCGACTGGTTCGCCGGTGACGACGCCGATCTGGTGACGACGTACACGACCGGCAAGCGCTTCCGCATCCCGCTCGACGGCCTGGTCAAGGTGAACGAGGTGACGATCATCGACCCGGCCGGCAAGAAGACCAAGGCCCCGGTCGTCGGCGGGATGGCGACGTTCTACGGCACGCGCACCGGCATCCACCAGATCCTCGCGTTCGATCCCGAGGACCCGCCGCCGCCGCCGGACGGTCCCGACCCGCGCGTGCCGCTCGCCACGTTCGAGCTGGCCGCCAACCTCGGCTCGACGACCGAGTCGAAGATCGCGCCGGCCGCCGACCTCGTCCTGGGCGGCAAGCAGCTCGAGCCGCCGGCGGCGTTCGCGGTGAGCGCCCGCCGCGACCTGTGGACGTACATCGTCCTCTTCGTGGTGCTCCTCCTCGTCGTCGAGTGGGTGACGTACCACCGGAGGATCACGGTATGAGCCGCGACTCGCAGCGGGTGCGGATCCTCGCGCTGGGCGCGGTGGCGCTCGTCGCCGCCGGCGGCATCTACGCGCTGGTCGACTGGTGGATCGCCGGCCGGACCGTCATCACGGTCTCGCCGCCCGGGATGCGGCCGGTCGATCTGCTCGAGCCCGGCGCGCTCAGGCTGGTCGCGATCGTGCCGTTCTTCTTCGTGTACCTGCGCTGGTCGCTGACCGACCTGTCGTTCACGCAGCAGGGCCTGCAGGCGACGCTGCGCTCGCTCGTCATCGCCGCGGCGGCCGTGGCCCTGGCGCGGCCGTCGTGGGTCACGACCGACAGCAAGGTCGCGACCGTGGTCCTCGTCGACGTCTCGGAGTCGCTGTCGGACGCGCAGCTGGTGAACGCCAAGGGCTACGTCGACGAGCTGCGCGCGTCGGCGCAGCGGGGCGACGCCGACGATCACTGGCTCGAGGTGGTCACGTTCGCGGAGAAGCCGCAGGTCGCGAAGCGTGACGACCAGGGCTACGTGATCACCCGCCACACCAGCGGGGCGGCCGCGGGCGGCGCCGGCAGCGACATCCAGGCGGCGATGCAGCTCGCGTACGGCCTCTATCCGCCGGGCCACCTGCCGCGCATGGTGCTGGTCACCGATGGCAACCAGACGGTGGGCGACCTCGTCACCGAGGCGTATCGCGCCAAGGAGATGGGCGTGAAGGTCTCGTGGAAGACGTTCCCCGCCGACCAGGTGAAGGAGATCCGCGTGGTCGGGCTCGAGCTGCCCGACGAGATCAAGGTCGGACAGCCGTTCGAGGTGAAGGCGCAGGTCTGGTCGACGCACCCCGAGACGGTGACGATGAACCTGCGCCAGGACGAGTTCCCCAACGCGCTCGAGCCGGTGAAGACGGTCGAGCTGCGCGAGGGCGTGAACCGGATCGCGTTCAAGGCCGAGGCCAAGCGGGCGGGCGCGACGACGTTCCGTCTGAAGCTGTCGAAGTTCGCGCAGGACACCGAGAAGCAGAACAACGAGGCGGTGATGACCGCCCCGGTGAAGGGCAAGCCCAACATCCTGTACGTCGAGGGCGGGGTCATGCGCGAGCCCGGGTCGGCGGGGTACCTCGAGCGCGCGCTCGAGCACGAGAACATGGACGTCGAGGTGCGCGGGCCACGCGGCCTGCCGTCGTCGGCGAAGGAGCTCGAGAAGTACGACCTCGTGCTGGTGTCCGACGTGCCGGCGCACTTCCTCGGCGCGGGCCAGATGAACGCGCTCGAGACCTACGTGCAGCAGCTCGGCGGCGGGCTCATCATGGCCGGCGGCGAGGACTCGTTCGGCTCGGGTGGGTACCAGGGCACGAAGATCGAGCAGATCATGCCGGTGCGCTTCGACGCGGAGAAGCTGCGCGAGCAGCCCGACATCGCGCTGATGCTGGTCATCGACCGCTCGGGCTCGATGCAGGGGCCCAAGCTCGAGGCGGCCAAGGAGTCGGCGCGGGTCACCACCGAGGTGCTGTCGCCCAACGACATCATCGGCGTCATCGCGTTCGACAGCGAGGCCCAGGTGTTCGTGCGGCCGCAGCGCGCGGCCAACAAGATGCGCATCTCGGCCGACATCGCGCGGCTGCAATCGGCGGGCGGCACCAACATCTACCCGGGCCTGCGCGAGGCGTTCGAGCTGCTCCAGGGCGTCAACGCCAAGGTGAAGCACGTCATCCTCCTGTCGGACGGCGAGGCGCCCTACGACGGCATCGTCGATCTGGTGCAGGACATGCGCGCGGCGCGCATCACGATCTCCGCCGTCGGCGTGAGCGGCGCCGACCGCAACCTCCTGTCGCTCATCGCCGACAACGGCGACGGCCGCCTGTACATGACCGACGACATCGGCGCCCTGCCCCGCATCTTCATGAAGGAGACGACCGAGGCGCAGAAGTCGCAGCTGGTCGAGGATCTCATCAAGGTGCGCGTGGCCAAGCGGGTCGAGCTGATCGAGGGCACGGCGATCGAGAGCGCGCCGCCGTTGCGCGGCTACGTGACGACCAAGCCCAAGGCGACCGGCGAGGTGGTGCTCATCAGCGACCTCGGCGAGCCGATCCTCGCGCGCTGGCGGTACGGCACGGGCACGAGCGTGGCGTGGACGAGCGACGTGAAGAACCGCTGGAGCCAGGACTGGATCGCCTGGAACGGCTACCCGAAGTTCTGGGCCCAGCTGGTGCGCACGACGATGCGGCGCAAGACCTACGACAGCTACGACATGTTCACGTCGATCGACGACGGGCGGGCCAAGGTCGTCGTCGACGCGATCGACAGCTCCGACCGGTTCGTGAACGCGCTCGACACCGATCTCGAGGTCGTCGATCCGGCGACCAACCAGGTGAAGCAGACCATCCCCATGGACCAGGCGGCGGCGGGCCGCTACGTCGCGGACTTCAAGATCGAGCGCTACGGCTCGTTCCTCCTGCGCGCCGTCCACAAGCGTGACGGCAAGACCGTCGCCGAAAGCCTTGGCTCGGTCGCACTCCCCTACCCCGTCGAGTACCTGAAGACGACCCCCGACACCAAGCCGCTCGAGCAGGCCGCGCAGGTCACCGACGGCACCGACCAGCTCGCCCCCGCCGACGCCTGGAAGGCCACCGAGGAGTCGGTCACCTACACCCGCGACCTCTGGCCCTGGGTCCTCCTCTTCATGGCGGGCCTCATCGTCCTCGACGTCTACGCCAAGCGCGTCCGCCTCTTCGGCTACCGCACCATCAAGTTCGAGTGACGCGGGGCCTGGAAGAACGGGGCACCTTCGTGCCCCGTAAAGTTGTCAAAGTTGACACCGTCCCCAAATAGAACGCGTTCTATTTGGGGACGGTGTCAACTTTGACAACTTTAGGGGCAGCCGCCTGGCCACCCTGACCGCGCGCGATGTCGGCGATCACGCGACGGATGAAGGGTGCACCGCGCAGGAACAGGCCGACCACGAGGCAGAGGTGCCACAGGAACTGGAACGCCAGGATCTTGGGCCCGCTCGCCCACGGCGCGAACAGGAGCAACCACGCCGCCTGCACCGGCCCCATCCCGCCCACGTTGACCGGCAGCGCGCCGATGACGAGCAGCACCGGCAGGAAGCTCGCCCACGCCTGGAGCGGCACCGGCAAGCCGAACGCGCGCGACGCCAGCCACGTGGCGAGGATGATCATCCCGATCGTCCCGCAGCGAGACATCACCGACACCAGCCGGTTGAGGCGCGGGACCCGGCGCCACGGCTCGAACACCGCACGCCCGGGGCGCGCGGTCCCGGGCACGAACAGGAGCAGCGCCGACACGCCCGCGACGATGGGCGCGACGAGCTCGAGCTGCGCGCGCGTGTCGGCCGGGAGGCCGTCGCCGCCGAGCAGCACCGCCGCCGTGCCGATGAACGACACCGCCACCAGATCGCCGAGCGTGATCATGAGCACCGCGCCGCCCGACGCCCGCCAGCCGCATCCGCAGACGCGATGGATCCACAGCGCGAACCCGCCGTAGTTGAGCGCCATCCCCAGCGCGTTGAGCATCGACAGCCCCGCCTTGCTCTTGAGGAGGTAGCGGTAGCGGGGCGGGCGCGGCGCGAGCGGGCGGAGGAGCACGAAGTCGCCGGTGGTCGCGGTGAACCAGATGGCGAGCGTGGTCGCGAGCGCGACGGGCACCATCGCGAGCGCGTTGCCCCGCTGCATCTCCGCGACGATGCGCCCGATGGGGTACTTGACGAGGATCGCCGTCACGACGACCCCCGTGATCACCCACGGCGCGAGCCGCCGGACCCAGCGCAGGACGGGCCGCTCGCTCGTTCCGGTCGGTGGAGCGGCGTCCTCGCTCAAGGAGATCGAGGGTAGCGCAGCCGCGCGCGCTCGTCAGTTCGCGGCGGTCTGGTCTTCGGGCGGCGCCGCAAGGGCGCTCACGCCACACGCGCTGCCGCGCGCGCCTGCGAGGAGATCTCTGATCTCCGACGGTCGCGGCGTGCGCATCTCCCGGCCGGCGTCGACGGCCTGGGCGACGAACGAGCCCAGGAGCTTGGGCTCCATCGCCTGGTAGAGCTCGGGCGTCGCGAACGTGTCCACCGAGATCAGGCGCCCCTCGAGCGCGAGCGCCACGCCGACGACGCGATCGCGCTCGGGCACGGCGGCCAGCTGGGCGAGGACGCGCGCGCGCCAGTCGCGCTGCTCACCCTTGCCTTGCATCGCCGCCGCCTGCTTGTAGGTGCTGGTGCGGTTCGAGATCTCGCGCTTGCGGTTGTACGCGCGAACCTCCTCCCACACCGACGACTGCGTCCCTTGCACGATCTCGCGGCGCAGCTCCGCGTGCACCAGCGCGTTGCCGCTCCGGAACACACGCGAGGGCCCGTCATCGCGGTCGGGCTCGACGCAGCGGACCGTGACGTCGTCGCGCGCGCCCGGCGCGTGCGCCAGGCTCTCGGCGAACGCGCGGTCCTGGTGACCGTCGAGGACGACCTCGCCCGCCATCACGCACAGCGTGCTCTCGCTGCGGTTGGCGATGCGCAGGCGGCCGTAGTCGGTCTCGGGCAGCTCGCGCACCGAGACCAGGCCGCGGCGCATGCCGTCGTCGAGGGTCAGGTACGCCGACGAGCGCACCGGATTGTCGGCGGCGATCGGCACGACCACGAGCGCGCCGTCGCGGATCGGCGCGAGCGCGGTGAGCCCGGGCCCGACGTTGCGATCGGCGAGCGGATCGACGTCGGGCGTGGCCGAGGGCCGCTTCGCCGTGCCCGGCGGCGCCGCCGCCGCCGCCGCCGCCGCGGGTGTGTCCGCGGTACGCGCCTCGCGCGCGTCGCTACAACCCGCGACCACCACGGTCGCCAACCCCAGGCCGATCACGAGACGACAGAGCCGGTTCATCGAAGGCCTCCTCGGACACGGACAACGCGCGAACGGGGAGGTTTCATCCCCGCGTGCTCGAAGATGCGTGATCCGGCGAGGAGATCCAGTAAGGACTGCGCCAGACCCTTCGACCCGGACCTTCGGTCCTCGCTCGGGGCGAACGGACTAACGGCGCCGCTTCTGGCCGTACTCCGCCATCTTCGCTCGAACCCTCAGCAATTCGTCGCGGTCGAGGATGTGGGGCTGGCCGAGCTGGACGGCGTGCCAGTACTGGGCGGCCAGGGTCTCGACCTCGGCGGCCAGGCGCAGGGCGGCGTCGAGGGTCTCCCCCAGGGCGATCATGCCGTGGTTGGCGAGCAGGCAGGCGTTGCCGCCGCCGAGCGCGCGCACCGCGGCGACGGCGAGCTCGGGGCTGCCGAACGTCGCGTAGTCGGCGCACGGGATCTCGTCGGCGCCGGCGAGCACGACCATGTAGTGGAGCGCGGGGATCGGCCGGCGCAGGGTCGAGATCGTCGTGCAGTAGAGCGAGTGGGTGTGGACGATCGCGCCGACGTCCTTGCGCGCTGCCAGGACGTCGCGGTGCAGACGCCACTCCGTCGACGGCGCCCGCTGCCCCGCGCGCGCCGTGCCGTCCATCCGCAGCTCGACCGCGTCGTCGGCGACGAGGCTCGTGTACGGCATGCCGGATGGCGTGACCAGCATCCCGACCGGCGAGCGCACGCTCACGTTACCCGACATGCCCGGCGTCAACCCCAGCTCGCTCATGCGGCGCGCCGTCGCGACGAGCTCCTCGCGCAGACGCAGCGTCACGGCGCGCTACCGTCGGCGCGCTCGGGGAACAGCGCCCGCAGCCCCTCGGGCGAGGCGGCGGCGATCCCGCGCTCGGTCACGAGGCCGGTCATCAGGCGGCGTGGCGTGACGTCGAAGGCCGGGTTGGCGACGGCGCTGGCCTCGGGCACGACCGTCACGCCCGCGATCCGCCGCACCTCGTCGCCGCCGCGCTCCTCGATCGGGATGTCGCGCGGCGCGTGCGCGCGCCAGTCGATGCTCGGCGACGGCACGGCGGCGTAGAACGGGACGCCGTTGTCGTGCGCGGCGAGCGCCTTCAGGTACGTCCCGATCTTGTTGGCGACGTCGCCGCCTCGCGTCGTGCGATCGGTGCCGACGAGGCACAGGTCCACCTGCCCCGCCTGCATCAGGTGCCCGCCGGCGTTATCGGCGATCACGGTGTGCGGCACGCCGTGCTGCGCCAGCTCCCACGCCGTCAGCATGCCCTGGTTGCGCGGCCGGGTCTCGTCGACCCAGACGTGCACGGGCACGCCGGCCTCGTGCGCCTGGTAGATCGGGGCGAGCGCGGTGCCCCAGTCGACGGTGGCGAGCCAGCCGGCGTTGCAGTGGGTGAGCACGTGCGCCGGCCGCCCGGTGCGCTCGGCGGCCGCGCGCACGAGCGCGAGCCCGTGCCCGCCG